>Ga0209751_10006196_pt1 | contig 11124 bp, 8 predicted proteins | sample RifCSP13_1_FD_184019 | JGI IMG/M metagenome (GOLD analysis project Ga0209751, IMG submission 184019) | Soil microbial communities from Rifle, Colorado - Rifle CSP2_sed 13_1 (SPAdes) (version 2) | ecosystem: Environmental > Terrestrial > Deep subsurface > Rock core/Sediment | place: Rifle...
AACCACCGGCCGCAGATCCTCAAGCGCCGCGGCGCGCCGATCGATTGGCGGCCGCTGGAGCCGGTGGTCGCGGTGATCCACGTGATCTCGCTGCCCAAGAACGCGCCCCATCCGCACACGGCGATACTGTTCATCGACCACCTGCTGTCCCCTGAGGGGCAACAGGCGCTGGCAAAGCTCGGTCGGATCCCGGCGCACTCGTTTGTGAATGCCGATCCGCCCGAACTCAACCGCGGGTTTGTGTACAAAGCGCTGGATCCGGTCGTCTTCCTACAGAAGTACGCCCGGTACGACCAGCTCTGGCAGGAGTTCATCCTCCGGCGCCGGTAGCCGTCCAGGTCTGTTGGGGCCCCGGGATGAGGTGAAGAGCGTGGCGCCGGCGTTCGCGGGCTCGCACGCTCCTGCGCTGCGCTCCCGGGTGTCTGGCCCGACGCTTCTCCTCATCGGGGCCGCGCTCCTCGTCGGCTACCTGACGGTTTTCCCGCTGATCTTCCTGGTCTACGGGAGCTTCCTGACGCCGATCGTGGGCGGGCAGGGCGGGACCTTCACCCTCGACAACTTCGTCAAGGCCTACGCCGACCGCTCGACGGTGCCCATTCTGCTCAACTCCATCGCGTTCTCCGCGGGCACCACGGCCGTGGCCTTTGTCATCGGCACCGTTCTGGCCTGGATCACCGAGCGTACCAACGCCCCGCTGCGCCGATTGTTTTTCGCGATGAGCTTGATCCCATTGATCATCCCGGGGATCCTGTTCACGGTGAGCTGGATCTTCCTCCTCAGCCCGCGCATCGGCCTGATCAATCTCTGGCTGCAGGACCTGCTGGGGCTGCCGGCCGCGCCGTTCAATGTCTACTCACTGCCGGGGATGATATGGGTGGAGGGCCTGCACTGGTCCCCGATCGTCTACCTGCTGATGTCGGCGGCGTTTCGGTCCATGGATCCCGCGCTGGAGGAGTCGGCCCTGATGTCCGGCGCCGGTCTGGGCGCGACCTTTTACCATGTCACGCTGAAGCTCAACCTCCCAATGATCCTCTCAGTCTTCCTCCTTCTCTTCCTGCGCGGTCTGGAGACCTTTGAGGTTCCGGCGATTATCGGCCTGCCCGCGGGCATTCAGGTCTTTACGTCCAAGATCTTCATGGCGATCAAGGGCTATCCGTCGGATTTTGGGCTCGCCGGCGCGTACTCGACGGTCCTGCTGGTCCTGACGTCCCTCGGCATCTATCTGTATGCGCGCGTGACGCGCGAGGCTGCCCGGTTCGCCACGGTGACCGGGAAGGGCTTCCGGCCTCGGGTGATCGACCTGGGGCCCTGGCGGTACGCGGCCGCGGCGGTCATCGTGGCGTATCTGGCGGTCATGGTCATGCTCCCGGTCTTTGTGCTGCTGTGGAACTCGCTCCTCCCGTTCTATCTCAAGCCGTCGGTGCAGGCGCTCTCGCGGTTGACCCTTGAGAACTACCCGTTTGTCTTCAAGCTCCCCAAGACGACACGGGCGATCACAAACAGCGTGGCCCTGTCGGTCGCCAGCGCCACGATCATCATGCTGCTGACATCCGTGGTGGCTTGGATCGTGGTCCGCACGCGCATCCGCGGCCGCTGGCTGCTCGACAATCTGGCCTCGATGCCGCTGATCTTCCCCAGCGTGGTCATGGGGGTGGCGCTCATCTGGGTCTATCTCACGCTGCCGATCCCGATCTACGGCACGATCTGGATCCTCCTGGTTGCCTACGTCACGCGGTTTCTCCCCTACGGCTTGCGGGCGTGCTCCAGCGGTCTGGTGCAGATCCACCGCGAGCTGGAGGAAGCCGCCGAGATCAGCGGGGCGTCCTGGCGGCGGTCGTTTACGAGCATCGTCCTGCCGCTCCTACGGCCGGCGATGGTTGCCGGGTGGATGTACATCGTCATCGTGTCGGTGCGCGAACTCGGCAGCAGCATCTTCCTGTGGGGCCCGGGCGCGGAGGTGCTGTCGGTCATCATCTTCGACTTCTGGCAGACCGGCCACTTCCAAGAGCTGTGCGCGCTGGGCATCATGCTGGTCCTGGCGCTCGTCGTGCTGGCCCTCTTCTCCCAACGCCTGAGCCAGCGGTTCGTCGCCTAGGACCCGTGGAGAGGCGGGTCGGGACCCGGGAGGCGCGGGTGGTCAAGATCACGGGTCTTGTGAGGGTCTTTCCCGCGGAGCGGGGCGCGGTGGTGGCCTGCGACCGCATCAGCTTTGAGATCCCGCCGGGTCGCTTCTTCACCCTGCTGGGCCCGTCCGGGTGCGGTAAGACCACCACGCTGCGGTGCATCGCGGGACTGGAGCGGCCAGACGACGGGGAGATCATGCTGGACCAGGTCACGGTGTACTCCGCACGCCAGAGGCTGTTCGTGCCCCCCAACCAGCGCAGCATCGGGATGGTCTTTCAGTCATATGCCATCTGGCCCCACATGACCGTCTTCGATAACGTCGCCTTTCCCCTCCGGGTCGGCCGCATGCGTCTGTCGTCGGCGGAGATCGACAGGCGGGTGCGGGGGGTCCTCGCCGTGGTACGCCTCGACGGCCTGGAGCAGCGCCCGGCCACGAAACTGAGCGGCGGCCAGCAGCAGCGCCTGGCCCTGGCCCGGGCCCTGGTGCGCGAGCCGCAGGTGCTGCTCTTGGACGAGCCGTTGTCCAACCTGGACGCCAAGCTCCGGGAGCAGATGCGTCTGGAACTCCGCGCCCTGCAGCGGCAGCTGGGCATCACCACGATCTACGTGACCCATGATCAGGTCGAGGCGCTCGCGATGTCCAACATCATCGCCGTCATGCACGACGGCCGCATCATGCAGGTCGGCCCGCCCCGCGAGATCTACGAGCGCCCGCAGAGCCCGTTTGTCGCCGACTTCATCGGGTCGACCAACCTGATTCGCGGCCGCGTCGCGGGTCCGGTAGGGGTGGACCTGCATCGCGTCGACACGACCCACGGCCCGATCATCTGCACGATCACCGAAGGGGCGGCCCCGCAGACCGATGTACTGGTCTCGATCCGGCCGGAAGATGTGGTGATCCGCGACGGTCCGCCGGCCGGCACGCCGGCCGGGACATGGGAGGCGACCGTCGAGCAGGTGGTGTTCCTGGGCGAATCGGTCGATTGCCGGCTGGCCGTCGGCGAACTGATCCTGCGGGCCCACGCCCATCCCTCGGTGCGCTTCCGGCGGGGAGACCGCGTCCACCTGGAGTTCAACCCAGAGCGGTGCATCGCGATCCGGCCTGAGGGCGACGCGCCGGCGTGAAGGCATAGCGCATTGTCTGCGCCCGCCAGCGTCGGTGTCATTGGGCTCGGCCGCATGGGCCTGCCGATGGCCCGCCATCTGGCCGCGGCCGGGTTCGCGGTGTGGGGTTACGATATTGACGGCGAGCGCCGCACGGCCCTGGTGCGAGTGGGCGGGCGTGAGGCGACGTCGCCGCGCGCGATCGCCGAGGCCTGCGATGTTTCGCTGGTGATGGTGGCTGATGAGGCGCAGGTGCACGAGGTCGTCAATGGTTCCGGCGGCGTGCTGGAAGGGGCGCAGCGCGGTCATGTCTTGATCATTGGCAGCACCATCACCCCGGCCGTCTGCGCGCGCGTTGCGGAGAGCGCGCGGGCACGGGGCATCGGCGTGCTTGACGCCCCGGTGTGCAAGGGACAGCGCGGGGCAGAGGCCGGGACACTCACCGTGCTGGTCGGTGGGGAGCGGACGCTGTTCGAGCGCTGTCGCCCGATCTTCGAGGCCTTTGGGGATCAGGTCTTCCATGTTGGCGAGCGTGTGGGCGCGGGACAGGTGGCCAAGCTGGCGAACAACCTGCTGTTGTGGACGGGTGTGGTGGGCGTGCATGCGGCGCTCTCGTTGGCTCGCCGCCTCGGCCTGAGCTCGTCCCGCCTGCGGACCGCGCTGCAGGCCAGCAGCGCGGACAGCTGGGCGCTGCGTGAACTGGATCGCATCAATCTGACATGGCCGGAGAAGGATCTGGCCCAGATCATGGCCACGGCGGACGACGCGGGCCTTACGCTGCCGCTCGTCGCGCAGGTACGGGAACTCATCCGAGGGTTGACCCGGGAGGATCTGAGGCGGCTGTGCAGCGACGCGGACACCCCGAATACGGATCCGATCTGATCGTCGACCTGCTGAAGGTCTATGACATCGAGTATGCGGCCCTGAATCCCGGCGCGACCTTCCGCGGGCTGCATGACTCCATTGTGAACTACGGGGGGAACCGGACCCCACAGATCATCCTGTGCTGCCACGAGGAGATCGCCGTCGCGGTCGCGCACGGCTATGGGAAGGCGAAGGGGCGCCCGATGGCCGCGATCGTCCACAACCTGGTCGGGCTGCTGCACGCTACGATGGCCGTCTATATCGCCTGGCTGGATCGGGCGCCCGTCCTCGTGCTCGGCGCCACGGGCCCGATGGCCGTCGAGCAGCGGCGGCCCTGGATCGACTGGATTCACACCGCGCTGGTGCAGGGGCAGGCCGTGCGGGACTACGTGAAGTGGGACGACCAGCCGGCCAGCCTCACGAGTATCGTCGAGTCGTTCATCCGCGCGCACCGGACCGCCGTGACTGATCCGCAAGGGCCCATCTACCTCTGTTTCGATGCCGCGCTGCAGGAGCAGCGGCTCGAGGGCGCGCCACTGATTCCCGACATCGCCCGCTTCGCACCCCCTACCGCGGTGCAGGGCGATCCCGCCGCAGTGGATGCGGCCGCCCGGTGGCTGATTGACGCGAAGCATCCGGTGGCGGTGGCTGACTACGTGGGGCGCCGCCCGGCAGGCGTCCGCGGGCTGGTGGATCTCGCGGACATGCTGGCCCTGCCGGTCATCGACGTGGGCAGCCGATTCAACTTCCCCAACATCCATCCGCTCGACCTCACGGGGGCGCAGGAAGAGCTGCTGGCGCAGGCCGACGTGGTCCTCGCCCTGGACGTCTTTGATTTACAAAAAGCCCTCTCCACGGTGGATCGGACATCGCGGATCGCGCGGCCGCTCATTGGTGAGCACACGAAGGTCATCCACATCTCCCTCAATGACTTGATCACCCGGAGCTGGGTGCAGGAGCAGGGCCGGCTGCAGCCGGTGGACCTGGCCATTGCCGCCGATACGGCCGTCGCGCTGCCCGCGCTCGCCGCGCGCTGCCAGGCCCTGGCGGACGGCGATGCGGGGTTCGCGAGGCGGCGTGGGGAGCGGTTCGAGAGGCTTGGAGCGCGCCATCGCCGGCTGCGAGACCAGTGGCGCGAGGAGGCGGAGCGAACGCGCGATGCCAGGCCGATCGCCTCCGCGCACCTGGCGTCGGTGTTGGGGGCCGTCGTCAGAGAGGAGCCATGGGTCCTGGTGAATCGCACGTTGCGAGGGTGGACCAGGCGGCTGTGGGAGTGGACGGATCCGGCTCAGTACGTCGGAGCCTTGATGGGCGGCGGGGTGGGCTACGGGATCGGACACTCCTTAGGGGCAGCCCTGGCCCACAAGGGCACTGGCAGGCTCTGCATCGACATCCAACCCGACGGCGACCTGCTCTACACGCCGAGCGCGCTCTGGACCCTCGCCCACCACCGGGTGCCGCTCCTCATCGTCATGTACAACAACCGCTCCTATTACAACGATGAAGATCATCAGATCTTGATGGCCAGGGACCGCGGCCGGCCGGTGGAGAACGCGGGGATCGGCCTGCAGATCGTGGATCCTCCGGTGGACTTCGCCGGTCTGGCGCGCGCGTTTGGGATCCATGGCGAAGGGCCGATTGAGGATCCCGCCGATCTTCGCCCGGCACTGGAGCGCGCGGTCCAGTATGTCAAGCGCGAGCAGCGGGCTGCGCTGGTGGACGTTGTCACGGAGTCCCGGTAAGGCGTGGGAGGGCGGAGGGGAGAGCGGTTATGGCGGGCGAGCGAGAGGGGCCGGTGGGGCTGCGCACGCGGCTGGCTGTCGCGTGCAACATCCTGGCGATGGAAGGCCATACCGACATCAGCCTGGGGCACGCGTCGGTGCGGGAGCCGGGGGCCCAGGAGTACTGGATCAAGGCCTCGGGGATCGGACTGGAAGAGGTGACGGAGCGCGACCTCGTCCTGATGGATCTGGATGGAAAGAAGCTCGCCGGCGACCGCACACCCCACCGGGAACTGCCGATACACGCGGAGATCTTTCGCGCAAGGCCCGACGTGTGCGCGGTGGTCCACACCCACCCGCTGTACGCCACGGCGCTGGCCGCGACCCCAACGCCGCTGCGGCCGGTGAGCCATGAGGGCGCGCTCTTCCTGGCGCTGCCCCGGTTTGTTCAGACGACGGACCTGATCATCACGCGCGAGCAGGGGCAGGCGCTTGCCGAATCACTGGGGCCGCACAACGCCGTGCTCCTGAAAAACCACGGCGTCGTCACGGTCGGGGCGAGCATCGAGGAAGCCACACTGCTGGCCATCTTCCTGGAGAAGGCAGCCCTCATGCAGTCCCTGGCCGCTTCCTTCGGCCCGTTCGAGTGGACGGACCCGAAAGAGGCAGCCGAGAAACGCGAGCGCATCTATCATCCCAGGGCCATGCAGACCTTCTGGGAGTACTACCGGCGCAAGCTCGAGCGGGAGAGGAAGCCGTCGGCGTGAGCGTCGCGCTCCAGCGGGCGCTGCGGTGGCTCCCCAGGCCCGATCGGACGAATGCGGGCATGTGGGCCATTGCCGGTGGCCATGCCATGACCCACTCCTACTCTGCGGCGTTCGCGCTCCTGCTACCGTTTGTTGCCAGAGACCTGGGACTGTCCTTCAGCCAGATCGGTCTACTGGTCGCGACGCGCCAGGTGATGAGCATGGTGGTCAACCTGCCCGCGGGGATGATCGTGGATACGGTGGGAAAGCGGAATCTCCTCATGGGCCTGGCGCTCGCCTGGGCGGCTGTGCCGTATCTCATCATCAGCATCACCTCGAGCTACGCGATCATCCTGCTGTGCATGGCCTTGGTCGGGATCGGGATGTTCCTGTGGCACCCGGCGGCGATCACCTCGATCTCCGAACTCTATCCCGGGCAGCGAGGGTACGGCCTCGCCCTCCACGAGCTGGGGGCGAACGTGGGGGATACGCTTGCGCCGCTCGTTGCGGGGTTACTCCTGGCCTACCTCTCCTGGCGCCGGGTGCTGACCGTCAATGTGGCGTTGGGTCTGCTCCTCCTGATCGCCATCGTGAGGATGATGGCCCACGTCCGGCGCCAGCGAGACGAGCCCGCCACCAGGAGCCTCTCGGTTCGGGAGTACGCCTTGGGGATTCGCGCCCTCGTACGGAACGCCAACCTGTTGATCCTGGCGCTGGTCTCGGGCGTCCGCTCGTTGACGCAGAACGGCCTGAGCACGTTCCTGCCGCTCTACCTGGTGTACGACCTCAAACTCCCGGCGTCGCTCGTGGGCCTCTACCTGGCGGTTGTACAGGGATCGGGTATGGTGGCGACGCCCATTGCGGGTATGCTCTCAGACCGCCTGGGACCGAAACGGATCGCGACGGCGGGGATGCTCACCACCAGCCTGGTCCTCCTGGGTGTTGCCGCCCTCGACCTCGGCTCCGCGTTTGTCGCGGGGCTCGCCCTCCTCGGGTTCTTCCTGTACTCGATGCGCCCGGCGATCTTCCGGTGGGCCATCGGGGTGGTGCCCAGGGCATACGAAGGGACGGCCGTGGGGGCGCTCTTCACCACCCAGGCCGCCTTCTCGACGCTGATGCCCCTTGTCGGCGGCTTCCTCGCCGATCGCTACGGGTTGCTCTCCGTGTTCTACTTCATCGCGGGAACGATCCTGGTGGCCAACCTGGGCGTGTTCGTGGTGCCCGATCTGCGGCAGCCTGGCTCGGTCGGCGCGGCAGTGATCGCCGGAAAGGATTGATGCGTGCATGATACCCAGAGCGCGGCAGGAGTATGGTTCGGACCTGATCGTTGACCTGCTCCGGGCGCTGGGCATCGAGTACGCCGCGCTCAATCCCGGCGCGACGTTCAGGGGGCTGCATGACTCCCTGATCAACTACGGCGGCAACCGGCAGCCGGAGCTCATCCAGTGCTCCCACGAGGAGATCGCCGTGGCCATCGCGCACGGGTATGCCAAGGCCGCGGGCCGGCCGATGGCCGCGATCGTCCACGACATCGTGGGGCTCCAGCACGCCAGCATGGCCATCTTCAACGCCTGGTGCGATCGAGTGCCGCTGCTGGTGCTGGGAGGCACCGGTCCCATGGCGGTTGAGCAGCGCCGGCCCTGGATCGACTGGATTCATACCGCGCTGGTCCAGGGGCAGGCCGTGCGTGACTACGTGAAGTGGGACGATCAGCCCGCCAGCCTGGCCTCGATTCCCGAGGCCCTGCTGCGCGCACACCGGATCGCCATGACCGAGCCGTGCGGCCCGGTGTATGTGTGCTTCGACGCGGCGCTCCAGGAGATGCGCATGACCGAGCAGGTGCCGCTGCCGACGGTGGCGCGCTACCTTCCGCCGGCGCGCCTGCAGGCCGACGGCGGGGCCCTGGACGACGCGGCGACGCTGCTGGCGTCCGCCGCCCGCCCGGTCGTGGTGGCCGAATACGTGGGACGGAATCCCGCCGCTGTCCCGCCGCTCATCGAACTGGCCGAGTGCCTGGCGGCGCCGGTGATCGACCTCTACGCTCACGGCCGCTTCAACTTCCCCAACACGCACCCGCTCGACCTGACCGGCGCCGAGGGGGACCTGCTGGCCCAGGCCGACGTCGTGCTGGCGCTCGACGTGCGGGATCTCTACGGCACGCTGTCCCGGATCGACCGCGTGACCCGGCGGTCCGAGCCGGTGGTGCCGCCGACGGCGCGGGTCGTGCATGTGACCGTGGACGATCTGGCGATCCGGAGCTGGGCCGCGGACTACCAGCGCATCACGCCCGTCGACCTCCCGATCCTCGCCGACACGGCGCTCGCCCTGCCCGCGCTGCTCGAGCGCGTGCGGCGGCTGGCACGGGACGGCGACGAACGCGGCGCACGGCGCGACCGCCTGCGAGTGACGCACGACGCGCTGCGCCAGGCGGCGCGCGCCAGCGCCGAGGGCACCTGGGACGATACACCGATCAGCCCGGCGCGGCTGGCGGCGGAGGTCTGGGAGGCCATCAAGGGTGAGGACTGGGTGCTCGTCTACGGCACGCTCGATGGTTGGGCGCGGCGGCTGTGGGACTGGGAGCGCCCCGACTGCTATCTTGGCTACAGCGGCGGCGCCGGGCTCGGGTATGGCCCCGGCGCGTCACTGGGCGCGGCGCTGGCGCATCGCGATGATGGGCGGCTCTGCGTCGCCCTGCAACCCGACGGCGACCTGCTCTACACGCCCGGGGCGCTGTGGACCGCCGCCCACCATCGGATCCCGCTGCTCTTCGTCGTGTGCAACAACCGGACGTACGGCAACGACGAAGTCCATCAGGAGGTCATCGCGCGCGCGCGGAGCCGGCCGGTCGAGAACCGGGTTATCGGCATCCGGCTGGAGGATCCGCCGGTGGACTTCGCCGCGATGGCCCGCGGGTTTGGGGTCTACGCGGAAGGGCCAATCCAGGCGCCCCCGCATATCGGCCCGGCGCTGGCCCGGGCGGTCCAGCGAGTCAAGGAAGACCGCCAGCCTGCCCTGGTGGATGTCGTGATCCGGCCGGGCGCGTGACCGCGAATCGCCTGGCGTGCCGCCGCTACGGACACTCGCCGGCGAACCGGGTATCCGCGAACTCTTCCAAGGTGATGGCCCGCCGCACGAGCTGATACTCCAGGGCCAGCTTCATCTCCACGTCGAACCCGGACCGGCTGATGCAGCCCGTGCCGAACCCGGGCTTGATGCGATCGAACATCTTGATGACCAGCGCGCGATCGAGCCCCGTGAACAACTCCGCGGTCTTGGGATTCCGGAGCACCATGTCAGCGAGTTCGCCGGTGCTGCGCGACCGGATGGTCTCCAGGCCTTTCTTGTGGGCCTCCACCATCCGGCGGACCAGGCCCGGATTCCGCGCGATGACGTCTTCTCGGGTCACCAGCGCCAGCGCGAGGGCCTTATTGGCCCCGAGCCACCGCCGGTGTTCAGCCTCCTCCCAGATCCTGGTGATCGGGTAGGCGATGCCCTCTTCGAGGACGCGCGTCGTGGTGGGCTCCCAGGCCGAGAACGCGTCGACCCGGCCCGTCCGTAATGCCGTGTAGATCACCCCAGGATCGCCGCCCAGGGAGAGATACTGCACGTCCTTCTGGGGATCCAGGCCGGCGGACTTCAAGAACACGCTGCCGATGTACCACGAGCCCGCGCCGGGAGTGCTGAACCCGACGCGCATCCCCCGGAGGTCGGCGACGGACCGGACGCGGTCCCGGTGCTCGCTGCGAACCAGGAGATTGAAGATCTCCCGATCGTGGAGGGCGATCAGGACCTTCCAGGGTGATCCGGCGATCCGTGCCAGCGGCACGTGGACGAAGGCGAACAGGCCGAAGTCAAACTCCCTGGCGATCATCGCGGTGCGCAGCGTCCCGCCCGAGCCGAGGACGAAGTTGTCCAAATCTATACCCTGCTCGGCGAAATGGCCGTTGGCGTGAGCGACCAGGGTCGGCAGGTTCAGTTCGTACGAGACGACGCCAGGCAGCGTCAGCTTGTACCGCACTTCCCCGCCCCGGACGTTCCCGACGATCAGCACCACGCATCCCAATACGACGAGCAGCCACGCCGCCGTCCGCGCATGCCCGCGGTTCTTCATCGCTTCTTCCTCCCTTCAGCCCCCGCCATCGGCTGCTCTTTCAATGCCCTACGCCGTATTCCTCCGCCTGCACAGGATGTAGACTGATGGCACCGCGCAGCACACGGCATGAGTGGCGATGAGTAGCGTCCGCCGAGCGCGGCGGCATCCGACCGGAGCGAACAGATGGTCGTAGACTTCCAGCATCACTTCGTGCCGTTCGAACTGGTCGAGCGTCGAGGGGTCAGAGCGGGCGAGCAGCGCGACCTCACAGAGGGCCGCGTGCCCACATTCACCCTCCACAGCAAGCTGTACGACGTCGAGGAGCACCTCCGGGACATGGACACTGCGGGCGTTGATATGGCTGTCCTCTCCTGCAACCTCGGATGGGAAGCGTCTTTGGACGACTGCCGGCTGATCAACGACCGCTTTGCCCAGATGCAGCACAGCCACCCCAAGCGCTTCGCCGGGCTGG
>Ga0209751_10006198_pt1 | contig 11120 bp, 13 predicted proteins | sample RifCSP13_1_FD_184019 | JGI IMG/M metagenome (GOLD analysis project Ga0209751, IMG submission 184019) | Soil microbial communities from Rifle, Colorado - Rifle CSP2_sed 13_1 (SPAdes) (version 2) | ecosystem: Environmental > Terrestrial > Deep subsurface > Rock core/Sediment | place: Rifle...
GCAGCGAGCCTTCGAGCTGATGTGCAACTACTCGCTGAAGCGCGTCACCTTCGGCACCACGCTTGCCCAGAAGCAGACCGTGCAGAACTGGATCGCCGACTCAGCTGCCGAGATCCAGGCGGCCCGCTTGCTTACCCTCCACGCCGCTCACAAGATCGACTCCGAGGGGGACCCGCGCGTTGAGATCTCGCTCATCAAGTTCTTCGGCGCGAAAGTCCTGCACGATGTCATCGACCGCGCCATCCAGACCCACGGCGCCCTCGGCGTCTCCGGCGACACCCCGCTGGAGTTCATGTACCGCCAGGCCCGCGCCGCCCGCATCTACGACGGCCCCGACGAAGTCCACCGCATGGTTGTGGCGCGCCGCATCTTGCAGTCGTTCTCACAGGGCGTCGCCTACTCCTTCGAGTAGGCATTGGGATCGGCCGGATCGCTAGCAGTCCTCGCTGGGCTTGCCGAAGAGGACCAGCTCTTCCTGCTGCTTCTCAAGCACTATGACTCGTATATCCAGACATCGCTTCGCATTGTCGGTTCCGGGAGGGCCACGTTCTATGCCTTCACCCAGTATCTCGACCACCCATACCGGAGTGTCCGGCGGCGGATAATCTGGGAACTCAGCGAATACTGCGCCCCAATCTGTCAGCATGTTCTCGGCCTCTGCAAGGGTCATCGCAGCAGCGTCGACAGCCCTGGCGTCGCCGACCAGGATGCCCTCGCCAACGCTGGCAGCAATCGCGACCTCAACCGCTGCAGCTTCGAGCGGCGAGCGATCTTCTGATGCGGTCCTGGTACCGCAGGCGGTAATGGCTAGCGTCAATAGTGACAGTGCGAACCCGGCACTAGGCTTCGAACGCCATAGCGTGGGAGTAGCGCTCAGGGGGCCACCGGTGCTGTGGTGGGAAAGGCCGGTGGCCTTGGGTAACCCGTGGACCCGAACATAGCTTGAAACTCTTGCGAGCTCACGGGCCGTGCCTCGCCTTTTCGCTCGACTACTCCAAACAGGCTTGTGGTCTTGCCGTTCCGATGAACCAGTACCTCGACGGGTGATGATCCTGGCGGTCCGGCGATTCCCACCTGTGCCCCGTTGACCACAACGCCCTCCTCCGGACTGAGTCGCCCGCCCTCAATGAACGTTGTCGGCGCATTAGGCTCCGTCGTCTGGAGAAACGCGATCGACCAGGGACCACCTTGCGTTGCTCCTCCAGCCATCACCGCGCTGCCGGCCTGAATTGTTAACAGCGAGCCGCCAGGAATGTGAGGCTCGACGACGAGCACGCCCGCCAGGACTCCCTCTGCCGACCCTAAGACGGCGTTGCCAAGGGTGCGGTAAGCCTGGCCCTTGTCGTCTACAATCGTTGGGGCGAATGACTGCGGAACATCTTTGGGGCCGCCCACCAGAGTGTACGAAACCGAGATGTACTCAGGAGTCAGTTCGAACGCCTGGATGACAAGCGGCATTGAGGGATCTCCGTCCACGTACTTGCCGGTGGGTGAGAACACATTCTGCGCGAATTGTTCGTGAGGACTGAGTTCCAAAATAGAATTCACACGTGACCTACCGTTGGTCTTTTCGTCGGCATTGCCTATGACAAGGTAGACGCCGATAGAGACAGCGACACCGGCCGCCAAGAGTACCGCAGCAGCGCGGGCTCCCAATATCATGGGGGGCCACCCGCCCCACAGTGTCCGCCTGCCGCGGGACCCCCTACGTATATCCAGTCCGGAGCGGAAACGGGGTACATCAGGGCCGCCCCCATCTACGACGGCCCGGACGAGATCCACCGCATGGTCGTCGCCCGCCGCATCCTCTAGTCGTTCTCACAGGGCACACCCTACTCGTTTCACTAGCACTATACATCCTTCGTCATCAGGATCCGCCCCGGGCTCCCGGTCAGACGCTCGTAGCGCGCGTCCGTCTTCGTCTCGATCACCTCGAACCCGTGACGCTCGTACAGGCGCCGCGCCGGGTTCGTGATGCCCGTCTCGATGCACATGCGGGACCATTTGCCGTGAGCGAGGTCGTCCGCGTGGCTAAGCAGCCGTCCGCCGATCCCTCGGTTCCGCATCGCTTCGTCCACGTATAGCTCCCCGATCGCAAAAGCATCCGGAATCGGTTCGAACTGCAGCCGCCGCCTCAACCAGAAACCGCGGACCGCGCGTGGTGTCACTGGTCCCAGGACTAGGAGGATCCGCGGCAAGAGCCGCAGATAGCTGCTCGCCCCTGTACTTGGCCCGGAGCGCCCTCCGCACTCCATCACACCCGCGACGGCGCCATCCAGCACCGCGACAACGGAGTGGTCTAGCTTGAGCGAGATCCCTGCTCGAACGAAGATGTCACGCAGCCGGCTCGCCCGCTCCGCCCCCAGCATCGTCGCCATCGGCGGCTCGGGAGGATAGTTCATGATCCGCGAGATCGCGGAGAGATCGGCCGGGGTGGCCGGGCGTATCTCGACCTTGTTGGGTAGCGACTCGGCCATCATCCAGGACTATATTCCAAAGAGCACCGGAGGTCACTATCTATCGCGGAGCCGCTGTCTCACCTCGGCTGCATCCATCCCGTCCACTAACAGAACCTTGTTCCGCGCTGTATTCCCACGCAGCACCATCACAGCTCCCGTTGGTAATCCAAGCGTCGATGCTACCAGAGCACATACAGCTTGGTTCGCTCGGCCCTTCTCGGGCCTCGCCCGCACGCGCACGCGCAGGGCGCTGTCGTCGCAATTTACGACCTCGTCACGCTTCCCTCCAGGCAACACCCGGACCGTCAAATACGAACTCGCCACTAACCTCTAACCTCTAACCTCTAACCTCTGTCCTGCTATCATAGCCAACGCTATGCCCGACATGCTCGCGCGCCTCTATGACCTGCCCGACGGCGCGCCCTACCACGAGCGGGCGGCCGTCGCCGGCAACACGGTCCGCCGTGCCGAGCCCTGGGACCGCGAGCGGCTGCGCTACTTCGTGAAGGAGCACTTCAACCCCCTCTGGGCTGTGGAGGCTGACCGCGCCTTCGCGCATTCGCCGATCACGGCCTATCTCGCGACGAAGGAAGGGCAGATGACGGCCTTCGCGGTCTTCGAGTGCACGCGACGGGGCTTCTTCGGACCCACCGGCGTGCGCGAGGACCTGCGGGGCAGCGGCCTCGGCGCCGCCCTCCTCTTCCGCTGCCTGGAGTCGATGCGGGAGATGGGCTACGCCTACGCCGTCATCGGCGGCGTCGCCCAGACGGGCGGGCGTCCGCCCGGCCCGGCCGCGTTTTACGAGAAGGTGTGCGGGGCCGTCGTCATTCCCGGCAGCGAAGTCAGCGTCTACGGATCGTTGGGAGACCTACTGGGTAAGGAGAAGAGATGAGAATCGCCGCCCCTGAGCCACGGCACGAGTACTACGAGTCGCAGCGCATCCGCCTGCACTACGCCGTCTGGGGCGACGGGAGCAAGCCTCCGCTGCTGCTGATTCACGGCGGCGAGGACCACTGCCGAAACTGGGACTTCGTAGCCGCCCGGCTAATGGACTCGTACACGTTGTACGCGCCGGACCTACGCGGCCACGGTGACAGCGGCTGGGCGATCGGCGGCATGTACAGCCTGCCGGAGTTCGTCTACGACGTCTCTGTGCTCGCAGCTTCCTTTCCAAAGCCGTTCCCGGTTATCGGCCACTCGCTGGGCGGGGCCATCGCGCTCCAGTATGCAGGCACCTTGCCGGACGCTGTCTCTAAGCTCGTGGCCATAGAGGGATGGGGGCCTCCGCAGATCGAGATGCAGCCGGCGCACAAGCGCATGCAGCACTGGATAGACCACATGCACGAGATGGAGCGCCGCCGCCCCCGCCGCTACGCTTCCCGGGAGGATGCTACGAAGCGCATGCACGAGGCGAACCCCCACCTGACGCCGGAGGTCGCCCGGCACCTGACGCTCTACGGGACGCGCATGAACGAGGACAACACCTTCTCCTGGAAGTTCGATAACTACGTGCGCATCCGCTCGCCTTACCAGTTCAACCTGGACGACGCCAAGGATATCTGGTCGCGGGTCTCAGCTCCGACCTTGCTCATCAAGGGCGCGGAAAGCTGGGCCGCTGACCCCGAGAAGGACGGACGGACGGCTGTCATTCGGGACCGGCGAAGCGTGACGATTGCCAAAGCCGGGCATTGGGTACACCACGATCAGTTGGACCGGGTGGCGGAAGAGGTACTTGCCTTCTTGCGCGTGGACGCCGGCGAACCGTAAACGGGGCCGGTCCGAGGGTGGGCCAGTCTTCAGGCCCGCACCTCGCCTAGTCGCGGTCGTGCACAGATTCGCGACGGCGGGCCGTTTCGGCGTCCCGCCGCGTGCGCCGCGCATGGCGCTCACGGTCGCGCTCACGCTCATTCTCGCCGCGCTGCTTCTCGTGCCGTTCGAGAGCGTGCACCACCGTGGCGTCAAGCTGCGTGCCGAACACCCAGAACTTGCTGCTCATCAGTCTCCTGCCCTAGTTCTCCATAATCGCTGACTTGCCGAGCCTGGCCGTCACCTCAATCTCTTCGCCGACCTGGCTCTCCTGCGCTTGTTTACGAGCTCGTTTGTTCACATACATCGAGGCATCTGCCTGCTGGATCAGTTGGTCTGCCGACTCCGCATCCCAGGGATATCCGGAGCCGCCCAGAGAAGCCCAGACCTTCAATTCGATCCCGTGTTCGTTTACAAGGTCCGCGCGCTCCATTCCGTCATTCAAGCGCGCAATCGCCGCCTCGGCGGCGGACTGGGTCGTGTCCGGCAAGATGATCGCGAACTCGTCCCCGCCGATTCGCGCCGGCACGTCGCTGGCGCGTGTCTGCGCGAGAAGCAGTCGTCCGAAATTTGCCAGAACCCGATCACCCATGCGGTGTCCGTGCGTGTCGTTAATTGATTTCAAACCGTCGAGGTCCAGGAGGATCAACCCCAGCGGCCGGTCGAAACCGCGTGCCGTTTCCATCTCGCGTTCCAGGCGCTCGAAGAAGTAACGGCGGTTGTAAAGCTGAGTCAGGTCATCCCTGGTCGCCAGCTTCTCCAGCTCCATGCTGCGTACGAGGATCTCCATTCGCAGGCGTTTCTCATCATCGACGAACCTGCGACGGCTGGCAGCCGCGGCGATGACAGCGTAGGCCACGAGCGCCGCCATCACTGTACCGTTCAAGACCAGGTTTGCTGGCCCGGCGTCGATGAACGACAGTGCCGCCCAGCCGCCGGCCGCAAGGGCCAACCCTACGGCACGGAGGGTCCACGCCGTGCGGCGGGCAGCGGTGTTCTCGGCGATTGGTGCGATCTGGGTGTTTTCGTTTGTCATACAGATACAGCCGTGCAACCGTGATGAGATTCACTGTTGCCCATCCGCTGATTCAGACGTGACGGGGAGGAGGGCCGTTACAGAATCGAATGGCCTCGGGCGGCCGTGTTCCAGCACGTTTGGTTAATGGTTCGCCGGCGCAGTGGCATCGCGTCGCATTGATAGGCGGGGACGCGCGGTATACAATCCCTGTGCGGGCCCGTAGCTCAAGGGCAGAGCGCCCGGCTCATAACCGGTTGGTTGCAGGTTCGAATCCTGCCGGGCCCACCACATCGCCCCATGACAACGTTGCAATCACGCATCCAGGAGTACCTGCAGTCAAAGCTGCCGGAGGCCCGCGATGTCACCGTTGCCAACCTCCACCGCATCCCCGGCGGCGCCTCCCGTGAGACGTGGTCCGTCGATGCGGCCTGGCGCGATAACGGCAGGGAGGTTTCCGAAGGCCTGATCTTCCGTCGAGATCCTGATGCCAGTGTCCTCACGACTGATCGTGACCATGAGTACCGCGTCGTGCATGCTGTCTACGGCCGGGTGCCTGTCCCCCGCACCTTCTGGTCCGAGCCTGACGGCGCCAATCTCGACCGGCCGTTCTTCGTGATGAGCCGGATCGATGGCTGCGAGACCAACCCTACGCGTGTCCTGATGGACCCGCGCTTCTTCGCCAACCGCGACCGAATCGCGCGCGAGTTCACCGATGCCCTGGCACGTATCCATAGCCTGGACTGGCGGTCGCTTGGTCTGGACTTCCTGGGCGTCCCCGAAGACCTCGGAGCTTGCGCACTCGCGGAAATTCAGAGATGGGAGCAAGTGATCGACGCCGACTCGCTTGAACCCCAACCCGTCCTCCGCGGCGCCTTCCGCTGGCTACGCAACCACCTGCCGCCTCCTGCGCAGCGCATCACGCTCGTCCACGCCGACTACCGCACGGGCAACTTCCTCTGCACTCCCGAGGGAGAAATCAAGGGCATCCTGGACTGGGAGATGGCCCACCTGGGCGACCCTCTGGAGGATGTCGCCTGGGCCTGCATTCGCCCCTGGCGCTGGTTGGGCAACGAGCTGATCAGCGGCCTCATGGAACGGCCCGACTTCTATCGGGCGTATCAGGAGATGAGCGGTCTAAGAGTCGATGAAGACGCAATTCGTTTCTACGAGGTCCTCGGCAACATCAAGCTGGCTGCCATCTTCGTGACAGGCGCCCGCAGCTTCAGCGACGGCCGCACCAGGAACCCGATGATGGCCTTCCTCGGTCGTAACATCCGCCGTCTCGAGCTCGAAGTGCTGGACTTGATTGGAGTCTGACATGCGGCCGGGAACGCTCGAATCTCTCAGGGGAGTGCAGGCGGCGATCGCCGATGCGATCCTCCCGGAGTTGCAGGCCGTTTATGCTCAGGACGTGGCCTCCATGTCTCAAATGCTCCTCGAATCCATCGCTTCAGAATGGGACAGCCTCGCCGAAGATTTGCACGGGGACAGCCTCCGCGTGCGCGACCTTCTGGCCGGTGCCCTGGACAGCCTTGGGCCGTTCGCCGGAGGCAACGAAACCATTGCCGGGATCGTCAGACAAATCGAGGAGTTGTCCGGCAGCCCCGGTGCCCCCTCGCTGCGGATCAGTGACCTGGCGGCGGAAAACGATCGCCTCCGCGGCCTTCTGGAGCGGCTGATCGTCGTTCTGGAGGATCTGCAACCGGACCCGCGGTACGGTGCATTGATGGGGCTGCGATCGGCGATCTACGGCCACCTGCGCCGCGTCGCCGCCGGTGGCTGGTCGTTCTGGGACATGGCCAGCTTCCGCGAGAGGATGGCCGCCCTCAAATCTGACATAAGTAGGTGACCGGCATGGCTACGTGGAGTAAGATAGGTACCGAAATGACCGCCGATGAACTGTCTGAGCGTGTCCAGCAGGCTCTGAGCGACTACACTCCCCGCCACCTTGACCACCCCGAGGCCGCGTCCGCCGCGGTTCTCCTCCTCATCACCGATAGGGACGGCGAGCCTCACGTCATCTTTACTGAGCGCACCAACCACGTAGAGCATCACAAGGGGCAGATGTCCTTCCCCGGCGGCGCCGCCGATGACTGCGACGACTCGCTCGCCGCCACTGCGCTGCGCGAGACCTACGAGGAGATAGGCGTCCTTCCGGAGCACGTCCGGTTGGTCGGCCAGCTCGACGAGATGCTCACCATCAGCAACTTCCGCGTGACGCCCTTCGTCGGTCTCGTCGCCGGGCCGTCCTTCGACTATCCGTTCGTCCTCAACGACCATGAAGTCTCGACTGTCGTCCAGGTGCCCCTCTCGTTCCTCCTGGAAGAGCAGAACATGGAACTTGAGGTTCGCCAGCACCAGGGCCGTGAGGTGCTTGTCCCTGCCTTCTCTTACAACGGCCACCGCATCTGGGGCGCCACCGCGCGCATGCTCCACCAGTTCATCGAACTCCTCCGCTAAGTGCCGCAATCCGTCACAGAGCCCAAAGGCGTCCGCCGTGAGGAAAGCGGCCCGCCCTGCCGCCGCTGCGCCCAAACGTCCTGGGACGTCGAGCCTCAGCTCAAGGGTCGCATTCGCTGGCTCGTAGAAATCGTGTTCGCCGCTCCCGACGTTTGGATCTTCCAGGGCGAGTCCGGCGGTTGGCCCGCCAAGCAGTATGAGCGTTGGACCTGCCTCCACTGCGGCCGCACCGCCCGCGTGAGCTGACGTGCGTCTCCTCCTGATTCGCCACGCCGAGTCCGAAGGCAACGCACAGGGGCGTCTCCAGGGACGCAAGGAGTTTCCTCTGTCGGACCGCGGCGTCGCCCAGGCCGCCGCTCTCGCCGAACGCCTGGCCGCCGTGCCGATAGCCGCCGTCTACGCCAGCCCAATCCGCCGCGCTCTGGACACCGCCGCCGCCGTTGGCAGCCGCCTCGGCCTCGACATCCGGACAGAGCCACGCTTCCAGGAGTACGACTTCGGCGATACCCTGTCGGGCCTCACCTGGCTGGAGATCCGCGAACAGCACCCGCAGATCGTTTCCGCCCTGGTGAGCGGCGATTCAGAGTTCCCGCGCTACCCCGGCGAGGAGGGACGCGGCGCGTTCCGCGCGCGTGTTTGCGCCGCCGTCGGCGATATCACCTCGCGCCACGGCGGCGGCGACACGATCGCCGTGGTGACCCACGCCGGCCCCATCGTCGTCTACCTCCTCGAGGCCCTCGGCCGCAAGTACAGCCGTCCCGTCCCCTTCGCCATCGACAACGCCTCCATCACCACCGTCGAGCTGTCGGCCAACGCGACCCCCTTCCAGGCGCCCGCCGTCGTCACCGGCATCAACGACACCTGCCACCTGGCCGGGCATTCGCCGTAGGGGCGAGTTCAAAACCCGCCTTCCGGGCGCCCGAACCGTCGTCGTCGGGGCCGGCTGACAGTCCCCCTGCTACAATCGTCCTCAGAGGAGGCTCCCTTGACCGAAAAGCAGGATGCGCAGCAGATAGGCGAAGACTTCCGTCGCCGCCTCGGCCGCACCCCCGGGGTGTTCGACGAAGCGTTCCTCACCGATGTCGAGGATGTGACCGAGGTCCTTCTCATCCGTCATGGCCAGCAGCAGATCGATGTCGAGAACGCCACTACCGGGGACTGGATCGACCCACCGCTCAGCGACCACGGCAGCGTTCAGGCCCGTCTCCTCGCCGCAGGCCTCTCAACCACCAGGATCAACCACATCTTCTGTAGCCCTCTGCGCCGCGCCCTGGAGACTGCTCAGCCTCTCGGGGAGATGCACCGCCTCGAGGTCGAGATCATTCAGGACCTCCGCGAAGTTGAAGTTTTTCGCGATCTCCCTCCGGAGCAGACCGCGCGCGAGTCCCTCGGCGACGACCTCCTCCGTGCCCTCCGCCGGCGCATGCTCGAAGAGCGTAACTGGGATGTCTATCCCTTCTCCGAGTCCAGTTACGACTTCCGCAAGCGGGCCATCAACGCCATCGAGGCCGCCATCGCCCGGAATGCCGGCGAGCGCATCGCGGTCGTCTGCCACGGCGGCGTCATCAATGCCTACATGGGCCACATCATCGGCAGCCGCTACGACATGTTCTTCCGCCCGGCCCACACTGCCGTCAACCTCGTCGCCGCCGGCGCCGGACGCCGTGTCCTCCGCAGTCTGAACGACGTCCACCACCTGATGACCGCCGAGGGCGATTTCCTGACCTACTAGCCAAAAGTCAAACCAAAGAGGGATGGGGAGACTCCGTGCCTTCCGTGGGCCCGCTTCAAATCCGCGTCCCATCCGCGTCAATCCGCGGCTCAATTTGTTGACCCTCGTTATCCCGAACCCTACGATAAAGCCACCATGACCAACCTCCGCATCCCCGGTCCCACCCCTGTCCCCGACGACATCCTCCAGGCCGTCGCTCACCCCATGGTGAACCACCGCGGCAAGGAGTTCGCCGGCGTCCTCGAGCGCGCCGCCGCGAAGCTCAAAGACTTCTTCCTCACGAAGAGCGATGTGTTGATGCTCAGCACGTCAGGCACCGGCGGGCTCGAAACCGCCGTCGTCAACTCGCTCTCGTCGGGCGACGAGGTCCTGGCCGTCAGCATCGGCGCTTTCGGCGACCGCTTCGCGACCATCGCCGAGACGTACGGCGCGAAGGTGACCGGTCTCTCCTACGAGTGGGGCCAGGCCGCTCGCGCCGATGACATCCGGCAGGCGCTGAGGGAACACGCGGGCGTCAAAGCCGTGCTCGTCACCCACAACGAGACCTCGACAGGCGTCACCAACCCGCTGGAAGAGATCGCCGCTGCCGTCCGCGAGGCGGACAAGCTCCTCCTTGTCGACGCCATCAGCAGCCTCGGCGCAGTGCCGCTGGACATGGACGGCTGGGGGCTCGATGTCGTGGTTACCGGCTCGCAAAAGGGCTGGATGGTGCCCCCCGGCCTCGCCTTCGTCGGCGTCAGCGAACGCGGCTGGAAGGCCTACGAGACTTCGACGATGCCCCGCTTCTACTTCGATCTCGGGCGCCACCGTGACTCCCTCGCCAAGGGCCAGACGCCGTGGACGCCGACGATGTCCATCTTCTTCGGCCTCGACCTTGCTCTCCAGCGTATGAGTGAGGAGGGCCTGGAGCGAATCTTCACCCGCCATGCCCGCATGGGCCGCCTTACTCGCGAAGGCGTTAAGGCGCTCGGCCTCGAGCTCCTCTGCCAGGACCAGCAGTACGCCTCGGACACCGTCACCGCCGTCAAGGCCCCCGAAGGCGTGGACGTCAGCGCCCTCCGCAGCCTGATGGAGGACGAGTTCGACACCGTCCTAGCCGGCGGCCAGGCGAAGCTCAGCGGCAAGATCTTCCGCATCGGCCACCTCGGCCTCGTCGAAGAAGCCGACATCCGCACCTGCCTCGATGCGCTGGCCCAGGCCCTCCCCAAACTCGGCCACAAACTCCCCGCCGTCCGCTGACCGGTACCGCCGGCGCGTCTCCGACCGCTGAGTGTGAGGTAAGCATTCGACTTCCATTTGTTCAGATCGTCTTGACCACCGGAACAACACACTATACCCTAACCCTGAGACACCAAAATTACCAAACGAACTCGGGGTGCTAATGCCTGCTCAGGCCGCCACGCGAACACGCAATAACCTCAAAGCCGAAATCGTCCGCCGCGGCTGGAAGTTCAAGGACCTCGCCGGCCGCCTCGGTATCACTAACCGCCACCTCAGCGAAGTTCTCGCCGGCCGCGCTCGCCTCACGCACCGCGTGGCCCTCCAGATCCACGAAGTGACGGAGATCGACCTCCGCGACATCCCCTTCGAGGCGCCGACTCGCGTCCTCGTCTCCGACCCCATCGCTGATGACGGCGTAAAGGCG
>Ga0209751_10006200_pt1 | contig 11118 bp, 13 predicted proteins | sample RifCSP13_1_FD_184019 | JGI IMG/M metagenome (GOLD analysis project Ga0209751, IMG submission 184019) | Soil microbial communities from Rifle, Colorado - Rifle CSP2_sed 13_1 (SPAdes) (version 2) | ecosystem: Environmental > Terrestrial > Deep subsurface > Rock core/Sediment | place: Rifle...
GGAGTGGGTGATCTTCGAGGAGTCGAGCCACATGCCGCACGTCGAGGAGCCCGAGGCGTTCCTGGACGCGGTGGAGGCCTTCCTGCGCACGATCGACTGAACGCCGCCGGACCCGAGTCGCTACTAGCATCGGAGTGCGAAGCTCTGAGGCTCTTCGATCCACCTGTGGCAGGGCTCTAGGCTCAAGGGACATTCCCGAACACTCGCGCAGGTGAGCGCGTTCGTCAGCTGAGGGCGTTCTTGGGGTCCGCGGCGAGTCGGGTCCAGTGGGCGCGCGTCTCCCACGGCCGCCGGTATTCGGCAGCGTCAAGGAGCGACCTCACTTCGTCGAGCAGGGGCAGCCGGTCGACGTCGGGGAGGTCGGCGATCCAGCCCATCGAGGCGAAGAACGCCACGAGCCCCTCCCGGTCGACCGTCTGCGGATTCGGCAGCCGCGCCTCCTGGAGCTCCTCGAACGGCGACTGTGCGAACGGGAGGCGCCACTCGCCCGATTCGTAGAGAGTCGAGTTGAGGTCGAGCGGGTCATAGCCGAGCTCGGCCCTGTCTGGGCTGCGCTGGTGCAGGAGCTGCTCGACGGCCGCAATCGAAGGCTCTGTCAGCCCAGCTGGGAAGTTCCACATCAGGACGAGCGCGCCACGCGGGCGCAGCACGCGGGCGATCTCGGCGAGGGCGCGCTCGCGGTCGAACCGATGGAAGGCCTCGGCGACGAAGACGGCATCGACTGAGGCATCCGCGAGCGGGATCTCTTCGGCGGTTCCCGGGAGAACCTCGGCGTTCGGGCAGAGCGGGACGAGCAGGCGGCGCATCGCCTCGGCCGGCTCGACGGCAACAACGCGGTCGAAAGCGTCGACGAGCAGGCGCGTGAGCTTCCCGGTGCCCGCACCCAAGTCAAGCACGGACGCCGCCGCCGGGAGGCCGGGAATCTCGACGACCCCGCGCGGCCAGCCCGGCCGCCCGCGCTCGTAGTCGTCAGGCCAGCGGTCGAAGCTGCCAGAAGGCATCCGGTATGCCTCGTTGTTGCTGTCGGCCGCGACGTCTATCCGGCTGAGATTACCGCTGAGCAGCGAGTGCGCGGCCGTCCTCGTCGTCGAGGCGGATGGCGATCCGTCAGGCGTCGCGTGCCGCTCTGCAGGCGCGGCTCGTTCTGCCTCTCTAATCTCGGAGGATGCTGTTCGAGCCTCATGCGCATGAACGGCTGGTCGAGGACAGATGGGATCCAGGTCGCGTCCGCGCCGCGATCTGGGAGATCGCTGAGGATGCGGAGGGATCTTTCGACGATGGCTGGCCGACCCACCCCCAGGACATTGACGAAAAGGGTGACGAAAAGCGCCGTTTTCGGACGGTTTACCTTGGCGGCGCGGGCGTCGTTCAGGCGCTCGACTCGTTGCAGCGTAAAGGGCTGGTCGAACTACGCGGCGACTACGTCTCCTACCTCGAGCGCCGCTACGAGCCTGACTTTCCCGATGCCGATCATGAGCGGAGTCTTTGGATGGGCGAGACGGGGATTCGGCTCATGCTGCATCGGCTCTCCCCATCGAAGGAGAACGCGGACCGGCTGGCCGAGCTGATCGCGGGGAACGCGGAGGACGAACGCCGCGAGGTGATGTGGGGCAGTCCCGGAACAATGCTTACTGCCGCTGCCATGCACGAGCTGACCGGCGAGGCGAGGTGGCTCGATCTCTGGCGCGAGAGCGCGGCGTGGCTGCGCGATGAATGGGATCCGAAGACGGCCCTCTGGACACAACGGCTCTACGGGATGGTGGAGCAGTTCATCGGTCCTGCGCACGGGTTCGCGGGCTGCATGCTCGCTTTGTCTCGCGATGCTGACGACGAGCTTCATCGCCGCGCGGCGATCGCGACAGCTCGCTACGCAGTCGAGGAGGACGGGCTCGCGAACTGGCTGCCTGCCTCCTCGATGGAGAGCTTGAGCGCCGGTCGAGATGGCCGAATCCGCGTGCAGTGGTGTCATGGTGCGCCCGGCGTTGTTGCATCGCTCGCTCGCTGTGCGCCCGACGACGACGAGCATGGGCGGTTGCTGCTTGCGGGTGGCGAGCTGACCTGGCGCGCGGGGCCGCTCGAGAAGGGAGCAAACCTCTGCCATGGCACGGCAGGCAACGGCTACGCCTTCCTGGCGCTTTTCGAGCGCACGGGGGATGAGCTATGGCTCGAGCGTGCGCGCGCCTTCGCAATGCATTCGGTCGCCCAGGTCGCACGTGCACGCGCAGAACTCGGCCGCGGCCGGTACAGCCTCTGGACGGGCGATCCAGGAACAGCGCTCTACCTCGCCGATTGCTTGGCCGGGGGCGGAACCGTCCCGCTGCCCTAACACCTAAGGCATGTCACCGGCTCTGGGCCAGCGCCGCTCAAGGGACATTCCCGCACACTGGCCTAGCGGTCGATGATGCTACCTGGGCGCGAGCTCGCGGCTGGGCGCTGTCCTGGGCGCTGATCTTTATCCCGCACTAATTGGACACCAACCCTGTCGGCGTCAGCAACGCCCGACGCGTGTGACGTTCCCGAACGTTGGCGCGCTCAGCCGTATCGGGCCACCGGCCTTACGGTGGGTACCACCGTCGTCGTGGCCTGGGCGTGCGAGATCAGGGCGTGATTAGACTCGCGTCCATGGCCGAGATCCTGCTGTTTCACCACGCACAAGGGCAGACCGAGGGATTCCTCGCTTTCGCCGACGAGCTGCGGGCTGCGGGCCACGTGGTACACGCCCCTGATCTGTACGACGGAAGGACGTTTGCGGAGCTCGCCGATGGGGTCAGCTACGCCGAGCAGGTCGGTTTCGACGTGATCATCGAACGAGGTGTGGCCGCTACGGAGGGTCTGCCCGCCGAGATCGTCTACGCCGGCTTCTCGCTGGGAGTCCTGCCGGCCCAGATGCTCACCCAGACGCGTCCCGGCGCACAAGGCGCATTGCTGCTACACGCGTGCGTGCCGACCTCGGAGTTCAAGGCTCCCTGGCCGGCCGGCGTCCCCCTCCAGATCCACATGATGGACGCGGACGAATGGGTCAAGGACGACCTCGTCGTCGCCCGCGATCTCGTCGACGAGATCGAGAACGCCGAGCTCTTCCTCTATCCGGGCGACGGCCACCTGTTCGCCGATAGCAGCCTCAGCGACTTCGACCAAGAAGCAGCAGCGCTGCTCAAGGAGCGTACTCTTGCCTTCCTGGAAGCCGTCGGATAGCGCACGATGCCAAGGCTGAACGGCGCCCTGCCCGCCTCGAGCGAGCCCTGCTAGGCGCGCCGCCCGTCCAGCCGGATCGTCCACGGGTCGATAGTGTCGACCCGGAGGTGCGTCTCGCTCCACGGATCGCGAGCGAGTGTGGCGCGGACGGCATCCTCCGACTCGGCCTCGACGACGAGCACCGCGCGCTGCTCGTCGGCGAGCGGCCCGCCCAGGACGATGAACCCCGAGTCCACGAGCCCGTCCATGAAGGACGCGTGCGCGGACCAGCCGGACTGCTCCTCCATCGGCCGGGACGGGTCCCACTGAGGGCCGGCGCGGCGGTTCACGACGAGAAACGTCGCCACGCTCGCCTTCTACCACACGGCGGCTCGCGGACACTTGGGCACCCGAAGACTCGTGGTCTCGCTTGGCCTCGGAGCTCATGACCCGGTGATCCGCGGCGCGTCACCGACCTCGCCCGCCGGTATCGATCTCTACTGGCTCCCGCTAGGCGCGGGCGGCCATTCGGTACGTCTGAACGGTCGAGTCTTCGAGGCTGTGGCCGCGCGTCTCGAGCGGCGGCCCGCCCGCGACCTCTACCACTCGGCGCTCGAGGTGCGCATGCCGGAGGGGCGCTTCGTTATCGAGATGGCGCCGGTCGCCGACGCAAACGGCGCCCAGCGCGGGGTCGTTGGGGAAGGTGCGGTCGGCAGCCACTGGGCAGGGCGCTTCCGGATTTTCCGTTACGAGCTGCGCCGCTGGCATGGCGGCGTTATCCCGGACGTTGGCGAGGCGGTCGAGAGCCCGCAACCGTTGACGGACGAGCCACTTAGAGCGCAACGACTGCTTGACCTCGTGCCCCACGTGCCGATGCCCGTTTGGGGTCGCGACGAACTCGGTGCAGGTGAAATGTGGAACTCGAACTCGGCGACTTCGTGGCTGATCGCACGCAGCGGCCTGCATGCCGAGTCGATCCGGCCGCCAGCCGGTGGGCGCGCTCCAGGTTGGGACGCCGGCCTTGTGGTGGCGCGTCGTCAGCATGCGCTGTCCGCGTGACGCTGCGCATCGGCGCTGTTTGCCCCGCAGCTATTTGGGAAGCCAGCCCTCGCGGTACCCGGTAGGCTTGCGCCTGTCGGCGGGTGCGTACGCCGCGAACTGGTCGGTCGTTTCCTGCTCCACGCCCGCGCCGTGGCGGAGCGCGGCCTCGTCCACGGTGTAGGCGCCCCAGTCCGCGCCGGTCGAGGCGCCGCGGCCGCCGACGGCTAGCACCAGGCATGGCGCGTCTCCGGCCCCGACGATGACGTGCTTCGTCCCAGCCGGGCAATGAACGAAGTCCCATCGCCGTAACGGCCGCTCCTCGCCCTCGACGATCAGCAGCGCCGCGCCGGCGAGAACGAGGAAGTCCTCCTGGTCGGCCTCCCAGTGGTACATCGCCATCCGCTCGCCGGGCTCGAGGACCTGGACGTTGATCCCGACCTGCGGGAAGTCCTGCCCACCCTCGAGCTCGCAGTAGGCGCCGCGCCCCGGCGCGTATCGCCAGCGGGCCTCGCGCGCGTTGAGGACGAACCAGCCCTCGCCCCTGGGAACGAGCCCCAACTCGGTCGACTCGGGAGGCGCCTCGGGAACCATCAGCGGGAGCCTGCCGTACCGTCCCTCGCCGCGCAACACCTCTCGTCTGGCGCAACTGTTGCGTCGGCGCTCAACTTTGGTCGGCGTCACATCGCGGCGTCGGCGTCATGTCTGTGCCCACGCAAGAACTCGCGGGCGATCTGCAAAGCGGCCTCCGTAGGGGTGACGCCGTCGGCTTTGCTCGCGTCCAGGACGTGCCGCGTGGTCTCGCGGAGGAGCCGCTCGACCGCGTCCAGGCAGCGCTCCGGATCCTGCTGACACTCAGGTGCCTGGTAGAGATGGACGCCGCCGGCATTCGTGACAAAGTCCGGCAGGGCGAGGATCCCGCGCAGCTCGAGCGCGTCCGTCGCACCCGGGGCGTACGGAGCGTTCGCGACTGGGACGACGGCGGCGCAGCAAAGCTCGTTCACCGACTCGGGCGTGATGACGTCCGGGCGTGCGCCTGGGACGAGGACGTCGCACTCGACCGCGAAGAGAGCAGCGCGGGGCTGGGTGGGGACGTGCCCGTGTTGGACGAACGAGTCGCCGTGGCGGGCGCGGAGCGCGAGAAGCTCGTCGACGTCGAGCCCAGCCGGATCAACGAGCGCACCCTCGATCGTGCTTACCGCCACGACACGCGCACCCGCGTGGGCGCAGACGCGGGCGGTGCCGGCGCCCGCCTTCCCGAACCCCTCGACCGCCACCGCCGCGCCCTCCAAGGAACGCCCCAGCCGCTCGAGTGCGACCTCGGCCGCCGCCTTGATCCCGTGCCCGACGGCGAGGTCGTCCATTCCCATTCCCTCGTACGTGCGCGCCCACATGGGCGTCGAACCCCGGCCGGGCTCGAGGCGGAGGAAGTCCTCCGGCTGCGTTCCCAGGTCCGGCCCGGTGAGGAAGAAGTGACGCCACTCTCCGACGCGCTCGAGATAGGCGTCGAGCACAGAAGCGCGGTCGCCGCCGTCGAAGCGGATCCCCGCCTTCGCGCCCGCGTAGGGGACGCCGCAGACCGCGAACTTCCAGGTCATCGCCCGTGCAAGGCGGGCGACCTCGTCGGTCGTCACGTCGTGAACCATGCGGGTCCCGCCCGCCGAGATCGCGAAGAGCTCATGGTCGATCACGACGACGGCGTCGAGCCCGACGGACGGCTCCTTGATCTCGAGGACGCGCGCGGGCGGCGCATCATCGCGCTCAACGACGGACATTCGAGCGGACGCTACCGGCTACCTCTTGGCGACGAATACGAGGAAGTCATCGTCGCTCGTTGCTTCGGCCTCGGTGTGCTCGCCGTGTACGACGATGCTCTCGAATCCGGTCCGCTCCAACATCAGGAGCAGCTCGTTCTCGAAGTACAGGCCGATGTCCAGCGTGTGGTCTTCTTCGGATTCCAGCGTTCCGTCGAGCTTCTGGAAGTACGGGATCTCGTGCGGCCGAAAGTCGTCGTTGAACTCCGACCACCATTTCGCCACGAGCGTAGTGCCAGGTTTGCGGGCTATTTCCGATGCTGCATTGCTCTCGTTCTCGCGATGAGTTTCGGGGCGATCGGCAGTCTTCCCTGCATACGCAATCACGAGGCGCCGGCCGACCGGCGCGGAAGGGAGCAAGCATGGGACAGCCTGTAGTCCACTTCGAGATCGTCGGAAAGGATGCGGCGAAGCTGCGGGGCTACTACGCCGACCTGTTCGGGTGGGAGTTCGACGCGAACAACCCGATGAACTACGGGATGGTGCCGCGCGACGGCAACGTCAACGCCGACGGCGTCGGAATCGGCGGCGGCGTGGGAGCGGGGCCCGAGGGGTACGACGGGCACGTGACGTTCTACGTCGAGGTGCCCGACGTGGAGGCCGCGCTCGCGAAGGCAGAGAGCCTCGGCGGGACGCGGATGATGGGGCCCGAGAAGCCGATGGACCTCGTCGAGATCGGTCTCTTCACCGATCCGGAGGGCCATGTCATCGGTCTTGTCAAGGCCGTGCCGTAGGCGGGTCCGGTCCGCCTAGGATGGTCGTCGTGCAGGACGCGTCGCTCGCCGCCACCCCATCTGTCGCAGACCGGCTCGAGCAGCACCGAATCGAGCTGACCGCCTTCTGCTACCGCATGCTGGGATCGCTCGAGGCGGAAGACGCCGTGCAGGAGACGTTGATCCGAGCCTGGCGGGGCTTCGACCGCTTCGAGGGGAGGGCGGCGTTGCGGTCGTGGCTCTACCGCATCGCCACGAACGTCTGCCTCGACATGCTGAAAGGGAGGGAGCGCCGCGCGCGTCCGATGGACCTCGGGCCAGCGCGTGAGCCGGTCGCCGAACACCTGAACACGCTCCCGGAGGTCACCTGGATCCAACCGATCCCCGACAGCCTCGTCGTGCCGGAGGGCGACCCGGCGGAGGTGGCCCTCGCGCGCGAGACGGTTCGCCTCGCGTTCGTCGCGGCACTGCAGCACCTTCCGCCGCGGCAGCGAGCGGTGCTGATCCTCTGCGAGGTGCTCCGCTGGAAGGCGTCGGAGGTCGCAGAGCTCCTCGAGACGAGCGTCGCCTCCGTCAACAGTACCCTGCAGCGGGCGCGCGCGACGCTGGAGGCGAGCAACGTGACCGCCGCGACCACCGCGCCTTCGGTGGACGCGGCGGACGCCGAGCTCCTCGCCCGCTACGTCGACGCCTTCGAGCGCTACGACATGGACGAGCTCACGGCCCTGATCCGCGAGGACGCGACGCAGTCGATGCCGCCGTTCGACATGTGGCTCGCCGGCCGCGACGACATCCTCAGCTGGTGGGTCGGCCCGGGAATCGGCTGCCGCGGCTCGCGGGTCATCCCGGTGGCGTCGGCCAACGGTGCCCCGGCCTTCGGGCAGTACAAGCCGAGCGAGTCCGGCGAGAGCTACGAGCCGTGGGCGCTCCAGGTGCTCGAGATCGAGGACGGGCGGATCGTCGAGTTCACGTTCTTCCTGAACACGGAGACCGTCTTCCCGCTGTTCGGGCTGCCGCTCCAGTTCGAGTCGTCGTAGGGGCCGGGCTTGCCCGGCCCACGGGCGAGGCAAGCCTCGCCCCTACGACTCGAGCGCGCTCGGGTCCATCCAGATGACCTCCCAGAGATGACCGTCGAGGTCCTGGAAGCTCCGTCCGTACATGACGCCCATGTCCATCGGGTCGTTCGCCGGCGAGCCGCCGACCTCGAGCGCCTTGTCGGCGAGCTCGTCGACCTGCTCTCGGCTCTCCGCTGACAGCGCGAGGATCGCCTCCGTCTGCGTCGTCGCGTCGGCGAGCTCTTTCTTGGTGAACTCCCTGAACTTGCTCTCGACGAGCAGCATGACGAAGGCCTCGTCGCTGACGATCATGCACGTGGCCGTCTTGTCGGTGAATCGCGGATCGAACGAGAAGCCCAGCTTGGTGAAGAACTCGACGGCCTTGTCGAGGTCCTTCACCGCAAGGTTGACGAAGATCTTCCGGGCCAAAATGGATTCCTCCTCGGGTTGCGGGTTCGCACGATAAGACAGCAGGGAGCCCGAGAACTCATCGGTCGGGTAGTACGTGCGTCAGGCCCATGAAGGAGACGAGCTCGAGCAGCTCGTCGGACGCGTGGCGGAGGCGGACCTGGCAGCCGTGCCGCCGGGCGGCGAGCTGGAGCCGCGCGAGGGCATCGACAGTGACCGCGTCGGGCTCGACTCCGGCCACGTCGCAGAGGGCGACGTCCGCGCCGCTCTCGGTCAGCACCGCGCAGACGCGGTCGCAGAGCCCGGGCAGGTCGGCGCGGGCTATAGGGCCGCTGATGGAGAAGGCGACCGAGTGCGGCCCTGTAGCGGCCATCGAGACCAAGACCGCCCCGCGGGAAGAAACTCATCGCGCGATGAGTTTTAGGACTTCAACTGGTCTCTACTGGAAATCGAACCGGTGAGGAGCGATGACGTATGACGGAGCACGAGGTCGGAACCGACAGAGAACGGCTCGCAGCCCACGAGCGGCTCGCGACCGGAGCGCTCGCGCGCTGGACGCGGGCCTGCGCCACCCATCCGTGGCGCGTGGTCGTCGCGTGGATCGGGATCATCGCGGCGTTGGTCCTCCTGTTCGTCTTCGCCCGCGGCCAGCTGCGCGACGAGTTCACGATCCCGGGATCGGATACGCAGCGCGCGACCGATCTGATCGAGGCCGAGTTCGCGTCCGAGCAGGGCGGCGTGCTGAACCTCGTCTTCGCCGCGCCTGAGGGCGAGCGCCTCGATACGCCTGAGCGGAGAGCGGCGATCGCCGCGACGATCGCGCGTCTGCGCTCGTCCGAGTTCGACCCCACCGAGGACAAGGCGGGCCTGGAGAGCGTGGCGAACCCGTTCACCAAGGACACCGTCTCCGACGACGGCCGCATCGCGTACGCGGAGGCCCAGTTCGACCGGATCATCTACGAGGAGGATCGCGAGGCGGTCGTGGCGGTGCAGGACGCGGTCCGCAAGGCGGTCGAGCCGGCCGGGGTGATCGCCGAGTTCAACGGCGACGCCGAGTTCCCGCCGATCGAGCAGGGCACGCAGGAGATGCTCGGCCTGTTCGCGGCTCTCATCGTGTTGCTGATCGTCTTCCGCACGTTCGTCGCGACGACGATCCCCATCGCGCTCGCGATCACGGCTGTCCTGACCGCGGGCCTCCTCCTCTTCCTCCTCGCCGGCCTGACTGACTTCAACACGGTCACGCCGCTCCTCGTGTCGATGATCGGCATCGGTGTCGGCATCGACTACTCGCTCTTCATCGTCACCCGCTTCAGGCAGCTGCTGCACGAGGGGCTCTCCCCGGCTGACGCAGCGGCCGAGGCCGGCGCGTCCGCCGGGCGCGCCGTGCTCTTCGCCGGGCTGACGGTTGCGATCTCGGTCACCGGACTGGCCTTCTTCGGGCTCGACTTCGTGACCAAGCTCGGCATCGGCTCCGCGCTCGGCGTACTGACCACAGTGCTGATCGCCAACTCGCTGCTCATCGCGGTGTTGCGGTTGCTCGGGCACAAGATCGATCGGCTCAAGGTGCCCTTCCTGCGCCCGATCGACGACTCCGAGGCGGCCAGGGAGAAGACGCCGATCGCGCGCTGGGGCCGCTTCGTGACCGCGAACGCGAAGGTCGTGTTCATCGTACTGCTGCTCGCCGGGCTCGTGCTCGCGTCGACGTCGGCGCTCGTCCGCCTGGGGGCGTCGGACCAGGGCACGCAGCCCACCCAACAGACCGCCCGTCGGGCTTACGACCTGCTGGCCGAGGGCTTCGGACCCGGCTTCAACGGCCCCATCCCGATCGTCGTGGACGTGAACGGCGACGCCGACGCGCCGCAGCGGGTGTTCGAGGGAGTTCAGGGGCTCGAGGGCGTGGCCTCCGTCGCCGAGCCGCAGTTCAACGACCCGAAGAGCGTCGCGATCGTCTTCGTGACCCCGGATGCGGCACCGCAGGACGAGGAGACGGCCGCGCTCGTCGACCGTCTGCGGAACGACGTCGTGCCGACGGCGACCGAAGGGGGAGACGCGGTCGTTTACGTCGCCGGCCTGAACGCCGCGTTCAAGGACATCGCCGATCGCATCATGGAGCGCTTGCCGCTCTTCCTGCTCTACATCATCGGCGTGACCTTCATCGTGCTCGCGATGGCCTTCCGTTCGATCGTGGTCTCCCTGACGGCGGCGATCACGACCATCCTCTCGGCCTTCATCGCCTTCGGTGTCCTGACGCTCGTCGTGCAGGAGGGCCACCTGCTCGGGCTGACGGGCCTGGATCGGACGGGGCCGATCGAGACGTTCGTCCCCCCGATCGCCTTCGCCATCCTCTTCGGGCTCTCGATGGACTACATGGTCTTCCTCATGAGCCGTATCCGGGAGGAGCACGTGCACGGCCTCGTGACGCGGGAGGCGGTCGAGCACGGGATCGCCGCCATCGGGCGGGTGGTCGTGGCGGCGGCGGTGATCATGGGAACGGTCTTCGCGGCCTTCATCCTCACCGCCGACCGGATCTCGAAGGAGTTCGGGCTGCTGCTCGCGGTCGCGATCCTCACCGACGCGCTCGTCGTGCGGATGACGCTCGTGCCCGCGTTCCTCACCCTCATGGGCGAGAAGTCGTGGTACATCCCCGGCTGGCTCGACCGCGTGCTCCCGAACATCACGATCGAGCCCCCGCACGACCGAGAAGCGCAGCGTGGCTTCGACGTCGAGCGAGGAGCCGAGCCAGAGCCGAGCGAGGCCTGACGAGTCGACCGGACGGCGGAGCCCCTACGGCTCCGCCGTCCGGGTCGACCGATGAGTTTCGCGCTTGGCGGCGGTCTCAGGTTCCAAGACCGACGACTGGGAAAGGAAACGGGCTCATGACCATGGACACCCGCAGACGCTGGCTCGCGCTCATCG
>Ga0209751_10006201_pt1 | contig 11116 bp, 15 predicted proteins | sample RifCSP13_1_FD_184019 | JGI IMG/M metagenome (GOLD analysis project Ga0209751, IMG submission 184019) | Soil microbial communities from Rifle, Colorado - Rifle CSP2_sed 13_1 (SPAdes) (version 2) | ecosystem: Environmental > Terrestrial > Deep subsurface > Rock core/Sediment | place: Rifle...
TCGCAGAACCCGGATCTCTCGACGGGCGCGTACATCGTGATGGCGGTCATCGCCGCGCTCCTCTTCTTTCTCTCGCTGCTGCTGCACGAGCTCGGGCATGCGCTGCAGGCGCGTCGCGAGCACGTCGAGATCGACGGCATCACGCTCTGGCTGTTCGGCGGTGTCGCGAAGTTCAAGGGTGACCTCCCGAACGCAGGGGCCGAGCTCCGCATCGCCGCCGCCGGCCCGCTCGTCACCCTCGCACTCGGTTCGTTCTTTGTGCTCTTGGCGGGCGCGGCGAGCCTTCCGGAGGCGATGGATGGAGTCGCGGCGTGGCTCGGCTATACGAACGTCGCGCTCCTCGTCTTCAATCTCCTTCCCGCGCTGCCGCTCGACGGCGGTCGCGTATTGCGCTCGCTCCTGTGGATGAGGAGCGACGACCGCGCGGCAGCCACGGCAACTGCGGGAGGAGTGGCTCGCGTCCTCTCGTATCTTCTGATCGGCCTCGGCGTCGTGCTCTTCCTCTTCTCGGGCGCGTTCGGTGGCGCCTGGCTCGCGCTCATCGGCTGGTTCGTGCTCCAGGCATCGCGCGCCGAGGTGCGTTGGGTCGCCGCGGCGCAGGCACTGGCCGGGCTTCGGGTTCGCGATCTCATGACACGCGATCCCGTGTCCGTGCCACCGTCGATGCGGCTGGGGCGCTTCGTCGACGAGGTCGTGTGGGGCCATCGCTACACCACGTATCCGGTGGTCGAGGACGGGCAGGTCATCGGGCTCCTCCCGTTCCGGTCCGTCGCGCAGGCATCACGCGCGACGTGGGACGAGCTGACCGTGAGGGACTGCATGCTGTCGATCGAGCAGACACCCGTTCTGCACGAGGAACAGGACGCGGCTCAGGCGCTGGTCCAGCTGCAGGAAGGCGGAGTGAACCGCGGCCTCGTCATCGAGGACGGGCGTCTCACCGGCATCCTGTCGGTGACCGATATCGCGTCGGCACTCGAGATCCGTGAGCTTCGGCAGCGGCGGTGAGGGGCACTGGGGCCGTCTATCGCATCGTTCTTCGGAAGTGCCCGCAGCGGCCCCCGTAGAACCCCGCATGCACGTTCCGCGCATCCCCGCTTGCCCGGCCATATCTCCGCGACCGAGACTGGGCGCATGAACCCGGGAGCGAAGGAGCAGCGATGAAGCGCATCGTGATTCTCGGCGGGGGGACCGGCGGCACGATGATGGCCAACCGGCTCCGCCGCCTGTACGACGAGGACGAGGCCGCAATCGCCGTCGTCGACAAGGACGACCGGCACGTGTATCAGCCCGGTCTCCTATTCGTTCCGTTCGGCCTGGCGAGCGCGGACGAGATCGTGCGCCCACGGAGGCGACAGCTCAGGAGCGGCATCGACTTCCACGTGTCCGAGATCGACCACGTCGCGGTGGGCGAGGACCGGGTGCACCTCATCGACGGGAGCACGCTTCCGTATGACGTCCTCATCGTCGCGACCGGAGTCACGCTTCGGCCCGAGGAGACGGAGGGGCTGACCGGGGCCGGCTGGCGAGAGCGGATGTTCACGTTCTACGACGTGCCCGGTGCCGAGCAGCTAACACGTGCTCTCGACGCCTTCGACGGCGGCCGTCTGGTCGTGAACCTGATCGACATGCCGATCAAGTGCCCGGTCGCGCCGCTCGAGTTCGCCTTCCTCGCGGACTGGTACTTCGCGGAGCGCGGCATCCGGGACCGGGTCGAGCTGACGTACGTGACCCCGCTGGACGGGGCGTTCACGAAGCCGATCGCCTCCGAGCGCCTCGCCGGGCTGCTTGCGGAGAAAGGCGTCGAGCTCGTTACCGAGTTCGCGGTCGGCGAGGCCGACGGTGAGGGCGGGCGGCTCGTGAGCTGGGACGAGCGCGAGGTGCCGTTCGACCTTCTCGTGACGGTGCCCCTGCATGAGGGCGCACCCTACGTCGGCCGTTCGGAGGGGCTCGGCGACGAGCTCGGATTCGTGCCGACGGATCCGCACACGCTGCAGTCGCTCGCGCGCCCCAACGTCTTCGCGCTCGGTGACGCCACGAACGTCCCGATCTCGAAGGCGGGCTCGGTGACCCACTTCGAGGGAGAGGCGCTGACCGAGAACGTGCGTCGATTTCTCTCCGGCGAAGAGCTCGAGGGCTCGTACGACGGGCATGCGAACTGCTTCATCGAGACGGGATTCGGGAAGGCCCTCCTGATCGACTTCAACTACGAGACGGAGCCCCTCCCGGGGCGCTTCCCGAACGCCGTCGGACCGCTGCCCCTCCTCAGGGAGTCGCGGCTGAACCATCTCGGCAAGCTCATGTTCCAGTGGCTCTACTGGCACGCGCTCCTCCCAGGGCGAGACATCCCCGGCATCTCCCCCTCGATGGAGATGAGCGGGAAGAAAAGGCGGCTGGAGCACGTGACGGAAGGAGGCGAACGACGATGACAATGACCGAGATCGCCGGAGCGGCGGTCGAGGTGGACGCGGAGGGCTTTCTCCTCTACCCGGAGGACTGGAACCGCATCCTGGCCGAAGAGATCGGCCGCGAGAGCGGCATTCTCGAGCTGACTCCCCGCCACTGGCAGGTGATCGAGTTCATGCGGGAGCGCTACCTCGAGACGGGCACGGCTCCCTCGATCCGCTCGCTCGGCAAGGAGTCCGGCGTCCCCATCAAGGAGCTGTATCAGCTGTTTCCCAAGGGCCCGGCGAAGCTCGCCGCGAAGATCGGCGGCATCCCGAAGCCCCGAGGCTGCATCTAGAGGTGAGAGCGATGACCCAGTTGTTGCACGAGCTCGAGCCGACGCGGGAGATGGAGCGCGAGCTGATCGACAAGGTCTCCATCGTCGTCTCCAAGGGCTCACTCGAAGGGATCTACCCGGCGCTGATCATGGCCAACGGCGCGCGCATGGAAGGGATCGAGGCCGATCTCTTCTTCACGTTCTTCGGTCTCGACGCCCTTCGCAAGGATCGCCAGGCGAAGATCAAGGTAGCCGCCGTTGGCAACCCCGGCATGCACCTGCCCACCCTGATCGGCGTGATTCCGGGCATGTCCTGGCTGGCGACGAAGATGATGGCCCGCCAGATGGAGAAGCTCGACATCCCGCCGATCGGCGAGTTTCTCGAGCTGATCCACGACTCGGGCGGCGCGATCTACGCCTGCCACGCGACGGTGGAGATGTTCGGGCTGACCGAGGACGACTTCGTCCCGCAGATGGACGGCATCCTCACGGTCGGCGAGTTCTACGACCGAAGCGCGGGCGCCCAGATCATCTTCACGTAGTTCTGCGCAGACCGGAATCCGCTCGCGCGGATTCCGGTCGCGCGAGAACACACCTGAAGCGCGGCCGCTCCGCTGCCGCTCGTGGGGAGGCTCGTCCGTCCCGCCGCGGGGCTCCGGCTTCAGCTGGAGCCCCGCCGTTCGGCCACCCGTGAACGGCAGGTGCGAGGCTCAAGTTTGGCACAGTCCTTTCGGCGGCGACACCGCCGACCACAGGAGGTACCCACATGGCAGAGGCGAAGCGAGCCCCCAGCCCACCGGGATACGTGGTGCTACGCCAGGTGAGCCGGGACCATTGGCAGTTGGTGGGCGAGGCCAACCGACGGCCCGGCCAGACCGCGCGAAAGGCGCGCGCCCAGGCGGTACTCGATGCCACGGGGGGCAAGGCGGAGTCGGGTGAGGTCTACGCGGCCGTGCTGCGTAGCGAGTGGCGCATCGCCTTGGACCACTAGACCCGACGCGCCGTAGCGCTCGTGCCTCGCGTCACGTGTTCGAAACGACGACATCACCACCGCAGCCGGCGACCAGGGCGGCGCCGACGTCGTCGCGGGCGACACCGGAGAGCGAGCGGTGGCCGAGGTCGATCTCGATCCCGGGCCAGGCGTCCAGGCCAAGCGAGCGCGCCCCGAGCTCGGTGCCGAAGCGAACGAGCTCGCCAATGGTGAAGACTCCGCGACGGCCCGTCTGGCGGCGCGCGATCCCCTCGAGCTCGCGGAGCTCCTCGAACGGGTCGATCCGCACGTTCGAGTCGGAGCCGATACAGAGCGGGATCGAGCGAGTCCGGACGCGTTCGGCCGGGAGGAAGCCGTCGCCGAGGTCGGCCTCCGTCGTCGGACAGGCGCAGATCGTCGCACCGGCGGAGGCGAGCAGGTCGAGCTCCGGCCCGTCCGCGTGCGTCGCGTGGACGACGGTCGTCCGTTCTCCGAGACAGCCCGTGCGTGCGATGAGCTCGATCGGGCGGCAGCCGTGCTCGGCGAGGCATTCCTCGATCTCACGCGGCTGCTCGTCGGCGTGGATGTGGAGCGGGAGCCCTTCCCGCTCTGCATGGCGCGCGATCTCCTCGAGCCAGTCGGACGGGCACGCGCGCACGGAGTGGGGTGCAACCCCGACTCGAAGGCCGGCTCCGCGGAGCTCCTCGACCTCGGCGAGGTAGGCGCCGACGGACTCCTGCCGGAAGCGCGGAAGCCCACCTCGAGCGTAGGCGACGTGGAGGAGGACGAGCTCGACGCCGGCGGCAGCGGCGGCCTCGACCGCGGCGAAGGCCTCCGGAAGACCGAGGTAGTGAAACTCGCCCACGGCCGTGTATCCGGCGGTACGCATCTCCAGGTAAGCCGCCTCGTATGACGCGCGCACGAGCTCCGGGGTCTGGCGCTCGGCTTCGGCGAGCATCGTGTCCCGCCAAGCCCAGAAGTCTCCGCCGGCCGCGCGGCCCCGGAGGGCGCGCTGGAACGTGTGGCTGTGCGCGTTGACGAAACCAGGCAGCACGTAGGGCTCGGCCACGAGTGGCGACGCTACCAGGGGTAAGAGCTCCTTTCAGAGGCTCTAAGGTTCGACAGTGACCTGGGACGACGTCCGCCGCCGGATCCCGAACGCGCTCACGGTCGCGCGCTTCGCTGCGATTCCGATCTTCGCCTGGCTGTTCCTCGAGGCGGGCGACGGCCCGGCGTGGGGGGCAGGCGTGTTCTTCGCGGGCGCCGCCTTCACGGATCAGCTCGACGGGTACCTCGCGCGCCGTTGGCACGTGCAGTCGGGCTTCGGGAGGGTCGCCGACCCGCTGGCCGACCGGCTCATGATCGGGGTCGCCGTCGTCCTCCTGTGGATCGAGGGTCGGATCCCGTTCGTCGCGATGCTCATCGTTCTTTCGAGAGACCTCGTGCTCGTCCTCGGCTACAAGCTGGTCGTTCCGCGGGGATACGACTTCGAGGTGAGCTTTCTGGGCAAGGCCGCGACCTGGGCGCTCTATGCCTCGCTCTGCCTCCTCATCGTCACCGCGAAGGGCACGGACTGGCCGCTCGTCCTGTTCTGGATCGGAGTCGCGCTCGCCGTCGTCGCCGGCGTGCAGTACGTGCTCCGGGCGCGCCGGCAGGTTGCCTCGCCGCGCTGACGCAGGGAGGTCAGTCTCGACCACGAATAGAGGGAAAGTCTCAACCTGAGGTTGACCCCTGGGCGCGTGTGCTGCTTTACTCAGGTGACCCACGACGAAAGGCCGCGACTTGGAACCGCTTCCCGATCTCACGACGCTGACCGACGACGACCTCCGCGTGACGATCCGCGAGCTCGAGAAGGAGGAGGACGAGATCTCCTTCCGTCGCCGCGTGCTGCATGGGCGCATCGACATCCTCCGCGCGGAGCTCGTTGCGCGCCTGCGCGAGCAGGTGAGCGCAGGCGAGGCGAAGCTCGCGGACGTCGAGCGCCTGAGCGAGATCCTGACCGGGAAGGCCACATCGGCGGCAGACCGCGACGACGCGTGACTCACGTCTATTGTCCGGAGTGCGGCTTCCGGAGCCCGGCAACCGCCAACTACTGCCCGCGCTGCGGCGCTCTCCTCGCGACGGAGACCGGATCCGAGACGACGATGAGCTTCGACGTCGACGCGGCGGGTGAGGAGGCGGACGCCGCGGAGGGGGCGATCGGCATCAAGGGGCCTGCGCTCGTCGTGCGCTCGGGCGGAGGCATGGCGGGCCAGTCCTTCCGGCCGGCCGACGGGCGAACGCTCATCGGGCGCTCACCGGAGTGCGACGTCTTCCTCGACGACGTCACTGTCTCCCGCCAGCACGCCGAGCTCGTGCGCGAAGGCGACACGTTCACGATCCGCGATCTCGGCAGCCTCAACGGCACCTACGTCAACCGCCGGCGTATCGAGTCGACGGTCCTCGAGGACGACGACGAGGTGCAGATCGGGAAGTACCGGCTGACCTTCCGGCAGCGATGAGCACGGTCGCGGCCACCAGACGCGGGAAGGGCGGCGCGGAGCCGAGGCTCCGGACAATCGGCTCGGTGTGCGAGGAGCTTCGCGAGGCGTTCCCGGACATCTCCGTCTCGAAGATCCGCTACCTGGAGGACCAGGGGCTGATCACGCCGCGCCGGACGCGTGGCGGGTACCGGCTCTTCTCGCCCGACGACATCGAACGGCTGACGACGATCCTCCGGCTCCAGCGCGACGAGTTCCTGCCTCTCCGCGTGATTCGCCAAGAGCTCGACGGGCCCGGGGCGAGCGCCGACCGGACCCGGCGGCGGGTCGTCGGGCTGACCGGAACGGAGGATGAGATCGACGGCGCCGAGCTGTGCGAACGTGCGTCCGTCGCGCCCGATTTCGTCCGAGAGCTGGAGGAGTTCGGCGTCGTCATCTCGCGCGTCGAGGGAGGCGAGCGTCTCTACCGCGAGAGCGAAGCGGACGTCGCCGCTGCGTGTGCGCGCCTGGCGAGGTTCGGAATCGACGCGCGGCATCTCCGAACGTTCCTGACGGCCGGAGGCCGGCAGGCGGCGCTCGTGGAGCAGCTCGTCGCTCCCGGCCTGCGGTCGCGGAACCCCGAGCGCCGGAAGGGGGCGGTCGAAGATCTCGAAGCTCTCGGTCGCGTCGCCGAGGAGCTGTCGCACCTGCTCTTCCTCCGCGGCCTGCGGGCCGTCGTGGAGCGGGCGTCATGACCCTCGACCTGCGAGCGCGCGTCCGCGACGTCCCCGATTTCCCAAAGGAGGGGATCGTCTTCAAGGACGTCATGCCGCTGATCGCCGACCCGGAGTACTTCGCGGAGACGATCCGGCGCCTCGCCGAGTGGGCGAGACCGCGAGAACCCGACCTCATCCTCGGCGCCGAGGCCCGGGGCTTCATCTTCGGGGGTGCACTGGCGTACGCGCTCGGCGCGGGGTTCATCGCGGCACGGAAGCCGGGGAAGCTCCCGCGGGAGACGATCGAGGCGACGTTCGAGCTCGAATACGGGACGGACCGCCTCCAGGTGCATCGGGACGCCGTGCCGCCGGGCGCGCGGGTGATCGTCCTCGACGACGTCCTCGCGACCGGGGGAACGGCGAAGGCGAAGCTCGAGCTCGTCGAACAGCTCGGCGGGATCGTCGCCGGCGTCGTGTTCGTCATCGAGCTGACCTTCCTGCACGGCCGCGACCGCCTCGACGGGTACGACGTTCATTCGTTGATCCAGTACTAGTCATCCGCGCCATACGCTCCTGGCGTTGCAGGGGCCGTCAGGCGTCCGGCCGGCCGAGTACAAGGAGACTATGTATGAGCCGCTGACGAGCACGTACTCCTTCTCGTGCCCGCACGGGCGGGATCCGCGGGTGCCGCTCTCTGCGTTTCGCTTGCTCGAGCGCCTGCCGGGAGCCGCGCATCCGGCCGTCTACCGGGTCTCGTTCGAATGCTCGTGCGGCGACGAGCATCCCGGTCTCGTCTCGCACGACGACCTCGACTGGGCCCCGCTCGGCGTGCGGGCAGGAGGGACATTCCGGAATCTGATGACGTCCCTCGACGATCCGCTCGCCGGCGAGCTCGTCGAGGTTGCCGCCGCGCGGATCGGAGCGGGGGAGTGGCCGTGGAGCTTCTACTGCTTCCTCGAGGGACGGCCGCGCCCGGTCACGCCGTCCGCATTCGCCCTCATCGCACCGGGCGGCCGCTCGCTCGGCCTCGCGGTGCGCTGTCCGGCGTGCGCGTCCGTCTCGGTCAACCTCGTCTCCCGTGCGCATCTCGACGTTCCCTTCTGGAACGACGTGCGGATCGGCGTCGTGGATCACGTCTTCGGTGAGGACGCCCTGCGCGCGATCGAGGAGTTCCGCGCCGAGCTCGAATCGGCCCGCTTCGACGAGAGGAGGCTCGATCTCGAGCCCTGAGACCCCGCATCGCAACGCTTCCCTCCCGCCAGGGATCGTCCCCTCGGACAGCAGGGTCGATAGCCGTCGCATGAGTGCCGCCGTCCTCACGAAGGTCGCCCCTGCCGGCTCGTCCCGACTGCTCGCCGACGTCAAGGCGCTCGGCGAACGGGGTCAGGACGAGCGGGCGCCCGCGCTCACCCGGCTCGAGGCCGTCCTCGGCCGCGACTTCGCGGACCGTCTCGTCACGGCTCTGAGCAACGAGCCGAAGCGTTAGCGCTGGCCAGCGCAGAACCGGCATCCGCTCGCGCGGATCCCGGTCGCGCGAAGATCCCTAAAGGCGTCCGCTTCGCGGCCGCGGCGCTGCTCTTCGCATCTAGCCTCGAGGTGCCGCCGGGCTCAGCGCGGCCCGGGGTAGTCGCCGCCCCGGGTGCGGACGAGGAGGAAGATCCCCCCCGCCGCGATGAGCGAGACCACGAACGACGCACCGCTGGGTACACCGACCAAGACGGCGCCGAGCCACATGTAGAGGAAGAAGACCAGCGTCCATGCGAAAGCGTGAACGCCCTGGTCTACGCTCGGTGCCCGGAGATGCATCGCGCGCGATCCTAGCCGGTCCAAAAATTCACCGAGCCGGTGGCGCTTTCGTCCACTCAGCCCGCTGACCGTCCGCTTCCGCGTAGAGCCTTCGAGCTGGGCTTCGACCTAGTCGCGCTCCGTGCTCGGTGCATCGAGGACGCTAAGTGACAGGGCCGACCCGGTCAAGGTCCGTTTTCACCGGATTGCCGCAATTTGCGTCGTTTTTCTTCGGGGGTTCCGGGGACCGCCTCCACGTAGGATCACGCCGTGCGCCGCTCGGTCGTCTACGGTGCCGCGGGGGCGGCGCTCGGGCTCGCCCTCGTCCTCACACTCCTCGGTGTCGCCGACGACCCCGACGCGCTCACGAACGGCCAGGCCTTCGCCCTCGGCGTCGTCCAGGGCCTGACGGAGCTGCTGCCGATCTCGTCCTCCGGGCACCTCATCCTCGTTCCCTGGGCGTCCGAGTGGACGTATCTAGAGGAGCACGACCGCTTCAACCAGACATTCGACGTCGCGCTCCACCTCGGAACGCTCGTCGCGGTCGGCGCCTACTTCTGGGGCGACGTCGTGCGGCTCGTCCGTGCCTTCTTTCGCTCGGTGGGGAACCGCCGCATCGAGACGCCCGACGAGCGCATCGCCTGGTTCGTCCTCGTCGCGACGATCCCCGCAGGTGCCATCGGCCTCGGCGGCGAGGACGTGATCGCGGACACCCTCGGCGAGCCCTGGCAGATCGCGGCTCTCCTCGCGGCAGGGGCGGCACTCCTCTGGTGGGCCGACCGCTTCCCGCAGGAGCGTGCGATGGGCGACCTCGGGCTGCGGTATGCGGTCGTCATGGGGTTCGCCCAGGCGCTCGCGCTTGCGCCCGGCGTGTCCCGCTCCGGGATCACCATCACCGCCGGGCGCCTGATGCGGCTCGACCGCGACGGCGCGGCACGCTTCTCGTTCCTGCTCCTGCTGCCGACCGTGCTCGGGGCGGTGCTTCTGAAAGGAGTGGGGGACGTCCTCCTCGGCGATCTCCCGGACGGGTGGGAGGGGCCGTTCCTCGTCGGAACGCTTGCCGCTCTCGGCAGCGGCCTGCTCGCGATCGACTGGCTGCTCGGCTACGTGCGCCGTCACACCTACGGTGTCTTCGTCCTGTACCGGCTCGTCCTGGCCGCGGCCGTGGTGCTCGCGATCGTGGCGGGGGCGAGGTCCGCGACGTTCTAGCCGCGCCCGGAAAACACCGCGATCGCCGCGAGAAGGTCCGGACCCCCAATCGGGGACGTCACCGATGCCTTCCCGGCTCTCGGGTGGGACGGTACGTTCGGAAGGAGGCGTCACATGTCGATCTCGGTTGGACACATCCGGCAGCGCGCTACAAGACAGGGGGCGGGCCGGCGAGCGCTTGGCGCCCGAACCCGCCGCGTCGGGCTTTCAGTCTTCTTCGTATCGGTCGCGATCAACGCCGCGTTCGGCATCTATGCGGTGCTCACACCCGACTTCGGTGAGACGCAGGCCAAGATCCTGGGAACGTCCCTCTGCGTAACGGGTGCGATACTGCTTGCGCTCGCGTGCGAGCCCGCGTGGGAGCGCAGGCTCCTCGGTCCCGTGCCGCTTGGCGGCGCCACCTTGGGCGCCGTTGGCTTCGCGCTCGCGATCGTCCTCATCTGGGCTCAGCCGGAGAGCGAGACCTGGACGAGGACGATGGGGACGATCCTTACGCTGTCTGTCGCAGGCGTAGCCGCGAGCTTGCTCGCGCTAACACGGCTCGCGCCCCGACACGCATGGATCTTCGGGGCAACCCTCGTGCTTCTCGCCGCGGGCGCGGGAATGTACAGCCTCCTCCAGTGGTTCGACGATCCTGGGGAGTGGTACGTCCGCAGTCTCGGCGTCGTCATGATCGCCCTCGGCGCCTTCGTCGTCACCGTCCCCGTTCTGCACTGGGTGGACCGCGGAGCGCTTGCAGCCGCTGACGCCGCGACGGGCACGGTTCGCTTCTGCCCCTACTGCGGCAGGCGGCTGGCCGGCGACATCGGCGTCAACGTGAGGTGCTCGCGGTGCGGGCGGGAGTTCAGAGTCGCTCCGGCCGCGGAGAGGGGTGGGTCGAACGCCAACTTGACATAACGCTGATTCCTGTGCGTTCGACACGTCGAGTGGTTCGGGTGTAGGGCGTCGAGCCCGGTTCGTGCAGACTGACGGAGAAAGACCCGGAGTACCGGCACGCCGGCCTCGACCTCTTCCTCGATCCGGCATTCCACAGGCAGGGGCTCAGCCAGGACGCCGTCCGCACGGCCTCCCGCCGCTCCTACTGGTGGGATCACATCGAGGAGCGGTGGGCCGACGGCGTGCTGCGACTTGCTCGCCGATGAGCTCCAGTGACCGGGCGGAGAGACTTCGTCTTCGCCTCCGAGACGCGAACCTTTGCACCCCAAAATGCGATCTGAGACGATCAGCGCACAGTGCGTGGTGCGCAAGCTGAGAAGGG
>Ga0209751_10006202_pt1 | contig 11116 bp, 14 predicted proteins | sample RifCSP13_1_FD_184019 | JGI IMG/M metagenome (GOLD analysis project Ga0209751, IMG submission 184019) | Soil microbial communities from Rifle, Colorado - Rifle CSP2_sed 13_1 (SPAdes) (version 2) | ecosystem: Environmental > Terrestrial > Deep subsurface > Rock core/Sediment | place: Rifle...
TCGCGCAACTGGAGGCGGACGGTGTCATCGCCGGCGTCTGCCACTTCCCGGAGGCGCCCTTTGGCAGGCTCATCCGCTCCGAGGGCAAGCGCATCTGGAAGGCGATCGGCTAGACCTGCCGCTGCGGCCTAAGCTACGGCTTCTTCGGTGAAGAAGTGCTGGACGCTCGTCCGCGCCGCGACCTTCTGCGCGATCGCGGTGAACGCCTGGGCCACCGGCGATTCCGGCTCCGACTCGACGATGGGGACACCCACATCCGCAGCCGACCGCACGTCCGGCTGAAGCGGTATTTCACCCAGGAAGTCCACGCCCAGCTCGTCCGCCATCTCCGGCCCGCCGCCGTGGCCAAAGATCTCCGTGCGCTCTCCGCAATGCGGGCAGATGAAGTAGCTCATGTTCTCCACGATGCCGAACACCGGCACGCTCATCTTCTCGAACATCGTGACCGCCTTCATCGCGTCCTCCAGGGACACTGCGTTCGGCGTAGTGACGATAACGGCGCCGGCGATCGGCGCTTCCTGCGCCGTGCTCATCGAGGCGTCGCTCGTGCCGGGCGGCAAATCAATAATCAGGTAGTCCAGCTCGCCGTCCTCGCCCCAGGGCAGGTCATGCATCAACTGCCGGACGCCCGTGCCGATCATCGGCCCGCGCCAGACGACCGGCATTCCGCGCTTCAGCACGAACCCCAGCGAGGCAACGTGCAGGCCAAACCGCTCGACGATCGCCATGCCGGTGTCCGCCTGGAACCCCTGAGCCAGGCCGACCATAGTCGGTATGTTTGGTCCCGTCAGGTCGGCGTCCAGCAATCCGACGGTCGCGCCGAACTTGCGCAGCGCCAGCGCCAGGTTCACTGCAACCGTCGACTTTCCGACGCCCCCCTTGTTCGAGGCCACGGCGATTATGTTGCGCACGCCCTCAATCGGCTTGCGGCCCTGGCCAACACCGGTCGACCGCACGGCCGCGTCCATCTTAACCTCCGCGTGGGTCACCCCGGGCAGCGCCGAGAGCAACTGTTGAGCCTCCTGCTGCATCTGGTCTCGTACCGGGCAGGCCGGCGTCGTCAGCACGATTCGCACGGAAACGTTCCCGTCGCAGATGTTGACCCCATCGTCGGGCACGAAGCCAAGAGTCACTATGTCGCGGTGCAGGTCCGGGTCCTGGATCTGACTGAGCGCAGCCAGCACCTGGTCCTTTGTTACTTCAGCCATGAAGGCGGTTTCCTCCTACTCAATGGGCGCGACGGTGTCGTCATGAACGACGAACCGGCAGGAATCGGCGCCCTGGCTCATCATCTCGCTGCACTGCACCGGCCGGTCCAGCAACTTCCCCAGCAGCTGTACGTGCCAGTCACAGACGTCCTTGTGCGAATCCGCCACGCGCCGGTACACGCAGTTGTAGTCAACGATCTCGAACCCGGTGCCCTCGACTGTCCATTCTGCGAAGCCGCCTTCTTCCCGCAGGATCTCCGCAACCGTCGCCACGCGGTCCGTGAGCGTCTTGTCCCGCACCTTCGCCTCGTGCTGGTGGAAGACACGGTCCGCCATCTTCCGCAACAGGAGCTTCTTCTTCTCCTCCGGGTTCAGGCCCGCAATCTCGTCGGCCTCCAGCAGCGCCACTTCCTGTAGCGCCAGGTCGGCCAGGCGGTCATAGCGCTTCGGGAACTTCTCTTGCCCGGAATCGCTCAGACTGAACAGGAGGTGCGGACGCCCCGTACGGCGGCGCTCCTCGCGCGAGCGGACCAGCCCGTCCCGTTCAAGGGCTGCCAGGTGCTGTCGGACGGTCATCCGCGCCAGCCCAAACCCCCGCGCGATCTCGTCCACGGTCCCGCCGCCCGTCCGCTTCAGGAAAGTCAATATTTGTTGCTTCGTAGATTGCAACGGGAAACCTTTTCCTCCTCCCAGCCGTTAAGTATACACAGAGGCTAATAGAAGGGAAAGACCATTAACACAGTAAATACGTTGTTTATCTTGACTAGTGCCAGTTGCCCCTCTATAATCCAGGCGCCGGTGTTGTAACGTAACATTTTGAGGAAGCATCTTTGTTAGCAAAGTGCTCCTCCGAAAGGAAAGCAGAACCAAGACAGAGGTGGAATGATGGGAAAGACATCAACGATAGAAGAAAAGCGACCGGCCGTCTCGGAGGCCACCATCGAGAGCGAAGTCCCGACCTGCCAGCACCACTGGCTCATCGAGACTCCCAGGGGCGCCACGAGCCACGGCCACTGCAAGCGCTGCGGCGAGGAGCGCGAGTTCCGCAACTCGGCCACTGACCACCTCTGGGAGGATGAGTCCGGTAGCGGCTACAACGCCTGGCGCGGCGTCAAGTCTGCGCCCGTGCGGGCGTCGTCGGACGATGACGTCACTGCCGCAGGCGCCTCCATTGCCGCGGTAATGGTCTGAACCAGTAACCCGCACGCAAGAAGGCCTCATGCTACGCGTGAGGCCTTTTCCTTTGCCGCTTCCAGGCGGTGTCGCTGTCTTCGCCATGCCGTAATATGGATGTCGACATGGACCTCACGGTAGACCTTATCCCGGGTCACAAGCGCGGCCTCCTTCTCGCCAACCCCGTCATCACTGCCTCGGGAACGTTCGGAAACGGCCTCGAATACCAGAAGGTGTTCGACATTCAACACCTCGGCGCCATTTGTAGCAAGGCGATTACCGTTCGCCCCCGCCGCGGCAACGTCCAGCCCCGGATCGCCGAGACTCCGGCGGGCATGATCAACTCCATCGGCCTCCAGAACATCGGCATCGACGCCATACTCCGTGACGTCGCACCGGTCTGGGCAACCTGGCGGGTCCCCGTGATCGCCAATATCGCGGGCGAATCCACCGCCGAATATGCCGAACTCGCGCGCCGCCTGGACGGCGCCCCCGGCGTCAGCGGTATCGAAATGAACATCAGCTGCCCCAACGTCGAGAACGGCCTTGACTTCGGCACCGATCCTGTGAGTGCGGCGGAGGTAACGTATGCGGTGCGGCGGCAGACGGATCTGCCACTCATCGTCAAACTGACGCCGAGCGCCGGCGATATCGTCGCAATGGCGAGGGCAGTCGCTGATTCCGGCGCCGATGCGCTGACCCTCATCAACAGCTTCCCCGCCATGCGCATCGATATCCATTCCCGGCGGCCCGCCCTGGGCTGGGGCTCAGGCGGCCTCTCCGGCCCGGCGCTCCGCCCCATCGCCCTGCGCATGGTGTACCAGGTGGCATCCGCCGTCCGTATACCGATCATCGGCTGCGGAGGCATCACGACGGGCGACGACGCGGTCGAGATGATCATGGCGGGCGCTTCAGCCGTGCAGGTGGGCACTGCCACCTTCTTGAACCCGCGCGCGCCACTGGACGTACTGGAGGGAATCGAGGCCTTTGGGCGTCAGAACAAGTTGGCTGGTATCTCCGAAATCGTGGGGGCGGCACTCTCGGGGGAGCGCGCACTGGAGCGGGACAATGCTGGGCGAGCCCCGGCTGAACGTGTGCATCCTGGACGCTGACATCAGCCCGCGCCTCCGGGAACGTCTCCAGGCCCAGGTCCAGACCGCGATCCGTTCTCTTCCGCGCTGGCCCTTCGCCCTGCTCACCCGTCGTATGAGCGAACTGGGCGTCGCCGGCCTTCCGCTCATTGTCGAACCTGTCAGCTCCGTCGACGCGGCCCACCCCCTCGGCCTCGGCGACATCGAAGGCCGTCCCGCGGCGCGACTCCGCCCACGCATCTCCACGGAAGCGGTAGAGTGGGGCCAGGACCCACGTTACCTGGTGGCCAAGGCGATCGGCTACATGACGGCTCCTCCGCCGGCGGATCCCTTCTGGCTTCGCTGGGCTGATGCGGTCCGGAGCGATGGCCTGCGGGAGAAGGCGTCAGATTCCTCGGCCGGGTGGAAGGCTGAGACAGACGTCGGCCTGCTCCTCGAGATGTTCGCTGCGTACGCGCTGCGCGACGGCCACCAGCGGTGGTCAGAGCTGCAGGCCGTTCATGCCTTCCTGCGGGAATGGCGGGGACAAGTTGCGTGACCTGACGCTGGTGCACAGCTCCGATCTGCACATCGATGCCACGCGCGCGACAGACGAGTTCCATCCGCTCTGTCGCGTGGTCGCTACTGCCCGCGACGTGTCAGCGGACATCCTCATCCTCGCCGGCGACATCTTCGACCACAACCGCGTTCCCATAGCCCTCCTGGATGACGTCACAGGGGTGCTGGGCGACTCCGGCCTGCATATTGTCATCCTGCCCGGAAATCATGACTGCCTGTCGCCGGATTCGGTGTACCGGCGCGGCGGCATCGCCTCGATACCTGACGTGCAGGTGATAGGAGTCGATTCTGAAGCGTTCGCGTTTCCTGAGCTGGAGGTGGAGGTATGGGGACGCGCCCACTATGATTACAGGAACCACTCGCCCCTCGCCGATCCCCACCCCCGGTCGGCGGCGCGGCAGATCGCCGTCGCCCATGGCCACTGGCTGCGTGAGGAAGGCGACAGGCACCGTGGCTGGCTCATAACAAGCGATGAGATCGCTGGAACAGGTGCAGACTACGTCGCGCTGGGCCACTGGCCGCAGGCGACACCCGCGGGCGACGGGCGCGTGCCGGCGTTCTATTGCGGTTCGCCGGACCTGGCCGGCAGCGTCAACGTCGTGCGATTCGCAGACGGCGCCGGTGCGGCAGTTACTCGCGTCCCGTTACTAGACCCTCATCGCCTCGAGGATCGACACCAGCGGCAGCGATAGCTGCCACAGCCCGCCGCCTTGCGAAAGCAGCAGGCAGGCCGTATCGTAGTTTCAGGTACGGGGTGTAGCTCAGCTAGGTTAGAGCGCCTGGTTTGGGGCCAGGAGGTCGGCGGTTCGAATCCGCCCACCCCGACCATCTTCTACTGCGAGGCTCCGCTGACCGAAGTCTCGACTGCGCTCAGGAACTCTGCCGACTCCGAAATCGAGTTAGAAAGACTATCATGGATCGCGTCGTGCGTATCCTGCGAGAGTCCCTCCTGCAATACCGAGTCGAACCGGTGCAGGCCCTGTTGCACGGGGCTGGTGGCCTGTTGTGCCGGCGCGCTATCCCCCACGTCCCTGAGGACGAGGAGCATGGCGACAGCTGCGACAAACGCTATAGCGACTTTGGTGGGCATACCATTCGCCTCCTTCGCCCTCATTGTCAAGACCTCCTCTCGCCAGCCTCTCGCCAGAACTTCTCGACCGCGGGAATCCCTGCTGGCGGTGCCTTATACTCCCAACATCGGAGACGACCCCTGGCGTGACTCAAGACTCATCCGCAGAGATACCGATCTGGCGGCGACGGCGAGCCGAAGCTTTCGCCCGGCACCCCATCGTGCGCCGGCCCGCGCTCCGCTCCCGCTTCGTCCGGTTCAGCGGCGCGCAAGTCTCGCACAGCGTACTGGACATAGGAACTGGAGCCGGATTCAGCGCCTTCGCCCTCGCCCGCGGGTCCAGCTCCGTCACGGCAGTTGACTGGCGCCCCGACCTGCTGGATCTGGCGCGGCGTGAGGGGAACCGGCGGAGGATCACCAACCTCACCTTCGTCGAGGCCAGGCCGGAGGCACTGCCTTTCCCGGTGGGCACCTTCGACATCGTGACATCCGCCGCTGCGGTGCACCACTTCGCGGACCCCGCAAGCGCCGTCGCCGAGATGGCCAGGGTGTGCACGGACGGGGGCAGCGTTGCCATCGAGGACGTCGTCGCCTCCGAGCAGGGCGTCCGCGCCCGCTACCATAACCGCATAGAGCGTCTTCGGGACCGTTCTCACCAGCGGCTCCTCAGCCTGAGCGAGTTGCTCGGGCTGCTGGGCCAGGCCGGTCTACTGGTACGCCGCGTCGAAGTTCAGGAGTCCATCCGCGAGTACAACGAGTGGGTAGGGGTCACTCGGCCCCCGGCGCGGCGCTCGGAGCACATTCGCCGCCTGTTGCAGGGCTCTGTGGAACAGGACCTGAGCGGCCTTACCGTCCAATCCGAAGACGACACCTTTGTGTTCATCCAGCAGGTCGCCTGGGTCCTGGCCTGCAAGCCCGCCTGACTTTGCACTGACCGGCCCACGCCTCTACGATGAGTATGGAATGGCGACACGCAGCAGCGGCCCTCGGAGGACACCGGCTCCACCGCACGTCCAGGAGAAGGTCCGCCGCAAACAACTCCTCCAGCAACCGCTCACCAGGGAGGCACTGAAACGCTCGACCCGGTAGAGACCAACGCGGCCGTAGACGACGAAGACGGGCCGGCTACAGCACCGGTAGAGATCCCGCTGGGCATCGTTATGGCCCGCATCCTCATCGTTTCCGGGATGGGGTTCGCCGGCGCGCTGATGATCTTCTTCCTCGTCGGGGGCTTCTGGCTAGTGGCCGCCGCCGCCGCCGCCGCCACGGTCTTCTTCCTGTTCCTTATGTTCGCCGTAGAGCGCTCCGCCGAACGCTAAAGTTGTGGGCCTGCCTGACCAGTGTTATCCTTGCCTTGAATAACAAGGAGGCGATGGTACGTGTTTGGAAGCCTTGGTGCGCCTGAGCTACTCATAATCCTGGCGATCCTCGTTGTGCTCTTCGGCGCCACGCGCATTGGTGACATCGGTAAGGGAGTCGGCCGCGGCATTCGCGAGTTCCGGCGCGAGGTCAAGGACGGGCAGCAGGAGGAAGCCACCAAAGAACCTGCGGCCACGGGTGAGGACAAAAAGAGCTAGGCCTAACCACCGAAAGCAGCAGGCCGGCCTGTAACAGGCCGGCCTGTTTTTCTTGTCGCCGGGCTCACCCTTGGTCAGGGTTAATCTCTGACCTACGGGTGCTCTTAGACGTTGGCCGGGCCTACAGTGACTTTCTCGATGACCAGGGTAGAGGTCATGTCGGCGTCCGGCGCACACGTGGCGCTCGACACCACGCTGCAGGGCTCGAAGTTCGCAAGCGAGGACAGGATGTCGCGGCTCTCCTGGTCCGAAATCTTGCCAAACACCGTCTCCGCGCCATCGAAGCGTGCGTCAGAGCGGAACAGGATCCGAAACTGGCTCCCGTGCACGGATTGCCCCTGCGTCACATACGGAGCGACGACCGTCCACTCGTCGTGCGTCGCCTCTTTATTCTCGACGTTCAGCGTGTACCCCGGCCCGGCCGCACCTGTGCATACGGTCTCAGACTCCAGGGCGCATGTGGGGTCTCCTCCCTGCGCGAAGTAGTCCTTGTTCACGTAGAACAGCGACGTCCCGTTGTAGAAGCCGTTGCCCGCTAGGAAGGCGAAGCTGTTGACGGCCTCCGGGGCATCCTCCAGCAGGTCAATCTTGATAGTCCCTTTGTTGGTCTCCAGGGTGGCGACGTAGCCCTTGGCCGCGTCCACCACGGGATCCGGGCCTTCCGGGAAGTTCAGCACGGTCGACGGCGTCTCCTCCGGAGGCCTTTCATCGTCCACGGGGGCGCCGGGGTTCTTCCGGCTGCCGCCGCCGGAATACAGGCCGACGGCGCCCATCGAGGCGATCATGACCACGATGAACGTCACGTAGAAGAACTTCTGGTTGAAAAGGATGTTTATCGGAAACGGCAGCTTGGTCCTGCGGGGTCCCTGGTACTCCGTTACGCTTCGCCGCCGCCTGCGTTGTCTCCTGGGCAGAGCAAATCACCTCATCTCATGGAATGACATCAGTATAGCAGAGCCACGTTTTACCGCTCAGTGAACAAACGGGAGAAATGGCTTCTCAGTATGTAACATGCTGCCTCTATCTCACATCTCACGTATTGAAAAAATTGCGAAAACAGGGATGGGGTGACCAGTATGGCGATAGCAGCGCAGCACACAGGAACCCAGGACGCCTGGTCCGACCTGAGCGGTCGGTGGTTTTTCTCCTGGCGAATGGCCGCCGCCTGCGAGGATGCCCTCAGGGAGGTGCACATGGCCCTCGCAAGCCAGCAAGACCCGGAGCGCGTGATGGCCCTTGAGAAGGTCAGTTCTCTGTTGCGGCGAGAGCTTCAGCGCTGGGTGCGCCGTGGCGAAGCGCTGGACATGATCGTCGATCACCTGCCAAAAGAATGTGAGTAAGGACCAACAAGCAGCAATGTTGCTCGAGCCCGGCGTTTGCCGGGCTCGTTTCTTTCTTTAGCTCAGGACAGCGCTCGCCGTCCCCACGACGATCTTCGTCCCATCCCCCTTCTCACACCACACCTCCAGGCTGGCGCGTTCTCGAGAGCCTTCCGTGGTGACTTCCCGCAGAACTGCCTTTGGCGTCACCGTCTCGCCCTGCCAGAGCACGTTAACCAGGTTCACGTTCATACGGCCACCCACGTACCAGCCGGCGCCGAACCGGTCTGTCATCATCTCAGACACGAAGCACAGCGACATCATCCCCTGCACCACGATGTCCGGAAACCCGAGCAGCCGCGCCTGTTCCACATCGTTGTGATAGTTCTTCTGGGGGCCGGAGAACTCCTGGCACATCTCGAGGGTGATCTCCCTTGGACTCCCGTCAATCTTTTCGAGAACGGCGCCCTCCGTCAGGTCAAAGCGGCGGTCGCTCCGCTTCTCGCGGTCCTTGTCTACAACGGGCGCGCCGCCATCCTCCCTCTTCACAAGAAAGCTCTGGTGCGTCCGTCCACGGTTCAGCAACCGGCCTTCCGAGCTGAAGACGTCCACTTCGTTGACCACGTATTCCCGGTCTCGTTTTACATGCCGGTCGACGATGGTCCGGACCGCCGACACGCGATCCCCGACCATGATCGGATGGAACAGCTGCCACTCCTGCTTGGCGTGTAGATTGCCGAACACGCTCAGATACCAGCTCACGTCCCGGTAGACCTCCGAGTGCAGGATCAGAGCCGGCGCCACGGGAGCGCCAAACTCTGACTGGCCCGTATAGCGCGGATTCCAATCACCTGTCCCCGCGCTGTACTTCCGAACGAGTTCCGGCGTGATCTCCAGCTCCCGCCGGCCATAGAAGCGCCCTACGTAAACTTCCTGCGTATCGAGCATCCTCGCGCTCCTTTCTACGGGACCTGCCGGGCGGTTGCGTCCTCGCCATCGCGTGTCAACTTGACCAGCCCGGTGCCGTCTGCGTTGACCGTGTATATCGCACGCGGCCGTTCTGTCCCGTGCTCGAAAGCAATCCTCGATCCGTCAGGGGCCCACGCCGGACCCGTGTCGATCGCCTTCTCGTTGGTGATGCGGGTCTGCCCGGTCCCATCGGCGTTTGCCACGTAGATCTCCGGGTCGAAGTCCCGGTACGAAACGAACGCCAACCGAGTACCGTCTGGAGACCATCGTGGCATCACATCTTCCCTCGGCGTGGAGGTGGTTCGGGCAAGCAGAGAGAACTCCACGTCAGTTACGTAGATGTCCAGGTTCCCCTCCCTCTCCGAGGCATAGGCCAGGCGGTTGCCGTCCGGAGACCAGGCCGGCGTGATGTCCCGAAGGGGGCTGACGCTGATGTTCACAGCATTGGAACCGTCCGCTTCCGCAGCGTACACTTCGGTGTTGCCGGTGCGGTCGGATTCGAACGCGATTCGGCTCCCATCCGGAGACCACTGCGGCGAGAGGTCGTTACCTTCGCTGTCTGTGATCCTTCGAAGGTCACCGCCGTCACGGTCCACGCTGTAGATCTCGAAATTCCCGTCGCGGCCGGAGATGAAGCCGATGCGCATCCCGTCCGGTGACCATCCAAACGGAATATCGACGGAACCGGAGTCAGTGATTCGCTTCACGTTGGATCCGTCTGGAGCCATCGCATACACCTCACCGTTACCATCGCGCTGCGAGTAGAAGGCAATGGTCTTTCCGTCAGGCGCCCAGTATGCGAACGCGTCGTTAGCGGGGTTCTCCGTCACGTTCGCCATACCTGATCCGTCTGCGTTCATAACGTACACATCCATATTGTCGTCACGATCGCGATTGTTGTAATTCCGGTCTCCATAGAATGCGATCTGCGTTCCGTCCGGCGACCATCCCGGGAAGGAATCCGCCGGGAGGTTGCGTGTTAGGTCAATCGGGAAAACGGTCCTCGTCGGCAGGCGGATATCGAATCCACCGTTGGCTCGCTGAATAAACGTCAGGTTCCCGGCCAGAGGCTCCGGCGCATCCCCGCAGGATACGGCCAGCGCCAGGCCGGTGAGTACGACCAGAAGGACATAGCGCACGCTACTGCACCGGCCTCCAGGTGGGACCACGCTCTACGCCAATGTCATTGGTCAGGCGCACCGCGCTTGTTCCATCCGCGTTCATGACGTACAACTCAGCGTTACCGTCCCTGTCTGATATGAAGGCTATCTGGCCTCCAGACCGCGACCAGGCAGGTGCAGAATCGTTCCCGGCGACTCGTGTGATGTTCGTCGGCGCGGTCCCACCGGCGCCTATCACGAAGATGTCCGTTCCTCCCTCCCCCGGCGCCTCGAATGCGATACGGCTCCCGTCGGGCGCCCACGACAGGGTTCCCTCGCGGCCGAGTCCGCTCGTCAGCCGGACCGGTGCTCCGCCGTCCAACCTGATTAAGAAGATGTCCCGGTTCTCATCGATTTCAGATTCGAAGGCCAGGGCCATGCCATCCGGAGACCAAATCGGGAACTCCTCGGTCGCGGCGCCCGTCGTTACCCGGCGCTCATCGCTTCCGTTCGGCCGGACCACAAAGATATCGCCGCCTGAAGAGAACGCGATGAAAGAACTGTCGGGAGACCAGACGGGCGCATAATCCGCCGCCAGCCGCGAAGTCAACCTTTCCACCCCGGTTCCGTCCGGCCTCATTACGTAGATCTCGGTGTTCCCGTCCCGCTCTGATTCGAATGCGATGAGCGAACCGTCCGGCGACCAGACCGGACGCCGGTCCCCTTCGCGGTTGAACGTTAGGCGCCCCTGGTTAGCGCCGTCCGCCTCCATCACGTATATCTCTGCGTTGCCGTCGCGGTATGTCTCGAACGCTATGCGCCCACCATCAGGCGACCACGATGGCGCCTGGTCGGGCCCCGGACGGTCCGTGAGCCGCGTTGTCCCGCTTCCATCCGCCCCCATGACAAGAATGATCAACTTGTCATCCACGCTCGAGGAAAACGCGATGCGCGCCCCGTCCGGAGACCAGGCGGGTTCCGCAAATGAGCCCGCGCCGTGCGTCAGTTGGGTCACATCCTCACCCTCGGCGCTCATCCTGAAGATGTCCCGC
>Ga0209751_10006204_pt1 | contig 11114 bp, 4 predicted proteins | sample RifCSP13_1_FD_184019 | JGI IMG/M metagenome (GOLD analysis project Ga0209751, IMG submission 184019) | Soil microbial communities from Rifle, Colorado - Rifle CSP2_sed 13_1 (SPAdes) (version 2) | ecosystem: Environmental > Terrestrial > Deep subsurface > Rock core/Sediment | place: Rifle...
GAAGGGCTCTACTTCTTTGAGAAACTGCTTTCCCAAATCGAGATCGCCGGCCACCGGCCGCGCTTTGATCAACGCCGCCCGCTCCCAGCACTGGCCCCAGGATTCGTAGTAGACCATCGCCGAATTCACCGACTGCACGAGCGGCCCGTTGGCGCCGAGGGGGCGAAGACGCAGATCGATGCGAAAGACGAAACCGTCTTCGGTGACGTCCCCCATCGCCTGGATGATTCTTTGTCCAATGGCGCTGAAAAACTCTCTCGGCGTGGTTTTCCCCTTTCGACCGCCTGAGCTCTCGCCTTCGTCATCCCCGAAGAGAAAGATGACGTCGATGTCGGAACTGAAGTTCAGCTCGGCCCCGCCAAGCTTGCCCATGCCGAGAACGATAAAGCCGTTGTGCTCCGGCTTGCCAGGTAACAGCAGCGTGCCGTATTCTTTCTCCACTTCGGCTCGGCAATATCGATATGCCGCGTCCAGCGACGCTTCCGCGAGCGCGCTGAGCTCCCTGACGGTTTCCTCCATCGTTACCGAAGCTTCCAGATCTCTCACACCGATGCGCAGGTATTCGCGCTGCTTGTGCCGGCGCAGCGCGGCGCAGAAATCATCGAAAGAGACCACGCCTTTGGTAGCGGTATTGATCTCCTCTAAGTTCTCGGCGGTGGTTTTTTGCTTGATCGCGGTCTGGCGCAGGAACAGATCGGGCCAGCTTTGACCCTGGCGAATCAGCACCTCGCTAAGGAAACTGCTGCTGCCGAGGAGACGGATGAGATCGGGCAGGTGGCGCGCTGGTATTTTATCGATGGTATCGGTGCCGCCCGCCTCAATCAGGTCGCGTAGATGGTTCTCGGCGAGGGACGGCGAAGGGCTGGCCGATACCGCCTTCCGGACGGTGTCACCGAAGCGAGCGGGCGACGGCAATTTCGCTCGACGGGCCATGGCTGTAACGTAACGGCGAACGGGTACTGATGCAATCCCGCTGCCGCGGTCATGGATCCAAGGCTGAAAAGGGTGTCAGATACCATTTAGGCGATCGAGGTGACTCGTTCCGCCATAGCAAGAAAATTTCAAATGTTTAGCGGTTGCCTGGACGGCGGCACAGTGATCTACTGCGCCCTGGCAGACCCCCGGACGTGAGGTTCGGGCGGTGGATTGGGTTCCGACGAAGTGGGACATGCTACGGCACGCATCGCCAAAAAGGCTAGGACGTAAGTCCGGCGAGGTTTACCGAGAATATTCCTGAAGCGATCGATAGCCGCAGCCACGAAGTTTGATTAAAGGCCGCTAAGGAGGTCAACTGTCATGCCGATCATCACAATCTATCAAGGCGCATCCGGCGAAGGTCAGGAACTGGCCGAATCTGTGGCCGAGGCTCTCGGCTATCGGTGCGTCGGGCGCGAGGTGCTCGTCGAGGCGAGCCGGCGCTATAGCATACCCGAAGCAAAACTCAACGAGATCGTCGAGAAAGGCCCGCACTGGTGGGAGCGACTGCTGCAAGATCTACGGCCCTACCGGATCGCTCTACAAGCTGCGCTTTGCGAACTGGCTCACGACGGAAAGGTGGTATACCACGGCCACTTAGGTCATGAGCTTTTGCCCGGTATCGGCCATGTGCTGAAAATACTTTTGACCGCGCCAATCGAATTTCGCATCGAACAAATTCGGGCGCGCCAAAGTCTGACCGATGCTGCGGCACGCCATTATATAGAGGAGGTCGATAAGGCGCGCAGCCGCCGGCTCATGGCGATGTTCGGCACGGATTGGCGCGACCCTAATCGTTATGACCTTATTCTTAATTTGGGCACAATGCGCCGAGAAGGGGCGAAGCGTGTGATTATAGAGGCAGCGAAGCTCGAAGAATATCAGCCCACTTCCGCATCGGACCAGGTTTTCAACGACCTCTCTCTTGGTTCCCGGGTCTATGCCGCATTATTCGCATCGCCCGATGTACGAGGATCGGCCCTTGAAGTTCGCGCTGATCGTGGCCATGTCCACGTTACGGGCAGAGTAGATCAAGGATTGGAAGACGAAGTCGTAAGGCTAGTGAAAAACGTACCCGGCGTGACCGACGTGACAACAGATGTTTATTCCGTTCCGCCGGAGGCGTTTTTAGGACCCTGAGTGCGGGCGAATCAATCGCGGGCTGGTTTTCTTTGCCGTGGCGGGCTTGAGCGATGAAAGGCTTCGTTCAGTCAGGAGGAGGACACGATGACCACGAGATCGCCTGATCCAGATGAGACGGGGCGAGAAAGGGGACATTCTGCTTTTATCGGCTCCAGGCCGATCACCAAAAGCGCCGGCTGAACTTGAATGTTTAGTTGGGCACCGCGCTGGGGCCGGTGCTCACGCTGACTGATGTTTGATGGCCCCCAACCAAGCTTCGTTCGAGAAGAACGAAAGGAGGCAAAAATGAACACCTTTAAGAGTGTCGTAGTTTCGGTAATGTTGGCGGCAGGATTGCTCACCGCTCCGGTTGCCTGGGCCGATTCCCATACTAAGGGGCCAGGTTTTATTTCGGTCGAAGCATCCAAGCTCAAGTGGTCCGATGCTCCGTCGGTGGGGCCCGGCGCGAAAATCGCCGTACTTGAGGGCGACCTGAAAGCAGCGGCACCTTTTACTTTCCGCCTCAAGATTCCTGCCAATTCGAAAATCGGCGTGCACACGCATCCCACGTTTGAGCGCGTAACCATCCTCTCGGGGACTTTCTACTTTGCGACCGGAGATAAATTCGATTCCGCGAAGGCCAAGGAGTATAAGCCCGGCGATGCCTTCATGGTTCCCCCTGGGATGGCGATGTACGCCTACACTAAAAAGGGGGAAGCGATTGTTCAAATCCACGGGACAGGGCCGTGGGGAATCAGTTTCAACGATCCGAAAGACGACCCGAGCAAAAAGAAATAGTGCTGCGCCGAGCGGGGCCTTAAATTGACATTTCCCCGCCTGCGCGCAGCGGCTGGATTCGGTGTGACGAACGTAACCCCGATGCCATCCGAGATAAGCGTGGTGGAGTGCATGCCGGTGTAGCGCAATTGCTTGATCGGAAGCGGTAAGCATTGTGTTGAAGCAACGAGGAGGCGTCCCGATAGGGCGATTACATTTAAGGGCAGAGCTTAGGTGGTGCGGGGCATGGTGCCAAATTAGCGGGGTCTTTTTCCAAAGAGTGCAAGATTCACAGCGCCGCAGTGCGGCTGATTGGAGGTCTACCATGGCGACCGGCAAGCTCAGGCATATCGCGATCTCAGTTCCGGATAAGGAGAAGGCGGCGAAGTTTTATGAAGCGACCTTCGGTTTCGAGCGCGTCTCGCAATCGCGGGTGGCGACGCGTCTTACGGACGGGGTGATAAACGTCACGCTGCTCCAGTTCGAGACCGAGGAGGATGCCGGCGACGAGCGAGGCAAGGATTTCGTCGGACTACACCATTTCGGCATCTGGGTGGACGATATTGAAACGACGAAGCAAGCCATTGAAACGAATGGCGGCAAGTATCATCCTGGCCCGACGGCGCACCTGCCGGCGAATGCGGAACACAAGTTTCGAGACCCCTACGGCATCGTATTCGATATCTCGACCCACGGCTGGGACGGCGCCAAGCGCTGACTGAGGAGCGTCATAGTGTCAGACAGTTAATGTTTCAGGTTGGTTTTCCGCCTAGTTCGGTTTTGATAATCAAATTACAAAAGCCTGGCGCGAATCACGGTTGACACCTAAGTTCACGGTCGGATAGGCTCTCGAACCAGAAGAGTACTCACCGCTGAGGCGCTGGACGTGAGAAAAAATCGATTTTCGCGGGGATTGGCACTCGCAAGCGATTGATTTTGTTCATGCCATTTTTGCGAATTTTGTTATTTTTCGATTTTTTCTCACGACCGCTGAGGGCGCAGAGGGCCTGGGTCTCGCGTCTCGGGTTTCGGGTCCCGGGTTTGAACTCGAGACCAGGGACTCGGAACTCGGAACTGTATCGCTCTCTGTGAACTCCGCGTCTCAGTGGTGAGAAGTCTTTCAGGAGATCCCAGATGGCCCGCATTGAAGTCACAAAAAAGAAAAAGAGCCCGCGCGCTGACGAAGTGAGCCGGCTCAAGAAAGAGTTAAAGCGCGTCACCGAGCAGCTTGAGTTCCGCGAGCGAGAGCTTGCCGAGGCTACGGAGCAGCAAACGGCCACGAGCGAGATACTGCGCGTGATCGCCAGCTCGCCGACTGACATCCAGCCCGTGCTGGACGTTGTCGCGGAAAGTGCCGCGCGGCTGTGTGGAGCAAGCGATGCCCTTATCTATCGCGTCGATGGTGACATCTATCAGCCAGTGGCGGTATATGGGCCAATGCCAGTCGTGGCGATGGGGCGCTCTATCACGCGCGGGACACCCAGCGGCCGCGCCATTCTCGACCGCCAAACGATTCATGTGCATGACCTTGCGGCTGAGATTGAAACTGAGTTCCCGGACTCCAAAGCCCGTCGGGAAGTTACTGGCGTTCGCACCATGCTCAGCACGCCGTTGCTGCGAGAAGGTGTTGCGATTGGAACTATTGCGATTCGCCGAACCGAAGTTCGCCCCTTCTCTGACAAGCAGATCAAACTGCTAGAAACATTCGCCGACCAGGCGGTCATCGCCATCGAGAACGGGCGACTCTTCAAAGAACTCGGGGAGCGCAACGCGGAATTGCGTGAGGCGCTGGAGCATCAGACCGCGACGGCGGAGGTGCTCGGCATCATCAGCCGCTCGCCCACGGACGTGCAGCCGGTCCTCGATGCCATCGTCGAGAGCGCGGCAAAAGTTTGTGGGATTGACGACGTGGTACTGCGCTTGCGCCACGGGGAAGTGAACGTAGCGAGGGCGCATTTTGGTCCCATACCCGTACCCGCGAGCCGCGTCGAGATCAGTATTGATGAGCCACAGTACCGATGGATGCGCGAGCATGGCACGCTCCACGTTCCCGACGTCAGCGAGTGGAACGATTTCCAAATCGTCAGCACTGGCGCCTGGCGCAGCCGGTTGACCGCTCCCCTTCGTCAGAAGGGGGAACTGATTGGCACGCTGAACGCACGCCGCATCGAAATGCGTCCCTTCACTCCAGCGCAGATCAAACTCCTTGAAACCTTTGCCGATCAGGCCGTGATCGCCATCGAGAACGTCCGGCTGTTCCAAGAGCTGAAGGAAGCGTTGGAGCAGCAGACCGCGACCAGTGAAATTTTGGGCGTCATCGCCAGCGCGCCGACGGATATCCAATCGGTGTTGGCTACCGTCGCTCATAAGTCTGCCCAGCTATGCGAGGCGGACAACGCTTTAATCTGTCGGGTAGTTGGTGACAGCCTCCAAGCAGTGGCAATGCACGGGGCTTTACGATTCCCTTCAGGCTTGTTGCCCATCAGCCGGGGTTTGCCTGCTGGCCGGGCCGTTCTTGACGCGAAAACAATTCATGTTCACGACATCACAGCGGAAAGATCAGCGTTCGCGGAGACTCCGCGTCTCAATCTGACCAGGACGATTCTCGCCACGCCGTTGTTACGTGAAGGCCGTGCCATCGGTGCAATCGTCATTCGGCGGCAGGAAGTTCGCCCGTTTTCAGAAAAGCAGATCAAATTGGTTGAAACCTTTGCTGCTCAAGCCGTCATCGCGATTGAAAACGTTCGCCTCTTTAAAGAACTCCAAGAGCGCAACGCGGAGCTGCGCGAGGCGCTGGAACATCAGACGGCGACATCCGAGGTGCTCGGCATCATCAGCCGCTCGCCGACCGACGTGCAGCCGGTGCTCGACGCCATCGTCGAAAGCGCGGCGCGGGTTTGCGGGATTGATGATGTGGTGCTGCGGCTGCGGGAAGCGGACATGATGGTTGCGCGGGCCCATTTTGGTTCGGTATCGATAGCAACTGGCCGCCAAGAGATCAGTATTGATAGGCCGCAGTTCCGCTGGATGCGCGAGCATGGCACGGTCCACGTTCCCGACGTTACGGCGCAAAACGAGTTTCCAAGGTTAGGCTACGAGAGTGGCGTTCGCACGTTTCTTGGCGCTCCCCTCCGTCAACAGGGGGTATTCATTGGCGGGCTGTTCGCACGACGCACCGAGGTGCGCCCTTTTACCCCGGCGCAGATCAAACTTTTAGAGACCTTCGCAGACCAGGCCGTGATTGCGATAGAAAACGTACGGCTGTTCCAAGAACTCACCGAGGCGTTGGAGCAGCAGACGGCAACGAGCGAAATATTGGGCGTGATCGCCAGCTCGCCGACGGATATCCAGCCTGTCTTGGATACGATTGCTAAAAGTGCGGCTGAAGTGTGCAGCGCCGACGACGCAGTGATTCGGCTCGTTGAGCGTGACGGACTCCGACTGGCGGCACATCATGGCTCGATCCGTGTGGAAGTCCCGGTACGACCTCTCGATCGCGATTCGGCTGTTGCCCGTGCAGTCATCGACGGCGCCGTGATTCACATTGAAGATTTGCTCGCCGTTGTCGAAACAGAGTTTCCTAAGACTGCTGCCTTATCAGAGCGCCTTGGCATTCGAACCTTGCTCGCCGCGCCTCTGGTGCGCGAGAACCAGCCGATCGGTGTGATCATCATTCGACGCATGGTTGTCCAGCCGTTTTCGGAGAAACAGATCGCTCTTCTCAAAACTTTCGCCGCTCAAGCCGTAATCGCGATTGAGAATGTACGGCTATTCAAGGAGATCCAAGAACGCAACGCAGAGTTGCGCGAGGCGTTGGAGCACCAGACAGCGACATCGGAGGTGCTCGGCATCATCAGCCGCTCGCCGACGGACGTGCAGCCGGTGCTCGACGCGATCGTCGAGAGCGCGGCCCGGGTTTGTGGGATCGACGACGTAGTGCTGCGACTCCGCGACGGAGACATGATGGTTGCGCGGGCTCATTATGGTCCCGTTTCAATAGCGGCTTCAGGTGAGCAGCTTAGTATTGATAGGCCTCAAATTCGCTGGATTCGCGAGCATGGCACACTCCACGTTCCCGACGTTCATACGCAATCCGATTTGCCACGGTTCGGTTCCGCCACGGGCGTTCGCACATTCCTTGCGGTCCCCCTGCGTCAACGGGGCGAATTTATCGGAATGTTGGGCGCGCGTCGCGTCGAGGTCCGTCCCTTTACTCCAGCGCAAATCAAGCTGCTTGAAACCTTCGCCGACCAAGCGGTGATCGCCATCGAGAACGTGCGGTTATTCACCGAACTCAAGGAAGCGCTCGAACAGCAAACGGCGACGAGTGAGATCCTAGGCGTCATCGCGAGCTCGCCGACTGACGTTCAGCCGGTGCTTGATGCCATAGCGGCGAGCGCGGCCCGGTTATGCGACTCCATAGACGCCGTGATCTATCGTCCCGATGGTGATGTTCTGCGGAGAGTAGCGATCTTCGGAGCAATGCCAATTCGGTCCACGCCGTTTCCGTTCACTCGGGACTCATATGTCGGTCGCGCCGCGCTTGAACGGCAAACGATTCATATTCATGACATCGAGGCCGAATCTGAAGCGGATTTCCCAGAGCTTGATAGGACAGGAAGCCGCGGTGGAAGCCGCGCCAGAACAAGGCTCGCGGTGCCCCTGTTGCGCGAACGTACTGCGATCGGCGTGATATCAATTCGCCGGATGGAGGTTCGGCCGTTTACAGACAAGGAGATCAAGTTACTCGAAACTTTTGCCGACCAAGCGGTTATTGCGATCGAGAACGTCCGGCTGTTTCAAGAACTCAAAGAGTCGCTGGAACAGCAGACCGCGACAAGTGAGATTCTTGGCGTTATCGCCAGCTCGCCGACAGATATTCAGCCGGTGCTACGATCGCTGAGAGCGCCGCGCGGGTGTGCAACGCGAATGACGCATCGATCCGACTCGCTGACGGAAACATACTTCGACTGGCGGCGCATCACGGTCCGATTCCTATGCTTGCGGCGTCGGAACTGCCAGTTGACCGGGAATCGGTGGCTGGTCGGGCTTTTTTTGAGCGCCAACGCATTCACATCCCTGATTTGCTCTCGGCCACTGCGACAGAGTTTCCCCGGACCCAGGCCAGTACCGAGCAAGAAGGCAATCGAACCGTACTGGTCGTACCGCTGATACGCGAGGACGCACCAGTAGGCACGATTTTGATTCGCCGGAGCGAGGTTCGTCCCTTCTCCGACAAACAGATCAAGCTGCTGGAGACTTTTGCTAGCCAGGCAGTAATCGCCATCGAGAACGCACGATTATTCAATGAGATCCAGCAGCGCAACGCAGAGTTGCGCGAGGCCCTGGAGCACCAGACCGCGACGGCCGAGGTGCTCGGCATCATCAGCCGCTCGCCGACGGACGTGCAGCCGGTCCTCGACGCCATCGTCGAGAGCGCCGCCCGAGTTTGTGGGATCGATGACGTGGCGCTGCGACTCCGCGAGGGGAACGTTATGATTGCGCGGGCGCATTTTGGTCCCATACTTATCGCAAACGTCGAGCGCAGTATCGATGAGCCAAATTATCGCTGGGTGCGTGAGCATGGCACGCTCCATGTTCCCGATGTCCGCGCCGCGCAGAATGATTTTCCAATGTTCGGCGCCGGCGGAGGCTTCAGCACCTTCTTGGCCGCTCCCCTTCGTCAGCAGGGGGAACTCGTCGGAACCCTGAACGCACGTCGTACCGAGAGGCGACCCTTCACCCCGGCGCAGATCAAGCTCCTAGAGACCTTCGCGGAGCAGGCGGTGATTGCCATCGAGAATGTCCGGCTGTTCAAGGAACTCGGAGAGCGCAACGCAGAATTGCGCGAGGCGCTGGAGCATCAGACGGCAACGGCCGAGGTGCTCGGCATCATCAGCCGCTCGCCCACGGACGTGCAGCCGGTGCTCGACGCCATCGTCGAGAGTGCCACCCGAGTTTGCGGGATCGATGACGCGGTGCTGCGACTTCGCGAGGGGAACACTATAGTTCCACGGGCTCATTTTGGTCCCATATCCATTGTCCGTGGCCAGATCGATATTGATGCACCAGAGTTTCGCTGGATACGGGAGCACGGCACGTTCCACGTTCCCGACGTCCGCGCGCAAAATGATTTCCCAATGTTGGGTTCCGCCAGCGGTTATCGCACCCTGTTGGCCGTTCCCCTTCGCCAGCAAGGGGAGTTCGTTGGGGCATTGCTCGCGCGTCGCATGGAGATGCGCCCCTTCACCCCGGCGCAGATCAAGCTGCTCGAAACCTTCGCCGATCAAGCGGTAATCGCCATCGAGAACGTGCGGCTGTTTCAAGAACTCACCGAGTCGTTGGATCAGCAAACCGCAACGAGCCAGATCCTTAGCGTCATCGCTAGCTCGCCGACGGACATCCAGCCGGTGCTGGATGCCGTGGCTGAGAGCGCCGCGAAATTATGTCACGCTCCGAGCGCTTTCATTCAGCGCGTCGACGGCAATTTTATGCGACGAGTGGCGGCTTATCCCTATCCTGCGCCTCTTATAGGAGAAGAAACAGTTATAGATCGTGCAAGGATTTCGGGCCGGGCTATCATCGACAGACAAACAATCCACGTCCATGACATTGCCGCAGAAACGCAAAGTGAATTTACCGGCGGCAGGAACATCCAATCAGTGACCGGTACTCGCTCTGCCCTGGCAACGCCGTTGCTGCGAGAGGGAGTGGCCATCGGAGTTATTTTTGTGCGCCGAACGGAAGTGCAGCCTTTCACCGAGAAGCAGATCAAACTGCTTGAGACTTTCGCTTCACAAGCGGTCATCGCCCATGAGAACGTGCGCTTGTTCAAAGAATTGGATGAGCGAACCAACGAATTGACACGCTCGGTAGGCGAGCTCAAAGCCCTCGGCGAAGTCAGTCAGGCAGTGAGCTCTACTTTGGATTTGGAAACGGTGCTCACCCGCATCGTATCTCACGCGGTCCAACTGAGCGGCACCGATGGGGGGGCGATTTACGAATACGACGAGCCGTCCGAAGAATTCTTGCTGCGCGCCACCGATCATATGGAGGAAGAACTGATAACCGCGTTGCGGGCAAATCCCCCACGTCTGGGCGACGGCGTGGTGGGGCGCGCCGCGGCGAGCCGGGAGCCGGTTCAAATTCCCGATATCTCGCAAGAGCATGCCGACACGCCGCGCATGCGCGCGTTGCTCGTGCGCTTCGGCTTTCGCGCCAGCCTGGCCGTTCCCCTGCTGCGCGAAGATCGGATCATCGGCGGATTGGTAGTGCGGCGAAAATCCACCGGCGAGTTCCGGCCCGAAGTGATCGAGCTGTTAAAAACCTTCGCGACTCAATCCGCCTTAGCGATCCAAAACGCTCGGCTGTTCCGCGAGATCGAAGACAAGGGCCGGCAGATTGAAGCGGCGAATCGTCACAAATCGGAGTTCCTTGCCAATATGTCGCACGAGCTGCGCACGCCGCTCAACGCGATCATCGGCTTTTCCGAAGTTTTGCTCGATCCCTCCCTCAAAGTTAGCGAGGATGAACGGTCGCAGTTCCTGACCGACGTCTTAGGCAGCGGCAAGCATCTGCTCAACCTGATCAATGAAGTCCTTGATCTCGCGAAGGTCGAATCCGGCAAGATGGAACTGCAGATCGAGCCTGCGCTTCTGCAGGATGTCATCGAGGCGGTTTCCAATACAATGCGGTCGCTGGCGGCGAAGAAATCCATCGACCTTCGTGCTGACTGCGACGAGCGTTTGGGGCCATTTCCCATGGACGGCGCGCGAGTCAAGCAGGTTCTTTTGAACTTAGTTGGAAATGCCATTAAGTTCACTCCGCAGGCCGGGCAGGTGTGGGTGCGAGCGGGCACTGAGGATGGAATCGTGCGTGTAGAGGTGGGCGATACGGGACCGGGAATCGCGGCAGAAGATCAGGAACGGATCTTCCTCGAGTTTCAGCAAGCGGGCAGCGACGCGGGAAAACCTCAAGGCACTGGCTTGGGACTTGCGCTGGCGAAGAAGTTCGTGGAGATGCACGGCGGCAAGCTATGGGTTGAGAGTGAGGTAGGCAAAGGCAGCCGGTTTTTCTTTACGCTGCCGATTTCCAATAGGGTTTAAGGTTCAAGGTTCAAAGTTCAAGATTATCCTGGGGCGAGTCGAGAAAGTCGGATTCAATCGAAAATCTAAGATCGGAAATAGTTATGGCTGGAGAGAAAATCTTACTTGTTGAAGACAATCCGGTGAATCGGCGTC
>Ga0209751_10006205_pt1 | contig 11112 bp, 20 predicted proteins | sample RifCSP13_1_FD_184019 | JGI IMG/M metagenome (GOLD analysis project Ga0209751, IMG submission 184019) | Soil microbial communities from Rifle, Colorado - Rifle CSP2_sed 13_1 (SPAdes) (version 2) | ecosystem: Environmental > Terrestrial > Deep subsurface > Rock core/Sediment | place: Rifle...
CGCGGTCAGGGGCCGTCCCTCCGGTTTCTTCACTTCGGTCTTTTCGGCTTTCGGCTTACTCACTGGAGAATTTCCTCCTCTTTATGCAAAGCCCGCAAGACTCTTGCGTGCCAAGGCAAGAACAGCACCTACTCGTCCGCCACCACGCGCAAACGTGACCACATTCGCAAACTATGTACGCGAGCCCATTCGCGTACATAAACGCAATCACTGAGTTCTCTCAATCCTCAACTTGAGGCTTGTCCTCTCAGCATCTAGCCATTGCTCGATACGCACAGGTCCATACCCTCTCTCGAAGTACCAATCCTCGTGGTACGGGTTCTGTACATACTCATCGAACATGACGCGCAGGATGCCCGTGTCGCCTTTGCGTGTAGACCAGGCATAGCGCACGTTCCATGATATGTCTTCCGACCATCGACTACCCCAACTTCGCACGGTGTAGTAGCGCTGCAACCCATGGTGCTCGGAGGGCAACACGATACTGGCCGGCAGCAACATGTAGGGGATACGCCCGTCCCTAGAGACATACCAAGTACGCGAAACAATCTGCCCTGTGCCTCTGTCGGTGCGTACATCATCAGGGTAATCATCTACAGCGTCCCATCTCCCTCGGGGGTCACTCGCGTAGATACCCTCTGGACCGCTAGTGACGCCCCACAGTAGGTTGATGTTCTGTCCAGGCTCCCAGTACGTAGCGGGGTCATCTTTGGTGAATACCAGCGAGTTACCGTCCGCGGTAGCCTCTATGACTGTCAACGCGCCGCTCGCTTGATTGCGGAAGGTCCACCGAGACCCTGGGACTATAGGCCAGTAGTCCGTGGCCGTAACGGTTCGCGGTGCTGGCACTGGTTCGATAGGTGGAGGCAGTGAAGGCACAGGCGACGGCCCTGTTAGGCTACCGCTCCCACACGCAGCCATCGCAACGATGAGCGGCGGCAGCACTCCCACCGTCTTACGCATTCCCGCCTCTCCCACCATGCCCGACCACTATGGCGGAACTGAGCATGTCTGTCAAGGCTTTTTCGCCCGCCTTGCGCTGTGACTTCATGTCTGCCATGGCTTCTCCCAAGTCTCTGGACTCTTGGGTCCGTGCGTCGAGGTAGCGGATTAGCGCTGCCTCAAGTTCTTTGCTTATGAGTCTCACTTACATCCTCCTCAGATGTCCGACGTTTTGGCTGCGCCTTCGCCTGTCTCACAGGCTAGTCTGAAGCGCTCTTCATCAAAGAGAGGGTTGTCTCGCTTCAAGACAGAGACAAGGTTTGACAGTAGTGTGTCCCTGTCTTCGCCTGCGTCCCACAACGCCCACGCGATCTTACGGTAGTCTTTCTTAGTCACCGATACCCTCCACCCCTGAGTCTCAGGGTAAACTGTCTCTCTCTCTCTCTCTGTCTTCGCAGCAGTCTGGACACACGGTATAGGGTACCATCACACACTCGCCGTCCGAGTGTCGCCAGTCAGTGTAGCAGACTGGACAAGTATGGATATGATCGTGATGGTCGCACACTAGCCTTTACTCCACCGTTACCGTCTCTAGCAGTGCTGTCGGAGCGCACCAAGACGGGTTTGGCTCCGTCGTGACATAGACCGCGCCTCCGGCCCGCAGGTCTGGAACGCTCTTAGTCACGACGATGTACGCTCGGCCATATGACTCTGCCGTGATTCGAGCCGATGCCCGCAGTCGTGCGGCCGTATGGCCATTGTAGCTTGGCCTAGAAGTGATATACTCCAAGTCTGTCTTCATTGCCTCACCCGAGCTCCTCCCTTACCCTCTACTTGGCTACGAAGGCCGCAAGCGCTTCGGCAAGCGCAGCATGCGCGCTGTGCTGCGCGGCGAACACCGACCGCGTATCCGCATCCGTGCGCGCCTTGCGACGGAAGTAACGCACGTCGTCCAGTCGTGCGTACTCCGTGTCGCCGGGCTCGCGCGGCTCCGTCTCTGCCAGGATGCGCTTGGCCTCCCTTACCGCAAGCCCGTCCAGGTAAAGAGGAAACCACCTATCCTCGTCCTTGCGGCCAACACAGTCACTCAAGAAAGTCTTCATTGTCCCCCCTACTCCCATATCGAGGCACCATCCGTCGCCCTCGGAAACCTGTTCGTCCTGATCCTAGGTCTACCACCATTCCTTGAGATTGCTCGTGGCGTAGATCCGGTCTGCGATTCGCTCGTAGATGAGCGCTACAGCCACATCGCCTTTCCGCCTGCACTGTGCCGCAGTCTCCGCATTCCACGCATAGCACGAGGCGTCAGTAGCGAACCGGGCCGACCCATTGCCGCGCAGTCCAAGCCTGTGCGCTAGAGCGCGGCCCTGGAGCGTCCCGTAGGCGTCAAGAAACTCGCGTCGCTCCCGCGCGTCATCCAGATTGAAGACTCGCATGGCTCACTCCTCCGGTCCCTCTCTCGCATCCGCGAGTGCCTCTGCCTCAGTCTCGAACGGCCCGACCGGATCGCTGCCGGGCAGACAGCCTGGGGAGCAAGACCACCAAAACCATCCTGACCCAGGACAATCCTCAGCCTCGGTGTCGGCAGGGTGGAAACAGTCGTTTACGCAATCGTGCTCCCACACTTCGATATCCGGCAACGCGGTCGGCTCATCTTCACGCTTCGGATTGCTATAGGCTTGCATGGCTCACTCCTCGTTAGGGTTGTATCCTCGCGCCATCCTCAGCGTCCTCTGCATCTGCCATCGCATCCGCGACCGGCATCCGGCCAGCGCCGAGGCAGTCCGGGCAGAGGGGATAGTAGTCACGAGGCTGGCGTCCATCCCAATCGTCCAAGCCGCTTCCGCTGCACGCGCTGCACTCGTGGTCCACCTTTGCCTGCTCACTGCTTGTCATGTCTCTAGTCCCTCCAGTGCTTGCTCTAGCACACACCATGCCACACCGCGCCATAACCCGAGCCCGACGCAAACAAAGCACTTACGCCGATTCAACAGTTCCCGCCCTCAAGGCATCGACAAGTCTTGTCACCCCGCTTGACAGTTTTTGCCAACCTACTGACTGCGCTGTACTTGCGGCTGACACTATTTGGCACACGCACAATGTATGCCCAGAAGTGTCTAGGCGGCCTCACGCACAAATGTGCGCCGTGTCCCCTTTAGTGGACGTACAGTGTCCACTTTAGAGGACAGGCCGCTGCATGCAAGAACCGTGCCAAGAGTCTGATGCAAGAATCGTGCCAGGAGCTGGCGGGCGGGCTGCGGGCCGAGTGCATGGCCTAGCGCCTAGGGGGTAGGAGGGTGAGGGACCGCTAAAAAGAAGTCGAGGTTCGTATCTGCCCTTGATACTCGGAGAAACTGGACCCCAAAATGCCTGTAAGTGCTTGAAAGTGCTGGGGCGGGCAGGTCAATCTGGCGCAATGTCTGTGAAAGTGCGGCAAAGTGTAGGCAAAAGCGCGAAAGTGCCGACAGGGATTTGGGAGATTGCGGGCGAAAGTGAGGGCCAAAGTGGCATTTCTGCTGACTTTTCGCGTTGTGGCCCCAGCCGCGCGATTTTTGTGGGATTTCCTTCTGGCCCAAGGGCTTACAGGACGAGTTTTTGCGCAAACTGCCACAATTCTGACCCAAAGTTCAGCGCTGAATGGTCTAGGGCTTGACAATCGCCGTTGGAATGTGCTATAGGTGGTATCTATGGGAGCAGAACTCCTCGTGGCGAGTCGGACCCGACAAATCCAGCAGGGGGACTTCCCCGAAACCGATAGACCGGGTAGCTTGGCCGCCACCTTCCTTATTCCTCCCGCCTTCCTCGGCCACTTCCTCTCTCCCACCCGGCCACCTGCGCCGCTCGCCGGCCCTGCCACGACGCAGTAGGACGCACCCCACCCCTCTCTCGACGTAGGGCTGACCGGCGACAGCCCTTTTTCAAATCCGATGGCTGATCTCAACGAATTGCTGCGAGCTTTTGCCGAGCAGGACATGCTGCGGCGTACTGGACAGGCCAGTGACCCGGAGCAGGCCGCTCTTGAGGACCGCAGGCGCGAAGGTGCGCTTATGGCTGGACTGCTCGGGCCGGCTGCGCCATTCACTGCGGCACCTGTGGCCTTGGCCGGAGCCGGAGACGAGGGAGTGAAAGGGCTAGGGCAGGCGACAGGACTAGGACAATATTTCCCTGGACCGTTCAGGACTGGTCCAGAAACGTCGCCTGCAAGTGTCTCAAACGTTGGGGCGCTGATGGGCGGTTATGGGGAGCAGACTGCCGGGCCGCTGATCCAAGCGCTGCTCGGTCTGTTCGGGAGACAGTAGGTGCCGTTTGTCAAGGGCCAGTCGGCCAATCCGCGTGGAAGGCCGAAGGCGAACATGGCCAGCCGCATCAAGGCCAAGTACGGCAAGGACGGCAAAGAGCTGTTGGAGATGCTGGACGGCATCGTGAGAAGCGCCAAGACTCCTCCGAGAGAGAAGTTCGCCGCGGTGAAAGAGTTGCTTGACCGCGGCTGGGGTCGGACTGCCGCAGTGTCGGAAACTTCCGAGCAGACATCCGAGCCGATCTTCTCGCTGCCCTCGATGCCCTCGGTGGAGCCGTTCAAGCCCACCAAGATGAACTGATGACGCGAGAGTTGACTTGGGCGAACGACGCACAGCGGCGCTTCTTCATGGAAGGCCCCGGTGGTGTCTTGGGCTATTACGGCGGTTTCGGCAGTGGGAAAAGCACTGTGCTTTGTCTCAAGTTGCTTTGGATCGCGGACATGTTCCCAGGTTCGCAGATAGCCCTAGTGCGACGTACTGCCTCACAACTCCGTAAGACGACGCTGAGCACTCTACTCGCGTGGCTGCCGCACCGCCACATCCGACGCTACAACGAGCAGGCCGGCATTGTCGAACTGAAGAACGGGAGTAAACTGTTCCTGCTGCATCTGGACACGCCAGACTCCCTTGGAGTGTTGAAGTCGCTGGAGTTGACAGCGGCAGGCGTCGATCAGGCCGAAGAGGTAGACTCCGAGGCCATCGACCTGCTTGACCGTCGTGTAGGCCGATGGCGGGAAGCGAAGATCCCGGCCTATCTGAACACTCCGGACTGGCCTTGGCGTGACAACACCGGCGTTGCGATTGCGCCCAAGTGGATGCTTCTCACCTTCAACTGCCCCGGCTTCGACAGTTATCTGTGGCACCGCTTCGCGCCAGACTCGCCTGATCGGGCCGTCTGGGAAAAGCGCGGCTATCGGCACATCGTGGCCAGTTCAAGGGACAACCGCTTCCTCGGCCAAGCCAACCTCGACACCTTGCTTGCTGGCGGCAAAGACTTTGTGGACCGCTACGTGGACGCTGTAACCTGGGGCATCACAGAGGGCTTGGTCTTCGACGTGCCGGACATGGCCATCCTCGAACCGGAGCCTGGTCTGATCGACAGGATAAAGCGGGGCATGAAACTGCACCGCAGTCTCGACCACGGGGAAACCGCTCCGGCGTGTTGCCTGTGGCACGGAACCGACTCTGAGAATCGCATCTTTGTGTATCGTGAGTATTACGAGCCGGATCGTCTTGTGAGCGACCACCGCAAGGCCATCAGCCTACTCTCTGCTGACGACCACTCGCATTACTACAGTAACCTTGCCGACCCCTCCATCTTCTTTAAGGCACGGGGTCGGACTGTCAACGTTGGGCCACGGTGGTCCATCGCGGATGAATATAGCAGCATAGACATAGCACCTAAAGACACCGCGCTGTACTGGACATCGGCCGAGAATGATGAATCCGTGACCCGTACCCGTCTCAAAGAGTACCTTCGCATCGACCCGACCTGCCGCCATCCCGTGACCGGACAGAAGGGCGCTCCGCGTTTGTACTTCGTCAAGCGGACTCCGAACTACCCCAACGGCTGCTATAACGTCATCCATGAGATGCGCTCGCAGCGATTCAAGATGATCGGGGAGACGAGTGACGGCAAAAAGATGTTCAACGAAGAGCGGGACGAGAAGGTGCCGGACCACGCTGTAGACGCTCTGCGCTACTTTGTGGTGAGTCGGCCGGCTCTTGGCAGTCAGCCGCAGAGACCTGACGCTAATCCCGGTGACATCTACATTGACCAATACTACGCAATGGAAGAGGCGATCAAGCTTCGACGGCGACGACGGGAGCGCATGCAAGGCGTTGCGCCGGCCGGATACGGCGGATAGTCGTAAAACGTAAAACTCTGACTTGGAGGATAAATCAGTGAACTTCAGTTTCATCAAGCTGTTTGCCAAGGCGGTTGTGGCCTACGGTGTCACCGCGGCCTCTCTGGCGGCGTCTGCGTTCGTTACTGACTTCTTTGGCAAGGTCGCTAACCCGGCGGACCCGATCTACACGCAGGTTCCGTTCTACCTCGTGCCGATCCTCGTTGCAGGCTTCGTCGCCCTGCGCAACTACATCAAGAATCACCTCCCTGCCTAACAGTGAAAGAGTGACCAGTGGACAAGTGTTGTGTTTCTCGCTGATGGCGTGTCAGGCAACAAGCGTGAAACACAGTACACCCACGTTGGAGACGACATGAAACCTGTTGAACTACAAGACTGGCTAAAACGGCGCGATACTGTGTATGTGCCGATTGTTCGGGCCGAAGAGGACCAGCGGCGCAACATCTCGGACGGTACACCTTTTGGCCAGTCGCTCACCGAGGTGGCCATCCGAGACATCTTGTCCCGGCTGGAAAACATCGAGGCTCAGTTGAGAGCGGCTCGTGTAGGAAAGTAAATGGCTGATGCGGGCAAGACCAAACGTTTCATAGAGCAGTGGGACCAGCGGATCTCCTCAGCCGAAACGTGTAAGAAGCGCTGGGAAGAGAAGTACAGGGTAGCCGAGAGCTACCAGTTCTGGACCGGCAACCAACTTGCCGAGCCCATGACTCCTCGCGGCCAGCGGAAGATACAGATCAACCTGATTCACAGCGCGGTGAGGGCAATGTTGCCATCGCTGTACTTCTACCGTCCCTTTGCCCGCATCTCCGCGGCCCCGGAGCAGGTGGATACTCCGGGTACGTCACTTGAGGAACAAGTCCAAATCCTGCAAGACACCGGAAACTACTTCGTGCGCGAGGGCGCGGTCGGATTCAGAGAGAATACCTTTATTGCCCTGAAAGAGTCCCTGTGGGCAATTGGCTGTGTCGAGGTTGGGCACACCGCCGAGTTCATCGAGACAGTGGAAGCGCCACAGCGCCCTCCCATCAAGGAGAGCGAATGGACCAAGGTGGAGCAGCCGGCGGTCGATACCGAGCCTGTCAAAGATGAAGACGGTCTGACTGTCAGCCCTCTCTCTGACGAGGCGGCACTTGAGAAGGAGTTGGAGCGCCTACGGGCCAACCTCAAGAGTGAGGACTTCTACGTCAAGCACATTCCGGCTAGACAGTTGCTTATCTCTGAGACCGACCGCGCTGTTCTACTTGAGAATGACTGGATTGGCTACTGGGAGGAGCACCCGCTCGAAGATATCAAGCGCAGTTCTTACGAAAACACCAAGAACCTGAAGGCGAGTACCAGAGGGGACAGCCCGTCGCAAAGCCGCGAGGAATACGAGTCCGAGAGCGCCACAGTCCGTATCTACAAGATTTGGGACTTGCGCACACGCACCCGCTTTGTGATGGCCGAGGGCCACGACAAGTACCTGCTCCGTAAGCCGTTCAAGCGCTGCCCGCTTAAACTCCTGCGCTTCGACTTGGACCCGTATCACTTCTTTCCCAAGCCTCCTATCGCGTCGTGGCTGATGCCGCAGGAAGAGTACAACGACAGCCGCGAGTACCTTCGCGTTGTGCGCAGCGGCACCAAGCCGCTCTTCACCGTGGACGAGCAGGCGATGGACGATGCCGAAGTGCAGAAACTTGAACTTGGCGACCACAATGCGTATGTGAAGCGGCGGGGCAATACTACAAGTCCAATCGAGCCGGTCAATCAGCCCAACTATTCGCAGAACGCCCTACAGACACTTACCATCTCCGAGCGCGAGTTCAACATGATCGCGGGCGTACCGGCCGAGTTCAGGCAGTCGCAGGTTGAGACCACTGCGACCCAAGCCACCATCATGAGTCAGCAGGCTCAGATACAGGACAGCTATGACCGCTCGCAGGTTGCGGAGTGGCTGGCCACAGTCATCCATGAGTTGCTGGACCTAGCCCTAGACCATATGCTATTGGAGCGGTGGATTGAGATCAACGTCGATCCCGACTCGCCCTTTGCAACAGAAGAGGCGTCGGTGGTGGCTACCCGCTACCAGCAGATCAGCGCGCAGCGACTACAGAAGGCGACGCGCGGCATCCGCTGGGCTGTGCAGGTTGATGTGGAAACGCTCAGTCCTGTCTCTGAAGAGCAAAAGCTTACTCGATGGATGCAAGCCCTCACCATGATTACCAACCCGCAGATTGGGCCGTTACTGGCCATGGCTCCCTCTATTCTCAAGCGGACGCTGGAGTTGAGTGGAATCAAGAGCGGTAGGGATGCGGACGCAATCCGTGAAGGGCTGAACCTGATGCTACAACAGCAACAAGCAATGGCGAGTCAGCAGGCCGAGGCTGGAGGTAGCCCGCCCAAACCTGTAGGCACAGCGTCGCAGCCTGGACGTACTGCACCTGGTGCGGCTGCAAACTCTCCTGCCCCTCCTGCTTCGTTGCCAAACCCGCCGTCACCTCCCTCAGCGCCAGGAGCGCGTTAGTAACGGAGTAGCCATGCCACACGAAAGCGATTACAGCAGCGCGACCAAAGCCGAAGGTCTTGCCCACAAGATGAAAGAGATGAAGATGAAGCCGCGCATCTCTGTCCGAATGGACGAAATGGATTCGGATCGAGAATATCACAAGCGAGAGAAAGCCAGTCTGAAGAAGAAGGTAACGGCTCTCAAATCGGAGATTAGCAACTTCGACAGGGACGGTGCGGCTGACAAAGTGCTCAAGCAGATGAAGAACGAGATGGCGCGGTGCCAGATGCGCATGATGGAGATGGAGGACTAAATGTCCACCGTTCGCTGTGACTCCTGTGGCGGCGAGTACGGTCTTGGCGAATGGCCTTGGTGCCCGCACGGAACCGCCGGCACTAACTGGGCCGACGCGCCCATCGAGCCATACTTTGACGAGCACATCAGCACAGAAGGCGAGTGGATCACCAGCCGTGGCCAGCGTCGAGCACTCATGGCCAAGAACGGCCTTGACTACAAACACAAGAAACAACCGCGTCCAGGCTCAACCATCTTTTTTGATATGGGGCGGAGATGAGCAAGTGGACGACGCATACCAACCCGGACACTGCCACTTCGGGAGTCTCCTGCACGATCCCGAACTGCGGATGGTGCGATACTGCGGGCTCTGTGGCCACTGGTTCTGCACTGTTTGTCGTGGACGGTACTGGAGCCGGGGTCTTGAAGCCATCCGCGAGTTGGCCAAGGGACGGCGCGGACCAGACTGTTGTGGAGTAGATAATGCCCTGTCCTCCTGAAAGACTAGCCCAACTCAAGGCCATTGACCCGTCCATCCCGGATGCGCAATGGCACGCACAGTGTGAAGAGCAGGAATCGGAAGGCGGGTTTGACTCGGGTTGTCCTCCTGATCGCCCATTCCGATCAGCCCGCCCCATCGAGGGCGCGTCCGGCCCTGTTGATAACTGCGTCGAGAAGCGGGAGAACTGCCCTCCTGGGTTCCGCGTTATCGGTAGCGACCACAACAACACTGCGCGATGCTTGCCTGGAGATGCCCGCGAATTCCAGCAAGGACCACAGCCAGGCCAAGGGCCTGGACAGCCAGGGCCTGGCCAACCCGCTGCTCCCACCACATTCGGGTCTGCCGGAGACTTGTCCTACACAGGCAACCCTCTCATTGACGCACTGCTCTATCAGTTCAATACACAGTCCAGTCTACAGACCGGAGCGCGCAACATCTTTGGATTACCGCGGTACGGCGGTGGCGCGCCAGAGACAGCCGCGCCCGGCTTTGGCGATGTAAAGGGCAAGCTACTGCCGGGCGGTGGCTTGATCTGGGGACAGTCCCAGACGTTCGGCCCTGGAGGCACTCCGCTTGGGGATGTGAAGTTTAGGACCACACCTAACCAGCCGCCGAAGTATTACGACCCTAACACCCCGCGATCGAATGCGCCGGTCCCGGAACTTACCACCAACACCTTTGCGCCGCGCCCAGGTCAGCCGTTGCCTCCTATGCCGGCCCAGCAGTCACGGCCGCTTGTAGGAATGACGCCAGGATTGCCGCACGCCCCCGGTGTCTTTCCAGGTGCTCCGCGACCAGACTTACCGACGCTTCAACCGTTCCCCGGTGCTCCAGCCGCACAGCCCTCCTCTCCTCTGTCGGCCGCACTAATGGGTGTTCCTGGCCTACGGCCGCAGCGACGGCCGAAGTACCCCTCGTTGCAACAGAGTTTCATGAATCCGGCCTGGAGCCAGTTCGGAGTAATCCAATGATGTACATGCACGACAAGATGGTCGGCACCGGCGGCGACGAAGTAAAGAAGAAAAAGAAGAAGTCGCCACTGGCCGCGAAACTTACAGAGGTGTACGCTGAGAACCCATACGGTCTCTACAAGAAGGGCTCACAGTTCGTAGTCAAGAACCAGCAGACCGGACATGTAAAGGGCACTCACGCTTCCCGTGAGAACGCGATGCGCCAGTTCAGGCTGCTCGAAGGAATCGCTCACGGCTGGAAACCAACTGGACGCAAGTAGCACACACGGATAAGCGGGCGTCGTCCCGCACCCGTGAGGAGAAGTAAATGCCAGACATCAGTGATGACATCAAAAACGCTGTAGCTTCCGCGCACGAAGAGGTAACAGGGGAGAAGATCGGCAGCGGTGCTGCTGTCGTTGACAACACCGACGCGACAGCAGAGGCGGTTCCTGTAAAGGCCGAGGCTGACAAAGACGAGGCAGAGCCGGCAAAGCCGGCCAAGGAAGCAAAGCCCGAACCCGAGGAGGAAGAGGAAGAGTTCCGTCTATCGGCCGATGAACTAGAGGCCATCGACGCGGACCCGAAACTCAAGAAGGCATACAAGAGTATGCTTCGGGACTACCGCAAGAAGACCACCACTGTGGCCGAGGAGCGGCGCGCTATCGCGGACAAGACACGCATCGTAGAACTGATGGCGTCTGACCCGGACGGAGCAGTGCGCGCACTTGCGTCACTACGCGGTCTGAAACTAGTCGAGCCGGAAGATAAG
>Ga0209751_10006206_pt1 | contig 11112 bp, 10 predicted proteins | sample RifCSP13_1_FD_184019 | JGI IMG/M metagenome (GOLD analysis project Ga0209751, IMG submission 184019) | Soil microbial communities from Rifle, Colorado - Rifle CSP2_sed 13_1 (SPAdes) (version 2) | ecosystem: Environmental > Terrestrial > Deep subsurface > Rock core/Sediment | place: Rifle...
TCGCCCGCGTCGACGCCATTCTCGACGACGTGAAGGGCGTGACGGGGAAGGTGAGAGAAGAGACCAATCGCGTCGATCACGCGATCAGGGCGACGATGGGCCGTGTTGACGACGCGGCCGACCGGGTACGGGCCAACGTGCGGGCTAAGACGAGCCGCGTTGTCGGTTTCGTCCTCGGCATGCGAGCAGTCATCGAGGGGATCCTGCACTCACGGCATCAACCGCCGGCGAGCGCAGCGGGGAGAGTATGAATGAATCAGGAGGTGGTCAATGGCAGACGGACACGACGGTTTTGACAAATCACTCGAATACCGCGAGGGCGGCGGCGGTGGCAGCTTCCTGATGGGGCTTCTCACCGGCACGGTGATCGGCGCAGGTCTCGGCATGCTGTTCGCTCCGAAGGCCGGTTCCGAGCTGCGCAATCAGCTTTCGGAGCAGGCTGGCAGCATCGCCAATCAGGCCTCTGAAGGCTACCGCCACGCCAGCGAATCCGCTGGTCAATGGGCGGAAAAGGGCCGTGATGTTTACAACAAGGCCAGCGAGGCCGTCGTAAAAGGCGCGCAGGAAGCGCAGAAATACGTTCGCGCGACGGCCAGGTCGTCCGGTTCGGAACGGAGCTGACGGCCATGACCCGTTCCGCCGCACGCTCAGTGGCGAACGTGGTTCTTCTTTGACGGCCTGACATAATGGCTGTGTGAAATGGCTCCGCACGGTTGGCCGGCGGGCGCGGGCAGTCCTGCGGCTCACGGGCTTGTCGGCGTGGCGCGGATTCCTCGGGTTCTACAACAGCGACGATCTGACCCACGCCGCTTCGATCTCGTACTACGCCCTGCTCTCCCTGTTCCCATTCTTCCTGCTGGCACTCGCGATTCTTGGCAGTGCGACGGCCGACGACGCCAAGCGGACCAAGGTGATGATGTTTGCGCTTCGGTACTTTCCGGCGCAGTTCGAATTCATCACCAGGCAGCTCGACAGCTTTCGTACGGACCAGTTGACGGTCGGGGTCGCGGGCACCATCGCTCTCGTGTGGGGCGCGGTCGGCGTCTTCGGCGCCGTGAGCACGGCCGTGAACCACGCCTGGGGCGTCGAGAAGCAGCGCAGCTTCTGGAAGCACAAGCTCTTTTCATTTCTCATGCTCGGGGTCGCCGGCATGATGTTCGTCGTCGCGCTGCTGCTCCTCAGCGCATCGCACGTGGTCGGCGCCAGCTGGTTTGCCGGGGTCATGGCGAACTTCCCCGGGCTGGCGGTTCTGCGTAGTCTGACCATTCGTAACGCGACGACGCTGCTGTTCATAATGGTCGTCGGATTGATTTACTACTGGGTGCCGAATGCGAAGGTTCGGTTCCGGGACGTGTGGATTGGCGCGCTGGTGACTGGACTGCTGTGGAAAGGGACACTCGAGGGCTTTGCGTGGTTCGTGCGTGACATGTCCCGACTCACGCGCATCAACGGTTCGATCGCGGCGGTCGTGGTGTTCCTGATGTGGGTCTACATCCAGGCGGTGATTCTGTTGTACGGCGTGGAGTTCACCGCGGCCTATGCGCGGCTGCGGCGCGGCAGACCCGATGAGGTCCCGGCGGCGCCTTCGCCGCGAACATGAAATTGCAGATTTCAGTACGTAGTGTCCGGCTTCAGCCGGACCTATGCGTGAACCTTCGATAACGCGCGAATGATGGCCTCGCTGAACGCCGGAACGTCGTCGGGTTTGCGCGACGTGATCAGGTTGCCGTCTTCGACGACCGGTTTGTCGACGTAAAGTCCCCCCGCGTTCTTCACGTCGACGGCGATCGACGGCCAGCAGGTCAGCGTGCGGCCGCGGATGGCATCGGCCGAAATCAGCAGCTGCGGCCCATGGCAGATGGCGGCGACCAGTTGCCCCGTTTCCATCGCGTCGCGCGTCAAGTCGACCATCGCGTGGCGCATTCGCATCTTGTCGGGCGCGTGGCCTCCTGGAATGACCAGCGCGTCAAAATCCTTCATCCGTGCGGCGCCGGCGGCGAGATCGGCGGCAACGATCGCCTCGCCGCGCTTGCCGCGGTAGGTGGCGCCCAGTGTCGGACCGACGATCGTGACGATCGCGCCCGCGGCCCGCAGCGCTTCCAGCGGACCTGTCAACTCGAGATCTTCAAATTCGTCTTCCACCAGAATCGCCACACGCTTTCGTGACAGCAACGAGGACTCCGGCATCGGCGCCTCCGATGCGAATTCTACTTCAATGCAATAATCACCACTGTGAATCGCTTGGCGAAGGAAAGCAGTCCGTATCTGCTGCAGCACGCACGTAACCCCGTGAACTGGTTTCCATGGGGCGAGGATGCGTTTGCCAGAGCCCGTGCCGAGAACAAGCCGATCTTTCTGTCCATCGGGTATTCCACCTGCCACTGGTGCCACGTGATGGAGCACGAGTCGTTCGAAAACAACGCGGTCGCCGCCGTGCTGAACGAGCATTTCGTGTCCATCAAGGTCGACCGCGAAGAGCGGCCGGACATCGATCGCGTGTACATGACGTTCGTCCAGGCGACGACCGGTTCCGGTGGGTGGCCGATGAGCGTCTGGCTGACGCCGGATCTCAAGCCGTTTTATGGCGGCACCTACTTTCCGCCTTCAGCGCGCTGGGGCCGGCCGGGTTTCCTCGAGATCCTTACGCACGTCGCGCAGGTCTGGCGCGACGACCGCTCGAAAGTGACGCAGTCGGCTGAAGCGCTGACGGCGCAACTGCAGGCCGGCGGGCAATCGACGGCCACGAGCGGGACGGCGTCCCCGGGGCCGGGGAGCGAGGCGCTCGATCGGACGGTCCGGCAGTTCGAAGCGTCGTTTGACATGCGCCACGGCGGCTTTGGCGACGCACCGAAGTTTCCGCGTCCATCGGAGTTGCTGTTCCTGCTGCGCGAGCATGCGCGAACCGGAAACGGCGCCGCCCTTGACATGACCCTTCGCACGCTTCGGGCGATGGCGCTCGGCGGCATGCGCGATCACATCGGCGGCGGATTCCATCGCTATTCGGTCGATGCCGCCTGGCGCGTGCCGCATTTCGAGAAGATGTTGTACGACCAGGCGCAGCTCGTGCTGGCGTACGTCGAAGGCGCGCAGGCGTCCGGCGATCCGTTCTATCTCGAGATTGCCGAGGACACGCTCCTGTACGTGCTCCGCGAGATGACCGACCTCGACGGCGGCTTCTACTGCGCGGAGGACGCCGATAGCATTCCGCCGGAGCAGGCAGGCGCCGAGGGCGCGCACAAATCCGAGGGCGCGTTTTATCTGTGGCGGGCCGGCGAAGTCGACGAGCTTCTGGGCGAGGACGCACCTGTCATCAGGCGACGCTTCGGGATCGAGCCAGGCGGCAACGCTCCGTCCGATCCGCAGCAGGAATTCACCGGCAAGAATCTCCTGTACATCGCGCGGTCGGTCGACGAGCTGGCTGACGAGTCAGGGAGGGCGTCCGGCGACATCGTCAAAGCGCTCAATCGTGGCCGCCTCGCGATGTTCCAGCATCGGCTGCAGCGGCCGCGGCCGGACCGCGACGACAAGATTCTCACCGTCTGGAACGGTCTGATGATTGCGGCGTTCGCGCGCACGGCGCGTGTCCTGGCGGCATCGAGCGACGGCGGCCCCGCGTTGGCCGATCCGTACTTGAAAGCCGCCCAACGGGCTGCTGCGTTCGTGCGCGAACAGATGTGGAGCGCGGACAGCCGGCGGTTGCTGCGCCGGTACCGCAAGGGTCGCGCCGATATCGACGCGTATGCCGAAGACTATGGCTGTCTGATTTTCGGGCTGCTCGAGTTGTTTCAGGCCGATCCCAGTCCGATGTGGCTTGAGTGGGCGATCACGCTGCAGCACCGGCAGGACGAGTTGTTCTGGGACGAGGCCGGCGCCGGCTGGTTCAGCACCACCGGCCGCGATCCGAGCGTCTTGCTGCGGATGAAAGACGAGTACGATGGCGCCGAGCCGACGGCCAGCTCGATGGCGGTGATGAATCTGCTGGTGCTGTCGCACCTGGTCGATGAACCTGTCGAGCGTGTCGGACCCACCTGGGCCGAGCGCATCGAGCGGACGCTCGGCGCTTTTCGCGAGCGGCTCGAGCAGCTCGGACGGGGCGTGCCGATGATGGCGGCAGCCTTGTCCACGCATGTCGCGGGCGTGCAGGAGATCGTCATTATTGAAGGGCAGGAGGGGCGGGAAGGGCAGGGGGGGTTGGAACGAGCGCTCGGGCGCCGGTATCTGCCCTTCGCGATTCAACTTCGCCTGACGAGCGAGCGCCAGCGCCGGCTGAGCGGAAGCCTTCCGTTTATCGCTGGCATGGCGCCCGTCGGAGGGAAGACATCGGTATACGTGTGTCGGGATCGGACTTGCCGGGCGCCAGCGACTGCAATCGACGACCTTGAAGGAGCGCTGGCATCATGAAGATTCCGACGTCGACAAGCGTGCACTGACGGCGTCGCTCTGAGCCGTGTTCCAGAGGCTTTGCGCATGAAGGACATAGAGGAGTGCGTAGAATCATGCCGCTGGACCTACGGATCTCGGAGTGGATCGCCCTTGGCTTCTTCCTGTATCTCGCCGCCGCAGCTCTCCTCATGCGGTTGCCAGCGGATCGAAAACGGCGCGTCCTTACGCGAGCGATACTGATCTCGGCCTTCATCCTGGCGATCGCCCTTCCGAGTGGATCCGCCGCCGCACGTGCCCGGGATTGGCTCCCACTCATTTATCTCCCGCTCGGCTACTGGCTGCCGGCCCACCTGGTCAAGTGCACGAACCCCAGGCTGGAAGGAATGCTCCTCGAGTTCGATCGGCGATTGTTTGGTGCAAATGGATTGGCGCGCTTCGCGAACCGAGCCCCTCGGCTGCTCATCGAACTCCTCGAGCTCGCGTACTTGTTCTGTTATCCCGTCGTGCCCCTTGGTTTCATATGGCTGGTCCTCGGAGGGTTTCCGGAGGAAGGCGATCGGTTCTGGACCGCTGTCCTGCTGGCGGGGTTCTGCTGCTACGGGCTGTTGCCGTGGCTTCCCGCCCGCGCCCCGCGTGCGATTGAAGAGACACCGCCGTGCATTCGCTCTTCGATCAGGGTGCTGAACCTGCGACTACTGGATCGCGCGAGCGTCCAACTGAACACGTTTCCGAGCGGGCATGTGGCCGCGTCGTTTGCGGCCGCCCTCGCCGTCGGCGCGCATCTATGGCCGGCGGGCGCCGTGCTCGGCGTGATCGCGCTCGGCATCGCGCTCGGCAGCATCGTCGGGCGCTACCACTATGCCGCGGACGCGATCGCCGGCGCGGCCGTCGCCCTCATGGCCTTCGCGCTGTCGGCCGTTTTGACCTAAGAGCGTGTAACAAAACCGCTCTACTTCGCGACGACGAATAGGAACTCGATCCCTCTCCCCCGAGAACGGCGCTTATGTTGGGCCGCGCGGGCACAGCCCTATATAATGTTGGGTCTCGTCCGGCGACACTGCTCTATCTCAACAACTGTGTGAAGGTGGCATGCGCCGGTGCCGAGGGAGTCACTGGACGACGAGCGTGCTGCTTCTGCCGCTGTCTCTGCTGGTCGGGCTTCAGGAGTTATTAACGCGCTCGTCGCGCTCGGACGGGCGCCCTAACATAGTTCGCTCGCAGGGACGGTCCGGACGATCGTTTTCATCTCGCCGGTCTTTCTCGTCGGCGCGTACGGAGACCGGCGCGCGACGGAGTCATCAACCATGAGCCACGACTTCGATCCCGACTTTGGCACGGCTCTCGACGCGGCTGCAGCCATCCGTGCGAAGAAGATTTCGTCCGTCGAATTGACGCAGCACACATTGCGGCGCATCGACGCCTTTCAACCCACCCTCAATGCCTACGTCTACCAGCTGCGCGACGAAGCGCTGGCGGCAGCCCGGCGCGCGGATGACGCGATTGTCCGACATGCGGCGACCGGCGCGTTGCACGGTGTTCCGATCAATGTCAAGGAAAGCTTCGGCGTAGAGGGGCAACCGTGCACCTGGGGGATGCCACCGCTCAAAGGCTGTAGGGCGCCCGCCCATTCGGTCGCCGTGCGCCGGCTGCTGGACGCGGGCGCGATTCTGCTCGGTGCGACGAACGTGCCGCTCGAGCTCATGGACGTCCAGGCCTTCAACGATATCTACGGCACGACCAGCAACCCCTGGGACCTGGCGCGGACCCCCGGAGGATCGTCGGGCGGCACCGCCGCGTCGCTGGCTGCCGGGATGGCGTTCTTCGGGATCGGATCCGACATCGGCGGCAGCATTCGAGCGCCGGCGGCCTTCTGTGGCATCTACGGCCATAAGCCAACGCTCGATCTCGTCAACCTGGCGGGTCACGCTCCTGGAGGGGCTTACGCCCCTCCAGGGTTCTCCACGCTGCTGGCGGTCGCCGGACCGATGGCACGGAGCGGCGATGATCTTGAGGCAGGATTGCGCCTGCTGGCCGGGCCGGAGCCTCCGGACTCGAAGGCCTTTCGGTGGACGCTCCCGGCCTCCCGTCACCAGGTCCTGCGTGATTTCCGCATCGGCTATGTGCTGGAAGATCCAGCCGTACCGGTATCGGCGGACACCAAGTCCATGCTCGAATCGGCGATCCGCGCCTGCGAACGTGCCGGCGCCACGCTGAGAGAAGGATGGCCCGACGGCGTTCGCTTCCAGGAACTCCTCGACACGTACTTCTTCCTCCTGGGCGCGTTCATCTTCAGCCTGACGCCGCCCGAGCAGCGGGAGCAGGCACGGGCCCAGTTGGGCACGCGGCCGGAACGGTTCGTCAGGGGCGCCCTCAGCGCCTTTGCCGACTGGCAACTGGAGAACATGCGACGCCTGACGTACCGCGCCATCTGGGAGAGGTTCTTCGAGTCCGCCGATGTGTTCCTGCTTCCGACGACGTTCACCGTGGCCTTCCCGCACGACCGGACTCCTCCGGACCAGCGAATGATCCCGACGCCAGAAGGAGGCGCACAGAATTTTTGGAACCTCCTCACTTACATCGCGCCGGCGTCATTGACCGGCTGTCCAGCCACGACGGCTCCGGTCGGTCTGGCCCGGAGCGGATTGCCAGTGGGGCTCCAGATTGTTGGGCCATATCTGGAAGATGCGACGCCGATTGACTTCGCGCGACTCCTCGCTAAGGAGATCGGCGGCTTCCAACCACCAAAGGGGTACGAGTTGTAAGCCACGATCCGGCGGACCGGGTTCTTCGCACGTCCATGATTTTGGTTCTTTCCGTGTGCTTGTGTGTCCGCAGTGATCGCCGCGATGACGTGACGTACCCAACTGAGCAGTCCGCCCGAGCCGATCCAGAGGCCAAGCGTCACAATCAGCCAGAAATTATCGCGCCAAGAATCACCGTTGTAAGACTGTTCGACGCGTAGAGCGTCATGTCGAAAGTCGTCTCACTCACACCTGGTTCGCGTCGTCGGTTCGTTACGAAATCGAATTCGGGCTCCGCGCAGGAGGCACGGACAAGTAGGGCACGCCGACCTATTCGGGCGTGGTTTTGTTAGAGCCTCTAAGGTCTGCAGAAACCGTAGCCCGCGAGGCGCTACGGTTTCTGCGCCTGCGCGACCATCCCTTTGATGCGATCGATGTTGCCGTCGCGCAGCGGGCACGTGCTGTCGGTGGCGACGCATTGCGCCAGGGTCATGCCGCAGCCGCAGGGGCAGCGGGCGGTGTTGGCCGCCTCGAGCGCGGTTCGCTTCTGCTTCGAGGTAAGGTCGGAGAAATCGACCACGGCGATGTCTTCTTCGTTGTAGGCGACGCTCGACATCTGGGAGACGCCGTAGACGACCAGAGCCACCGCTCCTGCCGACACGATCCACATCAGAAGCCTGGAGGATCTCCGCGCCGCCCGCCGTTTCGCTCCGGTTTGCCGTTTCGTGTCTCGCTTCACTCGGCCACCCTGCGCTACTTGCTGCGGCGCGTGACGCGTTGACGTTTGCGGGATTTCGTGGCGCCGCCGGGGGCGGCGAGCTCGTCGCGAATCTCGCGTTTGGCGTCGAGCCGACGCCGCTTTCTCGCGAAGGTTTTCAGTTCCTCCGTGAAGATCCAGTGATTCTGGTTGGAGTGGCCGCGCTTGCCGCCGCTGCCAGCGTCTGCCTCCCCCTTGCCGATGGCCATGGTGTCAACGCGGATCCTACTGCGTGTGAGGACCTCACGCAAAGCGGCAACGGCGTGGCGGGCGCAGTGTTGACAATCCCGGCGGCAAACGTTGCTACGATAGGGCTCACACCTGATGCCGAGGTGGCGGAACTGGCAGACGCACAGGACTTAAAATCCTGGGTTCCGAAAGGAGCGTGTGGGTTCGATTCCCACCCTCGGCACCCAATCGAATCAACAGGTTGGCGGCACTTCACAGTGCCGTCAGCCTGACCCTGGATTTGGCGGCTGCACTCGAAACTGCACTTGTTATGTAGACCTCTTCGCCGTCCAAGAAGTGCGCTTTGTCCGGCGCCGATCGGGCCTAGAATCCCGGGCGTCGCAATCATATCTCGTCCACCGTCGCCGCTCCGAGCGGTCAATACCACGTCGTAACCCAGTCGTTGTATGCTGCCGGTCTCATACTCAAGAACTGAGAGTTCACATGATGCACAGACACGTCGCATGTCCCCTCTCTCCGGTCGTCATGGCTGTCTCGCTCCTGACCTGGCCCGTGCTTCTCCACGCAGTGATGTCCAACAGACAGGCCGACGTGATACAGACGTCCAGAGGCGAGCTCCGCCTTACGCCCCTTTATCACGGCAGCGTGATGTTTGAATTTGGCGGGAACATGATTCACGTCGATCCGTGGAGCCAGGCGGACTACACAGGCCTCCCGCAGGCAGACATGATTGTGGTGACCCACACCCACGCCGACCATCTGGATCGCACGATGATTGACAAGCTGAAGAAGCCCGGGCTCGTGATTGTCGGACCCCCCGCCAGCATCGATACCCTGAACTGCGCACCTGCCTGCGGTCAGGTGGAGACGATCGGCGATTCGGAAAAGAAGACCGTGATGGGCATCGACATCGAAGGCGTGCCGATGTACAACCTCGTGCGCGGCTCGGCGCCGGGAAAGCCGTTTCACCACAAGGGAGTCGGAAGCGGCTACATCTTGAACTTTGGTGACACGCGCGTCTACTTGTCCGGCGACTCGGAATGCACGCCGGAAATGAAGACCTTGAAGAACATTGCTGTCGCGTTTCTCGCGATGAACCCTCCCAGGACGGCTTCAACGATCGAAGCCGCGGAGTGCGTGAAAGCGTTCAAGCCGAAGATTGTGTATCCCTATCACTATCGCGGTTCAAAGCCTGAGGAGTTCGCCGACGCTCTCAAGAGTACGGCCGGGGTTGAGGTTCGTCTTCGGAAGCTGGAGGGAGAGCCCTAGTCCAGGTGGACAGCTTCTTGCTGTCGTCAGGACTGTGAATCGCAAGGCGCAGCTGACGATCGCCCTCATCGCGATCGGTTTCGTCGCGGGCGGTCCGCTCTTCAACGGTTCGCTTTCCGGCCAGTCCAACCACGCGCGCTTATCGCCTGAGGCTCGGCTCGTGGCCATACGCCGCGCTCAAATGTGGACTCCAACCAACGTGCCGGCCATGGACCTGAAAGCTGGTCCGCAGGGCCCAGGGGCGTTCGCGCCAAATGAGACGGTCACGTGCGATTACGTCGAAAAGCGAATGGACGGCCGATCGCCAAAGTTCACCTGCCGGCTCGCGCCAGGTGACGAAGTCAAGGTCAAGTACGGCAGGGAAAACGGAGAGGTCTACGCTGAGGTGGCGGCGGCTCGGCTGCTATGGGCGCTCGGCTTTGGCTCGGACCGTATGTATCCCGTCCGCGTCGTGTGTCGCGGCTGCCCGGCAGATCCGCACGCCAGCAGCAAGCCGAAGCCAGGCGAGGTCACGTTCGCCCCGGCGGCGCTCGAACGACAGGCAGAGGGTCAGATCCTGGAAGTGCAGGACGACTCGGGGTGGGCCTTTCCGGATCTCGATCTCGTCCAGGAGACGGCGGGGGGAGCGCCCCTGGCTCACCGTGACGCGTTGAAGCTGCTGGCCGTCTTGATCCAGCACACTGACAGCAAGGCGGAACAACATCGCCTGATGTGCGCGTCCGGAGAGCACGCAGGAAAAGACGGCGAGCCGTGTCTCCACACCTTCATGATGATCAGCGATCTCGGTCTGACATTCGGGCACGCGAACGTCTACAACCGCAACTCGGTCGGCAGCGTGAACTTCGAGCAGTGGTCGCGCGGAAAGGTCTGGTCGGACCGAAAGGCGTGTATCGGGGATCTTGCGCGATCACAAACGGGGACGCTCGATCATCCTCGTATCAGCGAAGCCGGCCGCAAGTTTCTCGCCGATCTGCTCGTCCAACTGACGGACGCGCAGCTGCGCGATCTGTTTGAAGTCGCACGCTTTCCAGAACGGACTGGGGCCGGACGCCCGGCTGCAGTCGACGAGTGGGTGGGTGCCTTCAAGCAGAAGCGCAGCGAGATCGTCAGCGCCAGCTGCCCAGCGTCTTGACGTACTCGCGCGTCATGCGCGCGATGTTCGAGATGCGGATTTCCTTCGGGCAGACCGCCTCGCATTCGCCTTCGTTGGAGCAGCTCCCGAATCCTTCGGCGTCGGCCTGCTCAATCATCGCCACGACGCGTCGGCGGCGCTCGAGCTGGCCCTGCGGCAGCAGCGCAAGATGCGAGATTTTCGCGCTCATGAACAGGTGAGCCGACGCGTTCTTGCAGGCCGCGACGCAGGCGCCGCAGCCGATGCAGGCGGCCGAATCCATCGCCGCTTCGGACAGATCTTTCGGAATCGGAATCGCGTTCCCGTCCGGCGCGCCGCCGCAGTTGACCGAGACGTAGCCGCCAGAGGCGATCACGCGATCGAACGCCCCACGGTCAACCACCAGGTCTTTCACGATGGGAAACGCTTTCGCACGCCACGGTTCGATCGTGACCGTGTCGCCGTCCTTGAACCGGCGCATGTGGAGCTGGCAGACCGTGGTCCCGCGGTCCGGCCCGTGGGCCACGCCGTTGACGACGAGGCTGCACATGCCGCAGATCCCTTCGCGGCAATCGGAGTCGAACGCGATGGCGTCCTTCCCCTGCCGCAAGAGTCCCTCGTTGACGACGTCCAGCATTTCGAGAAATGACATGTCCGGCGAG
>Ga0209751_10006208_pt1 | contig 11111 bp, 7 predicted proteins | sample RifCSP13_1_FD_184019 | JGI IMG/M metagenome (GOLD analysis project Ga0209751, IMG submission 184019) | Soil microbial communities from Rifle, Colorado - Rifle CSP2_sed 13_1 (SPAdes) (version 2) | ecosystem: Environmental > Terrestrial > Deep subsurface > Rock core/Sediment | place: Rifle...
AAAGCTCGTCCATCAGCAGCGACGCGCTCGGTAGCAGCATCCGTAACTACGAAGAAGCGTATGAGAGCAAGCAGGTCGCAGCCGAAAACCTCCGGGACAAGAGCTACAAGGGACACGTGCGCATCCTGGGATATCTTGACGAATTGAAAAAATGCAAGGCCATACTCCCGGAATTGCCGCCAGAGCCTGGCACCGAAGTCTATGATGCGTCGCCAGAAGATTTGGCCGCGTTATTTGCGCCTTCCGGCCCGCAGTGGATAAGGATCGGGACGCTTTTGCGCAACACCACAGTCGATGCGCGCGTAAACGTGGACAAGGTAGTTTCGCGCCATCTGGCAGTGCTTGCAATGACCGGCATGGGCAAGAGCAACCTAGTGTCGCTCCTGGCCAAAGAGATCGCAAGGATAAGCGGCACGATGGTAGTCTTTGACTACCACGATGATTATTCAACGCTGGACATGGGGAGCAACAACAGCAACCTGATGGACGCGAGGATAAACCCCAGGCTATTGTCGGCAGACAAGCTTGCAGAAGTCATTGAAATTCAAGAGAACGCGTCGAACCAGATGCACGTGCTCCGGGTGGCGTTCACGGAAGAGATCAGGCAGCGCAAGGGCGACGACTTTTGGGACGCACTCATTAACGTTTCGGCGGCGGTTGGCGCCGACAAGTCGTACCGCGAACCGGCGGCTAAGGTCATAGACAAGATAGACGACGCAAGGCGAAAGTTCCACAACATACTGGACCCGGGGATGGCTGACCCGCTGGCGCTCCTCAAGAACGGCAAGATAAACATCATCAATTTAGTAGAGCTGACTGAGAGGCAGGCCGACATCGCAGTCTCGTTCTACCTTGAAGAGCTGCTGAACGACAGGAAAAAGGCAACCAGGCAAAAAAAGGGACCGAGCAAGTCGCAGCCGCGCTTTCCTGCGCCAGTGCTGGTGGTGATAGAAGAAGCACATGTCTTTATACCAAAGGACGAGGACACGGACACAAAATATTTCGCTTCCAAGGTTGCGCGCGAAGGTCGCAAGTTCGGCCTCGGCCTAGTCATCGTGTCGCAGCGGCCGCGCGGCATCGACGCCAACATCCTGAGCCAGATGGGCTCGCTTGCCATCATGCGCATGATCCAACATGACGATCAGGCACACGTTTCGGCAGCAAGCGAAGCGCTCAGCAGGGATCTGATCGATCAACTAACGTCGCTCAACCCTGGCGAAGCGATATTTGCCGGCCAGTGGGTCAACCTGCCGACCTTTGTCAAGGTGGACGAGGTCAGGGAGCGCAAGATAGGCGGCGACCAGAAGGCAGTGGAAGAGTGGAACCGGCTGGCGGCAATGAAGCAAGTCGCCAAAGACTCGTCAGAGTCGTACGTTCCATCCGGCTATATACAGGACTAGCAGCTGGTGATAACGCAGGATGCTAATCTCGCATATCTCTGACCTCCACCTTGGCTACACGCAATTTGGGCTGGAGGAGCGGGAGGAGGACGTCTATCAGACCTTTCACGAGGCCATAGACGTCTCGATAAAAGAGGGAGTCGGGCTTGTCATCCTTGCCGGCGACCTGTTCCACAACCCCCGGCCGTGCGGCAAGGCGATAATTACGCTAGGCAACGCGCTGAAAAAGCTAAAAGAGAAACAGATACCGGCGGCGTTTGTCCTCGGCGAGCATGACATCAGCCGCCTCCGCGACGTGCCGTTTGTCCACATCTACAGCAACCTTGGGTTGGCAAAAAAGCTCAGGCACGACGAACCTCTCGTAGTTGAAAACTGCGCAGTGTTTGGAGCAGACAAGGAGCGGCGCAGCAACATTGATTCCCTGATCGAAAAGTTGCGCCATGCAGAGCAGGTTGCAAAGCAGCATGACGGCAAGAAAATACTGGTGTTTCATCAGGGCCTGATGGATTTCAACAAGTTTGCCGGCGAGCTCAATTCCACTGACCTGCCGGCGGGCTTCAACTATTACGCGCTCGGCCACTACCACGATCATTTGGAAAAACGGTTCGACTACCTTGGCGGTCCCCTTGCCTATCCAGGCTCTATAGACCTGACGTCAAGCGAAGGGATCAAGGAAGTCGAAAAAGGCTTTCTAATCACTGACATGTCCGGCGAGGAGCCATCGACCCAGTGGGTCCGCCTCAACCGGCGCCAGCAGTTCTCTGCTAGGATAGACTACAAGGATATCGCCAATGAGGTAGCCGGGATAATCGAAAAGGCAAGGGGGTTAGGCATCAAAAAGCCGGTTGCAAGGATACAAGTCGCCGGGAGCGGTATCGACTCCAGGGTGATAGCCGAACACCTGAAGCGGCTCAACGACTCTTGCCTTCATTACGTCTGGCAGCCGCTTGAAGACCATCTAGCGACGACGGTGTACGATTCCATGCCGGCAGACATTGACAGCGAGCTGTACAGGCTGTCGACAGAAGCGCTCGGGTCGGAAGAGCTTGCAAAATTTGCAGTCGGCGAAATACTGCCGCTGGCAGCAGACAGGGACGCCAGGTCGGTTCTGGAAATAGTGTGGCAGGCATACAAAGCAAACAAGCCCGGGAGGAGCGCAAAATGATAAAGAGCGTGCAGCTGAAGGATTTCATCGCGCACAGGGACACCAAGCTAGAATTTTGCAAAGGCATAACGATCTTTGTCGGGCACAACGGCTCTGGCAAGTCGTCAATAATTGACGCGGTGACGTTTGCGCTCTTTGGCAAGCACACAAGAAAGTCAAACAAGAACCTCGTGAGAAGGGGAGCCAATTCCGCGATGGTGCAGATGCGTTTTGCCCTCAACTCCAAAGAGTTCCAGGCCACCCGGGCGCTCAATGGCTCAGGCCTACAGTCGTTTTCCCAGTTTGCGATTGTTTCTGATGGCGGCAATTCGATGAACAAGCCAATAGTAGGTGGCGAGCGCAAGCAGTTTGGCGAATCAATGAGCAATGAAATAGCCAAGGTGATCGGGCTCGACTATGAAAAATTGCGTGTGGCCGCGGTTGTACAGCAGGGCGAGCTGGTCAGAATAGTTGAAGCGCAGCCAAAAGAATTCAAGGAGCTGCTTAACGGGCTAATTGGCATTGACAGGCTTGACTTGGCTTATGAAACGATGCGTGAAGTAATCGCTGGCTTTCGCGACAGGCTGCGCGACGAAACAGGCGGCTACACCGATGCCGACATACCCAAGGTGGAAGAGCTGATCGGCAAGAAAGAGATCGAGCTCAGGCAATCCGAGTCCGTACTTGCAGAGTTTGAAGACGAAAGGAAGATGCTTGAGGACAAGATCCGGCAGATAGAGCAGGAGATCGAGAGGATGGAGCCCGTGATCCTGCAGGTCAGGGAGCTTCAGACAAGGGAGGAACTGCTGGTGCGCCACGTCAACGAAAAGCGCAACCTGATAGGCAGCGAAGTGTCAAGGCTCGAGCGCATAGCTAGGGAAGCGGTGAGCTCACTGGAGATGCTGAACGGCAAGGGCGAAGTCGACATGCGGCTGCAGATGACAAGATCAGAGATCGACGAAGTCCATTCCAGGATAGAGGAAAACGAAGGTGCGTCCGGGAAGCTGCGCGGGTTTCTGGAATGCTCCGACCGGCTACAGGTGGCAGATGGCAAGTGCCCTGTGTGCAACTCGCCGGTTGCAAAAGTAAATGAAATGTTCGACACTTCGCACATACAGGCCGAGATCAGGCAGAAGGCAGACGAAAAGTCAAAGCTGCTGCTGGTCAGGGTCGAGCTGAAAAAAGAAGAGCAGCAGCTGGCAGAACAAGACAAAAAGACAGCTGCCGCAGAAAAGTTCCTTTCAAACAACACTATTGGCTCTGCCGATGATGTTGCCAGACTTGAAGCCGACCTGAAGAGCAAGCAGCGGGATCTGGCAAGGCTACCAAAAGAGATCCTGAAGGCCGGTGACGACCCTTTCCAGATTGCGATCGACGACTCCTCTAGGTCGCTTGCCAAGGAAATCGCCTCATTGAGGGAGCGCGTCAGGGGCTTTAGCCACCCGCAGTACTCAAACGCCAAGCTGGAAAAGAGCAACTTGTCGAATCGGCTGCTCGACATCAACAGGAAGATGGGCGTACACCAGAAGGCTTTTGACGACTCCAAGAGCGCCTTAGATTCCGGCAGAAAAGTAATCGAGCAGCTCCAGAAAGCGTCAGAGTTTGTCAAGACGCTTGACAAGATCCGCTCGGTGATATTCAACAGGGACGGGATGGTTGGGATCAGCCTGCGCTCGTGGGCGCTAGGCGTAATATCCCGGAAGGCGTCCGAGTACGCGTCGCTTTTCAATATTGGCATTTCAAGGATCGAGCTTGCGGAAGGCGCGCGGGAAATAGCGATAACGTGCTATGGCCGGCAGGGCGAAATAGACATAGATTCATTGAGCGGAGGAGAAAAGGTGGCAGTGGCCCTTGCGCTCCGGCTCGGCATCGCGTACATGATGGGCTCAAACAAGCTTGACTTTATCATTCTGGACGAGCCCACCACGCACCTTGACGAAGAAAGGAGGAAGGCGCTTGTCAGAATAATATCAGAGGCGTTCCGGGAGGGCGCCGGCCCGCTAGCACAGCTGATAATAATAACACATGACTCGGACATTTTTGAGGATTCCGAGGTAAACCAGATATTCCGATTCACCATGACGCCAGAAGGAGCATGTGTTATCCAAGAATAATTGTTTTGTTGTAGCCGGACCAATAAACCTGTAGATGCATGATCAATTTCTGAATCAAAATTACTGGTGGAAAAACGGAGTCATCATATTTTCTGTGACCTATCTTTAATATCATGTAAAGTTTCGCTGGAGTAATGTGCTAGAAAAACATGGGACGAAGGCAATTGCAGCAGTAGCACTGGCGACGCTTGCAATGGTCTCGATTTCGAGATCCACTAGCTCTTGTATCTTTTTTCATTAGGAACTAACGCTGATGATCTCTTGGCAATAAGGCTATACGTCTCAGAGCTGATATTGCGTTAGATAATGTAAAAGGATCATGATGTAAAGGAGGGGCTCTAATCTTTTGCTCTGTTGTAATCGTCTTCCAATCTCGTAATGTCACTTTCATCAAATTCGCCAGTCGATATCTCTAATATTATCGCGTCTGTTCCGGCCCCAATTAGTCTATGGATGGCCTTCTTGGGTATAGTTATTGTTTCTCCAGGCTGCAATGTCTTTATGTCATTGCCCAACTGTACTTTTACAGGACCCTTGATGACTTTCCAAAACTCTGATCGATTATTATGATATTGTAGTGACAGCCGTTTATCGCCGCAAAGATAGACAAGCTTGACTGTGGACTGCTCGTTTAACGTAAAGCGCTCAAACCTTCCCCATGGACGCTTTCCTTCTGTAATAGTCACTTGCAGGTGTGATAATGAAAAGTGACTTTTTAAACATATGTTAATGATCCTATGCTTTCCAAGAGCTTACTAGGAAGGTCCACTGTCTGGTGTCAAAGGTATGATCATGTTACACACATCATACATCTCCAATAGCCTGCTATTTCTTGGAGGCGGATGCAGCATGTGGAATAACTGTAACCCGTTTAACATTGGAAAATTTTGAGCGGATCAACAACTGTATCTTGAGCGAAAGTACCTCAACATCTGCCAGCCTATTGTTTCCGTCCAATTCTACATGAATTTCAGCATGTGCTGTGATCCCAGCAGGCCGCAGTAGCACGGAAATCACTTTTATCGCAGGTTGGTCGATTCTTATCCTATCTTCAATCATGTGCCTAATTCTGTCTGTTACCGCCGGATTATGCCATGAATCAACAAGAATTAAAGATGATTGCCTGATGGAAAGATAGGCTACTGAGAATATGTATCCGGCTATAATTAGGCCGCCAATTGCATCCATCTGTAAGAAGCCAAACTGCGTGGCTATCAAGACGCTCAGAAATCCGATAATCGAAGCAGATCCATCTTTTATTGAATTTTTGGCATCAGTCTTAAGAGATAGTAGATCGTATTTCTTGGCTATCTTCCGCATCTGAAATGCCCTGTGCAATGATACTGCACCGGCAGCAGCCAAGACGACCATCGTCCAAACGGGATGTTTAATTTCATGCGGATTCATTAGCGCCTGGTAGGATTGAAATATAATGAAAACTCCAATTGCGACCATTCCTATCGCCGCAATCAATGCTGCAAAGCTCTCCACTTTGTAATACCCAAAGTGGAACTTCTTATCCGCAGGGCGGGTTGCAAGTCGCAATCCGAAAAAAACAACCAGAGAAATCATTGCATCTGAGAGAGAATCAATACCGTCAGCAGTCGCAACGATGCTACCACTTATTTGTCCCATGACAAGTTCAACAACTCCAATAGCGACTAGTGTAATAACAGAAAGCTTGGCAATCCTCTGGCCTTCTGTATAGGCCATTCTTAGGGTAGCGTTCTCGCTATCGAAATCTACCGTTGATGAATCGTTGACGGCTGGAGAAGAATCACTAATTCCGTTTTTCGCAATATCTTCTCTAGCGAGATGTTTGTCCAATTAATCTAAATTGACCTATAGTATGGGAATCTGGATAATTAAGATATTGGTCTTATTCAATCGCTTGATGCACGCTCGCACTATTTCCTTTGAGTTTTCTCTCGCACAGAATATAAGTCACGAACTGACCATGCTCGGAACCCAACTCATCTGAATGTGATGAATGCAGCTATCTAACGATTATATCCGACATTGCCACGGGCGATAGCACCTCCACTCCTTCGATTCCAATGCTCGATACTGTAAAAGTCCTTATTTGATAAGTGCCAACATTGCTAGACAACCAGGAGACTGCGATATCCGTAGTTCCTCTAGGTTCAAGCGTCCCGCTCTGCCAAGACAAGAACACCGTCACATCATTGCTGTCTCTGACTTCGATCAGCGCAACGAATGGCTGCTGGCCATTATTATTGTTTGTTACTGACGTCGATAGTGCCAGCGAAGTACCAACCAAAAATGGACCACTACTGCCAGCAATGTTCTTTGCGATGGGCGCGGCTACATCAGTAGTTTCTATTCCAGTTTTGACCGTGATTTGAACACCAATTGAAAGCTCAAAGTCCTTTTCTGGGTTTTTACCCGCCTCGACACTTTCGGAAAAATCTGCCGGTCGATCGTCGGTGTACATGATTGTCACATTTTTGCTTACAACGATCATAGCTTCAGTGGCGTTAGTTTCTGATGCGAGTATAAAGCTCGTCTCAAATACGCCACTGTTCACTGAAGTTTCTAATGGAGATACCTCAATCTCGCTCTTACCAGACGATACTGTCGCCGTGATAGAATCAACCAGGCCGGAATTAATGTTGGCATCCTGGTCTGTAATAGTTAGCTGAACGGTTTCGCCCTCTGTATATGAGTCCTTGTCTGTAGCAATGGTGGGATCGAAAGTCGTTACCTGCTGTTCACCACTGCCGACATCTATCGTACCATCGCTATTGCCGATGGTGAAACTAACTTCATCAGTTTCATTCGAGTCATTTTCTTGTGCATCCAAATCAGCGTTATAGTTTGCCTTTTCGTGCAGCTTTAAGACAAGCGCTTCGGCGTTTGCATCAATAGATACTCCTAGCCGATATCTTCCTTCAAAGACTCCAGTGTTGTCGCCGGTTTCCTCAAACACGACAGCATCTTCAAAGGTTCCACCGTTCAGCTCCAGGAGATCATCATTGGGATCAGCATCGGGGTCAACGGTGAATTCGTCACGCTCGGTTGGATTGAGATTTGCATCCTGGTCGTTGACAGTTATGTAGACATAGCTCGTCGATCCATACGAGATACGGTCAAGCTCAAGGGTGCCAGATGTCTCTTCATAATCAACTGTGACCGTCTCGTCATCTAATGTAATGTCGAATGATACATCGTCATACAGTCCTGCGCCAGTGTCAAGCTCTACTGCAAGTGCACCAAAGTCAATCATTGGAGACTCCTTTGATCCTGCAGCTTGTCCTGTGGTCGTAGCATAGTCCTCAGTACCCAATGGGTTGTCTGCGTCTATGCCTGCACCGTCTGGAGCAAATCCGGAATCAACGTGTACGAGGAAGAACTCGTACTTGCCAGAGCTAGCACTTGTTTCTGGGATTTCAAAAGTACCGTCTGTTGAAGTATCTCCATCAGCATCAATGTCTACTGATATTGTTTCCTGTATACTATTGTCTTCATCATCTGCTTCTATGAGCACTTGTAGAACACCTTCGCCAAAGAGCCTGTTGTCGTGGTTGCCAGCTGATGTTTCTATTGTTACATCCTGAGCATATGAAGCGGGTGGTAGCAAAGATGAAAACCCAACAGTCGTAATCAGTACCGAAAGCATGAACATTAATTGCTGTTTCAAGTTCCCTAGGTGGATAATATAGGGCTAGTGACTAAAAAAGATCACTCATGATAATTACACGCAACGCCATACTAGTGGGAGATACTAGAGGCTAATTCTATCTCATAGTACATTACTCACAGGTGGTAGAGGATGCTAGAATAATGTATTAATAACCAATACTCAAGAATCTAGTATACATGCAGAGACCACTTGTAGGTCATTATTTTGCGTATGCGTTGATTTTGACACTGGTAGGGTCGCTATTTTCAGCTGCGCTGCCAGTATTCCAGCCGTCATATGCCTCGCATACAAACATTGCGTTTGAAATAGACCATGACATTGATGAGCCATATGAAGTAGATGATGATGTTGTCATAGACGGCACGATTGATAATGTAGATCAAAATTTGGATAGTGTCGAAATAACAATCAGAGATGAGCCTAAAGGATCGACTGTTGATTCTGATAGTAGTGTTGACCTGGGAAGCTCGGACAATTTTGATATGGTATTCAATGTCGGCGGCGACGACCCAGACGGAGTATACGAAGTCGAAGTTGAATATGACGCTGAAAGCGCATTCAGCTACTTCATAGTAGATAACGACAATGATCTGATAGATGTCGTTCTAGGCGAAACCACCTATGCAGCCGGGGATGGAGTAGAGATTGCGGGTCGGGTAGACGATGTAGTGAGCGAAGAGACAGACGTGGAGATAACGGTATTCGACCCAAACAACGATGAGATTGTTAATCAAGATAATGCAGAGCTGGGCGATGGAAGTTTGCCTGAGGACGAGTTTGAGTACACTTTTGATCTTGAAAACAACGCAGATCATGGAAGGTATGCAGTAATTGTAAGCTACGATAGCGATGACCAACAAGGCTTTTCTTTGTTCCAGATAGAAGATGACGATAGTGGAAGTGGTAGTGGCAGTACCGGCGACGGAGATAGCGATACAGACGGAGATATCACCGCCGAGATTGGAGAAGCTACCTATGAACCAGGGGACACAGTGTCACTAACAGGAAGTATTGACAACTATAACACCAATAATGAATTGGAAATTGTGGTTGAAGATCCAGATGGTGTAGATATCAAAAGTGACAATGATGTCAGTGTTCAAAGCGACGGAGATTTTGACTTTGACTTTGACCTCGATAGCGACGCTGTCGAAGGAGAGTATACTGTAACTCTGACATATGACACTGATCAATTAGAACTGAATTTTGATGTGGATGAAGGCACTGGCACAGGTGGCGGCAGCACATCTACGTCACTTACTGCGAAGCTGAACAAGTCCTCATACCTTGCGGGAGAGCTAGTTACGATAACTGGCACGGTCCCGAGGATAGTAGAAGACGATGTGGTTAGTGTTCTGTTATACAGGCCTGATGGAACAGTTGTCCTACCGGCTTCACAGTATGTAGATCCCGAAACTGACAAGACATATACTGCAAGCCTAAGGCTGGATTCTGACCTGGATGTGGAAGATGAATACTCAATCAAGGTAGGTTATGATGGCAAAGAAGTCGAAGTAGAGTTTGATATAACAGGTCAATCGACCACAACTGGAGCGATAACTGTCAAAACTGACAAGTCAACATATCAAAACGGCGATACCGTCAGAATTACAGGCAGCGTTGCTGAAGACCTGATAGTGCCGACAGAAGACCAAGTGCTTCTCAGAATTAATGCGCCCGACAAGAATCCGTGCAGGATAGACCCAAAAGACTTGGAAAGTGATGGATCTTTTACTTATTCATTGGTACTAGGTGGCAAGTGCGGCCTCACCGGCAAATATGAGGTAATAGCGATCTACAACCTGAAAGATGTCAAGACGACATTTGATCTTGAAGGTGGAGTTAGTGGAACATCATACAGTTTGCAGGCAGGAGGCAAGACACACATAATTGAATACGAGATCTCTAGTGGTACGATCAAGAGCATGTTCGTAAGACCAAACGACAACATGCTTGTGGTATCGATAGAGGCTGAAGAGGATGGCCAACTGACGCTTGTATTGCCAAGGGAAGTCATTGATGCTGCTGAAGGCGGAAAGGACATTTCCTATCTAGTTGCCACCACAGACCTAGAAACAGGTGTCGATGACGATGTGGCTATTGATGAGAATGACAGTACTGACAAAGCAAGGACTATTGTCATCGACTACAAAGCCGGCACAGACTTGATTGAAATTACCGGCACAACAGTTGTCCCAGAGTTCGGGACAGTAGCTGCAATCGTCTTGGCTGTCTCAATTGTCGGAATCATCGTGGCGACTACAAGGTACGGCGGCAACGGAAGGTACAGTCTGTTCAGGCAGTAAAACCTGCCACCCATTTTTCCTAAAGGGAAAAGGCTTTATCGTATTAGTTTTGTTAGTAGTAAAAAAGAAAGAAGGAAGTGGCAAGTTGTTGCTTCTTCCTTATGGAGTGTTCGGCATATACTCGTTGTATGCTCCCACGCTCATTCCTGTCGTCACTGGTCTTGACTAGTAATGTCCCCGGGCCTGAAGTTATCGTGTCTGCCACAGCTGGCGTCGCCATTCCTCCTAAAAGCGAGGACGTCACCAGAATCATAGCTATTGCTGCTACTATTGGTGATTGTTTATACAGCATAGGAGACGCTGTAAGAGTAGTAATAAAAGATGGAACGAGCTTTATCCGATACACATCGTATAGAACCTTCTCCTCAGGCTCTGTCGAAACCACCTATTAGCGGGACAAAAGCTATGTAATAGCGTCGTACCATACATCTGTTGAAAGAGTCGAGGTATGTCAAGCTAGCCCGTACTATGCTACGTGTCCTG
>Ga0209751_10006209_pt1 | contig 11111 bp, 12 predicted proteins | sample RifCSP13_1_FD_184019 | JGI IMG/M metagenome (GOLD analysis project Ga0209751, IMG submission 184019) | Soil microbial communities from Rifle, Colorado - Rifle CSP2_sed 13_1 (SPAdes) (version 2) | ecosystem: Environmental > Terrestrial > Deep subsurface > Rock core/Sediment | place: Rifle...
GGGAACTGGACCGTCGGGGAGAAGGAGCACACGATCAGCTACCTCAACGCGGCCCTGCAGACGGCGAAGTTCCTGGGCACGGAGCGGGCCCTGCTCCCGCTGGCGATCGCCCTCAGCAAGCTGCCTTTCTGAAGGAGCTCACTTGGCCTCGCTGGCGGCAGGTTCCTCGATCTTCGTCCGGACGCCCTCCGGCCGCGCCGGGGCCTTCTCCTGGAACTGCTCCTTCTCCGTCGAGCCCTCCATGGCCAGGGTCGACGCGGTGCCGCCGGAGAGGATCGCGGCAACCTCGTCGAAGTAGCGCGTCCCGACGAAGGCCTGGTGCTCCACCGCCGTGTATCCATCCGCCTTCGCGGCGAACTCCTCCGCCTGCAGATCCGCGTAGGCCGCCATCCCCCTGTCTTGGTAGGCCCGCGCGAGCTTGAACATGGAGAGGTTCAGGGAGTGGAAGCCCGCGAGGGTCACGAACTGGAACCGGTAGCCCATCTCCCCGAGCTGCTCCTGGAACAGGGCGATCTGGGTCGGGTTGAGCTTCTTCCTCCAGTTGAAGGAGGCGCTGCAGTTGTACGCGAGCATCTTGCCCGGGAACCGCGCGTGGACCGCGTCGGCGAAGGCGCGGGCCTCGTCGACGTCCGGCGAGGAGGTCTCGCACCACAGGAGGTCCGCGTACGGCGCGTAGGCCAGGCCGCGGGCGATCGCGGCCTCGAGACCGCCCTCGATCATGAAGAAGCCCTCCGCCGTCCGCGGGCCCGTGATGAACTCCGCGTCCCGCTCGTCGATGTCGCTCGTGAGCAGCTTGGCGGAGTTCGCGTCCGTGCGGGCGATCAGGATCGTGGGCAAACCGGCCAGGTCTGCCGCGAAGCGGGCCGCCACGAGCTTCTGGATGAACTCGCGCGTGGGCACGAGGACCTTTCCGCCAAGGTGGCCGCACTTCTTCGCGCTCGCGAGCTGGTCCTCGAAGTGCACGCCCGCGGCGCCCGCGTCGATCATGTCCTTCATGAGCTCGAAGGCGTTCAGCGGCCCGCCGAATCCCGCCTCCGCGTCCGCGACGATGGGGGCGAACCAGTCGATGTCGTGCCGGCCTGCGGCGTGCTGCTTCTCGTCCTCCCGGCGCAGGGCGTTGTTGATGCGACGCACCACGTTGGGAACGCTGTCGGCAGGGTAGAGGCTCTGGTCCGGGTACGTCTCGCCGGCGTCGTTCGCGTCCGCGGCGACCTGCCACCCGCTCATGTAGATTGCCGGCAAGCCCGCCTTCACCTGCTGCACGGCCTGGCCGCCCGTGAGGGCCCCGAGGGCCGTGACGACGGTTCCCGTGTGGAGCAGGTGCCACAGACGCTCTGCGCCCAGCCGCGCCAGGGTGTGTTCGACCGCAATCGAGCCGCGAAGCCGCACGACGTCCTCCGCGCGGTACGGACGGACGATGCCGTCCCAGCGTTCCTCGATCGCCCAGCTCTCGTTCAAGTCGCGCGCGTCCATATCTATCCCCTCCTCCCTGAGGTCCCGCGAGGCTCGCCGATCCGGGGCCCGGCTGGGCGGGCGTCCGCTCCCCCGCCCACGAACCGAGCGCCGTTCCGACCGCAGGATGTCCCCATGATCACACCTGGCGACCTCCTTCCCGGGAATCCGAGAAGCAGGTCACCCAAGAAGCACCACCGAGGTCGCGCGGTTCGAGACGAGAACGCGGCCCGCCAGTGCGGGTTGGGTGGACCTCGGCATGTTGTCAAGCCTCCGGATAATTTCGGGTTACTTAAATCTTCTTGCGAACCCCTAGCACGGCCGATTCCTTCCCTTGCGGCTCTGGTCCGATGCGCGGAACGACAGGACCTTTATGCCCTGCGGCTCACTGACGTTAGCGGAATGCAGAAAGCGTCGTCGGGGACCACTCTTCTGTACGACGGAGATTGTCGCATCTGCACGACCTTCGCCCGCTGGGTGGCGGCACTCGACCTGCGTCACGCCCTACGGATCCGGACGATCCAGGCGTCCAAGGAACTCCTCCAAGGTCTTCCCGGCGATGAGATCCTCGACGCAATGCACGTCCTCACGCCCGACGGGCGTCGGCTCACGGGCGGGGAGGCCCTCCCGGCGCTCCTCTCCGGTCTCGCCGGAGCACCCGCCCTGGAGACCCTGATCATCCGATCGTCCCTCGTGTACGCCGCGATGCGGCGGCTGTACTCCGTCCTCGCGGAGTTCCGAGGGCACCTCACGTGCCGGTTCGACGGGGCGCCCGTTTCTTCGGCGGCTCGTACCCCTCGATGAGGGAGCGCAGGGTCTTGAGGTTCCGCCGGTAGCCCGCTTCCGTCCCAGGGTACTCGAGGCATCCGGGCAGCTCTCGGAACCGCTCGTCGTTCACGAGGAACCGGAACGCCTCCAGGCCGAGCTTGCCCTTCCCGATGTTCTCGTGGCGGTCGCGGCGGGAGCCCAGATCGCCCTTCGAATCGTTCAGGTGGAAGGCCCGAACCCGCGCGAGGCCCACAGCCTCGCCCACCTTCGCGACGAACGACTCGTACTCCGCGGGGGTGCGGAGGTCGTACCCCGCGGCGAAGGCGTGGCACGTGTCGATGCAGACCGCGAGGCGGTCGGGGAAGGAGCTGTGGGCGACGATCTCCGCGATCTCGTCGAACGTCGATCCGACCACGGTCCCCTGGCCCGCCGTGTTCTCCAGACACGCGAAGACGTCCGGGGCGCTCGCGTGCGCGAGGCACCAGTCGAGGCTCTCCGCGACGGCGCGGATCCCGTACTCCTCGCCCTTCCCGAGATGCGCGCCGGGATGGAAGATCACCTCGCGCAGGCCGAGCTGCTGCGTCCGCTCCAGCTCGTCCTTGAAAGCTTCGCGGGAGAGCTTGAGGATGGATTTCTTGGAGGCAGCCAGGTTGATCAGGTAGTTCGCGTGGACGACCGCCCGCTTGATCCCGTGGGCCATGAGGTTCGCCGGGAACCCGACCGCGTCCTTGATGACCAGGGGCTTTGTGTCGCGCAGCCTTCGCGGGCTCCGGGAGAAGATCTGGATCGCCTCCGCGCCAATCGCCTCCCCGCGCTCGGGGGCGAGGGCGATCGACTCGGCGATGGACACGTGGGCTCCGAGGTACATGGGTCCCGCGCGCGATATTCCCTGGGGTCTCATGAGCTTTGCCGACTCGGGCAGGATTGGGGCAAACCCCTTTTTATCACGGATCGGCTCGCAACCTCGAGGGTCGCGATGGCGGTCGTCCGCGAGCTCGAATCGAAGTTCACGGGGATGATCTTTCTCCTTCGGCGGGTCGTCCGGGAGTCGCCCGACGGGCGCATCCGCGTGGCCGACGGGCCCGACATGGGCTATGCCCGCCATCGCCCACGGCGAGCCTGAGCGGCAAGGGTTATCCGTCGCACCGGCGATTCGCGCTTCGGGGAAGGACGGATGGACGAAGGAGGTCGCCTCAAGCTCGTCGCCGATGTCGCGCTCTTCGCGGGAGACCGTGTCCTGCTCGTGAGGTACCGGGACGTGCGGAAGTTTGATGGCGAGACGGGCTGGTTCCTGCCCGACGACTACCTGCGCCGCCTAGAGCACCCCGAGGACGCCGCGAAGCGCATCCTCGGCGAACAGATCGGCCTCGAGGCCCAGCGCCTCCGGCTCGGCCTCATCGAGTCCTTCGAAGGGAACGGAGCGTGGCATCTCATCTTCCACTACGAAGGCCACGCCGACGGAGAGGCGCAGCTTGCGCCGGGGGAGAACACCGCGCAGGCGGAGTGGTTCCGGTTGACCGACTTCCCGGATCGGTCCGAGCTCGCGCACGATGGCTGGGCCCTGGACGTGCTCGAGGCGATGCGGAAGTCCCCGGCGGGTCCCTAGTCCTTCGGCCGCTCGTGGGCGAGGCGGCGCGCCTTCACGATGAGGTAGGACTGCGTGAGCTGCTTCTCCCCTCGGGCGAAGGAGTCCGAGAGCTCCTCCCACCGACCGTCCTCGACCCAGCGGCGCACGGTCTCGTCCCGGAGGAAGAGTTCGACCTCGCGGAGGTGCTCGAACTCCGCAACGATCGTGTCCACGCCGATGAAGTCGACCTCGAACCGGTTCTCCTCGAGGAGATCTTGCATCGTGTCCTCAAAGAAGGCCCACCGCGATCCCCGACGCGTCTCCTTCCAGTGGTCCCCGTGGTGGCAGCAGAAGATGAACTTCCCCTCGGGTCGGAGGGAACGCGAGGCGTGCCAGACGATCCCCGGGGACATGCACAGGTTGCTCACGACGAGGTCGAAGGGATCCGCGGAGAACTCCCGGTACGGCGTCTTCTCGACGTCCCCGTACACGAAGTCCACATGGCGGATGTCGCGGACGCCCGCGTAGGCGCGGGCGACCTGGAGTTTCGCCCGATCCAGGTCCACCCCGATCACGCGCGCGCCCAAGGTCGCAGCGACGAAGGCGAGGCGTCCCTCCCCCGTGCCCACGTCGAGGGCGCGCTTCCCGCGGAAGTCCTCGTGGCGGAACTGGTCGAGGAGCATCGGCCGGAGCTCGAAGGCGTGCCGGGCCGCGTCCCTCCAGAGGAGGCGACGGCTCTGGCGCACGACGTCGGGCATGAGCGCATCCTCGGGCGCCCTCATGCGACGTCGGGATAAGAGGCCATCGGTGGACCGCCGCAATGCGCCACGCTTATAGGACGCCGCCACGTTGGCGGAGCGGGGAAGTCCGATGGGGATCGAGGAGCACGGCCTCTACATCGGCGGGAAGTCGGTGCCCGCTTCGTCCGCGGCCCGGGCGCTGGTCCTCGACCCCGCGACGAACCGCCCCATCGCGACGGTGGCATCGGCGACGAAGGAGGACGTGGACGCCGCCGTGGAGGCCGCGCGGACGGCCTTCGAGGCCTCGGAGTGGTGCGACCTGGACCCGAGCAAGCGGGGGCGGCTCCTCTGGCTCCTCGGCCAGCAGGTCCGCGACCGCTTCGAGGAGCTCGCGCGGCTGGAGTCCCTGAACGTGGGGAAGCCCCTCCGGGAGGCGAAGGGGGACATCGCCTACGTGTACAAACTCTTCGAATATTATGCAGGTCTTGCCGATAAGATTCAGGGGGACACGATCCCCGTCCCCGGCCCGCGCCTGGACTACACCCTCCGAGAGCCCCTCGGGGTGACGGCCCACATCGCGCCGTGGAACTATCCGCTCCTCCTGGCGTGCCGCGGGATCGCACCCGCCCTCGCGGCGGGAAACACGGTTGTCCTCAAGCCCGCCACGCTCACGCCCCTCACCGCCCTGAGGCTTGGCGAGCTCGCGACCGCTGCCGGCTTCCCTGCCGGCGTCCTCAACGTCGTCACGGGCCCGGGGCGGGAGATTGGCGACGCGCTCGCGCGGCATGGGGAGGTGGACAGCGTCACCTTCACCGGATCCACGAAGACGGGCAAGCAGCTCCTGCGCACGGTCGCGGACCGCGTCGTGCCCACGACCTTGGAGCTGGGCGGCAAGAACCCCCAGGTCGTGCTTGCGGATGCGAAACTCGACCGGGCGGTCAAGGGCGTCCTCAACGGCGCGTTCCAGAACGCGGGCCAGATGTGCTGGGCGGGGTCGAAACTCCTCGTCCACGCGGACGTCGCCAAGACGCTCCTCACAAGGCTCAGGGAGCAGATGTCGAAGATGCGAATCGGGCCCGGGCTCCAAGAGGACACCCAGATGGGGCCCCTCGCCTCCCGGGACCAGGCCCGGAGCGTGCTCGGCGCGATCGAGGACGCCGTCGCCAAGGGCGGTACGCCCTCGGCGGGCGGGCGTCCGCCGGCGGACGAGGTGCTCAAGGAGGGAAACTTCGTCCTGCCCACCCTCTTCGAGGACCCGCCCGAGGCCAGCCGAGTCGCGCGGGAGGAGGTCTTCGGCCCCGTGCTCGCGGCCTGGGAGTTCGGCGACCTGGACGAGGCGATCGCGCGGGCGAACGACACGCCCTACGGGCTCGCCGCGGGCCTCTGGACACAGGATGTGGGGAAGGCCCACGCGGTCGCGCGACGGCTGCAGGCGGGCATGGTCTCCATCAACGAGTTCCCGATCACCTTCCCGCAGACCCCGTTCCTGGGCTGGAAGCAGTCGGGCCTGGGCTTGGAGCAGGGAGTCGACGCGGTGCTCTTCTACACCCACGTCAAGAACGTCCTCGTGAACCTCGAGTGACCTCGCGCGGGGCGGCCGCCTGGCACTCGCGCGGTCCTCCCGGCGACGCGAAGTCTTCAAACCCCCAGGCGCGATGGGACCTCGATGATCTACGTCGCGCCGAGCGCCGTCCTCGTGGGGGACGTGTCCGTGGCGGAGGGAGCGAGCGTCTGGCACGGGGCCGTGCTCCGCGGAGACTTCGACGCCGTCCGGATCGGCCGCGACTCGAACGTCCAGGACAACGCGGTGCTCCATGTGGACCGAGGGATGCCCTGCCTGGTCGGCGACCGGGTGACGGTCGGGCACGGGGCCGTGGTCCACGGATGCACGATCTCCGACGAGTGCCTCGTCGGAATGAACGCGACGCTTAACAGCGGTGCCTCAATCGGGCGGGGGTCCCTCGTCGCCGCGGGCGCGGTCCTGAAGGAGGGGGCGGAGTTCCCCGAGGGCAGTGTGATCGCCGGCGTCCCCGCCAAGGTCCTGCGCACGATCGACGGCACGCTGAAGAAGCGGGTCGAGCTCTCCTGGATGATCTACCGCGAGCTCGCGAAGTCGAGCCTCCCCGCGCGGCCGGCTCTTCTCGGCGACCCCTCGAAGCAGGTCGCCCTCGAGATGTCCGAGGAGTTCACCCGCCTCGTGCGCGAGGGCTGACGACCCAAACGTTTTTCGCACGGGCCCGTCTTCGCGGCGAGAGATGGCGCGATTCTTCGTGGACATCCAGATGCGGTTCCGGGACATCGACGGCATGGGCCACGTGAACAACGCCGTCTACCTGTCGTACTGCGAGCTGGCCCGCACCCAGTTCTACCTGGAGCACAACTTCAAGCGGAGCCTGCACGAGATCGACTTCATCCTCGCGCACGTGGACATCGACTATGTCTCCGTCGCGGAGTGGGGGGACCAGGTGCAGATCGCTGTGTGGCCGTCCAAGCTCGGGGCGAGCTCCTTTACCCTGAGCTACGAGATCACGGAGAAGAAGTCCGGGCGCCTCATCGCGCGGTCCACATCCGTCCTCGTCTCCTATGACTACGCCGCGAAGAAGTCGAAACCGATTCCGCCGGAGTTCCGGAAGGTCCTCGAGGAGAACCTCGAACTTGCCTGAGGATGGGCCACGCGCCGGGTGGCGATCCGCGGCGGATTGAGGAATCCTCCCGCACGCGCCGCTCTCCTCGTAGGGACGCGTACGTGGGCTCGGGGTTCAGGTGCCGGCGGGTGAGTTCCGGAGGAGCGCCCGAAGCCGCTCCGGATCCGACGTCGGCGGCGAGCAGACGGTCCCGGTGCAGACGAAGGCCACAGGTCCTGCCTTCGCCTCCGGGGTCTTGCGCATGTGCTCCACCGGGTCGGGCACGTAGGCGTCCGGCTTGTCGGCCAGGAGGATCGTCTTCCCCGGCGCATACGTGGACGTTGCGGCGGCATGGAGGGCCTGAGTCTTCGGGTCACCGGAAGGACCGAGGATGACCACCTCGGCGGGCGGGTGGACCCAGAGCTCGGCGGCCAGATGGAACGTGCCCGTGAAGATGGGCCCGTAGCGGCTCGCCTCCCCCGCGAAGGCCATCATGAGTTCGTCATGGTGCAGGCGGTAGGCGTCGCTGCCCGTGAGGGCGTGCAGGCGCTGGAGGCACAGGGCCGCAACCGCGTTCGCGCCCGCGTAGGGGGAGTCCTCGATGGGCCGGCGGCGGATTTCCCGAAGGCTCAGGCCGTCGCCCTCGTGGAGGTCGGGAGCCAAGTCCACGAACCCCTTTCGGTCCGCGTCCCAAAAGTGCTTCAGGGTGAGTACCATGAGCTCCTCGGCCCTCCGGAGGTGCACGGGGGCGCCGGTGACTATGTGCGCGGTCAGGAGCGTGTCGATGATGAACACCTGGTCCTCCAAGAGCCCGCGCACTTTCCGGCCGCCGTCGGAGAGGCCGTGCCATATGCCCGCGTCCTTCGAGCCGAGCTCCGACCACACCCGGTCGAGCGTCTTCAGGGCGAACGCCTTCACGTCCTCCCGGTCCAGGGCCGCGGCAGCCTCGAGACAGGCGGAGGCCATCATCCCGTTCCAGGACGCGTAGATCGTGCGGTCGACGGCGGGTGCGGTGCGCCGATCGCGCGCATCCTTGAGATGCTTCCTCCCCAGGGAGATGACCGCGCGCACATGGGCCTCGCCCACATGCAGTTCCGAGGCGATCTCCTCCGGGGTCTTATCCGCATAGAGGACATTCCTCTTCGGGTCGTGATGCATCTCGCCCCTCTCGCCGACGTCGTAGTGGAGAGCGAGCACCCGGGTCTCCTCCGCGGGGATCCCGGCCTGGAGTTCATCGAGGGTCCAGGTGAAGTAGTCTCCGTCGTCGTCCAGGCCGACGTCCGCGTCTTGGCTCGCGTAGTACCCGCCTCGCTCCCGGTCGGAGAGGACCTCCTCGATCCAGGAAAGGATGCCCTCCGCGGTCTCCTTGAACAAGGGCACGCCCGTGAGCTGCCACGCGTGGACGTAGTTCGTCAGGAGGCCCGCGTTGTCGTAGAGCATCTTCTCGAAGTGCGGCACAATCCACTGGCCGTCCGTCGAATAGCGGTGGAAGCCGCCGCCGACCTGGTCGTGCACGCCCCCCTGGGCCATCCCCTGGAGCGTGCGGAGGACAACGTTCCTCAGGCCCTCCTCGCGGGTGCGGTGGTACCGCGCGAGGAGGAACTCGATTGCGCCCGGGTGGGGGAACTTCGGCGCGCCCCCGAAGCCTCCGTTGACGGGGTCGGACTGTCCTCGCAACGCGCCGACCCCCTCCTTCAGGAAGGCCTCGTTCACGGGGACCTCGTCCATGACGGAGGTGCGCGATTCCGCGAGAGACTGGTGCAGCGACTCCGCATCGCGGAGGGCCTCGCCCTTGTTCTTGCGGTAGTGGTCCGCCACGGCTTCGAGCACCCGGCCGAAGCTCGGACGGTTGACGGAGTCCTTGGGCGGGAAGTAGGTACCGCCGTAGAACACCTTCCCTTCGGGCGTGAGGAAGGCGGTCAGAGGCCATCCGCCCGCGCCCGTGAGGGAGCCCACGGCCTGCTGGTACCTCGCGTCGATGTCGGGCCGCTCGTCGCGGTCGACCTTGATCGCGACGAACCGATCGTTGATGATTCGGGCCAGGGCCGCGTCCTCGTAGGACTCGCGGTCGATCACGTGGCACCAGTGGCACCATGAGGCGCCGATGTCCAAGAGGATCGGCCGGTCGAGCTCCTTTGCCTTGCGGAAGGCTTCGTCGCCCCACGGATACCATTCCACGGGCTGAAAGGCCGCGCTCCGCAGGTACGTGGACGTCTCGTTCGCGAGGCGGTTCTCGGCCATGCGCATCCGTCAAAGCAAGGCGCCGCTCAAGTGCCTTTGGGTTGGAGGGCGCTCTCCGCGCGGACGAGGCTCATTTCTGGAGGCGCTCGCGGAACTGCTTGCGGAACTTCGTCACCTTGGGTGCGATGACCGCGCGGCAGTAGCCCGCGGTCGGGTTCTTCGCGAAGTAGTCCTGATGGTACTCCTCCGCGCGATAGAAGACCTGGAATGGCGTCACCTCCGTGACGAAAGGCCGGTCCCAGCTCCCCATCTGGCCGATTTCCGCGATCACCCGTTCCGTGGCCGTCTTCTGCGCAGGGCTGCCATGGAAGACCGCCGAGCGGTACTGGGTGCCGAAGTCCGCCCCCTGGCGGTTGAGCGTGGTGGGGTCGTGGACCGTGAAGAAAACTCGGAGCAGGTCCTCCACGGAGATCACGTCGGGGTCAAAGGTGATCTGTACCGCCTCCGCGTGGCCGGTCCGGTCCGTGCACACCTGCTCGTACGTCGGGTTGGGGACCTTGCCTCCCGAGTAGCCCACGTCGGCCTTCTCGACGCCCCGCAGCTCCTGGAACAGAGGTTGCAGGCACCAGAAGCAGCCCCCGGCGAGGGTCACGAGCTCGGTCGCCATCATCTTTGACGATACGGCGCTCGCTCAAGTGGCTTTGGGTGCCGGGACAATGCGGGACCTTTCGTCTCTAGCGGAAGATCTTCCTCGCGTTCGTGATGAGGATTTTCTCCTGGAGCGAGTCGGGCAGCGGAAGGGCCTTCACCCCGTCGATCTCCTCCTTGATCCCCGGGATCCCGGGGCCGGGCCAGTCGGAGCCGAAGAGGACCTTGTCCGCGATCTTCTCGATCTGCGGGAACCACTCGAGGAGCCGGGCTGGCGGGATGCTCGAGATGTCCAGATAGACGTTCTCGTGGGCTCGCAGCAAGTAGAACGCCGTGTCGCACCAGAGGGGGCGTCCGCCGTGGGCCATGAGGATCGTGAGGTCCGGGAAGTCGGTCGCGACGTCGTCCAGGGCCATCGGATCACCGAACTTGGATCGGGCGCCCGGGAACACGGACGTCCCGGTGTGAAACATGATCGGCAGATGCACGCGCTCCGCGGCGCGGTAGATCCTCCAGAGGTTCGGCATCTTCCCGTCCACGTAGGCGTTCGGCGCGAAGAGCTGGTGGGGCGGATGGATCTTGATCCCTCGGAGTTCGTGTTGGGATGCGAGGCGCTCGACGTCTCCCTCCGGGTCCTTCGTGAGCCATGGGTGGATGCCCCCGAACGCGAGGAGACGCTTCGGGTCCTCCGACGCGTACTTGGACACGAAGCCGTTCACATCGAGCCCGAGGCCCATGACCTCGGGGGCCGCGTAGTTGATCAGGCAGGCCCGCTCGACCCCGACCGCGTCCAGGTGGGCCAGGAGGTTGCGCGGGTCCTCCATCTTCCGCGCCGTGGCGTCGAAGTCCGGCATGGTCCGGCGCATCGTCTCGAAGACCGCGGGCTTGAGATTCTTATAGGGTTCCAGGTGGACGTGGACGTCCGTGATGCCGGGCAACGGCGGGCGTAGCGGCGAGCGGGGAAAAGCCTTTTCGTCTCAGCCCGGGCTCGGCAGTCTCCGGATTGTCTCGTGGTAGTCGCGGTACGGTGTCTGGCAGGGTGCGCCGTCCGCGTACAGGAGAATGTTCTCCCCCGGGTCCGCGTTGTTCAGGGCGAGGATCGTCGAGGACACGGTGCCGCTCCCGGGACCA
>Ga0209751_10006210_pt1 | contig 11111 bp, 14 predicted proteins | sample RifCSP13_1_FD_184019 | JGI IMG/M metagenome (GOLD analysis project Ga0209751, IMG submission 184019) | Soil microbial communities from Rifle, Colorado - Rifle CSP2_sed 13_1 (SPAdes) (version 2) | ecosystem: Environmental > Terrestrial > Deep subsurface > Rock core/Sediment | place: Rifle...
CTCCCAAAAGACTTTTGATTTTTCCGCAAGCGATTTTACTTAGTATATTTAATCTTAAATGTTGTCAGACGAACTTGGAAAAAAATTAGAAAAACGTATAGATCGTGATCTACTTGCAAAAGAAAGGCGAGGAAGATCAGAAAAAGGCGTATTTGATAAAAGCAAGGTCATGGATGACGTTCTAGACAAAACCACAATAATGACTCTGTCCAAGTTGATAAATTCGGGGGTTATATCATACATTAATGGAGTAATTGGGTCTGGCAAGGAATCCAAGATGTACTGGGCGGTGGGTCCTGATGGAAAGGATCTTGCTCTCAAGATATACCTAGTAACTGCTTCAAATTTCAAAAAAAGAGCCCCCTATCTTGTGGACGATCCAAGGTTTTCCCGTATAAAAAAGGGCACAAGGAACATGGTAGAACTTTGGGCACAAAAGGAATTTCGAAACCTGACCCAATGTGTTAAAAGTGGTATTCCCTCAATCAAACCAATTCGTGTTCTAAAAAATGTCCTGATACTAGAATTTGTAGGAAATAATGGTGTTCCAGCAAAAACTCTTGTAGAAACAGAAATTGATGAAAATGACTATAGAAATGCAATTTCAATCATTTCACAGATGTATAAGAAAGCTAAACTGGTGCATGCTGATTTTTCAGAATATAATATTTTTAAAACAGAAGATGGCTTGATTGTTTTCGATCTAGGATCGGCTGTTGACATAAGACATAAAAATGCAAAAGAATTTCTTGAAAGAGATATTAAGAATATGTCGCGATTCTTTGTTAAAAGAGGTTTGACTGTGGAAAATCCATCTGATATATTGGAGAGGATAATAAATTGAGTTTTGATAAGACGATTCTAATTCCACTTGATAGAATTGGTGCACTTATTGGTAAATCAGGTAAAGTGAAAGCTAAAATAGAAAAAATATGCTCCGTAAAAATAATTGTTGACAGTGAAACCGGCGAAATATTGGTAAGTGGTACAGGAAAAATAGAAGATATGTTGCCATTTAAAGCTGTTGAAATTGTAATGGCGATTGGAAGAGGTTTTTCCCCTGAAAAAGCAATGCGGCTTTTGCAAGGTGAAAATGCATTACATGTTATAGACTTGCGAGAATTTGCAGGTAAATCCTCATCTAATATTGAAAGGATAAAAGGAAGAATAATTGGAGAAGGTGGTAGAGTGAGACAAAACATAGAAGAGCTTAGCGGTGCTAATATCTCAGTTTACGGCCGTACTGTGTCAATAATTGGCGAAGGAAATCAACTAAAGCACGCAGTTGATGCGATCTCTGCACTTTCTAGTGGAAGCATGCATGGTGCGGTCTACAACGAGTTACAAGAAGCAAGACGTAGGGAAAAACTAGACAGATTACAATTATGGGAAAATGGGAATGTCTTCGATTAAAGAAACTTTTACTCAGATCTCACCGAGTGAATTCTTTTACAGAAACAGAGACCTTGCAGGATTTAGCAATCCTACCAGATCGCTTTACACATCGGTTCGTGAATTTGTTGAAAATGCTCTTGATGCATGTGATCAAAAAGGCATCCTGCCAGACGTTCACCTTACAATAAAAGCAGTCGATCCAGAACAACCAGATCCGAAATCATACATTCTTTCTGTAAAAGACAACGGTCCTGGCATTGAATCAAAACATATTCCACTTGCATTTGGAACTGTTTTGTATGGTTCAAAGTTTGGGCTAAAACAAGCAAGAGGTATGTTTGGACTCGGTGCAACAATGGCAATACTTTATGGTCAAATTACGACCAACAAACCTGTCACAGTAAAAAGTTGTGCAGATGGAAAAACACAAGATGAATTTGTAATGTTACTTGATATCCAGAAAAATAAACCCATAATACAAAAACACACGACAAAGGAAGCCTCAAAGACTGGGCTTTTAGTCAGTATTGTTTTAGAAGGAGACTATTCAAAAGCCGGAATAAAAATCCGCGATTATGTGGCACAAACATCTCTGATCACTCCTTATGCTTCTATAACATTTGAAGATCCAAGTGGAGAAAAATCTCATTATCCAAGAATTGTTAAAGATATGCCGCCTCCACCAACCATCATCAAACCGCATCCACATGGAATTGATGTTGAGACAATTAGAAGAATGATGGTTGATACGCATTACCAGATTCCAGTAGTTGACAACAAAATGATAACCAAAGTTAGGAGTGAACTAGGGCTACAGAAAAAAAATCCCAATTCTAAGACAATTTTAGAAAAAGCACAAAAGAAATGGTCTGGACTTTCACGACCGGTTAGAATTGTTGTTGCAATGATATCTTTCCTTGACATGGATTTTGAACAACTAAGTAAGATTCGTATTGACGATCTTGATATTCCAAATAAAAAACTTACATACTGGAATTTTGGCGATTCTCAATCACATGTTATAGAACTTGATCCAGAAACTCCCTATTACAAACAACTTGCAAATACTGTAGCTGGTGACACCCTGCATACTTTTCTAACAAGAAGATTCCAAAGAGTTGGTCCTACAACTGCCGACAAGTTTGCAGAATTTACAAAATTCAAACCAGAAAAAAGAATCGGCAGTATGACAAATGAAGATCTGGTTAGATTAGCTGATTCACTACAGAAATTTGAGGAATTCCTATCCCCCGATCCTAGTTGTCTTGCCCCACTAGGTGAAGAACCATTATCAAAAGGCATAATGAAATTCTTCAATCCAGAATTTGCATCTGTTATACAACGAAGCGCATCTGCATACTCTGGATTTCCCTTTATTGTTGAGATGGGGATAGCATATGGAGGTGATATTCCTCCAAGAGGACTCCATGTCTATCGTTTTGCAAATAGAATTCCGCTTCTTTATGATGAAGGAAGTGATGTAGTCCTCAAAGTTGTAAACGAGGTGGATTGGACTAGGTACAAGGTTAAAGGTGATCCCCCACTTGTAATAGTTTCTCATATTTGTTCTACTAGAATTCCGTACAAAACTGTAGGAAAAGAAAACGTAGCAGATAGGCCAGAAATAGAACGCGAGCTTAAAAATGCATTACAATATTTGGCAAGAAAACTAGCGGTGCATATGTCCAGGCAAGGAATGGCAGATATGGCAAAAAAGAGAGCAAATCTGTATTCAAAGTATATTCCACTTATTGCTCAATTTTCTACAGAACTTTCTGGAAATAAAAAAGAACCAAATTATAAGCAACTAATAGTGAAGGGAAGTGAAATTGAAGAACAAGTCTAAACAAGCAAAAACTGTAGAAGCAAAAAAACAAGAACTGCTTTCTATTCTAAAGAATAAGGGACAGATTGTATATAATGAACTTAATAATGGAACGTTTCCACAGTTTTCAATTCCAAGCAGATCTGTAAGTAATATCGTATATGACAAAAAACTACGACAGTACATCTTAGGAAAAGCAGCTGCAGTGCGAAGTGCACGAAACATGTCACAACTGCGTTCATTTACACAACTTGCGTGGTTAGCATTTTTTGTAAACCGACTTGTAAATGAAGGAAAGTCTTCAACGCTTAGAGACATTTATTATTCATCACAAGCATTTGAAATAGATTTTGAGGACCAACCAGAATCTGATAATATCATAGTTGATCTTGAGGCAATACTTACCCGTGCAAGAGAAGATTTTCATGTATTTCCTGAAGAAAGAAGCAGTGTTTTTGGTAATCTAACAATCGAATATACTGTACCAGGATATGAAGGAAAAAGAATGAACCTGTCAGATCATCCTGATGGTTACTTGATTGGCCCAAGTCTTAGTAGCGCAGAACTTGTAGACACCGATGCTGAGCTTGTCATTGCAATTGAGAAGGGTGGTCTTTTTACAAGATTTGTTGAAGAGAAGGTTCACAAAAAATTCAAGGCAATTATAGTTGATACTGCAGGACAAGCTCCACGTTCTACTAGATATTTACTCAAAAGACTCAGTACCGAATTGGGGTTACCCGTAGTCATTCTTGCAGACGGAGACGTCTATGGAGAACATATTGCTATGGTCATAAAGTCTGGTTCTGCAAATGCAGCCCACCTCCGTGAGCTTACAGTCCCTGATGCAAAGTGGCTTGGTGTATGGGCTACAGACATAGAAAAATACAAACTTCCAACAATACCTATGACTGAATCCGATATCAAAAGAATTTATGAATTACAAAGAGATCCTCGTTATCAAGAAGGCAACTGGAAAACACAACTAGAAGTTTTCCTAAAACTAAAAAGAAAGGCGGAACTTGAAGCCTTTTCAAAATATGGCCTTACAAACATCACCGATAAGTATCTGCCAGAAAAACTAGAACTAGCAAAGAGTCTATAATTTCCTTATTCTAAGCGTAAGAACACCATTCCTATATTTGAAATCATGTATTCCCATGTCTGGGGTGACCTCAATTGGAATTTCTTTTGAGAATTTGCCAGATCCACGTATGAATAAGATGCCATCAATTAATCTGACACTTACCATGTCCTCTGGTCCTGGTACTTCTGCAACAAAGACTATCTCATTTTCTCCTTTTATTAGATCATAAACCCAATTCTTAGTATCACTTTCTTTTGCAGTATACTGTGGTTGTGCACTTTTAGTCATGTTCTTTAAAACCCTCACCCAGTAAATCATTACAACTGCTGAGATCCCTATCAAAATAAAACTGACATAGCCTTGAGTAGCTCTCAATGACATTATGTAAACAACACCAAGGAATAACAACACTATAAGCGGTATGATAAAATCAAGTGATTTATCATTTGAATATCGTTTTTTGTAACTTGCCAAATTGAACGAATACCCAAATCATTGAACCAAATATAAAGGATCTTTGATTTTTTATAATGTCAGATTTTTATAATCTTGGCTGTATCCAGTCAACAATTGGATAAAGTTGATCTACCAAAAAATACCTCAAAAAAGGAATTATTTGCGAAAGGAAGCATAATCGCTCTAATAATTAGTATTCCATCGCTTGCGGGTTTTTTTCTATCTTGGGCTGTACTGGATAATTTGTTAGAAGCTGCAGTTGTTGGATTAGTTGTACACTTTATTGTTATGGGATTTGCAATAAAAATTGCAAAAAAAATTCTAGGAAAAAAATACTGACAAATTTCCTGATGCTTTACCTTTAATTATGACGAGATTTTCTCTTGAGTTGTGAGCGTAAATCTAAACACTGTTGAGGAAAAACTCGTTTCAGAAGTAAGACTTGATCAGCTTCAAGCCAGGACCTTTGTCTTAATAATAAAAAAGGGGAAAATGACTGCAGAAGCGATTGCAAAAAATCTTGGAATATCAACTGAGGAAGCACTAGATACTGCAAAAAAATTAATTGATCTTGGAGGATTCATAGATATAACCAAGACAGAATTTGAATCGACACATCCTAGATTTGCCGTTGTAAATATGTATAGAAGAATATGTCAAAGAGAAAATATTCCATTTAAAAAAAATCTTTTGGTAGATAACATTTCAATTATTTTAGAAAAACCATATGATGATGCAAGAACTAAATAGAACCATTTCCGGTGAAGATTAATGATGACAGATCAAAATTCATGTGATCATCAGATAGTCTACTATGGAGTAACTAACATTAATTATGAAAAAAGAACTATTGGCTCAGTAGATGTCTGGCGTTGTGTAAAATGCAAAGTGCATTTTTGTGAGGAAAAGCAACTTGGAATTGACACTCTTGTAGATGAAGTAGGTATGCCAAAAATTAGTTCAGATCAAAAATGGTCTGTTCTTGTATGTAATTTAAAAAAACACAAAGAGAAGTGGAAACTATACAAACTAAAACAAGACGATGAAATCCAACATGAATGTGTGGATGAAAAAATTATCAAACTAATGATAAAAGACTTTAAAGTACAAGACGAAAAACATTGGAACTTTCTTATAGAAAATTTTGTAAACAAAGTAGTGGAAATCTAGAATCACTTATGGAACTACAGGTTCATGTTAACAATGTTCATGGAAGTCAAATAGCAGCTAAGATTACTGGAACTTTCATAATTGATGCACACAGTTTTAGATTTAATGCGATAGCCTTTGGAAGGATAGGAGGCCATAATATTGGAGCAAAAATCTCAAAATCTACGCAGAAAGAACTTATCAAAATGGGTTATAATATTGATGAAGTGATAGATATGTTGCAACAAAAACTTGTACACGGCGACATTACAATTCCAGAAGGAATATCAAAAGAATCTTTTGCAGACAGCTAGAATTGAGCTTCTGTTAACGCCTTCTCACAAGAACATTTTCTTTGTGGGGGAATGAAATCTGGAAGTAAGGTAAGAATCTTTTTTGTAGTTTCTATATTTTTTGTCAATGTTTCAATGACCTCTTTTGCTGTAACAGGTTTTTCTGCCCAAACGTCATAATCTGTAACAGTAGAAATTGAAACATAACACATCTGTGCTTCTCTTGCAAGCTGACACTCTGGCACTAATGTCATGCCAATTATGTCTGCACCAATGACTTTTTTGTAGAATTTTGATTCTGCTCTTGTCGAAAATCTGGGTCCCTCTATGCAAACATAAGTACAATCTCTGTGTATTTTCAGATGCAAATTATCCACAGCCTTTATCGTAGCACTCTGAAGTTCTGGACAAAAAGGATCTGCAACAGAAATGTGAATTACTTTTTCTTCTTCAAAAAAAGATGACTTTCTTGATTTGGTAAAGTCTATAAATTGTGAAGGTAAAACCAAATCTCCAGGTTTGAGTCTTTCTTGCAAGCTACCAACAGCGGAAGGTGCAATTATTCTTTTTATGCCCATCTCTTTGAAAGCCCAAATGTTTGCTCTAAAATTTATCAAATGGGGTGGAATTGTGTGCTTCCTCCCATGTCGTGGCATAAATGCAACTTTTTTTCCTTTGAAAATTCCTACTGTAATAGAATCAGATGTTTTCCCAAAAGGTGTATCTACAGTAATTTCCTTAGATTCACTGAGCAATCCAGAATCATAGATTCCAGTTCCACCAAAGATACCTATCTCAGCTTGTTCCATCAGTATTTCACCAAAGATTCGTATCTATAATTTTTAATTAATTCTGAACCTTTCAGATCAGATAATTCTATAATAAACGCAAAACCTGTTACACATCCACCTATCTTTTCAACTAAATTAGCTGCTGCTTTAGCTGTTCCACCAGTAGCTAACAAATCATCACAAATGAGTACCTTCTGATTATTCTCTACTGCATTATTTTGTATTTCCATTGTTGCACTGCCATACTCAATACTATAAGACAATTTTTCTGTCTTACCTGGTAATTTTCCCTGTTTGCGTATCATGATCATGCCCTTTTTGTATTTTAGTGCCAATGCACAAGCTAGCGGAAAACCTCTTGATTCTATTCCTGCAAGCAAGTCAACATTATTAGCATTATAACGTCTTGCAAACTCATCAGCAATAAATGAAATAACATCAGGATCTTTTAGGAGAGGACTGATGTCCCTGAACAAAATTCCTTTTTTTGGAAAATCTGGAAACTCCGTAATCTTTTCTTTAAGATTCACATAACCTAGGCAAAATGTGGATGTAAAAAGTATTTCTAATAAGGGGGTTGTTAACCTGAAGATGAATATTTGATTCAGGAGCATTCTGATATTTAATAATGCGTGTATGCACCATCATATGTTGAAATCTGTATTAATTCTAATTATCGTATTTTCTGCGGTAGGGATGACTTGTGCATCTGGAATGCCTTCAATAAAAGATCAAGATCTCATAGTTGAAAAAGTCGTCTCAGATATTTGTTGTAGGCCAACTACTATGGCATTTATCGAAGATGACTTGTTGATCTTAGAACAGGAAAATGGTAAAGTGCGTCTTGTTAGGGACGGGATACTGAAGGAGACACCAGTCCTTGATCTAAAAGTAAGAGGAATTGCAGAACAAGGGTTGCTTGGCATTACAACTGTGGACCACACCGTCTATCTCTATTTTACAGAATCAACGCATGATGGTGGTGAAGCTATAGCAAATCGCATCTATCGATACGATTGGACTGGGCAAGAATTGACAAATCAAGTCTTAGTCAAGGAACTTCCAGGAAAACAATTTTACCATAACGGCGGTGTTATGGTGACTGGCTTGGACGATACTGTTTATGCAGTTATTGGAGATCAGGGAACATACGGATATTTACAAAACCATGGAACCGGTGGAAAAAATGATACTAGCGTAATTTTGCGTGTTAATCCTGCAGGACCGTATTATGCAATGGGAATAAGAAATAGTTTTGGTCTTGCAATAGATCCTCTGACTGGAAATCTTTGGGATACAGAAAATGGTGATGATGATTTTGATGAAATCAATTTTGTACCGCCAAACTTTAACAGTGGCTGGGATGTTATTACAGGACCTGCTACTGGAACTGAACTTTCTAGATTACCTGGATATGATGGATATGTATACAGCGATCCTGAGTTTAGCTGGCAGAAGGTAGTTGTGCTAACTGCAATCTCCTTTGTTGATTCAAAACCGCTTGAAAAGTACAAAAATAGTGTCTTTGTTGGCGATTGCATCAATGGGAATCTCTACAGGTTTGAACTAAACCAAGATAGGACAGGATTTGTCTTCAAAGATCCAAGACTGGCAGACAATGTAGTTAACACTGGCGAATCATTGGAAGAGATTACATTTGGAACTGGATTTGATTGCATCACGGATATAGAAGTTGGGCCTGACGGGTTTATGTATATAGTATCACGCTCTCATGATTCAATCTACCGAATAATGCCTAAAACGATGATGATACAAACTGATACAGGAATTGATAATGCTCAACCAACAATTTTTCCAGTCGAGTATACTGTTTATGCAATCATTACGGTATTAATTATTGTAAGCCTAGTTTTATATCTTACAAAAACTAAAAAGAAAACAGCATTATCATAAATTACTATTTTTTCATTCCTTTCCAGACTTTCGTTATCTGGGCAAATTCGTTTAGTGGAACTATTTTTAATGTATTGAATTTTGATAATCCTACATCAATTACCATTTTTTCTACATCATGGGCATCTCGCGCGTCCAATATTATCACAAATTGATGTTCGAGAACTGATGCATAAAAACCTCGTATTTCTTTTATTTTGAATTTTTTCTTAACCTGATTCATCTTTTCGAGGATCTTCATTGCTACTAATCTATTTGCATGGTTGTTAAGTGGACACGCTTCTGGGCTGTGGATTGAAAAAACCCCAAACAATACCATGTGCTCATCACCTTATTTCTATATTAAAACCGTTTGTCTGACCTTTGACAATGTAACACATCTAGCTTCAGTTATATAATCTGGTTTGGAATTTCAACTTGCAGAGGTACCGAAGCCCGGCCAACCGAGAAGGACTCAAGATCTTGGCAATGGGATATCCTTTCCCTTAGGGGTTCGAGGGTTCAAATCCCTCCCTCTGCATTCATGTGTAGTTTTTTCTGCCGTCTTAATCTCTGTTTCCGATTTGGCTCATCAAAACCTCGATGATTTTCTCCCATGATCTATTTTGTCTATCTAACTATTTCGTCTTTGTGACATATAAAATCCAAAATGACTTTAATATTATCAAAAATCCTGTTTTAAGCTTTAACCATCTGAACTTCTCTTACAGAATGACGTGAAAGATCTTCGTGTAACGATGCGTGGGATTCTTCGGAAAATATCAAATTGCATCTATAGCACTTCCACGCTTTTGAACTCACATGTATTTATAAGCGATTTTTGCTTATAAATATTTTGGACTTTGGGTCCATTTTTTGGATAATCACGATCAGAATAAAATAACCTTGGAATATTTAGGGATATTCGATGCTTTTTTTGCATTTTATGAAAGTGACTAGACAATAACTAGAATCAATAAAAGGCTGTGATAAATTTACAAGCCCATGGAAGAAATTTTTGAAATATTTAGCAATCTGTCATATCTTGGAATTTTCTTTTTACTTGTTGTAATGAACGCATCACCAATTTTGATGCCACCAACATGGATTGTTTTGTCATCTTTTTACACAATAGATCCTTCATTTGACATTCTCACACTCTCAGTTGTGGGAGCTACAGGAGCTTTGATTGGAAGAATAATTCTCATGTATATCAGTAGATTCTTTAGTAGATTCATGGGAACAGAAAGAAAATCAAGTCTTGATACACTTGCGGAATACATGAAGAAGAAAAAATATGGATATTTTTCTGCATCATTTCTTTTTGCTATAACGCCATTACCAAGCAATCTGTTGTTTATGGCATACGGAATAATGCGAGTAAAAAATATTTCTCTATTTGCAGGATTCTGGGTAGGGAGATCTATTGCTTATTATGTCATGATATCTATTAGCACTGTAACACTAAAACCTTTTTTAGAATTATTTGATGACAGCTTGGTAGGAGTTTTAGTTACAGACATTAGCAGTGTTGTTATGATTATCATCTTTGCATGCATAAATTGGAATACATTGATAACTACAAAGAAAATAGAATTTGTTAAACCAAAATTCTGGAGACTATGAATTGAAATCAATTAAAAAACTAAAATCTGAAGTACAAAAAAAACTAGCAAAAAATGATCCTGCGCATGACTTTGAGCACATAAACCGTGTTTACAAAAATGCAGAAAAAATCGGAAAACAAGAAAAAGCAAACATGACATTGGTACGTCCAGCTGTTCTTTTACACGACGTGGTGTCTTATCCAAAATCAGATAAAAGATCGAAAAATGCATCTTCACAAAGTGCTCTCCAGGCAGAAAAGATACTCAAAAGATATGGTTACACTAGTTATGAAATAGGCATAATTACGCAAGCCATACGTGAACATAGCTTCTCAAAAGGTATGATTCCAAGCACCTTGGAAGGGAAAGTCCTTCAGGATGCAGATAGGCTGGACGCATTAGGGGCAATAGGGATAGCAAGGACATTTGCTATAGGGGGAATTGAAAAAAGAATGTTTTACAATAAAACTGACCCCTTTTGTCACAAAAGAATTCCAAATGATCAAGAATGGACATTAGATCATTTTTATAAAAAACTATTACTTTTAGAAAAAAAAATGAACACAAAAACTGCAAAAAATGAATCTATACAGAGAACAAAGATTATGAAAAGAT
>Ga0209751_10006211_pt1 | contig 11110 bp, 11 predicted proteins | sample RifCSP13_1_FD_184019 | JGI IMG/M metagenome (GOLD analysis project Ga0209751, IMG submission 184019) | Soil microbial communities from Rifle, Colorado - Rifle CSP2_sed 13_1 (SPAdes) (version 2) | ecosystem: Environmental > Terrestrial > Deep subsurface > Rock core/Sediment | place: Rifle...
CTATGGCCGACTGGAGGGCGGCGTCCTGGACCCGGTCACGTACCTCTGGACCGTCTTCGGCCCGCTCATCCCGGCGGAGGCGGTGCTTGCCGGGCTCACCGCCGCGTGGGGAGCCGGCGCGGGCCCGGTCCGCTCGCGCTCGTGACCGCGGGCGGGTCGCGGGAGGCCGGACCGGGTCCGTCCCGCGTTGCCCGAGCCGCCGGCCTCCGCTTCCGCCGCCCGACCGAGGCCGACTACCTGCGCGTCGTCGGTGTCGTCGACGACTGGTGGGACGGCCGCTCCCTCCACAGCAACCTGCCCCGGCTCTGGCTCCAGCACTTCACCGGCACGTCGTGGCTGGCCGAGGATGAAGCCGGGCGCCTGGCCGGGTTCCTCGTCGGCTTCATCTCGCCCGACCATCCCGACCTGGCCTACTGCCACATGGTCGCCACGGACCCCAACGTCCGGGGCGCCGGCGTCGGGCGCCGCCTCTACGAGCACTTCATCGAGGACGCTCGGGCCGCGGGCGCGCGGGAGGTCCGCGCCGTCACCTGGCCGGGGAATCGCCGCTCGGTGGCGTTCCACCTGGCCCTCGGGTTCCGGATCATGACCGGCCCCGGGACGCAGAACCTGTACGGGACGCCGGCTCTCGCCGGATACGATTACGGGACGGAGGACCGGGTGCTCTTCGCCCGGGAGGTATGAGGTAGGGATGCGCAACCTCATCGGCATCGGGATCGTGGCCGTCCTCGTGATCGGCGGCTTCATCTTCAGGGACTTCATCAGCGGCAACGCCGCCGAGCTCAAGGTCGGCGACTGCTTCGATCCGCCGACGTCGATCACCGAGACGGTCGAGGACGTCCAGCACCATCCCTGCGACCAGGAGCACGGGGGCGAGGTCTTCTTCGTCGGCAAGAGCACGGCCGCGAACGACGCGCCCTACCCGAGCGACGAGGCCCTCGCCACCGAGGTCTTCGGCTTCTGCGACGCGTCGTTCACCGCCTATACCGGCAAGGATCCCGACTTCGACCCGGAGTGGACGTACGGTTACTTCATCCCGACCTCGGACGGCTGGGGCGACGGCGACCGGGGCATCATCTGCTACGCCACGAAGATCGACGAGTCGACCACGACGGACAGCATCAGGCAGTAGGCCGGCCTTGTCGGATCAGGGGGCGTCGGCGTCGAGTGTCTCGCCGATGAAGGGCATGGCCAGCCTGTCGACCGCGTCGAGGCTCATCCGGAGGACCGCCGTCTTCGCCGCCGCGACCTCGCGGACATAGGCGGCCGCCTCGTCGCCGGTCATTGGCCGGCCCCGGACGATCGAGGTCGGCCGCCCGACCTGGAGCCACGAGAGGTGGTAGCGGTCCATGCTCCCCCAGGCGACCGAGAGGAGGTCGTCGGAGAGCTGGAGCCACGTCCGGAAGGCATCGAGGGACGGGTTGGCCTGGAGCCGGACGCCCTCGTCGATGAGCTGGGACGTGCGGGCGACGAGCTCGGCCCGGGTCACGGTGCCGTGCCGGGCCGGGGCCCGGCGGTGGAGCCCTGCGGTGACTCGCCCCGGATAAAGGCCTCCCGTTCGGCCCTCGCCCGGAGGGTGACCGGGCCCGGCCGCCCGGTGCCGATGGGTCGGCCCTCGAAGGACGTGACCGGCAGGATGCCCGCCACGCTCGAGCACAGGAACGCCTCGTCGGCCTCCGCCAGGTCGCGCGTCGTGAGCCAGCCCTCGGTCGGGCGCAGGCCGGCGCCCGGGGCCCAGCCGAGGATCCAGCTCCGCGTCGTCCCGGGCAGGATCGCGCAGGCGAGATCGGGGGTGGCCAGTTCGCTGCTCCGGACGAGGAAGACGTTCGCGCTCGTGGCCTCGGACAGGTGGCCGTCGGTGGTCAGGAAGAGGGCGTCGTCGGCGCCGGCCCGGCGGGCCTCCAGCCGGGCGTGGACGTAGTCGGCGCGGCTCGTCGTCTTGAGCGTTGCCAGGGGGTTCTCGGGGTCGCGCCGGATGTCGCTCGCGACGAGATGGAGGCCGTCGGTCAGGTGGCCCGCCGGCGGTGGCGAGATCGGCCAGGCCTGGATCGCGATCGTCGGGGCGGCCGCCCCGGGCGGCGGCAGGAGGCCGCGGCCCCTGAAGGCGCCTCGGGTCACGGTGATTCGCACGGAGGCATCGTCATCGGGTCCGGCGAGGCCCTCGGCCTTGAGCAGCGTGCGGATGCCGGTCCTCACGCGTGCATCGATGTCTGCGGGGAGGTCGATGTCGAGGCCGGTCGCTGACCGCCCGAGTCGGGCGAGGTGCTCGTCGAGCTCGGTCAGCCGCCCACCCCGGGCGCGGAGCGTCTCGAAGATCCCGTCGCCGAGCTGGAAGCCGCGATCGAAGGTGGACACGTGGGCGCCCTCCGCGGGCAGGAGGCGCCCGTCGACCCAGACGTGGGCGGGGCCGTCGCTCACGCCTCGATCTCACGCCCACCGATGGCCGAGAGCGGCCCGCGGGCCTTGGCCACGGTCTCGTCCCACTCCGCAGCCGGGTCGCTTCGCCACGTGATCCCGCCGCCAACGTGAAGGGTCAGCCGCGTTCCGTCGGCGACGAACGTCCGGATGAGGATGCTCGTCTGCATCGCCCCGTCCGCCCCGATCCAGCCGGCCGCCCCGGTGTACGGGCCGCGGCGAACGGGCTCGTGGGCCTCGAGGAGCTGCATCGCCCGGATCTTGGGTGCGCCGGTGATCGAGCCGCCCGGGAACGACGCCGCGAGCAGGTGGAAGGCATCGAGGCCGGGCCGGAGCGCTCCGGTCACGGTCGAGACGAGGTGCTGGACGGCCGCGGTCCGCTCCAGGCGGCAGAGGCGGGGCACCCGGACCGTCCCCGGCCGGCAGACCCGCCCGAGGTCGTTCCGGAGGACGTCGACGATCATGACGTTCTCGGCGCGGTCCTTCGACGAGGCCAGAAGCTCGCGGGCCAGGGCCCGGTCCTCGGCCCGATCGCGACCGCGCGGGCGGGTGCCCTTGATCGGGTCGGCCGCCACCCGGCCATCGCTCGTGAGCGCCAGGAACGGCTCCGGGGACGCCGAGAGGATCGCCCGAGTGGCGCCCGTGACCGGGCTCGGGCCGAGGTCGAGGTAGGCCGCGAAGAGCGCGGGATCGCCGGTCCGGAGGCGCCGGTAGAGGGGCCACGGGTCGCCCCGGAAGGGCGCCTCCAGGCGTCGGGTCAGGTTGGCCTGGTAGATCTCGCCGCGGGCGATCTCGTCGCGGACCGCCTCGACACCGGCCTCGAAGGCGGCCCGGCCAAGGCCGGACCTGAGCTCGATCGCGCGGGCCGGCTCGGGGGTCAGTGGCGCGTGCCAGGCCGGAACCCGCGGATCGAGCCCGCCATCCTCGTCGGCCGCGGCCCGGAGCCGTTCCGCGATCACATCGAGTCGTTCGTCGAGGCGCCCGATCCGCTCGTCGAGCGCCCGGCCCGCGAGCCAGGCGTGGCCGGTCCGTCGATTCCAGGCGACCACCCAGTCGTGGAGGGCGAGGCGCAGGAGCGGGAGCTCCTGGTCGGGGGCAGCGAGCGAGGGCAGCCGCTCCAGCCGCCGGCCGAAGTCGTACGAGAGGTACCCGACGAGACCGCCGGTGAACGGCGGCGCGTCCGGGATCGCGACCTTGTCTGCGCTCAGCCGGCCGAGGACGCGGCGGGCCGTGGCGAAGGGATCAGCGCCGTCCGCCGGCGCGTCTAGGACCGCGACCGGATCGGCGGCCAGGTAGCTCCAGCGTGCGTTCCGGCCGGGTCGGGCGCTCTCGAGGAGGGCCATCCCCGGCAGGTCGCGAAGCCGCTCGGCGACGTCGATCGGGGCGACGCCATCGAGCTCCGGGAGGCGGGCACAGCGAAGCCCGGGCGGCAGGCTCGTGGGCCTGTCGAGCGACGCTCGGGACGGGCTCGCGCTGCGATGCGGGATCACGCTGCGATGATAGATGGCGCCATGCCCGACCCAGGGATCCAGGTCCGCCCGGCGACGCGCGACGACTTCGAGTCGATCGACCGCATCGCGGGGGCCAACGGCGAGCCGACAACCGCCCCGCGCTGGCCGGGCTACCTGTACCTCGATCATCTCCTCGCCGAGGCAACCCTGCTCGTGGCCGAGCGGGACGGCGCGATCATCGGCTACGCAGGGGCCGCGGTCGTCGGAGGGCCACGCCCGGCGGCGCACGTCACGGACCTCTTCGTCGATCCGGAAGCGTACGGCCAGGGTGCCGGTGGGCGCCTCCTCCGTGGGCTGTTCGAGGCGGTCGATGTCGCCGACTGGACGACGAGCAGCTCGGCCGACCCGCGGGCGCTGACCCTGTATGCCCGCTCGGGGATGCAGCCCGTCTGGCCGATCCTGTACCTCGAGGCGCCGCTGACCCTGCCCGTCCCCGACACAGCCGCCGAATGGTGGCCGGGCCGGGCGAAATCGGGCGAGGTGGGCCCCGGGGACACGAGCGCCCTCGAGCTCACGTGGAGCGGCCGGGATTTCGCCGCCCAATACCGGCACTGGGCCTCGCGGCCCGGTGGCGTGGCCTTCAGGGTCGAGGTCGACGGGCGCGCCGTCGCCGTCGGTGCGGTCCGCGATGGGCGGATGGGCCCCGGTCGCGTGCTCGACCACCTGGCGATCGCCCCCGACGCGGATCCCCGGCTCGCGCTGGTGACAGCGCTCCGGAGCACGCCCGTCCGGACGCCGTCGCCGCAGCCCGACCCGGCGGCCCGCCTGAGGTTCACGCTCGGCGGCCCCCACCCTGCCGTCGCGCTCCTGCTGGCGCTCGGCTGCCGCATCACCGATCACGACACGTTCTGCACGACCGCCCCGGAGCTCGTCGATCCCGCCCGGGTCGTGCCGGACCCGAGCTTCGGCTAGGCCGGGGGGTCGACCTGGCCGTCCCGGAGCGTGCCGGTGGCCTGGAGTGCCGCTCGTCGCTCGCGATGAGCGCGGCTCATCGAACAGCCATCGACTGAGATTGGCGGAGTCCTCCGGCAACGCCAGGGCACGCGATTCCGTCGTGGACTCAGCGTGGTCGCCACGACATCGATGAACCACGTGACCCCCAGTCACGTTTCGGCGTCGCAAGCGCTCCAGCGGCGCGCTTACAGGGCCCTCGGCACGGAATCATGACCCGGGGTCACGACTCGCGGGCTGCGGGCGGCGTCACGGCGTCGTCGGCCGGCTTCGACGTTCGGAACGTGACTCGGCGTCACGACTCGCGGACCGCGGCCGGCGTCACGGCGTCGACGGCCGGCTTCGACGTTCGGAACGTGACTCGGCGTCACGACTCGCGGACGCGGCCGGACGCGAGGGCCGCCGGCCTGGCGGCCGGCGGCCCACTCGCGTCGGCAGGGCTCAGCCCTTCTCGATCGGGACCCCGATCATGCTCCCCCACTCCGTCCACGAGCCGTCGTAGTTGCGGACCCGGTCGTAGCCGAGAAGCTCGTGGAGGACGAACCAGCTGTGGCTCGCCCGCTCGCCGATCCGGCAGTAGGTGATGATGTCCTGGTCGTTGGAGACGCCGTTCGCCGCATAGAGGTCGCGGAGCTCGGCGGCGCTCTTGAAGGTCCCGTCCTCCCCGACCGTCTGGGCCCACGGCACCGAGACCGCGCCCGGGATGTGGCCGGCCCGCTGGGCCGTCTCGGACAGGCCCGGAGGGGCGAGGACCTCGCCCCGGAACTCGGCCGGGCTGCGGACGTCGACGAGCGACAGCCCGGCCTCGCGGAGCCGGGGCAGGATGTCGTCGCGGAAGGCCCGCAGCGAGAAGTCGGGCTCGGGCAGCTCGTAGCGCGTCGCCGGGTAGCTCGGGATGTCGATCGTCGTCGGCAGGCCGCGGGCCGTCCAGAGCTTCCAGCCGCCGTCGAGGAGCTTTGCCTTGTCGTGCCCGTACAGCCGGAGCTGCCAGTAGGCCCACGCGGCGAACCAGTTCTGGTTGTCGCCGTAGACGACGATCGTGGTGTCCGGCCCGATGCCGCTCTGCTGGAGGAGGCGGCTGAAGTCGGCCCGGCCGGCGATATCGCGAGTGAGGCCATCAGAGAGTTGGGTCGTCCAGTTCCAGCTCACCGCGCCGGGCAGGTGGCCCTGGTCGTAAATGGTCGTGTCGACGTCGACCTCGACGAAGCGGATCGAGGGATCGTCGAGGTGCGCGAGCGCCCAGTCGGCGGAAACGAGCGCGTCATTGGCGTAGCCGTTGTCGGCCATGGGATCGAACCTCCGAGGGTCGGCGCGCCGAGCGCGCCGGGGACGTCAGGGACGCAGGGCGGGCGGGTGACCGGTCAGGACGACCGGGCCCGCCGGGGACACGCGCAGCGGCCCGGGCCCAGGGGCATCCGCCGGTGCCCCTGGCGAGCATTGACAATCCGGTCAGTCATGGCCGGTCGTCCGCTCGCGGCGGCTGAAGTCGAGGAGCGCCTCGCGGCAGGCGTCGGCCTGGCGCTGGGCCTGGCGGACGATCCAGGGATCGACCCGGGAGGAATCCTCGATCGTGACGGTCGCCCCGAGCGGCCCGCCGTCGACGACGATGCCGGCGGTCGTCCGGTAGTCCGCGGCCCAGTTGGCGGCCAGCTGGATGATCGCGTCGCCGACGACGCGCTCGGAGAAGAGCCAGTCGACCCAGGTGGCGTTGAGGCGGTCGACGATCGCCGCCAGCCGGACCGGGCGGCCCCGCTCGATACGGGCGATGAGGGCCGTGACCCGGACGGCTGCGAAAGGGTCGCCGGATTCGGCGACGACCGGCGGCGCGATGGCCGGGTCGGGCAGGTCGGCGGGCGCGGGACGCAACTCGCCGATGCCGGAGGCTTGGGTGGACGCTGCCTGAATCACGGGTGCGGCGATCTCCGAGTTGCGCACTGGGGATTCGAGCCGCGAGCCTAGCACGGACGCGCCACGTGCGCCGCCATCAGGTCGCCGTGGCGGGCGCCGCCGGTTGCGTTCCGGCGCGGCGGATCGAGAGGGCCACGATCCCGGCCGCCACGGTCATCCAGCCGGCGACGATGAAGGCATGGCGTAGTCCCCGACGAGGTCACGGGTGACGCCGGCCACGAACGCCGCGATGGCCGCGCCGACCATGTGCGAGGCGAAGACCCAACCGTAGATGACGCCGACGTTGCGCTTGCCGAACGAGAAGACGAGCTGGCCGGCGCTGTTGCTGGCGCCGAGGATGCCGAGGACGATGCCGCTCCGCTCCACGAACCAGCGTGTCCCGACCGTCGCCGCGAGGACGCTCGCGACCAGCCTGTGCCCAGGCCCGACGTCAGGCCGAAGAAGAAGGCGAGCTGCCAGGCCTCCGTGACCTGGGTGGAGGCGACCATCGACGCCGCCGTGACGGCAAGGGCCGCGAGCGTGACGCGGCGCACGCCGTGACGGCCCATGAGCACGCCGCTGACCGGCCCGGCAACGCCGAAGACGATGAGCCCCAGCGCGGCCGCCAGCGACAGGAGCCCCTTCGACCAGCCGGTGTCGGCCTCCATGTCGAGGAGGAAGGCGCCGGGCGCCGTCCGGGCGCCGGCGGTGACGACCAGGACGAGCGCCGTGACCCAGACGACGATCCAGCCGTAGAAGAGCCGGGGGGGAGCGGGAAGGACGCGCATGGCGCGCATCCTACGGACGGGCGCGTGCGTGTCGATCTCGGGACGGCACGGCCCGTCACAGGAGAGGTTCGAGCGCGTCTCACGGGCAATCGAGGTGGGCGAAATGACCCGAGCTCTCGCGTCCTCAGTGCTCTGTGTGTCCCTCATCGCCGGCTGTTCAAGCCCGGCCGAGGTGGGCCCGAGCCGCGGGCCAACCGCCGAGGCACCGTCGCCGTCCGGCCCCCAGTCGGGCTCGCCAGCACACCCGAGCCCTTCGAGCGCGGCACCGACGCTGGCGCCTTCGGCCGCCCCGACGCTGCGGCCGTCAGTCTCCCAGGCCCCGTTGCTGTCCGCCAGACAGCTCGGCCTGGACATCCGGATGGCCCCCGGCGCGAACGGCACCTTGTTCGTCTCGATCCCGCGACCCGGCGGCTCGATCCTGACGCGCCTCGACCCCGCCGGGTCGCCGGTCCTGGGGTGGCCGATCACCGTGCGGAGCTCCACGGCCTGCGAACTGCTGCTGCCCGTCTTCCCGGACGGCTCCGTACGGGTCGTCTGCACGCTGGAGAACCCCGACGGGAACATGTTCAGCCCGATCGCTGCGTTTGCGTTCGACTCGGAGGGATTCCCGCTCCGAGGATGGCCGGTCAGCCTTGGTGGATCCGACTACGCGGCCCTCGCGACGGGCAACGGGCTGGCCCTGGCCGAAACGTCTCCAGGGAGCGACGTGATCACCCCGGGGCAGCCGAGCCATACCATCGCGCTCGTGAACGTAACCGCCACCGCCGCCGTCCGGAGCGGGGTCCCGGTTCCAGTTATCCCGACCTGGCCAGGAGATCGCTGGGCCATCGGACCCGGCTGGGGTGCCTACGGCGTCCAGGGATCCGTCCTGTCCCCGAAGCTGAGCGAGATCACGGCGATCGATCTCACCGGCGCGCGCCCGGGCTGGCCAGTCTCGGTCGACGGCATCGCTTCGGCGCCGGCATTCGGACACGACGGGCGGATCATTCTTGCGGTCGCCAGCCCGGATCAGGTCCCTCGTACGACCCGGGTTATCAAGGTTGATGACCTCGACGGAGCCATCGTGGCGAGGTCGTCGGAGCTTCCGATCGCGACTGGCATGCTCCCGCCAGACGGCGACGGCGCATATGAGTGCGGGGTGCCGCTCCCACGGCCGCCGATCGCGGACCCAGGCGGCACGGTCTTCGTCTACAGCGAGATCGATGATGCGATCTACGGTCTCGACCCGTCACTCACCGTCATGGCGGGCTGGCCGATCGTCGCCGGCGAGCTCGAGCGGCCCGACCCGTGGCTTGGGCAGGATGGGATCAGCTGTCCGTCGCTCGCCGTCCCCGGCGTCGGACCAGGCGGCACCCTGTACGTCGCCCTGAAAGCTCGAGACGAGTCCGTCGGCGGGCGTCTCCTTGCGGTCGGCTCGGATGGCCAGACGCGCCCAGGCTGGCCGGTCGAGCTCCGCCGGGCGGGCTCGGAGTTCTGGGCCATCGCGACCAGTGTCAGAGGGATCGTGTACGCGTTGGCCATCGAGCCCGAGGCGGACGGCGGCTCGTCGGCCACGATTCTTGCCATCGCCCCGGACAGCAAGGTGATATACGCGACCACGATCTTGAATCCGTAGGTATGAGTCGGATCGCCGCGCAGCCCCGCTGATCCTTGCCTTGGTGGGAGGATGCGTGGGGCCGGCGTCGAGGTCGCCGGAGGTCACGACAAGCCAGCGCCCCGGACCAACCACCGAGATCTCGAGATCTACGACCCGGCGACCGAATCGTGGGCCGCAACCGGGTCTATGGCCGAAGCCCGAAGCGGCCACACGGCGACGCTGTTACCTGACGGCACGATGCTCGTGACGGGTGGCTGGAGCAACGCGGCGAACCGCTGGCCTCGGTCGAGCTGTACGACCCAGCCACCGGGTCCTGGCCGGTCGCGGCGAACATGGGCCAGGCTCGGGCCGGCACACGGCCACGGTGCTCCCCGACTGCATCGTCCTCGTCGCCGGCGGCGGCGCGACTGCGGGCTCCGCCGAACTGTACGACCCGGTTCGCGACTCGTGGGTGGCGACCGGTGCAATGCACGGCGAACGCGGCGGTCATGCCGCCACGCTCCTGCCCGACGGACGCGCGCTCGTTGCCGGAGGGTGGTCCGAGGCTGATGACCCGCTGAGCTCCGCCGATCTATACGACCCGCCGAGCGGTTCATGGACGGCGATCGCGAGCATGGCCCAGGGCCGCCGGGGGCCATACGGCTACGTTGCTGCCGGATGGCAGCGTGCTCGTCACCGGCGACTACAACTACCTGAGCCGCGCCTCGGCCGAGCTGTTCGGCGCACGGGCGAAGCCATGATCAGGCCGATCCGAAAGAGAGAGGTGGGCCGATGAACGACCCGAAGGTGAGCGTCGGGCGATGGGTCCTCGCTCCACTCGTGGGCCTGGCAACCTGGGCATTGACGTCGACCCTGACGACGGGCCCGTTCATGCAGGTGTTCGGGAATCTGCCCGTCGGGCTGCTGCTCGGAGCCTTCCTGGGGGTGATCGTCGCCGGCCGGATCGTCGGTGCCCGATCGCCGCGACAGTGGATCACGATCGGGGTCCTGACGGTCGGCCTGATCGTCATCACGACGGTGGCGTTCGTGGTGGCGTTCCTGAGGACGTTCTCCTAGAGCAGCTCCCCGTGCGCTGACGCGGTCGGCTCCCCTTCGCGCGGGCGAGGCTCCTCGCCGGGGCCGTATTCCCGGTGCTCGGCCGCCGGACCGGGACCGGCGCCAGGTTCAATCACCTTGAGCGGGGCTCCTGCCTTCCCCTCGATCGCCCCGACCCCGAACGGCACCCACTTCGACGGGTCCTGGAGCCGGTGGGCCTCGACGTTGCCGCGCTGGTGCGTCTGCTCGAAGCCGGCCGGCTCGATCCACAGCCGTTCGCCCTCGAGGAGGCCCAGGACGCCGGACTGGCCGGGCTCCGGCCGCTGGGCCTGGCAGTAGGCACACGAGGCCTGGTCGTGCTTCTGGTAGGTCTCGGGCTCCTCGTAGGTGGTGATGTAGCCCTCGTAGTTCCGAAGGACGACCTTGTGGTCTGAGTACGAGATGAGGTAGTTCGGCATGACCGGGATCTTGCCGCCGCCGCCGGGTGCATCGATGACGTAGGTCGGGACGGCATAGCCGGAGGTGTGCCCGCGCAGGCCCTCCATGATCTCGAGGCCCTTGCCGACCGGCGTCCGGAAGTGGCCGGATCCCTCGACGAGGTCGCACTGGTACAGGTAGTACGGCCGGATCCGGTTCTCGACGAGCTTGTGGACGAGCGAGCGCTGGATGTGGACGCAGTCGTTGACGCCGGCGAGGAGGACGCTCTGGTTGCCGACGGGCAGGCCCGCCCTCGTGAGCTTGTCGACCGCGCGGGAGACCTCCGGGGTGATCTCGTTGGGGTGGTTGAAGTGGAGGTTGATCCACAGCGGGTGGTACTTCTCGAGCATCGCGCAGAGCTCGTCGTCGATCCGCTGCGGCAGGAAGACGGGCACTCGCGAGCCGATCCGGATGATCTCGATGTGGGCGATCTCGCGGAGCCCTCGAAG
>Ga0209751_10006212_pt1 | contig 11110 bp, 11 predicted proteins | sample RifCSP13_1_FD_184019 | JGI IMG/M metagenome (GOLD analysis project Ga0209751, IMG submission 184019) | Soil microbial communities from Rifle, Colorado - Rifle CSP2_sed 13_1 (SPAdes) (version 2) | ecosystem: Environmental > Terrestrial > Deep subsurface > Rock core/Sediment | place: Rifle...
CCCAGGAACTCGGAATCAGCAGCGATGCCTCCTTGGGGTACTTCTTCGCCGGGTTCTCCGCCATCGGGGCCGCCGGCGTCGCCCTGGCCCCCCGGTTGATCCGCTCGGTCGGGCTCGGACGCAGCGTGATCGCCGGAGGGATGTTGTTCGGCGTGGGCGCCATCGGCGCCGGACTCACACCGAGCTGGGTTGCGGTGTTCCCCTTCGGCGTCGCCATGGCCGGTGTCTCGGTGAATCAGGTCGCCTTCGTCACGCTGCGGCAGCGCCTCACCCCTGCCGAGCGGCTCGGTCGGGTCGTCTCGGCATCGCGGACCATCGCCTGGGGAGGGATTCCGGCCGGAGCGGCTCTCGGCGGATGGATCGGCGAGGCGGTCGGGTTGCGCCCGCTCTTCGTTGGCGGGGGCATCACCATTGCCGCGGTGGCAGCACTACTCGCACTGGGGCCGCTGTGGACGACAGGGTCTGTCGAGCGAAGAGGGGTGTAAGCGCTTCAGCCGGGGAGACCGGCGAGGGCCGCGAGCACGCGATCGACTTCCGAACCGGTCGTGTAGTGGACGAAGCCGATCCGAACCAGTCCTCCGAGATCCAGGACGCCCAAGGCCTCCATCACCGCGATCGCGTAGTAGTGCCCGTCCCACACCAGCAGCCCGTGGTCACCCAAGCGTGTGGCGACCTCTCGAGGGGTGAGACCGTCCACGGAAACGGCAAAGGTCGACACCCGCTCGGCGATGCGCTCGGGTGAACTGATCCCGTAGGCCCGGACTCGGGGGAGCTCGCCGAGTCCCCGTAGGAACCGCAGCGACAGCTGCTCCTCGTGGGCCCGGATCCGGTCGAAGGCGTCGACGAGACGGGTACGACGATCGCCGCCGTCGCCGAGCGAGGCGAGATAGTCGATGGCGGCGGTGACCCCGGCGAGCGACTCGAACGATTGCGTGCCGGTCTCCCACTTGCCGGGGCCGGTGGATGGTGCCGGCAGCACCTTGTACGCGGTGAGCCGCTCGAGATGCTCAGCTTTGCCGAACAGAAGACCGGTATGGGGACCGAAGAACTTGTAGGCGCTCGCCGCGAGGAAGTCGGCGCCGAGGGCGTGGACGTCCGAGAGGCGATGGGCCGAGTAGTGCACCCCATCGACATAGACGAGCGCACCGGCGTCGTGGGCCATCGCCACGATCTTCTCGAGCGGAGTCACCGTCCCGACGGCGTTGGACGCTGCGGTCACCGCAAGCAGCCTGGGGGTGCCGGACAAGGCCCGCTCCAGCGATGAGAGATCCAGCGTGGCGTCGCCCGGATCGATGTCGACCACGCGCAGCGTCGCCCCCCGATCGGCGGCGGCCATCCGCCACGGGGAGACATTGGCGTCGTGGTCGAGGGACGTGACGACGACATCGTCTCGGGATCCCCAGTCTCGCGAGAGCGCACGGCTCATCGAGAACGTGAGGGAGGTCATGTTCTGTCCGAAGACGATCTCGGATGGGTCGGCCCCGAACAGGTCGGCGGCGGCTCGGCGGGCTGCCGCCTCCACGGCGTCGGCCTCTCGGCTCAGGTCGAACGCTCCCCCGAGATTGCTGTTGCCTGCTTCGAGATAGCGCGACATCGCTCCGATGACCTCGGCCGGCGTCTGTGTTCCGCCGGGTCCATCGAGGTACGCCGTCGGATACACGCCCGTCATCCGGCCGAGGGAGGGGAAGCGGTGGCGGGCCGCAGACGGATCGAAAGCGCTCATCGTACGAGGAGCGTACTGCCCGTCGTCCGACCGCCGATCAGGGGTGGCGCCAATCGGTCGCCGGCCCATCACCGGGCGGGTCCATTCCGTCACGCCCTCCGAGCGCTGAGACGTGGAGTTCGTAGAAGACCTTGTCCCGCACCTGCCGGGTCGACGTCCACGCGTCGACCCAGGCTTCCGCAACCCAGTCGCCTGCATACGCAGTGGTGGTGACCAGGCAGTCCATCTCGGCCTTCGGGGCGAGCCGGTGGGAGTCGCATTCCGCTCTCCCACCGAGTTCCAACCAGGCGAACACACCCCACAGCCGTTCGTCGGAGGTGTTCTCGATGTGGAGCCGCCACGTGATCTCATCACCGTCGGCGATGAGCGACCACTCCTTGCCACCCAACGGCCCTTCGGCGATCACCGAGAGGCGAATGGTCCCGTCATAGTGCAGGACCAGCGGCTCCTCACTCGAAGGGAGCCCCCCCGTGCCGGCTGTGGTCGTCGTGACCGCACTCGTGGTGGTGGAGGTCACTGCCGCGGTCGTGGTCGTGCTCGGCGCGGTGGTCGTGGTTCCAGGGATGGCGCCGACCGACCCTGCGGCGACTTCGCCCCCGATGGCGGCGAGCCTGGGCGTCACCAGCAGGAACGCGGCGAAGATGCTGCCGGCGAGGGCGGCGATGAACAGGGTGCGCCCGATGCCGTCGGGTAGCTGTATCACGGGAGGCTGACCACTCTCAGTAGTTATTTATCACTGTAAGTGATGCAACCGGAAAACGACACCCCCTCGCCGTGCTCATTGCGCACCGTGACGAGTGACTAGCCACCTGCGGCAGCAAGCGCCGCCAGGACGAGCCGGGCGATGGCCTCATGCCCGATCTCGTTGGGGTGGAGCGTCCCGGTGGTCGCGTACCGGGAGTCCGGCCCCTGCAACTCCGATGACTGAGCCGCGGTGCGGTACCACGTCACGGCTCCACCTCCCACGAGGGCACCGGAGGAGAACTTCCCCGGATTGCGGTACCAGGCGTCGGGAAAGGCGAGCGGTCCGCCCAGCAGCCGTCGGCCGGCGGCATCGGTCGGATAGCCGTAGTCGGGCCATGGGGCGCAATACCCGTGGCCCCTGGCGAACGGCTCCGCCACCCCACCGACGAAGTGCCACCCCTCCGCAGCGGCGATCGAAGCGAGGGCAGCGTTGAGGGGATTCAGCACCTCGGCGACGGCCCGTGCCTGCTCCGTCTCATCGATTTCATGGAACCGCAACGGCGGTGTCGTGTCGCCGACGATCTCATCACAGGTGGTCCCTTCGGCATCGGAACCGGTCGGGTCGGGGTACCCGACGAGGAGGACTCTGCGGATGTCGAAGGCGTCCAGCCCGGCGGCCACACGGTCGAACGCCTCGGCAAGGCCGACGAGCCCGGGGTAGTGGGGGCCGTCGCGGGTCTCGACCCGACAGCCGAGCCGGAACGGGAGATCGAAGGTCACGCCTGCACCCCGGGTCCAATCTCCGTCGCGAACGCTGTCGAAGACATTGCTGAGCTTCTGGTCGTAGCAGACCGGGTCGAAGAGCGGATCTGCCTCGACGAGGCCCCGTACGACGCGAGAGAAGCCGATGTCGTTGCCGCCCTCCTGGATCAGGAGCAGATCGATCCGCCGCTCCCCCACCACGGCCTGGAGTGCGTCGAGTTGGGACACCGCAAGCCCGGCCCCCTGCGCGGCGACGATGCCGGCGTCGATCCGTGCGTTCGTCGCCGCCATGGACACGAACGTCACCGAGCTGTGCCGGTCGGCCCGCTCCATGGCGAGGGCAACGCGTGCCGGCCAGGCGACGGTCGAGCGGTGAGCGGCCGAGTTGGCGGCGTCTGCCTCCTGCGAGCCACCTTCCGCCCACAAGGCGGGAACGACCTCCGTCCGTCGCACCTCAGGATTCCCCTCCCCGGAGGCATAGGAGTCGCCGATGGCGACGATGAGGAGATCCTCGACCGTGACCGCTTCGACCGTACGGGTCGTCAGCCTCGCCCACGGGAGCCGGATGAGCATCCGCATCTCCACGGAGTACTCCCCCTCCGCAAGAGACAGGTCCAGATGCGGGGCCGTTCGGACGTAGTGCAGAGATGAGTCCAAGGAGGCGCCGGAGACGATCCACTGGTAGGTGAGGATCGGGAGGCCGGACATGGCGGGTACGGCGATGCCCGACAGCCCCGCATCGAAGTGGAGTGCAAACAGCGTCGGGGGACAAGCCCCCGAGCACGACGAGCGACGGTTGTGCACGTATTCGGAGGTATTGGGGAGATCCATGCGGCCGTCCCCGTCGGCATCCATCCCGAATCGGTCATCGGCCGTCCAACGGACAACGGGTCCGACGACCGCCGGGGGCTGTCGGGCGTCGACGCGCGGCGCCACGGCGGTGGTGGCCACCAGCGCCATCAGCACCAGCGACCACGTGGCCAGTCGTGTGCTCGCGAAGAGCCCGACCGTGGCGAAGGGGTTCCTCGTCACGCCGATGGCAGGGAGAATCCGACTGCGGCTCCCCCGCCGTCTGCCCCTCCGGCGAACACGGTTCCGCCGAGGTCGGCCACGACGGCGGAGACGATCGAGAGCCCGAGTCCACTGCCCGGCATCGAGCGGGCGTTCGGCGAGCGGTAGAAACGGTCGAACACGCGGGCGGCGTCATCCGGATCGATCCCAGGGCCGTGGTCTCGCACGGTGAGGGTACGGCCTTCGAGCGTCACTTCGATCGGCCCCTTACCCCCTCCCCACTTCGCAGCATTGTCGATGAGGTTGGATACGGCTCTGGCGATGGCGGTGGGGGGAGCATCCAACGGCGTCGTTTCGAGCCTCTGCACGATCTCCAGATCACCCCGGCGCGACGCACGATCGGCAATGCGCCCGACGACGTCGGCGAGATCCAACGGCACCGGCGCTTCCTGTTCCCGTCCGAGGGTGGAGAGGTCGACGAGCTCCTCGACGATGTGGGTCAGCTCACCCAGTTCGGTCGTGAGGTCGGCGAGAAGGGCAGGTCGTTCCGCTTCGGGAACCCCGCCTTTGCGCGAGAGCAACTCGATGTTGGTGCGAAGGCTGGTCAGCGGGGTTCGCAGCTCGTGTGAGGCGTCGGCGACCAGGCGGCGTTGGCTGGCCCGCGACTCCTCCAACGCCCCGAGCATGTCGTTGAATGCCCCAGCCAGCCTTCCCATCTCGTCATTGCGCTCCACGGGAATGGCGGCATCGAGTTGGTGGGTCTCCGCGACGTGTTCGGCGGCCAGCGTCAAGACGGCGACGGGGCGCAGCGAGCGACGGGCGATCCACCATCCGGCAGCAGCGGAGAGTGCCACGCCGGCAGCACCGAACAGCAGAAGCCTGAGGCGCATGCCGGCGAGCACCGTGTCCGCCTCGGATAGGTCACGCGCCACCTGGATGGCAACCCCGGGACCCACCGGCCTGGTGATCATGCGGTAGTGGGTGTCGTCGATCGTGACGTCGCGCATCACGCTGGGAACCGCGCCGGCGAGGACTGCAAGGTCGGAGTCCTCCACAGGAAGGATCACCTCGGCCCTGCCCAGCTGGAGGATTCCATCGGGGGTGAGGAACTGGACGACGGCATCGTCACGAACCAGCTCGCCGTCTGCCGTGCCGGCCGACCCCTGCCCCTGGCCGCGGCCGGGCTCCCCCTGGAGGTCGAGGTACGGTCCCAGCCCGAGGCCGACACCTCGTGTCCGTAGAGCCTCGTCCACTTCGCCGAGCACCTGGGCGCGGGCGACCGTGTACGAGAAATACGAGACGCCCGCGATGGCGATGGCCACCGCGACCGCTACGAACAGGGCCAACCGGGTGCGCAGCGTCATTGCTCGCGGGCAACGTATCCGACACCGCGAACCGTGTGGATGAGGCGCGGCTCGCCACCCTCCTCGGTCTTGCGGCGGAGGTACCCGACGTAGACGTCGAGCGAGTTGGAGCTCGTCTCGAAGTCGAAGCCCCAGATGCGTTCGTAGATGCGGTCACGGCTCAGCACGATGCCGGCGTTGAGCATGAGGAGCTCGAGGAGGTCGAACTCCGTCTTGGTCAGCGAGACCTCCCGCTTCTCCCTGCGCACCGTACGCGCTGCTGGGTCGAGCACCATGTCGCCGACACGGAGCACCGCGGCGTCCGCTGCACCCGGGGTCCGCCGCAGCAAGGCCCGGACCCGGGCAAGGAGCTCTTCGAGAGCGAACGGCTTGACGAGATAGTCGTCGGCACCCGCATCGAGCCCGGCCACGCGGTCGGTGAGCTCATGGCGGGCGGTGAGCATGAGGATCGGGGTGGCGTCGCCCGCCGCTCGGACCCGCCGGCACACTTCCATGCCGTCGTGTCCTGGCATCATGACGTCGAGGACGATGGCATCCGGGACGTGCTCGGCGATGCCGCTCAGGGCTGCCGTACCGTCGGGTGCGGTGAGCACCTCGTACCCCTCGAATCGAAGGGCACGCTCGACCGACCGCCGGACCGCCTCGTCGTCCTCGGCAACGAGGATCCTGGACCTGGCACTCATTGATGCAAGGCTACCGGTGTCGTCTGAGGACCCGGTGAGGCTTCGGTGAGAGGATCATGAACCCCATACGTTCATCGACCGCTCACACCTCGGGGCGGCGGCGGAACCACTCGGTGAATTCGGTGCAGTGCCCTGCCGAGTCGAATGCCATCACAAAGCAGTTGTCGTACGTCGTCTCGACAGTCGCGTGATCCGGGCCGGAGAAGTACCTGCTCCACCCGGTTGCCACGGCCCGGTCACCATCGACGGCGTAGGCCTCGTACTGCGCCTCGAAGGTACCCGGGTCGTCGGGGTCATCGAGCCATGAGTCGACGATCGCCTCCCGACCGATGATCGGCGGGTCGGCAGGGTGGTAGCGATACACGGCGTCGGCCGAGAAGAGTCGCCCGATGTCGTCGGGATCGCCGCTCACCCACGCCGCTACGTACCGATCGAGCCAGTCCGCGACGGCGGCGGAGGTGGTCACTCCGCTCTCCATGAGAGCACTTCGGGTGGAGGGAGCATCGCCCCGAGAGCAAGGGCGGTGTGGTCGATGCCGTTCACGCCCTGGAGATGCCCCGTCCACCCCTGGGGGTTCGGGCGCAGGTACCCGCCGTAGCGGGTGTATCCACCCGCCTCGCGACCCAGCCGGTGCCACCCCTCGCGGTGCGGAGCAAGCTCTCTCCCCAAGCCGCGGACACGATCCTCCATGCCTGCGAGCACCGGGAATGCTCCCGCGAACAGACGTCCCATGCGCCGACCTGCCTCCCTCGACGACCCCGGAATCGTACGCCGTCGGCCCGCGTCATCGGGTGCCGCCATCCCGAGGCCGACGGTGAGGATGAGGGAGATGCTCGGGTGACGCCGTCGACGTCACCTCCTGTCGGGATGGGCCGACCCGCTTCGTCCGAGGAGAGGATTCGTCCGGAGGTCGGGTCGGCCCACCACGCCTGTGACACCTGGAGGCCCTGAGGCGAGAGATCGATCTGCACCGCCCACCCGGGCTCACCGGATGGGCCGGGGAACGTCGGCATGCATCCTGCGGCAGGAATCGACACCGCCGCGGGGCCGACGACTCGCCCTGGGTCCGTGCCCGAACCGGGTACGGATCGGAAGAGGGCAGCGAAGTGGGAAACGGATCCAGGAGAGGTTTGGATGGCTCGGCGCCGGGAAGCCGGCCCACCCAGACATGAGCACCGACGCCTTCGGCCGCCGGTGCGCCCGGGGATGCCGTGGTCGAAACTGCCCTCGTGGCCGAGGCCCCTTGGGCGTGCCTGCCCGCCCCCACCGTCGCCCCGACCACCATCACGATGGCACTTCGACACATGACGCGCCTCCCGGACGCTCATGCCCCTCCGCTCGCAGTATCCGACGCCGGCGGCCGACGATCATGGGGAGAACGACCCAAAAGTGTGGTCGACGTCTCTGCTCGTCGAGGGAGGCAGCTGACGATTGCCCGGCATGGCTGAGGTCAAGATTCAAGCGGGCATGTCCGCCACAACTGTGAACGCGCCGCCGCCGATCGTAGGCTCTCGGGCTGGATGCCCCAACGCTCGTCCCCGACCTCACGATGCCCATGACGTCTCGGGCTGCTGTGGTCGCTCGGATCTTCTCGTCGCTCAAGGTGCCGAATTACCGGCTCTACTTCGTCGGCCAGGTGGTGTCGCTCTCGGGCACGTGGATGCAGGGCGTCGCCCAAGCGTGGCTCGTGCTCGACCTCACCGGGAGCGGTACCGCTCTCGGCCTCGTGTCCTCGCTTCAATTCCTCCCGGTATTGCTCTTCGGCCCTCTCGGGGGCGTCCTCGCAGATCGGTTCGACAAGCGTCGACTCCTGTACGGCACCCAGACGGCCGCCGCGGCGCTCGCGGCGACACTCGGTGTCCTCGTGGCGACGGGGGTCGTCCAGGTGTGGATGGTCTACGTCCTGGCGACGTGCCTCGGCTTCGTCTACGTCATAGACAACCCGACCCGCCAAACATTCATCCACGAGATGGTGGGCGCGAACGACCTGACCAATGCGGTGAGCCTCAACTCGGTGGTCGTCAACGTCGCCAGGGTGATCGGTCCCGGCCTGGCGGGAACGCTCATCGTCGCCGTCGGGCTCGCGCCCTGTTTCTTCATCAACGCCGCCTCCTATGGCGCAGTGCTCGTCGCCCTCTTCCTCATGAACCCGCAACGGCTTCACCGTGGCGCCAATCAGGCTCGAGGGCGCGGCCAGCTGAGGGAGGGTCTCCGGTACGTCCGGTCGACGCCGGAGGTGTTCGTTCCACTCGTGATGATGGCGATCGTCGGCACCCTCGCCTACGAGTTCCAGGTGGTTCTTCCCCTACTGGCTCGCTTCACCTTTCATGGAGATGCCGGTACCTACGGGGCGATGTCGATGGTGATGGGATTGGGGGCCGTCGTCGGTGGTCTCGCCACCGCGGCTGCGGGACGACGCCCGGCGACATCACTGGCGTGGACTGCGATCGCCTTCGGAGTGATCCAGCTGATCACCTCCGCGGCGCCGACGCTGACACTCACGTTGATTGCACTCGGATTGCTTGGTGCCACGTCGATCCGGTTCCTCGCGTTGGGCAACGCCACGCTCCAGCTGGCGGCGGCACCGGAGATGCGGGGCCGGGTGATGGCATTGTGGGCGGTTGCGTTCCTCGGATCGACGCCCATCGGCGGTCCGATCGTCGGTTGGATCGGCGAGCACATCGGGCCGAGGTTTGCGCTGGGCCTCGGTGGTTTCGCCACGGTGGCGGCCGGGGTCCTTGCCTACCGGGCCCTGAGCAGGGTGGTCATGCGCGCCGGCACCGAGATCCCACCGCTCCCGCCGCCGAAGCCGGCCGCGTGAAATAGCGGGCCACGGAGCTCGGTGAGCTCGTCGCCGCTGCTCTACGGGCAGTGGCGGCGCTACCATGCGCCACGCCCACCCCGCCAAGAAGGTGTGGTTCGTCCGCTCCTCGAGATTCGACGAGCGAAGAAGGCGTCGCAGGCTGGTTCGCACTGCCCTTCGACTTCACATGCCGAGCGCTCCCCCGGTGGCCGGGGTGATCGGCCCTTCGACGACTGCCGCTGGCTTTGGAAGGAGCCCAACATGTCCCGTAGCCCCGCTCGGCCCACGACCCGCCCGGCGACCGCGCGTCGCGGCGCTCCCAACCCCGCCCCTACCAAGGAATCCGACCGGGCGCCTGAGGACCAGACGTTTCGGACCCGCGGCACCGTCAAGGTGGTGTCTCGCGACGCCAAATTCATCGTCGAGACCGACCAGGGCCTCCAGGTCGTCGCCCGTGCAGCCGGTCGCATGAGCCGGGGACGCAAGATTCGCATCCTGGCGGGCGACACAGTGGACCTCGAAGTCTCTCTCTATGACCTGACCAAGGGCCGGATCCTCTGGCGTTACGTCTGAGCGCGTAGCGACGGCCTCAGATCGAGCCGCGGGAACTCCCACACCTCCTCCGCTTCCCCGCGCCTTCGACGGCTCCGCTGGACTGCAGCGATCCCACCTTGCCGGCGCGCTCCGTCGGAATGCCGGCCGCCGGCACCGGAACCGTGGCTCGCCCGAACGAGACGGGCCCATCGGCGACGCGCTCACGCTCTACCTGGCATCCATGAGTGATTACGACCTTCTGACAGCCGATCAGGAGATCTCGCTGTCCCAGGAGATCGAAACGGCGGCCGCGACCATCTCCCGCATCGAGGCGCTGGGGGCTAGCGACATCCCCAGCCAGACAGAGCTCCGCCATGCGGTTCGGGTCCACCGCGAGGCTCGTGAGGTCTTCCTGGGCGCCAACCTCCGGCTCGTGGTGTCCAACGTGCGGCGTTACGGCCAGCCTGAGGGGATCACCACCCTCGACCTCATCCAGGAAGGCAACCTCGGGCTCATGCGGGCCGTCGACAAGTTCGACTGGCGCAAGGGTTTCAAGTTCTCCACCTACGCAACGTGGTGGATACGCCAGGCGATCAGTCGTGCCATCGCCGACAAGTCGCGTGTGATGCGTCTGCCCGTTCACGTGTTCGACTCGGTGCGAACCGTCCGGATCGCCCGCCACAGCCTGCAGGCGAGCCTGGGCCGCGCCCCGACCCCGGCAGAGATCGCCAAGGAGACCGGCTTCCCGGTGGATCGCGTGATCCAGGTCATGTTGATTTCCGACACCCTGTCACTCGAGTCACCGGTGGGCGATGACGGCGCGGAGCTCGGGGACTTCATCCGCGATGACGACGCCGCAGATCCATCGGAGATGGTGGAGTCCGCCGCGCTGGGCACACGCCTCCGACAGGTGTTCGGACAGCTTCCGCCGCGGGAGCGCAAGATCCTCGAACTCCGGTTCGGATTCGAGGATGGCCGCCCCCGGACCCTGGCCGAGATCGGTGAGGAGTTCGATCTCACCAGGGAGCGAATCCGCCAACTGGAGAAGCTTGCTCTCAGCCGTCTCCGTCATCCGTCCTTTGGACTGGGCGAGGACGCCTGAGTGCGCGGGAGGGTGGGCAGGCGGGCGGTTCTCGTGTGAACGAGAGGAGAACGAGTGGGAGCGTGCGCCGGTGGGGGTTTCTACGGTGTCGGAGAGAGGACTCGAACCTCCACGAGCGTTAAGCCCACTAGGCCCTCAACCTAGCGCGTCTACCAGTTCCGCCACTCCGACGTGGGCGCAGGAGTGTACCGCTCCTAGACGACCTGCTTGACCTCGGGGAAGTGGCAGGCGACCCAGTGGCCTGGCTCTATCTCGCGCAGCACTGGCTCTTCGTCAGAGCACAACGGAAACTCCGCCCGACTGCACCGGGTGTGGAAACGGCACCCCGACGGTGGGTTGATCGGAGACGGAATGTCGCCTTCGAGAATGATCCGCTTGCGGTGTCGCTCCCTCTCCGGGTCGGGGATCGGCACCGCCGACATGAGAGCGTGGGTGTACGGGTGC
>Ga0209751_10006213_pt1 | contig 11105 bp, 11 predicted proteins | sample RifCSP13_1_FD_184019 | JGI IMG/M metagenome (GOLD analysis project Ga0209751, IMG submission 184019) | Soil microbial communities from Rifle, Colorado - Rifle CSP2_sed 13_1 (SPAdes) (version 2) | ecosystem: Environmental > Terrestrial > Deep subsurface > Rock core/Sediment | place: Rifle...
CTGGAAGACCGGATACACCTCCTCCACCGACAGCGCACCCTCGATTCGCAGCAGGTGGCGGTGCTCGCGAGCTCTCCCCCGGGTGACCCCCAGGTAGCGAGCCACCTGCCGCCGTGTCCAGAAGGGTCCGACGAGGGTCACACCGTCGTTCGGGCGGTATGGCCGAGGCGCATCGCGTTCGCCTGCCACAGCACCTTGGTATCAGAGCCCGGGCCCAGGCTCAAGGGGCAATCGGCCATTGCCGACAGAACGCAGGCAAGCTCAGTCGGGCTCGAAGGTCAATCGCCGCACCGCGAACACCAGCGACGCGCCCACTGCGAGGCTGGTGCCGATGATGCCGGCGGCGGCGACGACGAACGCCATGCCCCTGGTCACCCAGCCGAAACCCCCGGCGTCGACGACCCGCATCCACACCCAGACCGCCGTCGTGACCAAGAACACGATCACCGAAGCCAGCGCACCCACGGCGAGCAGGACTTCGCCACCGGTCCGCCACCGATCCTGTTCCGGGGCGACACCACTCCCCCGCACCGCGAGGAGCACGGCGATGGCACCGGCGGCCCAGGCGCCGACGACGAGCCACGCCCCGATCACGTCGCTCGGCCGGTGCCACCCGGCAACGACCGTGGCGAGCCCGATCCCACAAGCAAAGGCCGTCGCCGCAAGAGCGGTCGGGGCCCGGAGCCGGTGAGGTACGACGAGGAGCGCCGCCACCGCCAGCGAGGCGGCGACCGTGGCGTGCCCGCTCGGGTAACTGTTCGGGTGGAGCACCGAGCCGGGAACGAGAAACGGGCGATCGAGAAGCGAGTGCTTCAGCACCTGAGTCGTCAGGTTCGAGCCGGCCACGATGACGGCGGCCGCAAAGGCGAGGGCGTACCGGCTCCGCATCACGGCGAGGGCGCAGATCCCCAAAGCAGTCACGGCAAGAGCCGTGACTCCCACCGCATCGAGCAGTGTCCAGGCGTCGACCACCACGGTCCCGGGAAGGGCATCCGTGCCGGCGAGAGCCGCCATGTCCAGGCGCTGGCCGACTCCGGTTCTGACGAACAACAGGTAGGCCCCCGCCGCTCCGGCGGAGAACACGACGACCAGCCACCACAGGGACTTCCTGATCACAGCCAGACGATAGAACCCGGTTGGGGGTGTGCCCCGGACCGGGAGCAACCATCGGGACGGAAGGCCGTGCGAGCGTTGGCGATCAACCGATGGCGAAGGTGATCTGCACCGTCACCATGACCTCTTGCTGCCCCGGCTCGATGGGCGTGGCGGCCCCGGCCGAGTCGGTGGCCTGGCGGTCGTAGTAGATGGGCGGAGTGTCGTATTCGATGTTCTCCGTGATGGTCACGGCCTTGCCCAGATTCACGCCGGCGAGTTGGGCGAGCTGGGTGGCCTTGGCCTCGGCATCGCTCCACGCTGCGGTCCGGGCCATCTGCAGCATGTCGCTGTTGTCCTCGATGCTGAACGCGAGTCCGTTCACCACGGTGTCATCGCCGCCTGCCGCGGCCGCAGCATCGATGACGCCGCCCGCTCCGTCGAGTTGACGAATCTTCACCTCGAGCTGGTTCTGCACGCGGTAACCGGTGAGCCTCGGTGTGGTGCCGTTGTAGTCGTACTCGGGATAGATCGAGTAGTTGGCCGTCTGGATGTCCTGTTCGGCCACACCCTTGGCCTGGAGCGCCGCGATGATCGCCGCCGCCCTGGCGGCGGCATCGGCGGTGGCGGCGTCGACCGTGGGGCGCAAGACGGAGACACCCAGTGTGAGGGTGAGGGTGTCGGGGGTGCCGGTCACCTTCCCCTGGCCGGTGACGTTGATGCCGGAGGCGCTGGAGCCGTCCCCGGCACTCGGCGCGCCCTCGCCGGTTCCGCACGCAGCGAGCGCCACCGCCGAAGCCGCAACGAGTAGTAGAAGCCTACGCATGTCAATCGTCCTCCCCGATGTCGAGTTGTTCTGTCGTTGGGACGGCCGTCGTCGGCGCTCGGTTCCCGCGATCTGACACCCCCGGGTCCCAAGCACGGCGGCGCCACAAGAGGTAGGACGCCACCCCCAGCGGAATCGGCAGCAGGTAGGTGACGAAGCGGAACACCAGGACTGCGGCGACGACCTGAGCCTTGCCGACCGGGTCGAGGCCCACTCCGAGGGCCGCGGCGTATCCCAACTCCACGACGCCGACGCTGCCGGGGGTGATGGGCAGGGCGGAGAGCAAGCGGACAAAGGCGAAGGCCGCCAGGACCTCGACCGATGACACCGCCGACTCGGCAACGCCTACCTCGCGCAGGGCGACGAGCAGCACCACGTACAGCGACAGATGGCTCATCGACGTGGTCACCGAAATCCGCAACCATCGATCTCGAATGAGGTCGGCGGCACCCCCGGAGAAAGCATCCCAGGACTCGCTCCAGGTCGTCACCGGTGCCCGCCGGAACCACCCGCGCACCCGGGAGACGGCGCGCCCGGCGAGGCCGCCGATGCGCCGGGCCAACCCTCTACTGTGGACGACGAGCCCCAGCACGACGATGACACCGGCCAACATGCCCAGGCCGACGGCCGCACCCAGAACCAGGGCACCACCGACCTCGCCACCGATGACCAGAAGGGCGAGGGCAACGATCGGCAGCCCGAACCTCACGAGGTTGTTCCATATGCCCGAGACGATCGTGGCAAGCACGATCGGGCGGTTGGTGAAGCCCCACGAGCGATACATCGCAAACGACACGCCCACTCCGACCGCACCGCCCGCCGGGAGGGTGTTGGCAACGGCGGTCGACGCCTGGTTGACGAGGGCCGCCTGCCCGGTCGTCAGCCCGGGTAGCACCGCCACCATGACCAGCCAGTACATGGAGAGGTTCCCCAGGCCGACGGCGACGAGGACGGCCACCTCGAACCATGACATGTCGCCGATCGTCTTCCACACGTCGGAGTAGGACGCGATCGCCGGCATGACGCCGAGGAATATCCCGGCGACGATGGCAATCGAGAGAACGGCCCGAAGCACGACCCAGGTGCGGGATCGCCTCCGGACCGACGCGGGCTCTGGGATCATCGGCACTCCTCCGAGAACCGGCGGGCTCATCGACCGGGCGCGGCCCCACCGGCAGCGTTGAGACCAGGATGGCACAGGCGGAGGATGACCACCCGGCAGCCCGGCGCAAGCCCTACGAGCGCACGGAGGACTCCGAGGGCGCCCCGGCGGCGGCGGCAGGCGACTTCCTCGCCGCCGTGGCGATGAGAGCCCACGCTCCGGTGAGGAGGCATGCCACCCCTCCCATGGCGAAGGCCGCCCTCGGGCCGAGCCAGTTGGCCACCCCGGCGGCGACGAGTCCTCCCACCGGAGTGCTGCCGAGGAACACGACGGCGAAGAGCGCCATCACCCGACCCTGCATGTGGGGAACGGTGTGCTCTTGGGCAAGCGCCTGTGCGGCCGAGACGAACGCGATCGCTCCCACGCCCACCGGGATGAGGAGAGCCGCCATCGTGCCCAGTGTTGGAGCGACGGAGGCGACCAGGGTGACCACGCCAAAGGCGATGGAGGCCCCGATCATGTAGCGCTGGGTGACGCGAACTCGCGAGGCGGTGATCACGGCGCCGACCAGCGATCCGACCGCCGACATCGAGATGAGCCTCCCGAACCCTCCGGGACCGGACGCAAACGTGTGCTCGGCGAAGAGCGCCAACAGGACGGTGAAATTGAACGCCAGCGTCCCGATCCACGCCAGCATCACGATCGGCAGACGAACCACGCGGTTGTCCCACACGTACCGCAGGCCCTCGACGAGCTGACCGCGAGCCTTGACGACCGCAGGCGACCGGAAGAGCGCCTCGGGTCGCATGAGCACCAAGGCAGCGATCACCGCGGCATAGGTCGCGGCGTTCACCGCAAAGACGATCGTCGCCCCCGGTCCGGCCAGCAGCAGTCCCGATATCGCCGGACCGATTGCCCGCGCCGAGGTCATGACCATCGAGTTGAGGCTCACCGCATTGGGAACGTCGTCGCGGGACACCATCTCACGCACAAAGGCGCGACGGGTCGGATTGTCGAGCGCATTCACCAGTCCGGCGGCGAAGGAGAACGAGTAGAGAACCGGCACCGTGATCCCACCGGCGACGCTGATGACCGCAAGCGACCCGGCGAGCACACCGAGAAGAGTCTGGGTGACCACGAGCAGCTTGCGCTTGTCGACCCGGTCGGCGATGACCCCTCCCCACAGGCCGAACACCAAGATCGGCCCGAAGTGGGTGAAGGTGATGGCTCCAAGGGCAACGGCGCTGTTGGTGAGCTTGAGGATGAGCCACACCTCGGCCACCTGCTGCATCCACAACCCGATGCTCGAGATGAACTGGCCCATGAAGAACAGCCGGAAGTTGCGGACTCGCATCGAGCGAAAGGTGCGGCGGACCGCCGTCTTCATCTGATTGGCGTTCCCGACCACCGGGCGATGATACGGAGCAAGGGAGACGCCTCCGGCAGCAGTCGCCGGCGACCGAACGATGATCAGCCGCAGTGACCCTCGATGAAGGCCTGTACCCGCCCCCACGCGTCACTCGACTCGCTGGAGAATTCCTCGAACTTGCGATCGAAGAACGAGTGGGGCGCGTTCGGATAGATGATGAGTTGATTCTCGACGCCGGCCGCGGTGAGCGCCTCCCCGAAGCGCTCGACTTCCTCGACCGGAATCCCCGGGTCTGCTCCGCCCATGAGTCCAAGCACCGGAGCGGTGAACTCTCCAGCGGCGGCCCGCTCCACGAGTGGGGTGGCTCCTTCTGGGAACACCCGGTTCGGGTGGCCGTAGAACCCGATCGCCCCGGCCAGGCCCAATCCGTTGCACGCCTGGTGCCAGGAGTTGCTGCCGCCGAAGCAGAACCCCACGGTGAACACCGGCTGATCCGGCTGGATCGAACGGAGGTGGGCGACTCCGGCGGCCGCATCGGCCCGCACGCCGTCGAAGGTCGTCTGCCGGACGTGCGGCATGGAGTCGAACCCGTCGTCGCGGCCTGCAGTGCCGGCGGTCCGACCGAAGTAGTCGATCGCCACGGCGTCGTAGCCGTGCTCGGCGAACCGGGTGGCGAGCTCTTCATAGAACCGGTAGAGACCCCTCACATCGGGCAGGACCAGAACGGTGGCGCCCCCGGTGCCGGTCCCCCTCGCCTCGAAGGCTGCGAACTCGTTCCCATCCGACGCATGAAGGGTGATCCGCCGATGATCGATGGCCGCTCCGCTGATCGGCACGATCGGCGGGGTGGAATCGACGTCGAAACACATCACTGCCTCCAGGGGAGCGCTGACGACCAGACCCTAGACCCCAGGGTGCCCGATGGACGCCCGAGGTGTCGAAATCGCTATTCTTCGCCGAGCCTGTGTGCGGTGATACGAGCGATTGACGATCTCGGGAACCCACCGGCGAATGCCCGTCAAAGGTGTCGGGCAGGGGACTCGAGAAAGGATCCCGATGAACATCTACGTAGGCAACCTCCCCTACACGACCACGTCGGACGAGCTGGAGTCGCTGTTCTCCCAACACGGCCAGGTCGACTCGGCAGCAGTGGTCATGGACCGTGATACCGGCCGCTCGCGAGGCTTCGGCTTCGTCGAAATGCCCGACGATGCTGCCCGAGTCGCCATCGAGGCGCTCAACGGCGCCGAGTACTCGGGCCGGCGGCTCAACATCAACGAGGCGAAGCCCCGTAGATGAGGTCGAGGTCGTCCGGCGTGTTGACCGCCATGACGATGCTGATCGCGGCATGTGGCGGCGGAGGTGACTCCGCCGCCACATCCACATCCACGCCGACCACGATGAGCGGCCCCGCTCAGGATGGCGCCGTCGTCGGCGTGTTCTACACCGGCACGCTCGACGACGGCACCGAGTTCGATTCCAATGTCGGCGGCACACCCCTCGTGTTCACGCTCGGCACCGGAGCGGTCATCGCGGGATTCGAGGACGCGGTGCGCGGCCGCTCGGTCGGCGAGACCTTCACGGTCAGAATCGAGGCCGCAAATGCCTACGGCGAGCGGTCGGATGCCAACATCGTGGACCTCCCCGCCGAGGGCGCACCGGCAGGCCTCCAAGTCGGCGATTCCGTGCAGCTCTCGAGCGGCGCGACTGTCGTCGTCACGGCCATCGGCACAGATACGATCACCGTCGATACGAATCACCCGCTCGCCGGTCAAGCCCTCACCTTCGAGATCACGATCGACTCCATCGACGATTGACCAATCGCCGGGAGTTGGTGATCAGGTGTCGAGCTTGCCGACCAGACGGGGGACGACGCGCCACTCCTTGGGAACCGCCGCCGCGGACAGGCGCCCCCTGGCCCACTCCCTCACTTGGGTGACCGTCACCCCGTCGAGCACGATCTCGGCGACCACCCGACGCCCCCACTCCCGATCGGGCACGCCGAAGACCCTGGCGTCGGCCACACCGGGACACCCTCGCAGCGTGCGCTCCACCATCACCGGATGGACGTTTTCGCCGCCGGTGACGATCAGGGCGTCCGCCCTGCCGCTGACCGTCAGCCGCCCGGCGTCATCGAGTACCCCCAGGTCACCGGTGATCAGCCACGCGTCGGGCCGCCTCGGCTCTGCTCCGAGATACCCGGGGGACACCATGGGCCCCCGCACCTCGATCCGCCCCTCGACACCGATGCCGGCCACGACCCCGTCGCGCGTGATCCGAACCTCGCCGCCGGCGATGGGTGCGCCCGCGGTCCCGAGCGATGCCTCCACCTCGTCGGGTCCCACGGTGCACACCTGGGAGGTCGTCTCCGTCATCCCGTAGGTCTGGAGGGGGACGATTCCCGACTCCAACGATCGGGTCAGTAGGGCCGGGTCGGAGGGGCCGCCTCCCAGCAGCACGGTCCCGCCGGCTCCGGGGCCGGCGTCGAGGACGCGGCGGAGCATGGTCGGAACGAGGGACGCAAAGCCGACCTTGGATAGGAGGGCGGCGGTGCGAGTCGCATCGAACCCATCCTCGAGGACAACGGGCGCACCGGCCTCCGCTTGTCGCCACGGAATCGACAGGCCGCCCACGTGGAAGAGGGGCAGCACGCAGAGCCAGCTGTCGTCCGGGCCGTTCCCCAAACGCAGCCGCGAGCCGAGTACCGAGGCCTCGACGTTGGCTCCGGTGATGACGACACCCTTGTACGCCCCCTCACTGCCCGAGGTGAACACGACGAACCGGGCGTCGGGGTGCGGGGGCCCCCACCCGGGATGGCCCTGACCTTTCGGTCTGGCGAGCAAGCGGTCGATCCCGCCGTCGGGAAGAGCCCACAACCCGTTCACCCCCGCTTCGCGGGTGAGGCGCATCGCTTCGGCAGGTGGAAGCCTCGGATCGATCGGCACGACGGTGGCATTCCCCCGTGGAATCCCCCACAACGCAGCCACGGTCGAGGCATCTCTGACCCCCCAGAGCGCCACCGCGCCACCGGCGAGACCGCTGTCCATGACGATCGAGGCGATTGCATCGGCGGCGCGGTCGAGCTCGCCATAGGAGATCGAGCGCTCGCCGACGACAAGCGCCGTAGCAGTAGCGCGTTCTCCCGCGGCCCGAGCCAGCCAATCCATGGAGAACAAAGTATCAGCAACGCGTGTCGAGTCGTCGGGTGGGCTGCGGACGTCGCGCCGTGCGTTGGGCCGGCCGGTACCCTTCGGGTGTGCACCGAGGACTCCTGGCACTGGCGTTCATCGGCGCGATCGTGCCCTGGCAGTCGGCGGATCTTGGCTCCGACCAAGCATGTCGGGGCGTTCCGGCGACCATCGTCGGCACCCCAGGACCCGATCGCCTCGTCGGCACCCCGGGTGACGACGTGATCTCGGGCGCCGAAGGCGATGATGTGATACTCGGGCGCGGCGGCGACGACGTGCTCTGCGGAGGGGGCGGGAACGACAGGATCGCGCCCGGAACTGGAGACGACGTCGCCGACGGCGGTCCCGGAGCGAACACGCTGTCCTTTGCTCACTCGCGGGTCCCGGTGATGGTCGACCTCACCAACCAAACGGCGCTCGATGGTGGCACCGACCTGGTGGCTTCATTCGACCGGGTGATCGGCTCTCGGTTCGGCGACGTTCTCCTCGGCTCGGATGCCGGTGAGAGCCTTCTCGGCCGAGGAGGCGACGACAGGGTCGAGGGCCGCGGCGGGGACGACCAGTTGCGCGGAGGGTCGGGAGACGACGAGATCGTAGGAGGCGCCGGTGTCGACCGCGGGTCGGGCGGTCCCGGCACGAATCGCTGTCAAGCCGAGGCGGTCTCCGAGTGCACAGCCGGGCCGGTTCCCTCGGTGGTGTTCCTCGCGCCCGGCGGCGACGACTCTGCCGGCGGCACGACCCCGGACTCTGCGGTCCTGACGTTGGGGCGCGGAATGGATCTGCTCATGGATGGGGGAACCCTCTTCGTCCTGCCAGGCCGGTATCGCCAGGGGGCGTTCTTCGACGGCGACCACGCGGCCGGGGGTTTCCGCATCTCCGGCGTGGGCGGCCGGCCCACGTTCGACGGCACCGCACGTCGAGACTTTGGAGTCTTCTGCACCCAATGCCATCGCCTGGCAGTCGAGTGGCTGCGGGTGGTCGGTTTCACGGACATCGGTGTTGGAGCGACCCTGAGCACGAACGTCACACTGCGCTACCTCGAGATCGTGGACAATGGACACCGCGCGCGCCACCCCTCCTGGGAGTTGGAGGGATACGGGATACACGTCGACGGCTCCTCCGGGGTGGTCATCGAGCACAACGTCCTCACCGGCAACGGACCGGACCCACCTGCGCCCGGACGGTTGCTCGGGACGGCGATCAACACCTACGGCAACCAAGACGTCGTGATCCGCCACAACCGCGCCCACCACAATCACGGCGCCGGGATTCTCGTCGAGGACTCGAGAGGCGCCCTCGTCGAGGCAAACGAGATCTACGAGAACGACCTCGATGCCAGTGCCGAAGGCTGGTGGGACGGTGGAATCTGGATCGACGGCGGCTCCGACGTCGTGCTCCGCGACAACCTGGTGCATGACAATCGCGGGGTGGGCATCGAGGTCAGCGACGAGGAGCGCCAACTCCCGACCGGGTACGTGCTGGAGGGCAATGTCTCGACCGGTAACTACTTCGGCATCTATCTGTGGAACTTCCGCACCACCGACTGGCCCGAAGAGGCGATCGTGCTGCTCGGCGGTGACAACGACTTCTCCGGCAATGCCTGCCGGGACGTCTGGATCGCCCCCCGGACCGACTTCGCCACCTGTCCATGAGGTTACGGCGCCGCCGCCATCCTCTCGCAACTACAGTCGCGGCTCCGCATTCACATCGGGGACTCATGGCATTTCACTGGACCGCGTCCGGCGACTACGGCGACATCCGGTACGAGACGATCCCCGGAGTCGCCAAGATCACCATCGACCGGCCCGAGGTCCGCAACGCGTTTCGTCCCACCACGCTGTTCGAGCTCAGTCATGCGTTCGAACGGGCTCGTGACGACGCCGCCATCGGGGTGATCATCCTCACCGGGGCTGGCGACCAGGCCTTCTGTTCCGGGGGCGACCAGAGGATCCGGGGAGACGCCGGGTACCTCGATCCCATGGGAACCCCGCGGCTCAACGTCCTCGACCTCCAGGTGCAGATGCGCCGGCTCCCCAAGCCGATCATCGCCATGGTCGCCGGATTTGCCATCGGCGGCGGCCACATCCTCCATCTCGTGTGCGATCTCACCATCGCGGCGGACAACGCGGTCTTCGGCCAGACCGGGCCCAAGGTGGGGTCGTTCGACGGCGGGTACGGCGCCGGACTCCTCGCCCGCATGGTCGGAGACAAGCGAGCTCGGGAGATCTGGTACCTCTGCCGCCAGTATTCGGCTGCCGAGGCATACGAGATGGGCATGGTCAACACCGTCGTTCCCCTCGCCGAGCTCGAAGCGACCACCGTGGCCTGGGCGACGGAGATCCTGGAGAAGTCACCTCTCGCCATCCGGATGATGAAGGCGGCGATCAACGCCGCCGGCGACGGCCTCTCCGGCCAGCAGCAACTGGCCGGCGACGCCACGCTGCTGTTCTACATGTCGGCGGAGGCGCAGGAGGGCAGGGACGCCTTCAACGAGAAGCGCCCACCCGATTTCGGGAAGTTCCCCCGCCTGCCGTGAGGGCCTGGCTCGTCGCCGCGCGGCCGGCCACCCTCCTCGCCGCGATCGCCCCCGTTCTCGTCGGCGGCGGCCTCGCCGCCCACGACGCCGTGTTCCGCCCCGATGCCTTCATCGTGACGCTGCTCACCGCCGTGCTCATCAACGTCGCCGCCAATTTCGCCAACGATGCCTCCGATCACGCCCGGGGGATCGACACCGCGGCACGGATCGGCCCTCCCCGGGCCGTGGCCGGAGGACTGCTGACCGCCCGCCGGGTCTGGCAGGGCACCGCGGTCATCGTCGGCCTGGCGACGGCAGGTGGTTTGTATCTCGCCTGGATCTCGGGGTGGCAGATCCTCGCCGTCGGGGCCACTGCCATCGTGGCGATGCTCGCCTACTCGGGTGGCCCGTGGCCCTACGGCTACCACGGCCTCGGCGAGGTGTTCGTGTTCGTGTTCTTCGGGCTGGCCGGCGTGGTGGGAAGCCGGTTCGTCCACGACTCGACCGCACCGGCGTCGGCATGGCTTCTCGCCGTCCCGGTGGGGATGCTGGTGACGGCGATCCTCGTCGTCAACAACGTCAGGGACCTCGACACCGATGGCGCTTCGGGCAAACGCACCCTGGCCGTGGTCATCGGTCGTCCGGCGACGAGGTTCTTCTACGGGGCCCTGGTCATGGGTGCATTCGGTCTCATCGGGGTGTTCGCCGCCACCGACCTCACACCGCGGCTCACCCTCATCGCCCTCGGCGCCCTGCCCCTGGCGGTGAGTCCACTACGCACCGTTGCCACCGAGGTTTCCGGCCCGTTGCTGATTGGCGCCCTCAAGGCGACGGCGCGGATGCACCTGGCGGTCGGGATCCTGCTGGCGATCGGAGCGACACTCGCCTAGGAGTCTGCTGACGCAGTTCGACCCGCCCGCGCCGATCGGTGCTCGAGGTTCCTGTAGCGTCTCAAGCCGATGCCTGACCGCAATGCCCGGTTCGCCCTCACCCTGATCGACGCCCTCGCCCGG
>Ga0209751_10006214_pt1 | contig 11105 bp, 13 predicted proteins | sample RifCSP13_1_FD_184019 | JGI IMG/M metagenome (GOLD analysis project Ga0209751, IMG submission 184019) | Soil microbial communities from Rifle, Colorado - Rifle CSP2_sed 13_1 (SPAdes) (version 2) | ecosystem: Environmental > Terrestrial > Deep subsurface > Rock core/Sediment | place: Rifle...
GCCCCGGGCCCCCGGCTACCCCCGATCCGGCCTGGCCGCCTGCAGGCGGGCCGACGTCCGGCAGCGGCCGGCATCGAACGGGGACGATCCGGATCATCGGGCCCGGTCGCCTCCTGCCCGGTCAGCGCTCCCGCGCGACGGTCACGGCGGAGACGGCCATGGCACCGTGGTCCAGCAGGACCCGGGCACAGGCCGCGAGCGTGCTGCCGGTGGTCAGGACGTCGTCGACGAGGACGATCCAGGCGCCGTCGAGCCTGGCGTGGCCCGCGATGCGAGGGCCTTCCGCATTCGAATCGAGCGCCTCAGGCCGCAGCCGGAACGCACCGGAGACGTTGCCGGCCCGCGCCCGGCGGTCGAGGTCGAACTGGGCCGTCGTCCGGCGCGTCCGCTCGAGGAGGAGATGGACCGGGAGCCCGCAGACGCGCCCGGCCGCCCGGGCGATCAGCTCCGCCTGGTCGTAACCGCGATCCGCAACCCGGTCCGGCGAGGCCGGCACCGGGACGAGGACATCCCCGCCGGCCCCGGCCCGCAGCCAGCGCCGCCCGACTGCGGCCCCGAGCGGCTCGGCGAGCCGTCGATCGCCCGCGTATTTCAGCCGGTGGAGTGCCCGCCGGGCGACCCCACCGAAGGCGGCGCAATGCTCGACCTGGGCAAGCGGCTCCGGGACGTCGCCCGGCAGTCCGATCGGGACGCCGGCCGGCAGCTCCAGCCGCGCGTCGAGGGCCGGGAGGCAGTCAACGCACAGCGCCGCCCCCTCCCGCCCGCAGCCGGCGCAGGTGGCCGGCAGGGCGAGGTCGAGGGCGCGCGACGCCAGCTCGCCGATTCCCCGACCCAGCTCCGCGATGACGTCCATGGCCAGCGCAGGGTCGCAGACGGCACGTACCTGGTGATCACCCGTGACTTGGCAGGGCCTCAACCCCGCCTTTCAAGCGGCGGTGCGGGCGGCTCTCCGCGGCGCCTCGCCGTCGCTCGCCGGCCAGTCGACGCACGGCCTCGCATCCTGCCAGACGGTCATGCCCGGACCCTTGGGCTGACATCGGCGCGGGTCATGCGGGTCCCGACGCGAAGGCCGAGCGTGGCGGACAGGCAGGATCCTGACAGCCGCTCATCGGGCGACTCGATGGCGGGTTGTGGCCCCGGCGGCGTCGCCGAAGCGTCCTCGGATGGCTGTCTGGCCTGTTCCGGGGCCGGGCGTGGGGTGCCGCCGGTCCCGGCCAGCCCGCCTCAGCCGAACGTGACGATGTCCCCCGGCACCGTCGCGGTGGCCTCGATCGTCCCGACCGGCAGCTCCAGGCAGCCGTCGGCGCCGCGGACGAGGGGCACGATCCCGAGCCACGGCCGGAGGCCTCGATGGACGGACAGGACCCGCCGTGAGCCGCCCGGCCCCGGCCGGCCCAGGAAGACGGCGTCGATCGGGATGCGCATGAAGAACATGTGAATCCCGTTCGAGCTCGGCAGCCACAGGGCGTCGCCGGCCGGGAGGCGGGCGCGGCCCATCAGGCCCAGGAACTTCGCCCAGAGCGAGGCGGCGACCTCGACCCGGTCCGCGAGGACCGTGCCGCGGGTCACGTTGTGCGCAGTCAGCGTCTGGCCCCCGCCCGCTACGGCGCGCGGCCCGGTCCGGCTTACTGGCCGCCTGGCTGGGCGACGCCGATGTTACCGATGATCAGGATGATCGCCGGGCCAAGGATGACGATGAAGAGGGCCGGGAAGATGCACCCGACGAGCGGGAAGAGCATCTTGATCGGCGCCTTGGCGGCGGCCTCCTCGGCCCGCTGGCGGCGCTCGATCCGGAGCTGTTCCGACTGGACCTGGAGGACCTTCGAGATCGAGACGCCGAGCTGCTCGGCCTGGATGATCGCGCCGACGAAGTTGGTGAGCGGCACGACCTCGGTCCGCGGGATGATGTCGCGGAGGGCCTCGCGCCGGACCTTGCCGACGCGGACCTCGGCGAGGGCCCGCCGGAACTCGTCGATGAGGGGGCCCTTCATCTTCTCGACGACCTTGCCCAGCGCGGCGTCGAAGCCGAGGCCGGCCCGGACGGAGATCGTCAGGAGGTCGAGGGCATCCGGGATCTGGAGCAGGATCGCCTTCTGGCGCTTCTTGACCCGGCCGCTCAGCCAGAACTCCGGGAGGATGTAGCCGATCCCCAGGCCGACCACGCCGAGGGCGATGCCGAAGAGGAAGTCGCCCTGGATCAGGCCGAAGACGATGAACAGGATCGCCGCGACGACGACCGCGACGATCGCCTTGATCCCCAGCCAGTCGGCGGTCCGCATGTCGCCGGGGTTGCCGGCGAGGGCGAGCCGCTTCTCGGTTCGCTCCGAGAAGTTCGACGACGTGATCCGGGCCACGCTGCCCGACAGGCGGCCAGCGAGCGGCCGGATCGTCCGGTCGAAGAACGGCTGCTGGAGCTCGAGCTCCTCGAGGTTCTTCGCCGTCATCGAGCCGAGCTGGGTCAGGCGTGCCTGGACCGGGTCCACCGGCGCGCTGCCGGCCAGCCCGAAGGCGATGAGGATGACGGCCGCCGCGGCGACGGCGGCGACGATGACGGGCAGGAGGGGCATCGGCCTAGACCTCGATGTCCACGATGCGGCGGATGAAGACGAAGCCGATCATCATCATGAGCAGGCCGAAGCCGAGGATGATGATCCCGGCCGGCAGGCCGCCGATGTTGACCTTCGGATCCCACATCGGGTCGAAGAAGCTCGGCGCGGCGAGGAAGATGAAGCCGGCGAGGCCGAAGGGCAGGAGGCCCACCACGTAGCCCGACAGGCGCTGCTGCGCCGTCAGCGTCCGGATCTCGCCCTTGATGCGGACTCGCTCGCGGATCGTGAACGCGATCGAGTCGAGGATCTCGGCAAGGTTGCCGCCGACCTGGTGCTGGATGTTGATGGCGGTGGCCATCAGCTCGAAGTCGTCGGAGCGGATGCGCCGGACCATGTTCTCCATGGCCTGGTCGAAGGGCAGGCCCAGGTTGACCTCGCGGATGACCCGGGCGAACTCGGTCGAGACCGGCGGCCGCGACTCGCGGACGACGAGCTCGATCGCCTGGAGGAACGACGAGCCGGCTCGCAGCGCGTTGGCGACGAGGGTGATCGTGTCCGGCAGCTGCTTGTTGAAGGCGCCCAGCCGGCTCGACTTGCGGCGACTGAGCCAGAAGCGGGGGATGATGAAGCCGACGATCAGGCCGCCGATGAGGGCGATGATCGTCTGGAACGAGGGCATGACGAAGCCGATGACGAAGAAGATCGCCGGCACCCCGACCGTCGAGGCCGCCCAGATCCCGAGGAACTCGGACGGCTTCAGCTTGAGGTCGGCCCGGGCGATCTCGCGGGCAAGGTTCGCCCCGAAGTCGCGCTGCTCGACGACGCGGTTGAGGCTGGCCAGGGCGCTGCTCTGGGCGAGCAGCTCGGCGAGGCCCTCGGGCTTCTCCTTCTTCTTGGCCTCCTTGGTCCCGGCTGCGTAGCGCTCCAGCCGGGCGGACACGCCCGAGCCGCCGCCCGACGAGGCGATGCCGACGGCGATGAGGAGGATCGCCACCGCGGCGATGGCGGCGACGATGATGGTCATGCTGTTCATCGTGCTCAGCCCTTCCCCGACCTAGTACGCGAACCCGAAGAGGCCCTGGGGCAGGTGGATGCCCTGGACTTCGAAGCGCTCGACGAACTTGGGGCGGATGCCGGTCGGCTTGAGGCGACCCTGGATCTTGCCGTCGAGGACGCCGGTCTGCTCGAAGACGAAGACGTCCTGCATGACGATGACATCACCTTCCATGCCCTGGACCTCGGTGATGTTGGTGATCTTGCGGGTGCCGTCCTTGAGGCGCGACTGGTGGACGATGAGATCGACCGCCGAGGCGATCTGCTCCCGGATGGCGCGGACCGGGAGGTCGACGCCGGCCATGAGGACCATCGTCTCGAGTCGCGAGAGCATGTCGCGCGGGGTGTTGGCGTGGCCGGTCGAGAGCGAGCCGTCGTGGCCCGTATTCATGGCCTGGAGCATGTCCAGGGCCTCGCCCGAACGACACTCCCCGACGACGATCCGGTCGGGCCGCATCCGGAGGGCGTTCCGGACGAGCTCCCGGATCGGGATCGCGCCCTTGCCCTCGATGTTCGGCGGCCGGGACTCGAGGGTCACCACGTGCTCCTGCCGGAGCTGGAGCTCGGCGGCGTCCTCGATCGTCACGATCCGCTCGTCGTTCGGGATGAAGCCCGACAGGACGTTGAGGGTCGTCGTCTTGCCGGAGCCGGTGCCGCCGGAGACGAAGATGTTGAGGCGGGCCTCGACGCAGGCGCGCAGGAACTCGAACATCTCGGGTGTCGAGGTCCCGAACCTGACCAGGTCGTCCACGGTGAAGGGGGTGGCCGCGAACTTCCGGATCGTGATGACGGGACCGATGAGCGACAGCGGCGGGATGATCGCGTTGACGCGCGAGCCGTCGGTCAGGCGGGCGTCGACCATCGGCGACGACTCGTCGACGCGGCGCCCGATCGGGGCGATGATCCGATCGATGATCCGCATGACGTGGTCGTCGTTCTGGAAGACGGTGTTCGTCAGCTCGAGTTTGCCGGCCCGCTCGATGTAGATCTGGCGCGGGCCGTTGACCATGATCTCCGAGATCGACTCGTCCCGAAGGAGCGGCTCCAACGGCCCGAGGCCGATGATCTCGTCGGTGATCTGCTCGAGCATCCGGACCCGCTCGGCCCGGGTGAGGGCGAGGCCCTCCTCGTCGATGACCTTGCCGAAGATCTCCTCAATCTGGCGGCGAACCTCGACCTGGTTGGACAGGTCGAGCTTGGGATCCAGGTCCTGGATGACCCGGTTCTGGATCCGGAACTTGACGTCCCGGAACGATTCCCGGACTGGCGCCTGGGACATCAGCCTCGGCGCGACCGGCGTCACGGCCGGCGGTGCGGCGCCCCCGCCCGCCGGGGCGGCCGGTGCCGGCGTCCCGGCGACTGCCGGCTCCTGGCCCGGTCGGGCACTCTCGATCCGCTTCAGCAGGGACATCGCCACCACCCCTTCATCGCCCCCGAGGGCTGCCTGCTCAGGTCAATCATCGCCATGCGAACAGCGACTTCTTCGCCGCCGCCTTGTCCTTGGTCTTCGATTCGGCTGCCGCCGACGCGGTCGAGGCCGTCGCCGGTGCCGTCCCCACGACCGCGGTCGCGAGCCGGAGGACGTCCTGCGAGACCTGGGCCTCGCGGTTGCTCAGGAAGAACGGTACGCCACGGTTGAGCGCATAGACCACGCTCCGGCCGTCGCTCACGATCGTGTGATCCACTTTCCGGCCGATCGAGTGCTCCACATCCGCGACCCGGATGCCGAGGGTCGAGTCCGCGCGGTTGAGCACGAGCCGGATCTTGCCGGCCCCATAGCCCAGCTGCTCCGCGACCTCCAGGAAGAGGCGCATGTTCTTGATGCTCGTGATCTCCAGGCTCAGCAGCGTCAGGATCAGGTCCGCCGAGTCGAGGATCCCGAGGGTGGCGTCGTTGAAGGACGAGGGGCAGTCCACGACCACGAGGTCGTTCTCCGCCCGGAGCCGCTCCACGACCCGCCGGGCGTGGGCCGCGGTGATGAGCTCGGCCTGCTCCGGGGAGGAGGGGGCCAGGAGCACGCGGACGCCCGACGAGTGGTTGATGACGTAGCTGTCCAGCTCGTCCGGCTCGCCGGCCTCAAGCTGGTTCGCCAGGTCGGCGATCGACTTGTTCTTGGGGTTGAGATTGAGGAGGACGCCCACGTCCCCGAACTGGAATGAGGCATCCATGAGGGCCACCCGACGGCCACCGAGCGACGCCGCGGCCACGGCGAGGTTCACCGCGATCGTCGTCCGGCCGACGCCGCCCTTGGGGCTGAAGATGGCCACCACGATGCCCGGCTCACCGCTGGTGGACGCGGTCGAGGCACCCGCTGCCGCGGCGGCGATGGGGGCCGTGATCCGGCTCTGCTTGTCGCGCTCGCGCGCCCACACCTGTCGGATGGACGCGGTCAGCTCGTCGGAGCTGAAGGGCTTGACGAGGAACTCCCGGGCACCGGCGAGCATCGAGCGACGGAGGTAGTCCGCCTCGCCCTGGACGGACATCATCACGACCGCGGCCGTCGGGCACTTCACCGCGAGCAGCTCGGTCGTGGCGATGCCGTCCATGTCCGGCATGTTGATGTCCATCAGGACGACGTCCGGCACGAGGGCCACCGCCATCGTGACCGCCTCGGCCCCGGACGCGGCGGCACCCACGACGTCGATGTCGCTCTCGAAGCCCAGGAGCTTCGTGAGGTGATCGCGCGTCTCCGGGATGTCGTCGACGATGAGGACCTTGATGCGATCGGTCATGGCGAGTGTTGTGCGTCTCCTGCCCGCAGCGAGGCTACGGAAGGGGGCTTGGTCCAGGGACGATCACGAAGCCTGGCGGCAGGACGCCCCAGTCCGAGATCAGGTTCGCCAGGATCAGGCCCGTCGTCTCGATCGTCTCCGGGATGATCGGGTTGCTCTGCTCGTCGACGAAGTCCTTCGGCGAGCGCAGCGTCAGGGTGATGTTCCCGTCGACCTGGGCGAACTTGACGACCTCGGCCTGCTGCAGCGTGACGGCCAGGATGACGATCTCCTGCTGCCCGGTGAGAGCGGTACCGCCCGAATCCGGAGCCGGGGTCGGGGCGCCGGCTGCCGCCTCGGGTGGCGGCGGCAGGAGGGTTGCCACGACCTGGATCCCCTGGAGGAGGACCTTGACGCTGGTCGGGTCGTAGACCGCGGCCTCGCCGTTGAGCGGCTCGATGTCCGGGTCGACGAAGTAGTTGATCGGGAAGCTGTCAGGGCTGATCTCCGCCACGACGTCGACAAAGTCGCCGGTCTTGATGAGCGTGCCCACGCCCGAGACCTGGTCGACCTGGACGGCGATGCAGGTGAAGCCCGCCAGGCACTCGATGTTCGTCGGCGAGGCCTCGCTCAGGAACGCCGCCGCGGTGATCTGCTGGCCGCGGGTGATCGTCTGGCGGGCGACCTTGCCGATCGCCTGGCTCGGGTTGCCGAGCGCGCCGACCTCGCGGTCCTCCGTCGAGATCTTCTGGGTCGTGACCATCGCGGCGGTCACGGTCACCCCGAGCGGGATGTCGCGCGCGGCGACGACCGTATCGAGCTCGGCCGGCGGCGCCGTGGTCGCGCCAGGACCAGTGGGTCCGCCGGCGTCCCCGCTGAGCAGGATGACGACGAACACGAAGGCCAGAGCGGCGAGGAACACGCCGATGAGCAGGATGAGCCGATTGGAGCGCTTCAAGTGAGATCCCTCCCCGGACGCCGTGTGACAGGTGGCACCACTCTAGCACCGCCCTGATCGGCCGCGACTATACCAATGGGCTAGGACTACTGGTAGGTTTCGGCAGGAACGCCCGCACGGTGCAAGGTGATTCGCAAGGTCCTCCTGGCGGATCGCCGGAGACGAATCGGCCCGTCCCCATTTCGGACGGGCCGCCTGGGCCCGAGCGGGCCTCGGGCCTGGTGGACTGACCGTCGACGTCGATTCGGCGAGCCGAGCACAACGGCAGCGGACCGTCGACCTTCCGGCCGCCGGTCCGCTGAGATCGGAATGAACGGGCGCCTAGACGGACGCGCCGATGGTGCTGAGGATCGCGCTGATCTGGCCACCCAGGAACAGCAGCGCGACGATCGCGACGATGGCGATGAGGGCGAGGATCAGCGCGTACTCGGCGAGACCCTGGCCGTCCTCATCCGTGCGGAAGGACGCGATGAGTGCGGAAAGATACGACATGCGGTTGGATACCTCCTTCCCGTCAGGCTCTCCGATGCCGGAGGCGGCGGTCACCGTATCGGTCCGCCGATGCGGGTGTCAAGGCCGCAAATGGTCCCGCCGGTGCGCGGGGGCACAGAACCCCGCCGACCCGGACGCGGAACCGCCGGCCCTGGTGGGCCGGCGGTCGTCAGATCCGGCTGGGCGGCTCAGAGCGATGAGCCGATGATGCTGAGGATCGAGCTGATCTGGCCCCCCAGGAACAGCAGCGCGAGGATCGCGACGATGGCGATCAGGGCGAGGATCAGCGCGTACTCGGCGAGACCCTGGCCGTCCTCGTCCTGATGGAATGAAGCGATGAGTGCGGAAAGATACGACATGCGGTTCTGGACACCCCCTTCCCTTCAGGCTCCCCGGTCGCCGGAGGCGCTGGCAACGTACGGTCGGACCCGACCAGGTGTCAAGATCACCGATGGTCCCAGCACCGCACAGTCACGTCAAAGGACCGCCGGCCCGACTGGGCCGGCGGTCCACTTTGTGGTGCGTGGGTGCGCCTAGATGGACGACCCGATGATGCTGAGGATCGAGCTGATCTGGCCCCCCAGGAACAGCAGCGCGAGGATCGCGACGATGGCGATCAGGGCGAGGATCAGCGCGTACTCGGCGAGACCCTGGCCTTCCTCTTTTCGCTGGAACGAAGCGATGAGTGCGGAAAGATACGACATGCGGTTGGACACCCCCTTCCCGTCAGGCTCTCCGATGCCGGAGGCAACGGCCAACGTACGTTCGGAGGGTCCTCCTGTCAAGGTCACCGATGGGCCCTCAACCGCACCACCGCGAGCACACGGAGGCCGCCGGCCCGACGGGCCGGCGGCCTCCGATCTCGAAACCGCTGGAGCGCCTAGACGGACGCGCCGATGGTGCTGAGGATGGCGCTGATCTGGCCGCCCAGGAAGAGCAGGGCGACGATCGCGACGATGGCGATGAGGGCAAGGATGAGGGCGTACTCCGCCAGGCCCTGGCCGGTCTCCCGGCGAAGCGTGGCGAGGATCGACTGGATGCGCGTCATGGGCCAAGGGCCTCCCATACGGATGATGTCACCCCCGCCTCATTTCACCCAGCGGGAGCGCCACTCTAGGCGCATCACCTGGTGCGGTCGAGGATGACCTTTGGGTTATGGCAACAGGACCCGGTGCCGGTGTGCGCCGGGCACGCGACCCGGCGAACGCGGTCAGCGCGGCCCGCCTCAGGCCGCGGCGTTGTCCCCCGCGGCGCGCTGTGGCCCCTCGTCGCCGGGCTCGGGAAGCGGCGCGACGAGCCGCAGTCGGCCACCCCGGTCGAGGACCTCCTCGGTGATCCCGAGTGTCGCCGCCCGGTCCGCCAGGTCGCGGGCCAGACTGGCCGGGAGCTGGACCGTCGCCGCGCGGGCAGCGGCCTCGACCGCCTCGGCATGGTCTCGCCGGCGCTGCTCCATCATCTCCGCCAGGGCCGGCGGGAGCTTCGCCCCGGGCGCGGGAAGGTCGACCGCCGGGACCTCGGGCGCACGCTTCTCGGCGGTCAGCTCGGCGGTCAGGACGTCGCCCCAGTCGAGTCGCAGCGAGATCCGGTCGGGGCGCTGGGCGAGATAGCCGGCCAGCGCCTCGTCGAGGATCCGGAAGAGCCCGCTCTCGAGCTCAACGGGCAGGCGCCGATCGCCGCCGAGCGCCTCGAACTCGACGGCGATCCCGGCCCGCCGGCCGCGGTCACGCGCGGCCCGGCGCAGCGTGGGCACGAGACCCAGGTCGTCGAGGACCATCGGGCGGACGTCGAAGATGAACGTCTTGGTCGCCTCGAGGGTGTGCTGGACCATGGCCACGAGCTGGCGGACCTCGGCCTGGGCGGCCACCGGGTCTGCGCCCACGAGCCGTTCCACGATCTCCGCCTGGAGGACGATGTTGGTGAGGCTCTGGGCCGGCCCGTCGTGCATCGCCCGGGCGATCTCCCGGCGGAGGTCCTCCTGGGCCGTGAGGATGATCCGGGACATCGCCGGCGCGGTGCCCGACGCGTCGCCCGCCGCCGGTTTGCCGCCCTTCCGCCGCTTGCCACTCCCCGCCGCGGCGTGGTCCGCGGCGTCGGCCGCGGACGCGCCGTCCTCGGCCGGGCCGCCTGCCTCGCCGTCCTCGGCCGGGCCGCCTGCCGCGTCGTCCGGCTCGGCCTCGGGTTCGATCCCGACCAAGGCCCGGACACGAGCGGCGTGGTCGTCGACGGCCTCCTTGAGCCGGACGAGGGCCTTGCGCTTGGCCTCGAGGATCTCCACCTGGGCGTCCATGAGGGCCGCCCGGCGGGTCAGGGTGACGGCCTGGTTGGCCAGGTCGATGGCCTCGCGGGCGGACGTCGAGGAGCCCATCGCCACGAGCTTCTCGGCCGCCGCCGCGCGGCGGGTCTCGTGGCGGGCGGATTCGCTCCGGGCCTGGCTGACGAGGAGGTCGATCTCGCGGACCTCGGCATCCAGGTTCGCCGATTCGGCGGCAATCTGGGCGGCGAGGTCGGCGCTGGCGGTCATTCGGGCCTCAGGCTCGCTCGGTCGCTGGGACGCGGGGGTGAGTGACGGTCAATCCTCGGGCATCTTGATCCAGCCCTGGCGCATCGCGTAGACGACGGCCTGGGTCCGGTCGTTTACGGACAGCTTCCGGAGGATCGAGCTCATGTGGTTCTTGACGGTCTGCTCGGAGATCGAGAGCGTGTAGGCGACCTGCTTGTTGGTCATGCCCTGGGCGATGTTGTCGAGGATCTCGACCTCGCGCGGGGAGAGCGGGGCGAAGATCGGGGCGGCCTCCTGGCCGTAGACGGCCAGCTCGCGGAACTCCTTGAGGACCCGCGAGGCGACGGCGGGCTGGGAGAAGACCTTGTCGTTGATGAGGTACTCGCCGTTCGCGACGCGACGGATGATGTTGACGAGGTCGTCGGGGCTGACGTCCTTGAGGATGAACGCCGCCGCGCCGGCCTTGATCGCGTCGAAGAGCGCGTCCTCGTCCTCCTGGACGGCCAGGACGATGATCGACACGGACGGCAGCTCGCGCTTGATGCGCTGGGTGGTTTCGATCCCGCCGGGCGACGGCAGGGACAGGTCCATGAGGATGATGTTGGGTGACGTATCGAGGGCGGCGTCCATCGCGCTCCGGGCGTCCTCGGCCTCGCCGACCACCTCCAGGTCCGATTCCTTGGACAGGATCTGGGCGATCCCCACCCGGAAGAGGACGTGGTCGTCGACGATCAGGATGCGGACGCGCTCCTCGCCGAGCTTCCGGCGCCGCTCCGGGCCGCTGTACTCCATCGCGCTCATTTGCTCTCCTCTGCTCCCCGCGGGATCGCGATCCGGACCAC
>Ga0209751_10006215_pt1 | contig 11103 bp, 11 predicted proteins | sample RifCSP13_1_FD_184019 | JGI IMG/M metagenome (GOLD analysis project Ga0209751, IMG submission 184019) | Soil microbial communities from Rifle, Colorado - Rifle CSP2_sed 13_1 (SPAdes) (version 2) | ecosystem: Environmental > Terrestrial > Deep subsurface > Rock core/Sediment | place: Rifle...
CCGGTCATCGAACGATCGATCGAGAAGGCCGCCGCGACGAGGCCCGGACCGCCGGCCAGGCGGCGGTCGGGGGTGTGCCGTCCCGCAGAGGTCTCCGACCCCGGCGATCGGCGTCGACGGCGCGCGGCCGCGTGCGCGGCCAGGGCCGCCCGCATCGCGATCATGCCCTCGAGCGGCTCCACGGCGCGGATCAGGACGGCGCCGGCCCGGCCGCTCGGGCCGCTGACGACGTTGAGGCAGTCGTACATCCCGTAGACAAGGTACACGTAGGCCACTCCCGGCGGCCCGAACATCGGGGCGGTCCGCGCGGTCAGGCCCGCCCGGGCGTGCGAGGCGCGATCCTCTGGCCCCAGGTAGGCCTCGACCTCGACGATCCGTCCCACGCGGCGCGGGTGCTCCGGGACCGACGAGCCCGCGTCACCGGGATCGCCGCCCGCATCGCGGACGAGGAGCGTCCCAAGGAGCGCCGCGGCGGCCTCGACCGCCGGACCGGCAAGGAGCTCCCGCGGGAAGCCGGGGCCTGCCGTGCCGGACCGAGGGCTCAGGGCGCGAAGACGTCCTTCACCGCGGGCGGGAAGGCGAAGCCGAAGATCAGCAGGATGAACGGCACGATCCGGTCGCGGACGATCGTCGCCGTCAGCGACTCGTTGAGCGCCCCGTGGATCTCGCGGATGAATGGGAACTCGGCGGTGGTGCGCTCGGCGCCGACGGTCAGGAAGAACGGGTCGGTGATCAGGAAGAACGCCCCCAGGATCAGGCCGGCCTCGATGACGCCGATGACGCCGCCGAGGATCTCGTCGATGACCGGGTACTGGGCGAACAGCGGCAGGGGTCGGTAGAAGAGCTGGATCGCGATCGTCGCCGCGACGCTGCCGGCCAGGAAGACGGTCCCGAACGCGATCATGTGGTTGTACTCGGTCGGGTACTGGGTCCAGTTGTTGGCCAGGAACTCGCCCAGCGGCGCCCGGACCTGGGCCGCGACGAGGAGCGAGATCAGGATCGAGGCCGTCCCGAGCAGCCGCCGGATGATCCCCTGCATGAAGCCGAGGATGAACATCCCGAAGAGGGCAAAGAAAACCAGGAGGTCGATCGCGTCGATCGACGTGATGGCCCCGATGATGTCCACCGTGCTCCACTCCCCCGGCCCGGCGCGTCGGAGCGACCGTTCGGTCGCTGCCGTTCCCGGGCGGCCACAGGGTAGCAGCGCCCTTTCGGCCGCCGCAACCGGATCGTTGCCGCGGCGCACCCGATCGATCGATCGGCCGGCGACCCGCCGGACGGATCCCGATCAGCTCCGGAGGCGCCCGCCGGCGGTCTCGAGCGCCCGCACCACCGCCGCCATCGCCGCCTCGACCTCGGCCTCGATGAGCGTCCGATCCGCGGCGGCGAAGCGGAGCCGGAAGGCGAGGCTGCGCTCCTCGGCCGCGAGCGGGGCGCCGCGGTAGACGTCGAACAGCCGGACGTGACGGAGGAGCGGGCCGGCGCTGGCCCGGATGACCATCTCGAGCTCGCCGCTCGGGCGGTCCTCGGTGACGACGACGGCGACGTCGCGCTCGACGTCGGGCTGGCGGGACGGGGCCACGGCCCGCGGGACGGGAAGCTGCCCGGCCGTCAGGCCGCGGACCGACAGCTCGGCGACGATGACCCGTCCGCGGACGTCCCAGGCCTCGACCAGACTGGGGTGGAGCTCGCCGATTCTGCCGGCCAGGCCCGTCGCGCCGGTCCCGTCGATCGCGCGGACCTCCGCTGCCCGTCCCGGGTGGAGGCTCGGCTCCGACGGGACCGGCGTGTACGAGGGCTCACCGAGCCCGAGGTAGCCCGCGACGAGGGCGACCAGGCCCTTGGCATCGTCGAGGTCCGCGTCGCGAGCGGGCCGATTCCATGCCGGCTGGTCGAGGGGGCCCCACAGCGCGAGCGCAAGGCGCCACCACTCGCTCGTTGTCTGCCCAACCCGGCCGTAGCCCTTGCCGACCTCGAAGATCGCGACGTCCGGGCGCCCCCGCCGAGCGTTTGAGGCGACGATGTCGAGGAGGCTCGCGACAAGCGACTGGCGAAGGACGGAATGGTCGGCCGAGAGGGGGTTCGTGACCGCGATCGGCGTCCCGCGCGCCTCGGTCTCGCCATCGGCGACGTCGACGGGCTCGCGCCAGCGCACCCGATCGAGGCTCGCCGGCGCCACCAGCGCGTGGGTCACGACCTCGCGCAGGCCGGCCCCGACGAGCGCCCGACGCAGGCCGTCGCGGAGCTCCAGCGGTGAGGATCGGAAGGGCGGCATTGATGTCGAGGGCAGGGTCGACGGGACGAGGTCGTAGCCATGGATGCGGGCCACCTCCTCGGCGATGTCGGCCTCGATCTCGATGTCGCGGCGCCAGGTCGGGACGACCGCAACGAGGACATCGGCCGGATCGGCCTCGACGACGAGTGGCCGCTCGCCGGCGGCGACGCGGACGTTGACGCCAGCCCCGGACCCGGCGGTCGTCGGATCGTCGCCGGCCCCGCCGGCTTCGATCGCCAGCCCCACCCGCTCCAGGACCGCCGCCTGTTCGGCGGGCGCCAGCGCGGTGCCCAGGAGCCGGTTCACCCGGGCCGGGCGGAACGCGACCCGGGCTGGCGGCGGCTCGGCCGGGTGCGTGTCGACGACGCCCGGGGCGACCGTGCCGCCGGCCCACTCGGCGACCAGGCGCGCGGTCCTGTCGGCGCCGATCCTCGCCAGGCGATGCTCCTGGCCCTTCTCAAAGCGGAGGCTCGCCTCGGAGCGGAGGCCGTAGCGGAAGGCGGTCCGGCGGATGCTGATCGGGTCGAAGATCGCCGATTCCACGACGACGTTGCGGGTCGCGTCGGAGACCTCGGATTCGGCGCCGCCCATGACCCCGGCGATTCCGAGCGGCCCGGCCGCATCGGCGATGAGGAGCGTCTCAGGGTGGAGCTCGCGATCGACGTGGTCGAGCGTCACCAAACGTTCGCCGGGCCGGGCGAGCCGGACGACGATTCGGCCGTCGTGGACAGCCGCGGCATCGAAGATGTGGATCGGCTTGCCCAATTCGACCATGACGTAGTTCGAGGCGTCGACGACGTTGCTGACGGGCCGCACGCCGGCGGCGATGAGGCGCATCTGAACAGAGGCTGGGGACGGGCCGACCCGGACGTCCTCGACCCAGCGGCCGACGAACCTGGAGCACAGCGTCGGGTCCTCGACGTCGACGCGGAGGCGCTCAGGGGTTGGGCGCCCGGCCTCGGTCACGGTGCTGTCCGGAAACCGGACGCTCGTGCCGGTCACCGCGGCGATCTCGCGCGCCAGCCCGACGATCGAGAGCGCGTCCCCGCGATTCGGCTTGACGTCGACATCGAGGACGACGTCGCCGTACAGGCCGGCGAGCGGCACACCGAGCGGCGTGTCGGCCGGCAGGATCATGATTCCGTCGGCGTCGGCGGTGAGCTGGAGCTCATCGCCCGAGCAGAGCATCCCGTTGCTGACGACACCCATCTTCTCGGTCCGCTCGATTCGGCGGTCGCCGGGCAGGACCGCGCCCGGCAGGGCGACCGGGACGCGATCGCCGGCCGCGATGTTCGTCGCCCCGCAGACGATCTCGAGCGGCTCGCCGCTGCCGGTCGTCACCCGGGTGAGCGACAGCCGATCGGCGCGGGGATGCCGCTCCACCGACAGGAGCTCCCCGACGACGACATTCCGCCACTCGAGCCCCCGGTGCTCGATGCCCTTGACTTCCATGCCCAGGAGCGTCAGGCGCCTGGCAATCCAGTCTGGCGATTGCTCCAGGTCAACGTAATCGCGCAGCCACGACAGCGGCACTCTCATCGGAATTGCCCCAGGAAGCGGAGGTCGTTCTCCATGAACAGGCGGAGGTCGGTGATGCCGTGCTTGAGCATCGAGATCCGCTCCGGGCCCATCCCGAAGGCGAAACCCTGGTAGCGCTCGGGGTCGAGGCCGCCGTACTGGAGCACCACCGGGTGGACCATCCCCGCGCCGAGGATCGTCAACCAACCCGTCCGGCCGCAGGCCGCGCATCCCGGCCCGCCACAGACCAGGCATTCGACGTCGAAGGCAACGGACGGCTCGGTGAACGGGTAGTAGCCCGGCCGGAAGCGGGTCCTCTTGCCGGCCCCGAACGTCGCGTGGGCGAACTGGTCGAGGAGGCCCTTGAGATCGGCGAGCGTCGTGCCCTCGTCGACCATGAGGCCTTCGACCTGGAAGAACTCGAAGCCGTGGCTCGCGTCGACGGCCTCGTAGCGGAAGCAGCGGCCCGGCAGGAGGACGCGGATCGGCGGTGCCATCGACTGCATGACCCGGATCTGGCCGGGCGAGGTGTGGGTCCGCAGGAGGTGCCCGGGCAGGTCGACGTAGAGGGTGTCCCACAAGTCCCGGGCCGGGTGGTCGGGCGGGATGTTGAGCATCTGGAAGTTCGTCCGGTCGTCCTCGATCTCGGGCGACTCGACGACGACGAACCCGAACTGGGCGAAGATCGCCGCGATGTCGGCCATCGCCTCGAGGCTCGGGTGGAGCGAGCCGCGGCGGATCGGGCGACCCGGCGTCGTGACGTCAACGCGCTCGCGGGCGAGGCGGGCGTCGAGCTCGCCGCCCCGGAGCGACTTCCCTCGATCACGGATGGCCGCCTCGATCCCCTCCCGGACGGTGTTGGCGACGGCCCCGACCCGCGGCCGGTCCTCGGCCGGCAGGGCCCCGATCCCGCGCAGGACGGCCGTCAGCCGGCCCCTCTTCCCGAGGAGCTCGATCTCGAGTGCCTCGAGGGCGGCGCTGTCCGGCGCGGCGGCGGCCTGGGCCATGGCCTCGCTGCGGAGGTCCTCCAGGTCGCGGGTCAGCTGGGCGAGGTCCATCGGCGGTGAACGCCTCCATCGGGAGTGGCTGGATGGTAGTGGGTCGTCCGGCATCGAATCAGGAGCCCTCGATCGTCGCTGACGTCGAGGGCTCGGTGGCGGCGGGATAGCCCGGCGGTCAGGCGCCCTTCGCCACCTCGACGATCCGGGTAAACGTGCCTTCGTCGCGGACGGCGATGTCGGCCAGGATCTTGCGGTCGATCTCGACGTTCGCCCGCTTCAGGCCGGCGATGAACTTGCCGTACGGAAGGCCCTGGGCCCGGACCGCGGCGTTGATCCGGATGATCCAGAGGCCGCGGAAGTCGCGCTTGCGCTGCTTCCGGTCTCGGGTCGCGTAGGCGAGGGCGTGCATGAGCGCCTCGCGGGCCGGCTTGACCAGCCGCGATCGCGTTCCCTTGCGGCCCTCGGCGTCCTGGAGAAGCCGCTTGTGGCGGGCGTGGGCGGTGACGCCGCGCTTGACTCTGGCCATCTGGTCCGGGTGCTCCTAGAGGTACGGAAGCAGGCGCTTGACCTGCTTCGCATGCTCGGCGCTCATCACCGTCTTGCCCGCGTAGCGGCGGGTTCGCCGGGACGACTTGATCTCGAGGTGATGGCCGCGCCAGGCGTTGACCCGGACGACTTTCCCGCCACCCGTCACGCCGATGCGCTTCTGGGCAGCCTTGTGGCTCTTCATCTTCGGCACGGCTGCCGTCACTCTCCCGTCGTTGCCGGCTGCGGTGCCGGTCGTGCTACCGGCCTCGGGGCCGGGTTCGTTGCTGCCGGCGTCGCCGCCGGGCGGTTTGTAGTCGTCGCCGCTGCGGGCGCGGGTGCCGCCGGCGCCGCTGGTGCCGGTGCCGCCGATGCCGCTGGTGCCGGTGCCGGGGCCGCGGTGGCGGGCGCCGGCGCGGCGGGTGCCGGTGCGGCGGGTGCCGGTGCGGCGGGCGCCGGAGCTGCGGGTGCCGGTGCTGCGGGAGCTGCCGGAGCTGCCGCTGGCGGCCCGGTGGCCGCTCCGTCCGCGGCTCCCGGCGGAGCCCCGTCCTCGGCGGATCGGCCCGGCCTCGCCGGGACGTCCTGGCCCTTCGGCTTGTGGGTCGATGCCATCGTGATGAACATCGACTTGCCTTCCAGGACCGGTGTCCGCTCGGCGATGCCGTGGTCCTTGACCTGGTCGGTGAACCTCGCCAGGAGGGTTCGCCCCAGCTCCGGGTGAGTCAGCTCGCGACCCCGGAACCGGACCGTCACCTTGATGCGATCGCCGTCCTCGAGGAACTCGATCGCCCGATGCACCTTTGTCTCGAAGTCGCCGATGCCGATCTTCGGCGAGAGGCGGACTTCCTTGAATGTCACCGACCGCTGGCGGCGCTTGGCTTCCTTCTCCCGCTTCGTCAGCTCGTACTTGTACTGGCCGAAGTCGAGGAAACGGGTGACCGGCGGGGAGGCCATCGGGGCAACCTCGACGAGGTCGAGGCCACGTTCCTGCGCCATCTCGAGAGCCTTCGGCGTCGGCATGATGCCCAGCTGGTTGCCCTCGTCGTCGATCACCCGAACCTGTGGGATCCGGATCATCTGGTTGACGCGCAGGTCTCGGCTGATGGTTGGTCCTCCGGCGTTCGGTGAATCGATCGTGCGGACACGGCGGCGCTGACGCCTTTGACCGCCGCGGGACTATACCACGGGGTTTCGGGGCGGGACAACGACGGGCCGAGTGACCCTGCCGGCACCGCGCCACCGGGTGGATACTCGGCCCGAGGTGTCCCGATGAGACTGCCAATCCGCAAGCGCCAGGAGCCCCACCCGGATCCGTCGCGACCGCACGAATTCCGCCAGATCCACGACCCGGGGATCATGGCCATCGCGGGCGGCGCCGGCATGAGCCGCAGCTTTGGCGCGGCAACACCGGTAGCCGTGACGGACAACTTCATCCGGAAGTCGCGCTGCGGCGTGCCCGGATGCGGCCGCGAGCGCCACGACCCGATCCACGAGGCCGACCGCGACTCGCAGCTCTGACCCGGCCCGCCCTCCTGGCCGTGGCGCGGGAGGTCACGGGTGACTCGTCCGCCGGGTCGCGGACGCCTGGCCCGGGCCCATCCTCGGCGGCGGCCCTCGAGGTTCACGCCTCGCCGCTCACGGCTCGCCGCTCCCATCGCATCCCCGGACGCTGCGTTCCGCGCACCTCCGCCGTCCTATCATTCGGCTGCCAGGCGAAGGTCGCTCGCCTCCCGGCAGGATCGGACAGGAGGACGCTCAATGCGCCGATTCGTATCCCTGGCGTTGGGAGCTGGATTGCTCCTGGGTCCGGTGGCTCCCGTGTTTGCGGTCAGACCCGACGCGAGCTGCCCAGACGAGTCGTCGGGCTTCGTCACCGTCGACCAGCAGGGCTGGTGGGACAACACCGTGGCCGGGTTCGTCGCCGAGGGCATCCCGGTGTACATCGGGGGCGATCCGGCCAATGGGTTCACGGAGGAGTTCGAAGACTTCGCGATGGCGTTCGGCTTCGCCGACGCCCAGGCGTTCTACGACTATATCTGGGGCCCCCAGTGGCAGAGGATCGACAGGAACGACGACCTGCTCGTGTGCATGAAACCCTATCCCCTCACGCCGGGGAACCCTGCCTACCTGTTCAACGGCATCGACAACACGGCCAATTAGGCCCCATCACGCGCCTCTCGCGGCGGCCTCGGAGGCGAGGCGGTCCGCGAGGGACTCCCAGGCTTCGGGCGGCTGCTGCTCCCCGGCCCTCGTCCGGGGAGCCGCGGTCCGCGCCTCGACTTCGCGGTCGCCGAGGACGAGCATGTACGGCACTTTCTGCTCCTGGGCGACCCGGATCTTGTTCTGCATCCGGCCGTCCGAGGCGTCGACCTCCACGCGAAGGCCGCGGACCCGCATGATCGCGGCGAGCTCCCGGGACGCTTCCACATGTCGGTCGGCGATCGGGATGATGACGGCCTGGACCGGCGCGACCCAGAGCGGGAAGGCCCCGGCGAAGTGCTCGACGAGAATGCCGATGAAGCGCTCGAGCGAGCCGTAGATCGCGCGGTGGATGGCGATCGGTCGCTGCTCGGTGCCGTGCTCGTCGATGTAGGTCAGGTCGAAGCGTTCGGGCAGCATCGTGAGGTCGATCTGGATGGTGGCCATCTGCCATTCACGGCCGAGGGCGTCGTCGATGTAGATGTCGATCTTGGGAGCGTAGAAGGTGCCGTCCTTCGGCTTCAGTTCGTACCTGATGTCGGCGGCCGCGAAGGCCTCGATCGTGAGGCGCTCGGCCCGCTCCCAAAGCGCCGGGTCGCCGATCGCCTTGTCCGGCTTCGTGGCGAACGTGAACCGCGGCTCAAGGCCGAACCAGCCGTACGCCTCCCGAACCTCGCCGAGCAGGGCCACGATCTCGTCCGCCAGCTGGTCCGGCCGGACGTAGATGTGGGCGTCGTCCTGGATGAACTGCCGGACCCGGGTCAGGCCCGAGAGCGTGCCCGACCGCTCATTGCGGTGAAGCCGCCCGTATTCGCTGAAGCGCAGCGGCAGGTCGCGGTAGGACCGCAGCCGGGAGCGGTAGATGAACGTCGATTCGGGGCAGTTCATCGGCTTGAGGCTGAAGGTCTGGCCCTCTGATTCCACCAGGAACATGTTGTCCCGGTACAAGTCCCAGTGCCCCGACTGCCGCCACAGCCGCTCGCTCACGACGATCGGCGTCGAGATCTCCTGGTAGCCGCGCCGGAGCTGGAGCTCGCGCATCGCCGACTCGAGCGTCCGCCAGATCGTCTGGCCCTTGGGATGCCAGAACGCCGACCCGGGGCTGACGTCGTGGAATGAGAACAGGTCCAGCTGGACGCCGAGGCGACGGTGGTCGCGCTTCTTGGCCTCGGCCCGCCGCCAGAGGTAGCGCTCGAGGTCCTCGGCCGTCTCCCAGACCGTGCCGTAGATGCGCTGGAGCATCGGCCGCTTCTCGTCGCCGCGCCAGTACGCCCCGGCGACCGAGAGGAGCTTGAGCGGCCCGATCTTCCCGGTACTCGCAATGTGGGGGCCTTTGCAGAGGTCGCTGAACGGCCCGTGCCCGTAGAACGAGGTGACGGGCGGCGGCTCGCCGGCCTCGGCCGCCCGGCGGGCAAGGTCGTCCAGGATTTCCACCTTGTACGACTGGGACTGGCCCTCGGCGGCGGCGCGGGCCTCGTCGAGGGGGACCTCCTTCCGGACGAAGGCGTGGTCGGCGGCGATGCTCTCGCGCATCCGGGCCTCGATCGACTCGAGGTCCGCCGGGGTGAGCGGACGGGGCAGGTCGAAGTCGTAGTAGAAGCCGTCGGCGATGGCCGGCCCGATCCCGAGCTTCGCGCCGGGGAAGAGGTCCAGCACAGCCTCGGCCATGACGTGGGCGGCGGAATGCCGCATGGCGTCGAGGGCGTCGTGGGCGCCGGCATCGAGGAGCTCGTCGGCGGACCCGCGCGCGGGCGCTTCGAGGAGCTCCTCGTCCGGCCCTGCCTGCTCAACCATCGCCTGACCTGCCTCTCTCAAGAATCGAACGACCTCCCGTCCGACAGGACGAGAGGTCTGGCCTCCCGCGGTTCCACCCGCCTTCACGACCCCGTCGACGTCGGGGTTTGGCCGACTCGAGATCGCGCGCTCGTGCCGCGCTAACGGGCGGACCCGGACCGGTTCTCCGGTCGCTCGCGGGTGGTGCCGTCGCCGTTCGGTCGCCGGGCTCTCAGCCGTGGCCCAGCTCTCTGGGGACCGATCCCGTCGTGGCGCGTCCCGCTCATCGCGTTTGCTATGGAGGGGAGGATACCCCACGGACCGCCGCGCTCGGGCTCCCCTGCTTCGCGGCCCGGGTGGTGGGCGGTACTGGACTCGAACCAGTGGCCTCATGCATGTCAAGCATGTGCTCTAACCAACTGAGCTAACCGCCCGCGGCGGGAAAGGGTAGCACGGCCCTCCGCTGCTGGCGGAGGGCCGTGCCGCGCGCTCGGCTAGGATCCGTCAGCCGCCCGAGGTGAAGACCCCGCTGGCCCCGATCCACCCGACCACGATGACGGCGACGATGACCAGGACGATGATCCAGCCCCGACTCAGGCGCATCGAACCCTCCTTACCAGCTCTGGAGGCAGCACGAGCTGCCGGTGTAGCCGTTGACCGAGGCTCGCATGCCGTGGCTCACGGTGATCGGCGAGCCCTTCCAGATGAATGACACGTCGAAGTTCGACCCGTAGTTCGTGTCCGGAAGCCCGCTGTGGTAGCTCCCGCACCAATTGATCGTCACCGTGTACCCGATCGCCGATTGGGTGCACGTGACCGACGTCCAGGAGACCTTGCCGGTCGATGAGTTGCGGACGTACGTGGCCGTCGCGGTGACCGACCAGAGGAGCAGGATCGACTGGCTTTTGACCCAGGTCGATCCACAGTGGGTGTAGCTGGGCGGCACGTAGCAGGCGGCCGCCATAACGACGCCCTGGGTGCCGCCTCCGCTCTGGACGATGACGTAGCACGCCTTCCTTGCCGATTCACCCGACGCCGCCATCGCGGCCTCGCACTCTGCCCCGCTGATCCGGACCTTGGACACCGACTGGGCGGCGCTCGCCACCCCGGGGGCCACCGTGGCCAGCACGATGGCGCCCGCAAGGGCGAGCGCGGCGCTTCGCCCGTGCCGTGAGAACTGGAGCACTCCCGACCCTCGTTTCCCTGTGGCGGGCGGCGGGGTCGATGGAGCCACGCTAGCAGCGGCCGCTTACCGGCGGCTTATCTGGCGTGGCGGCGCCCGGCGCCGGCGCTTCCCCGACCGCCTGTGAACGGCCCGGCAATGGCCGGCGCCGAGTCCCGCGCCAGGCGATGATGGCCTGGTGCCAGACGACGCCTACGCCCTCATCGACGCCGGCGACGGCCGGCGGCTCGAGCGGTTCGGGGACCTCCTCACGGATCGACCGGCGCCGGGCGCCACGGAGCCCCGGCGCGCCCCGGAGCGCTGGGCCGACGCGGCGATCTTCCACACCGGCAGCGGCTGGTGGGCCGCCGACGGCATGGCGCTCGGACCGGAAGGCCACCCGCTCACGCTCGCCGGCATCAGCCTCGAGATCCGACCCGCCGCCGGCGGGCAGGTGGGGCTCTTCCCGGAGCACCTCGCGAACAGCGCCTGGCTGGCCGGCGTCGTCCGCGCCCGCACCGGATCTCCGGGCACTCGGCCGCCCGACGTCCTGAACCTCTTCGCGTACACGGGCCTGGCCACGCTCGTGGCGGCAGCCGCCGGCGCCCGTGTCGTCCATGCCGACGCTTCCCGGCCGGCCGTCGCCTGGG
>Ga0209751_10006217_pt1 | contig 11102 bp, 8 predicted proteins | sample RifCSP13_1_FD_184019 | JGI IMG/M metagenome (GOLD analysis project Ga0209751, IMG submission 184019) | Soil microbial communities from Rifle, Colorado - Rifle CSP2_sed 13_1 (SPAdes) (version 2) | ecosystem: Environmental > Terrestrial > Deep subsurface > Rock core/Sediment | place: Rifle...
ATGCTGGAAAGGCTTTCAGATTTCAGGCCGCAGACTGCGGAGTTTATAGCCAAAACCCGGAATAACAAACCTGAAATACAGGATTCAGACAGCTCAGTATCAATAAAAAGGGTTAAAAGACTGTTAGGACTGGGACTTAACAGCCTCGCATTAAAGGAGCTGTCAACAATAAATCAGCGGGTTAATCCTATGGCAATAAGTTTGCTGTACCGCGAGGCCGGGGATATCTACCATTCTTATCTTACGGCAAGGAGCCAGCCATACAACTCCCAAAATTTTCCATACCACCTTGCCTTCCCTGAAGGCCACAAGGAACTTGTGGAGATGACTGCTGATAAAAACGGATTAGACCCCTTCCTTATCTACGCCGTGATGATGCAGGAAAGCGAGTTTGATGAAAAATCTGTATCAAGCGCAGGGGCAATAGGACTGCTGCAGATAATGCCAAATACAGGAGAGATGATAGCCCAACGGCTGTCGCGTCAGCAGTTTAAAAATGACGACCTCTTTGAACCGCCGGTAAACATAGGCTTCGGCGCATGGTATCTTAAAACACTCATAATAAAATTCAACAAAGACCTCCCCCTCGCCATTGCCGCATATAATGCGGGCCCGAATGCAGTGGATGACTGGATAAAAAAATGGGGGAAGGCTGATCTGGACGAATTAGTGGAAAACATCCCTTATCAGGAGACGAGGAAGTATGTTGAAAAGGTATTGGGGTATTACGAGGTCTATAAGGCAATTTATAACAACCATACTTATATATTAACCAACCAAACTGCACAGAGTGATGAATAGCAAACCCCTGTCTGGGTGTGGGTATAAACTGATAATAATGGAGGGAAAAGGGTTGTGAAGATATGTATTTTAATTGTTGCTGTCCTTGCGGCATGGAGTTCATCTGCGACAGCTCAAGATACAAAAGCAACAACAGATAATCCAATAAAGGCAGAGATGCGGCTGCTCAATAATGCCTTCAACAACTTGATAAATTCCCTTATCCTTAACAATCCGAAGGCCATTGAAGAACCTTTCCATAAAGTTCGCAAGGCAAAGAGCAACACAGAGAAGGCGCTGGAAAGGGGAGATGTCAGGCTGCCAAAAAATAACGATAAGCTTAAACAATTTATCGAGATGGATAAGGAATTTCACGAAAACATGGAGATACTCATAGAGGCGTCGCGTAAAGGCGATATGAACAAGGTGCAGAAGACTGCCCACGAGCTCTTAAACGGCTGCATAGGCTGCCACAACAAGTTTAGAAACTAAGTTTTTCAAGCCTCCAGCCTTTCGCCTTCAGCATGAATCTTTCAGGATTTTACCCGCCCTTATATTCCCCTACCACCCTCAATTTTTCAAAGACCTCGTCTTTGTGCGGTGCCTCAGACATATAATCTGTCAAATCCGTGCCTGCGTAATGCTCAAAGTGGAGGCCGTCCAGGAACAACGGGCTGGCTGTAATATCATAAACCTTGCCATTATACGCAAAGTATATGGGCTTCCCCTTCTGGCTTCCGTCGTACTGCTTCAACTCATCTTCTGTGAAGACCTTCACCTAAACCTCCCTTTTAAAAGTGTCAGAGTGTCATAGTATCAAAGTATCAGAGTTGTTTTTGCTATGACACTTTGACACTCTGATACTGTCGTTGTCACTTTATTCCAAAAACATCCCTGTCACCTTGAAATTAAAATCGTAATTCAATATGTTTGACCAGTCAATGCCCTGGCTGGTGGAACGTGTATCGTCTGCATCGCCGTAAGGGTTGCCAGGGATATAGAACCAGTTTACTATGGCATCCTTTGACCTTCTTAAGATTACCCAGTACCGTCCTGGAGACATAACAGGGAGGTCTGCGGATTCCATGGCAAACCTGAAAGGAAACCACTGGTAGCCCGGAAGATATTTTATAGTGTCCATGTTAAGTGGAAAGCTCCTTATCCCCTCCATGCCCGGCTTGCCTTTATCATCCTTTACCACATCTATCCAGAGACTGCCTGCCTTACCGCCAAATTTGTGCATTGCGAGGTCTATCTCCTCAAGCTTGAGAGGTCTCGCGACAGTGAAAGCCTGGGCATATGTATATTCTGATGTGACATATTCTGCTGTCTCCTTGTCCAGCGTTTTATAGCCCTGCTCCTCTCCCTTTACCTTAATAAATATATCCACAAGGGTGGGAAAGTCCATGTTCCCGAACTCAACCCTTTCCATGGCCTTTACAGGTTTCGGCGCAGGTCTCACAACAGGCGGAATCCCCACAGCAGGCCTTTCAATGTGCGCTGCCATTGCATTGGTAAGTATATAATTGGAGGGGGTTGATTTTATATCCTTTAACGAGAGTTTAATCTCATCCCTCGAGAAATCAGCCTGTATATCCTCCCTGAATGGCGGAAGCACCGGCGATGCAAGCCATGAATCATTTATATCCTTTGAATCAAGTCCCACTGTCTGTTTTATATGCCTGGGGCTTACAAACAAATGGCTCTGCTGGGCATCATAGGGAGCCCAGCCGATATCAGGATAATAGACCTCAAGCCATGCATGGCCTCCCTGCCCTATGCTCTGTATGAGCGTGCCGTTTTTAAGAGGGACCTTCCATGGCTTGCTCAGTGTAATGCCTCCCACAATCCTCGCAGGTATGCCCACGGCCCGGAGGAGCGCAATGGACAGATGGGAGAAATTCTGGCAGTTCCCTGTGCCTGTATTGAGCGTATAGACTGCATCGTACTGAGGAGGATTGGTGGTGTATTTTACATTGTCAACCACCCAGTTCAATATCTGTATGACTGCCGCCTCTTCTGTCCTTGCCCCCTTTGCAAGACTATCGGCCAGTTCCTTAATCCCCGGGTGCTCTGCCTGAGTAAGCGGTGTTGATGCGAGAAACCGCTTTTCCTTCGCATCTATGTCTTTTAACGGAAACGGCGCTGTGCTTAACAATTCTTTAAGCCCTATATTCATTGCGACAGTAAATTTTCCGTTTACCCCGGCATTGCTCTTTATGTCCAGCCATGTAACCTTTGTGAATCTGTTTCCGAAGCCGTCTGTCTCTGTCTCCACAGATGCGGGCTTTGGATTGTATGTAAGGCTATAATCTCTTATATTTTGTTTAACAGTAGGGCTTGTAAATGATGTGGGGCCGGCAAATCTGAAGACAAGTTTTTTAAGCCCCTGGGATGGGATTGTAAAACTCTGGTTCTGTTCCACCTCTATTACCCCGTCCATATTGCCTTCAAGGATGATGGTTGAGGCCATAGAATTTGAAGACAGTAAAAAAAACACCGCGCATATCAGGATAGCCATTATTTGCATGCTTATTAACCTTTGCCTGCCGCTCTTTCCTTGCGAGCCATAAATTTCCGGCAGCATCACCTTATCTTAAAAAACGATTTGATTTTATCAAGCAGCACCCTTGACTCAGCCTTCTGCAATTCAATCCTTTCTGCGTCTGTTGCAGCCCTTTTCCGCGTCTCCTCCAGTTTCAGCAGCCTGTTGGCCACTATCTCGCTCAGCCTCTCCATCAATTCAGGGTTTTCCTTAAATACTTCGCTGAAGCCGCGGGAGCCTATGACAATAAGCATTGAGTCTTTCTTTGCAACAGCAGCGGTCTTCCTTTCCTCGCCGGTAAGAAGGCTCATCTCCCCGAAGAATGTCCCCGGCTTAAGTGTTGCCACCACATTATCCTTTCCACTTTTATCCTTAAAAACGATATCAACTGCCCCTTCTTTTATAAAGTAGCATGTATCCCCAACATCCCCCTGCCTGAAGATTACCTCATTCTCTCCATACGTCTCTATTCTTGCTGTGGCAGCAATATTGCCTATATCCGCATCTTCCAGCGGCTTTAAAAAGTCCATACCCCTCAGATAACCCTTTATATCTTCAGGCACAGCAGCCTTTGCCCCCATCTGGTACTGATACACTGTCCTTATAGGGAACGGGATATCTATTCCATGCCTCTTGAAGGCATACCAGATATTGGAATGCAGGTCGCTTTTGACCTTAAATCTGGCGCTATAATCGTTTACCCATACCCTCAACCTGTAGTTTATGGAAAAATCAGCGAATGACATGAGAAAGACATCCGGGGAGGGTTTCCTTAGGACATGGGGGTTTTGAGATGCTACCTCCAGCAGGACGCCTTTTATCCTGTTTGGCTGGTCTCCATAGCCTGCGCCGACATCAACATCTACAATATGGAGCGGGCTTGGATATGTATAGTTCTCCACATGCCCCTCTGAAAGCAGCTTGTTTGGAATATATACATAATCATTGGAAGGGGTAAGGAGCCTTGTAGTCCGCCATGTAACATCCATGACACGGCCTACCTTGCCTCCAATATTAACCCAGTCCCCTTTTGCCACAACACGCTCCGAGTTTATTGATATGCCTGTAACAAGGTTCTTCAATGTCTCCTGCAGGGATAGGGCAATAATGCCTGTAAGCACGGCAGAGGTTGTAAGGAGCGGCATCAGGTCTATAGCAGCCAGACGGTGCAGCAGATATATTATGGTAATAAAATACAGGGCAAGGCTTATAAGTGTCTTTAACAGCGGCACAACGGTAAAACGCCTTAAGAAGGCAAGGGGCGCGTCAACGATAAGCCATCGCACAAAAAACATCACGCCCAGCGCGGATGATAATGCAAAGATACTGTCCAGTATCCTTTCACCGTATCCAGGCAAAACCCCTTTGCTCACGATGAAAATAACCTTGAAGGCAGCAGCCGTGAGAATAAGCAGCAGGACAACTGCCAACGGCTTCCAGATATTTGGTTGGTTGGAAGATTTCAGATTGGCTGATGATGCAGGCTCAGGTGTTATCATAAGAGTCCGTGTATCAAGGTGTCAAAGGGTATTAGCAGACTATTGAACACTAAATTGTCATTTTGTCTTTGCCACATAAACACCGTCCCAGTCAGCAGGAGGCGGTGACTGCAGATAATCCCTGCACCTCTGGCTGTATAAAAGTGCTGGGCCGTCTTCCGGAAACTTTTCCAGCATGGCATCAAATCTTTTCTTTGCCTCTCCAAAGCTGCGTGCCTTATAAAGGGAAAGGCCTATGGAAAAGGCGTTCGCAAGCTCGGCCCTTTGTGCATCACCGGGAAGAAAATCCATCAGCTCGTAAATCGCCACAGGCCTCTCCTTTCCCTTTACCCTCACCATGTCAAGTTCTCTGAACAGGAAATCATTTTGCACCAGCTTTTGAGTGCTTTCTGTTGCAATTATGACTGTACCATATACCTTATTCATCCCTTCAAGCCGCGATGCAAGATTTACCGTGTCACCAATGGCAGTGTATTCAAAACGCAGGTCACCACCCATATTCCCTATAACTGCATCGCCTGTGTTGATACCCACGCCTATGCCAAGCGGCGGACGGCCTCCTTTCTTCCACTCTTCGTTCAATTTTTCCAATTCTTTTACCCATCTAAGGGCAATAATACATCCCTTCTTTGGATGGTCTGAAAGGTCAAGGGGCGCATTGCAGAGAACCATAATGGCATCGCCAATATATTTATTCAATGTTCCGCCTTCTTCCAGAACTATGTTAGTCATAGGGCTCAGATATTCATTTAATATGGCAACCAATTCTTCAGGAGAAAGTTTCTCGGATAAAGATGTGAACCCCCTGATATCTGAGAATAAAGTAGTTATCTCCCTTTTCTCCCCTCCAAGCTTTAGTCTGTCCGGGTCTTTTAATATCTCCGAAACAAGCTCCGGAGAGACCATAAGTGCAAATGCCTTTTTCAGATAGCGCCCTTTGCTTTCAACAACTATATTTCTGTATGCCTCTGATAGAAGATAGGAAAGGAATAGGCTGATCGCAGGATAGACTGCACTGGGCACAAGATTATATGAAGAAAAGAGGTAAAAATTAGTAATGACCTGAATAGAAAGAAATGACAAGAATATGACAAGGCTTATAAATGTCCTATGAACCCATGTGAGAATTAAACAGAGTCCGATAGGCAAAAAAATCATAAAAAAGATATCCAGTCCAATGACCCTGTTGTCATGTGTTAGAAACCGTCTTTCAAGTGTATTTGCAGCAACCGTTGCATGCACCTCCACCCCCGGAAATACAGGGTCAAGCGGCGTTACCCTGAGGTCGTATATAGCCTTTTCTGTTGCGCCTACAAAAACTATCCTGTCTTTAATTGCATCCTTTGAAATAGCGCCGTTTATTACATCTACTGCCGAATATGTCCTGAATGTCCCGCCCTTGCCGTAAAAATTCAGCCTGAAACGTCCTGACTCATCCGTGGGAAGCTTGCCTTCGTTTATAAATATACTGTCTACGCCGTATGGCGCAAGGGTCAGAATAATACTGCCTTTATAATAGTGCCTTAGCGCCTCGAGGGCAAGGGAGGGATAAACCTCTCCATTATACAGGAAGATAAGGTGCGACCTCCTCACCTTTCCATCGTTTTCATCAGGATATATGTTAAAAAGGCCGAAACCTGCTGCATCCTTTCCCACTACAGGGATATTCGCCTCAATGCCTGGAAGCTCTGGAAGAGGCACTGACTCAACCTGCCCAATCATCTTCACAAGCTTTATCTTTGAGCGGTCAATCTGGCTCAGGGCCTTTTCATCGCGCGTATCCCCTGCCTCCTCCCTCAGAAAATAACCCAGAATCACATTACCTGCCTTCTTTACAGCATCCCCTAATGCCTTATCCCTTTCCTTTGTCTCAGGCTCTGAAAAAACGATATCAAAGGCAGCGACCTTTGCAGGCGCAAGGCCCTTGATAAGCTTTGCCATTGTTGTCCTTGGCCACGGCCACCGGCCGAGTTCATTTACGCTCTTTTCATCTATAGCAACGATGATTACATCATCAGAAGGGGCGACCTTCCCCCTTGCCTTGAACCTGGCGTCTCCGGCTACCTCGTCAATCCCCTGAATAAAGGAAGGCTTTATCTTATAAAGCCCAAGGCTTAACACAGAGGCCAGCGCGCCCCACAGCAGAAAAATCCAGAATTTATTGCCTGTAAACCCTGAATCCTTTTTCACCCTGTTAGAAGCCTCCTCTCTTAAAGATAATCCCCGCCAAAAACAGAAGGTTAGTTTTACTGCCGGGGTTCACTGTTTGCCTTCTTCTTTATCAAGTTCTCCGAGGAGTGTCTCTACAGTAGACACGTGTTTGCCTTGAGGGTATTGCTTAAGATATCTTTGCAGGTATTCCCTTGCCTTTTCCTTTTCATTCATATCTTTATATATCATGCCAATGGAAAACATGGCGCTCTCAGCCTGCGGCATACCGGGATATTTATCAAGCACAATCTGATACTCTTTAAGGGCCTCCTGATAGAGGCTTAAATTTCTTGAAAAGACCGTGCCCCTCTGTACGCGGCTCTCGGCATTTATCTCAGAGATATCTGTAAGGTCTGCTGCTATCTGAAAGACCTCCAGCGCCTCTTTATATTTGCCGCTGTCAGCAAGGTAATGGCCGTAATTTATATTCCATCTTGCGAGGATCTGAGGCAATTTGCCTGCCTCCTGCCACTCAACCGGGGCATCCACATTGGTAACAGCCTCCAGTTCTTTCCTTGCATCGGCAAGCGGGGTATTCGGCGCCACCTTAACAGGGGTAATAGGCGCGTGTCCTTGCGTATTTTCTGTCATGGTGTTGGGAGCAAGATTTACTGATTCCTTATCCTTGCCCTTCACCTCCACGCTCCCTTCCTCTCCGAACAACACATTTGCCTTCCCTTCGTTCATAACGATGAAGTCAGTCCCCTTGATGCCGGCAACTGCTGTAGGCGTCTTAACCTTCATATTGGTCTTGCCTGAAAATTTTGCAATAACTGCCCTCAATTTCCCCTGCAAGAATATAGTGGCGCTGCGCCTGTCCTTCTCTATCAGGAATTTTGTTATCTCCATCTCTGTATTATTACCTATGGTAAGTTTGCTGCCGTCCTGCAGAGAAACCTCAATCCTGCCGTCGCTTCCTGTCTTCACCCTGTCCCCTTCATTCAACTCCGCCCCTACAGATGCAACAGCCCATCTCTTCTCTGCCTTGGCCTTAAAATAGATTGCACCGCTCCCTTTTGCTATACTGCCTACACCGGCCATGGCAGCAACAGGAAATACCAGCAGGAGTGCAACCAACAAAGCAATATTTTTCATAAGAACCCCCCATGAAAAGCAATTACGAATGAGAAATTAAAAATTAGGAATAGTTAAAATTCGTAATTCTTAATTCATAATTCTTAATTGTCATTATTTATTCTGCCACTCCAGCACAGCGCTTCCCACAACGCCTGTTATTTTAAGCCTGAAATAATTTGTATCCTTGCCTGGAAAGGGTTCTTCACCTGTAATTATATACTTTGGAAACTTTACAATATAGGTTGAACTCCACAGGTCAAGATACGGATAAAATTCCCTTATAAGGGGACTGTCGGCATCCACCTTTTTGATCTCAATGGGAGAAAGTCTCTCGCCCTTCTCATCCTCCATATAAATCTTCCATATTGACAACGGCTGGTCAAAATCATTCCATTTTTCATCCGGCGTATATACAGCGATGAAGAACTCATTGAACTTCTCATCCAGACCCATTTCCTTTTCCTTCAGTTTCTCCTTCCCGCTGTCGTCCATCTGGTAACGCATTGCATATTCTTCCACATATGCCTCTCTTAAAGGCCAGCTCTTATAGGTTGCATATACAAATAATTTGCTGTCCAGGTTGTCTATAACCTTTTTGTGTTTCGTCATCTGAGGTAGAATGTCAAAATATCCCAATGACGGTTTTATCGCCTCCTCTTTCGCAGCACAACCGGTAATAACAGTGAGCAGTGAATAGTGAATAGTGAACAGTAAAAGTAAAGATGCTAAATTTGAAATTTGAAATTTGAGATTTGAAATTTTTACCATTTATCCTCCGACAATATCTCTTTTTGTAAATATTGCCTTAAACTCATACCCTTCCCCCCTTATCTTCTCTGCCCCGCCTTCTTCCCTGTCCACCACGGCAAAAACAGCGACAACCTTCAAACCTTCTTCTTCAGCCCTCTTTACAGCCTGAAGCGACGAACTGCCGGTTGTTACAACATCTTCCACTATGGCAACCTTTGCGCCTTCAACAAGGTTCTTCTTTCCCTCTATCCACTGGCCAAGGCCGTGCTTCTTGGGCTCTTTCCTGACGATAAACGCCGGGATGGGGTCGCCTTCAAACTGGCTTATGACAGCTATAGCTGTGGCAACAGGGTCTGCGCCCATAGTAGGTCCGCCAACTGCCTCTATCTTATGACCAGACCTTTTTACCATACCATAAAGGATTTTACCAACAAGATATGCCCCTTCAGGATGGAGGGTGGTCTGCCGGCAGTCTATATAGAAATCGCTTTTCCTGCCGGAGGCAAGGGTGACCTCTTTTTTTTCATATGATTTTGCCTTAATGATTTGCAGGAGGCGGATTTTTAGCTGGTCAACGGGCATCATGCCTGCCATAGCCTACAGCCCCCTCTTTTCAAGCACTTTTACGAGCGCATTTACCACCTGGGGGTCAAACTGGATGCCTGAATGTTTTATAATTTCCTGTTCGGCCTCTTCAATGGTTAACCCCCTTTTATACGGCCTGTCTGAACGCATGGCCTCAAAGGAATCTGCCACATTCAATATCCTCGCGCCTATGGGTATCATATTGCCTGATAATCCGTCCGGATAACCTGTGCCGTTCCACCGTTCATGGTGATGCCTTATTACCGGAATAATATGTTTAAGCTCCTTTATAGGCCTGACTATCTCCGCACCCTTTAAAGGATGCTCTCTCATAATCTTCTCCTCTTCATCTGTAAGCGATGATTCCTTATTTAAAAGTGTATCACCTATGCCTATCTTGCCTATGTCATGGAGCAGAACTGCCACACTCAAATCCTGTATGAAAGATTCGTCAAGACCAAGCTCCTTGGCAATGGCAACAGTGTAATTTGCCACCTCTGATGCGTGATTTTGGGTCCAGTGGCTCTTTGCATCAATGGCAGTTGACAGGGAAACTACTGTATCCATAAAAAGACTCTGCATCCTCTCATAGATTATGGAATTATCTATAGCGATGGCAATCTGCAGTGCATATCCCTCTGCCAGTTCAATATCGTCTTCGCTGAACCTGTTCTTCTCAGTACTGCCCAGATTAAGCGTGCCGAGGGGCATACCCTTTGCAATCATAGGGACTATGAGAAGGCTTTTTATATCTTTACCTCTGAACTCTTCATCACCGGGAAGCAGGTCTTCATTGCTTAGTTCCGGACAGTATCTTGGAATACGGGAGGAAATTATTGTTTTGAGTATAGTGGCGGTGAAAGGGATGGTTTCTGTCTGCTCAATTAAACAGTTAAGGAATGAGCCTACCTCTATCTTAAATTCGTCCTTTTCCGAATCCAGTATGGCAATGGACATATACTCGGTATTAATCAATGACTGCAGGTTCTTTATGCAAAGCCTCAGTATCTCCTTCCTGTTCATGGTGGAGAGTATATCCTTGTCTGTATTATGCAATATCCTTGTAATTTCAAGTTCTCTCTTGAGCGCCTTTTCCGCGGTCTTCTGCGCTGTTATATCTTTCATATAATGGACAGAGCCTCTGATGGTTCCATCCTCGTTAAACAACGGATATGCGGTTATCTCGAAGATTCCGCCAAGACGCGGCTCTTCAATCTCAATGGTTGATGGCTGCCCTGTATTTATAGTACTGACATGAGGGCAATTTGATATTGGACTATTTGTGCCGTGAGCCAATGTATAACACTTCCTGCCGAGGATTTCTTCCCTCTGTTTGTTGAACATCCTCGCTGCTGCCCCGTTTGCCATTATAATGTGGTGCTCCCTGTCCAGGATTAATATCGGGTCTTTTATGGCATCAAAGCTCGTCTCCCACTCTTTTTTGGCCATTTCAACCTTATCAAACAGGCGCGAGAGGCTGTCTCTGTCCGCCTTCAGCATCTGCGCCATGGATGCCAGCATAACACCAAGGAGTATCAAAATCGGGAAGAGAGGAATATCTCCTATGATGAAGTGGTATGAGATAAGATATATGGATACCTCCCCAATATTGCTGAATTCTAGAAAGAGGTGAGAACCCATTATGAACAGACTGA
>Ga0209751_10006218_pt1 | contig 11098 bp, 6 predicted proteins | sample RifCSP13_1_FD_184019 | JGI IMG/M metagenome (GOLD analysis project Ga0209751, IMG submission 184019) | Soil microbial communities from Rifle, Colorado - Rifle CSP2_sed 13_1 (SPAdes) (version 2) | ecosystem: Environmental > Terrestrial > Deep subsurface > Rock core/Sediment | place: Rifle...
GATATTGATAGAGCTGCCGCCGACCGGTGTTGCTGATCTGGCGCGAACCCAGCACCTTGGACAGCTCGATTAGCAAACGGTCGCCATACGCTGAGCGGTCCGAGCCGCGCAGCTCGAACTCGGCGATGTAGAATCCGATCATCCAGTTCCTGAGTGTCAGCCCGAAGTTCACGGCCCGGATAGCCTGGGCCGCCAGTCGGGCGTCCGCCTCCTGGATGGACGTTACCAAAGCAGCGAAATCGAACACTGGCCGCCTACCCGCCATATCCAAGCTCCTTCAGGTTGGCGGCGATGGCGGCGTCCAGCTTGGCGGCTTCCATTTGCTGCTGCCGTAGTGTCGCAGTCAGCCGCTGCATCTTCTCCTCGAACGGCTCGCCATCGTCTTCTTGCGCCTCCGCGCCGACATAGCGCCCGGGCGTGAGGACGTGGCCGTGCTTACGGATATCGCCAAGGCTAGCGCTTTTGCAGAAGCCGGGAACGTCTTTGTATTCACCCCTATCTCTGTCTTCCCCCGTCGAGGGGGAAGAGGTTAAAGGGGAGCCGCGCCAGGCATGATACGTCTTGGCGATGCGAGCGATCTCGTCGTCTGTCAGCTCGCGATGCGTGCGGTCCGCCATAACTCCGAGCTTGCGAGCGTCTATGAACAGAGTTTCGCCCCTTCGGTCACGAAACCTGTTCACCCTCACCTCTTCTCCTCTCCCAGAGGGAGAGGACTCAGTAGCTACAACGGCAAGTTGTTGCAAGACGGAGTCTGTATTGTTCAGTACATCTTCGTTTCGAAAGCGTACGACTTTTAGTCCTTGAGAACGTAGATAGCCGTCACGCTTTTGATCTATTTTTACTCTTTCATGAGCAGAATGGACTGGACCGTCAAGTTCAACGACGAGACGCTTTTCATGACAGTAGAAATCGACAACGTAATCGCCAATTTGGTGTTGCCGACGGAATTTCAGGTTTAGAAACCTCTGATCCCGCAATATTTCCCACACGATCTCTTCGGCATTTGTGGGCTTTTTCCGCATCTCCCTTGCTCGATTAACGAGCCCAGAGAAATCAAATCCACCTCGGTAGTGACCCTCACCCTGTGGAAGAGGGTGGCGCCAGGCGCCGGGTGAGGGTTTGCCGGACTTATCACGGCAAATAAACCAAAGACAGGCCGGAATCTGCGTCGAGTAGAAGAGCTGGCCGGGGAGTGCGATCATGCAATCGACGAGGTCGGCTTCGATGATGTTCTTACGGATTTCGCCTTCGCCGGATTGGTTCGACGACATGGAGCCGTTGGCGAGCACGAAGCCCGCAAGACCCATCGGGGCAAGGTGATGAATGATGTGCTGCACCCAAGCGAAGTTGGCATTGCCGGCAGGAGGTTTTCCGTACTGCCAGCGTTTGTCGTCACGCAGGCGGTCGCCGCCCCAGTCGGAGATGTTGAACGGCGGGTTGGCGAGAATGAAATCCGCCTTGAGGTCGGGGTGGCGGTCGTTGTGAAAAGTGTCGCCGTGGGCGATCTGGCCGTCGATGCCACGCAACGCGAGATTCATTTTCGCTAAGCGCCAGGTGGTGTAGTTGCTTTCTTGACCGTAGATGCTGATGTCGCCCTTGGCTTTTCCGCCATTACCATTACCGCTCTTGTGAGCGTGGATGAACTCGACCGACTGCACGAACATGCCGGACGACCCGCAGCAAGGATCATAGACGCGCCCGTTGTACGGTTCGATCATCTCAACCAATAACTTGACGACGCTACGAGGCGTGTAGAACTCGCCGCCTTTTTTGCCCTCGGCGCTGGCGAACTGAGAGAGAAAATATTCGTAGATGCGACCGAGCACGTCTTTAGAGCGGCTCTCGGCATCGCCAACTCTGATATTGCTGATCAGATCGATCAACTGGCCAAGGCGTTGCTTGTCGAGCGCGGGCCGCGCGTAGTCTTTCGGCAGCACGCCCTTGAGCGACGGGTTGTCACGCTCGATGCCCGCCATGGCGTCGTCGACGAGCTGACCGATCGTCGGCTGCTTGGCTTGCGCCTTGAGATGTGACCAGCGCGCTTCTGGCGGCACCCAGAAAATATTTAGCGCGCGGTACTCGTCCGGGTCTTCCGGGTCGGCGCCCTGTGCTCTCTCGGCTTCGAGCTTCGCGTGTTGCTCCTCGAAGGCATCGGAGATGTACTTGAGAAAGATCAGACCAAGGACGACGTGCTTGTACTCCGCGGCATCCATGCTGCCGCGCAGCGCGTCCGCCATCTGCCAAAGCTCGGCTTCATAGCCGACGTTCGCCCCGTTATTGGTCTTTTGTTTTGTCGATTTCACTCGCGCCATAGTAAGAAACCTTCTCTAGAGGGGAAGTTGCTGCGATTCTACGCGAGATCGCCGCGTGAGGGCAAGCATGATCTTAGGCAACGGAAATTTGGAGCACGCCTGGTATTGGGGGTCACCCATTAGCAGGCAGTTCAAGAGGCACAAACGTTCCCCGTAAAAAGGAAGACTGTTCTTTCCCTTTTTTCCCTTCTCGCACAGTCCGTGATCTTTCGGTAACGCGCCCCTGTTTTCTCTTCATTCGGTGCCTGCCTGTGCCCAGCAGACAGGTCGGACGCTGGTTTGCACCAATCACCCATCAGGATGAGAATGGGTGACCCTGCACCGCCATGACCCTACACCGCCACTTACAAGCACGTCAAAGACCTCCTCGTTCCTCGTGAAAGCCTTAGGCTGGTTTTCTGCAACCTGCTCGCCTTGAGATGATGGTTCGTTTGCGATTCACACTGCGAGCTGAAATATATATTAACTTAGGTATTTCATCGCGGATGTGGTCTACATTTTCAGACCGGTGCGTAATAAGAACGGGAGGTGCGACAATGACACATAAATTGACAAATGTTGGTTTCTTGGCTTTGAGCCTGATGCTCGTGACGGGCACGTCTTCGCTTGCCCAATCTCCGAAGCTTCAACAGATAAAAATTGCCGTTTCCACGGCGACTCCACACAATACGCCCTTGTGGGTCGCCAAAGATAAAAGGATTTTTGACAAGTACGGCATCGACGCCCAGACCATTTTTGTCATGGGCGGCGCCCTCGTGAGCCAGATGCTCGCCGCCGGAGAAATCCAGATCGCAGCAAACGCCCCCGCCGCCCTCGTGAGTCTGATCGCTGCTGGCGAGAACATCGCCATGTTTTTGGGTATCAGCAATACTTCGCCCTTTGCATTGATCGCCCAGCCCAGCATCAAGAAAGCAGCCGATCTGAGAAACAAGCGCCTTGGGACGGCGCGCTTCGGGGGCTCGTCGCACGTATCGGCGCTGATCGCTCTCGACCACTTAGGCCTCGACGCCAAGCGCGACAACATCATATTAATGCAGACCGGGCTGGATCCGGAGCGTATGGCGGCGCTTGAACAAAAGGGGCTGGATGCAGCCATGCTTCAACGGCTGGCCACCAAAACGATGCTGGCCAAGGGTTATTCCGAGATCTTGAACCTCAGTCGGGCGAAGATCCCTTATCAAAATACGGTGCTGGCCGCACGCAGGGATTATATGTCCAGCAATGCAAAACTCATCGACGCCTTCACCCGGGCCGTTGTGGAAGGTTATGCTTACGTCTTTAACAAGGAAAATAAGCAGAGCGTAAAGGAAATCATCGCCAAGAATCTTCGGCTCCCCAACGCCGATGCGGCCGAGGAGTTTTACCTCGAAGCGCAGGAGGAACTGGATCGCAAGCCCTATCCGACGATTGAAGGAACCAGGACGGTGCTTAAGTTCGTCGCTGAGCGAAATCCCAAAGTCGCAGCGATCAAAGCTGAGGAAATCGTCGACTTAAGCTGGCTCAAAAAACTCGACGACGAAGGATTTTTCGACAAGGTATATCGGGGAAAGTAGCCCGGAGCGGTTACATGGCAAGCGCTATCGGCGCGGAGGCATTGGATGGCCGATAAGATCGGATACGAGCGCGGGTCCGAGGGGGCTTACCGGCGCAAAGGGGCCGAGCGTTTCGTGCGTGGGGCTGCATCTTACGTCGACGATGTTCAACTGCCCGATGCGGCCTACGCCGCTTTTGTGCGCAGTGCCGCAGCGCGCGCAAAAATTAAAAGTCTCGACTTGAGTGCTGCGCGCGGTTGTCCTGGCGTATTGGCGGTTCTCGCGGCATCCGACATCATGGACGGGATCCGCCCGTATCGCGGCCCGGAAGGACCGCTGGCCGACCTGCTCATACACCCGTTGGCACACCGTACGGTTCACTATGTCGGGGAGCCGGTTGCCGTAGTCGTGGCCGAGAGCCGTTATCAGGCGCAGGACGGAGTGGATGCCGTAGCCATAGATTACGATCTTCTACCGGCCATTGTGGACCCGGAGGAGGCGCTTCAGCCTAACAGCCCTCTGGTGTTCGACGAATTGGTTTCCAACGTTGCCCAGGAAGTTCACATTGCGAGCGACGGTGTTGACCAGGCATTCTCCGGGGCGGACCACGTGATCACGGAGCGGCTGCGAACTCAGAGATTAGCAGCATCCCCTATCGAACCTCGTGCCTGTGCAGCCGTCTTTGACGCAGCGAGCGGCCGCTATACGGTTTGGAGCTCGACCGTGACGATCCACGCCGTGCGCCAACAATTAGCCGAGGCGTTAGGAGTCCGGGAGAATCGGGTGCGGGTTATCGCACCGGATGTCGGCGGTTCTTTCGGCGGCAAAGTTCATCCGTATCCGGAGGAATTTCTCGTCGCCCATCTGGCAAAGCGTTTGCGGCGGCCCGTCAAGTGGGCGGAAACGAGGATCGAGCACTTGACGAATGTGCGCCAGGGCAGGGACCAAATCCACCATTTGCAGGCTGCGGTCAGAAGCGACGGCCGCATTCTCGCTCTTAAGAGTAAAATCATCGCCGACTTTGGCGCTTCGACTCGCTTCATCAATTCGCTCCCGGCCGCAGCCCTTTACACGACCGGCGCCTACGACATTCAGTGTCAGCAAGTTGACGCCTTCGGGGTTCTTACCAACAAGACGCCGCAGGGGCCGGTACGCGGCATCGGCAAGGCGGATGCGGCTTATGTGATCGAGAGATTCATGGATATCGTGGCACGGCAACTTGACATGGACCCCGCCGAGATAAGGATGAAGAACTTCGTGCCGGAGGACGCATTCCCCTATCGGACGGCAACCGGATCGATGCTGGATAGCGGACGTTACCCGACTTGCCTGCGCAAGGCGTTGGATCTTGCAGGCTATGAGGAGCTGAGAAGGCAGCAGCTTGATCTCAGGAAACAGGGTGTCCTGCGGGGTATCGGCATGTGTCTGGTTATCGAGCCGACGAGTGCGGCGCGCCGGGGCCAGGGAGGCGCTTATGGCGCCTGCCGCGTCCGCATGGAACCGTCCGGGACCGTTAGTGCGTTCCCGGCCTATGGGTCCCAGGGACAAGGACATCATACGGCGATCGCCCGGATCATCGCCGACCGCCTCGGTCTTGTCCCGGACGACGTCGAAGTGTTTTCCGGCGATACTGCCGAAGCCCCGTATGGCGCATCCGCGATCAGCAGCCGATCCGCGGTGACTCTGATGCCCGCGGTTCATGTAGCTGCCACGCTTCTGAGAGAGAAAATCCTGCGCATCGCCGGGCATGTGCTGGAAATCGACCCCGGCGATTTGCGCTTCGAGAAGGGTGCGGTTCGTGCCACCGGAGCGCCTGAACGAGAGCTGCAACTTCGCCAGATCACGCGCATCGCCTACATGGATACGTACCGTCTGCCGCCGGGGCTTGATCCCGGCCTGGAGGTCACGGGTTTTTTCACCGTACCCAACATTATCTGGGAGCCGGACGAGAAAGGCCGTCGCAATGAATTTGCCGCCGTCCCCTACGCGGCGACGGTGGCGGTTGTCGACGTCGATGCCACAACAGGCAGGTTTCGCATCGTCAAGTACGTGACGGTTCACGACTGCGGCACAACGCTGGTTCCTGAGATTGTAGAAACGCAGCATTATGGAAGTATCGCGCAGGGACTCGGGGAGGCTCTGTTCGAGGAAGTGCGCTACGACCTGGACGGCCAGCCGCTCAGCTCGACTTTCATGGATTACCTTCTGCCAACCGTGAACGATATTCCTGCCATCGAAACGGACCATATGGTTACGCCCTCGCCTTTTACTCCTCTCGGCGCCAAGGGCGGCGGCGAAACAGGGACCCTGGGGCCGCCGGCAGCCCTGGGCAATGCCATCGAAGACGCGCTAACGCCATTGCGCGTGAAGGTCAGAGAAAGACCCTACACTTCTGACCGCCTGTGGAAAGCCATCAATGAGGAGGCTTCCTGATGGCAAATCTGGCGGTTACCGTCAACGGTCGAAAGTACGTAGCCGATATCGAACCGCGCCTGCTCCTGGTGCACTTTCTACGCGACGTCCTGAAGCTCACAGGCACGCACATTGGCTGTGTCGTAGGCCGTTGCGGCGCATGCACGGTTCTGTGGAAAAACAAACCCGTGAAGTCGTGCATGGTCTTGGCGATCGAGACTGACGGAAGTGAAATCATGACCATCGAGGGATTGAGCCCGAACGACCGGCTCCATCCGTTGCAGGAGGCGTTCTTGGCAGCGGACGCCATAGAGTGCGGCTACTGCACGCCGGGCATGGTGATGGCGGCCTATGGGCTGCTGCAAAAAAACCCTGCTGCGAGCGAAGACGATATCAAGCGCGCGATTTCCGGTAACCTCTGTCGCTGCACGGGATACGTCAACATCGTCAAGGCGATCCGTTCCGTGGTCGCCGCCGGGAAAAGTCAAGGTGCTTAACCGGGTGCGAAAAAAAATCATTCTCGTACTCACAGAGCGTCAGGACCGACGGAGGGCTTTTCAGCAGCCGGTTAGCCGGGCGTATTCTTGGTCCGAGGAAAGGGCTAATCCCGAGATTCTGTCCCAGCGTGAATGAAGCTCCTCGGAGCAAAGCTCCGAGGTATCTTTGCGAAATTCTCCGAAGCCCTTCCACCCTCCTTCGCCAAGGCTACGGAGGGTTCTCCTCGCCTTCATCCTCGCAGCAAGCTGTGAGGTATTCGGCGAAGGAGAATAAACGGGGCTAGAGAAAGTAAAGGTAGTAGGACGGTGTATCCGAATAAATTTGACTATTACCGACCCGCTTCTTTGTCGGAGGCGGTGGATCTCATGGGCCGCTATGGCCATGACGCAAGGCCGCTTGCCGGAGGACAAAGTCTGATTCCATTGTTGAAATTGCGACTCGCCAATCCCGCGGTAGTCGTGGACTTGAACGGCATCCCGGGATTAAGTTACGTCCGGCAAGAAGAGGATCGGTTGGCCATTGGAGCGTTGACTTGCCACAGTGACATCGAAGATTCAGAGATTATTCGCGCACGCTACGCAGCGATTGGAGATGCCGTCCGTCATATCGGGGACGCCCAGGTGCGCAACCTCGGCACCATCGGCGGTTCGCTGGTTCATGGCGACCCAAGTGGCGATTGGGGTGCGGTTCTTCTGGCTTTGGGAGGTGAGGTGCGCTGCCTTGGTCCAAACGGGGAGCGCTTCATTCAAGGGTCGGATTTCTTCACGGATATGTACGAAACCGCCAGGCAACCGGCTGAGATAGTCACCGAAGTCAGGATCTGTTCGCCGCGGACCCGCGCGGGCGGCGCGTACCTTAAATTGGAGCGGCGAGCGGGCGATTTCGCCCTCGTCGGTGTAGCCGTCTACCTGGAACTAGACGAGAATGGTGTGTGCACCGAGGCAGGCATCGGCCTGAGTGGAGTAGGACCCACATATGTGAAAGGCATGACTGCGGAACGCATCCTGCGCGGGACGCGGCTCAGCGAGGCTGCCATTCAGGAGGCGGCTCGCTGCCTGGATGCAGCAATGGATCCCTATTCGGACACGCGAGCACCAGCGGAGTACAAGCGAGCCATGGCAAAAGTTTTCTTTCACAAAGCTTTGGAATTGGCTTGCAGACGAGCCACCACACGCGACTCGTAAACCCGTTTGCCGAACCCGCTCGCTTCGAGAGTCACACCTCTCCCCAAACGGACCTGTCTGTGTCGCGCGCATAATCCCGATTACGCTGCGCTACCGTGCTTATTCATCTCCCCTGCGTTAGCGAGGCACCTTGCGAATCGATGTGTTTGGCCTTACGTCGTTGCGCCGTCGTTGGTCTGTGCGCTTGCCGTTCTCCAAGTATTTGCCCTCCACCGCACGAAGAGCCGCCGCGTCCCAGTCTTCGGTCCAGTCGCCCAGTGAATACCCATGCCAGGGCGCCTCGGGCTTGAGCGGCGGCAAACCTAGCTTCTCCCAGAGCCCCTTTGCGTGCTCCATATACTCCCGTTTTGGCAGCGCGATGGGAGGAAGATCCCCTTTGAGGGTTGCATCGATCAGGAGTGTCGAATCCTGCCCGCCGCCGCGCTCGACGCGCGGCCCGTACACGCTGCGGTGCTGCAGCGTTTGAATGTCGAGCGTCGGATTCGCCCGGTAGGCGAGCGCCCACCAAACCGCATCGCCGTTTCCGGGATCGATGTCGTCGTTGATCGCGATGACGTACTTGCCGCACAGGGCCTGCAGTGAGCAGGCGCCGTAGAGAGCGCGCCAGACCTCGGTCTGCGGCGCGCCCCGCTCCATTTGAATGAAGATGACCCGGCGCAGGTTCGTCAGCGCTTCGTGCATCGAGACGCGAATCACTCCCTTGATTCCAAGATTGTCCCGCAAGTGCGTGAGGAACAGAGGCTCGTAGGCGACCCGTTTGATGACGCTCGACTCGCTCGGCGTTACCTGCGAAATGATCGAGGGGAACAGCGCTTTGCGCCTGCGGGTAATCGCGGTGATATTCATGATCATGTTGTAGTCCTCGAGCGCCACGTGGCCGTGCGACTCCGCGAAAGGGGCCTCGGGTTCGAGATACTCGGTGTCGATCCAACCCTCAATGACGATCTCCGCTTCCGCCGGCACCATAAGGTCCACGGTCTTCGCCCTTACCTGGTTGATCGGCTGCCCGACGATGCCGCCCGCAACCGCCATTTCCTCCAAGCCGATGCGGAGCTTCTGGGGCCCAACGTACGCGACGGCCGGTGGACCGCCCAATACGAATGCGCACGGCATGCGCTCACTGCGGGCTTTATACTTCTCCCAGTGGAGATAACCCTCGGCGCCGCCGGCTCTGGCCACCATGCGCACGGCGAGCCGGTTCGGGGACTTTAACCCGGCCCGGTAAGTTCCCATGTTTTGCGTGCCCGTCTCAGGATCGCGCGTAACACAGTTTGCGGCGGTGAGATACGGCGCGCAGTCGTATCCCGGTGTAGAGACCGGGACCGGCAGCGCATCGAGGCCGTTACCTTCTCCTTCCAGCTCTTTGCCGGTCATGACCACTTCTTGACAGGATCCGGTCGCAACGGTGCGCGGCGGGATCGGATTTTGAATAGCACGGCTCCAGGTCTTACTGATGGCATCGATGTCGACGCCCATGCCGATGCTGTAGATCGCCGCATTGGCCGCCAATGCACCGATCACGACCGGAATATCATACTTGCGACCACGGGAATCGGTCACGTTGGTGAAGAGAAAGGCCTTGCGTTCCGGCTCGGGGATACCACCCCGAAATTGCCACCGAACCAACGGGTGCATCTCCGTGTCCTTATTAATCGGCTGGTCTATCTTCACAAGTAGACCGGCCGCCTCTAAGGAGCGAATATGGTCTTGGAAATCGGCGTAGCCTATTTGCTCCGTTCCTGACTCTTGCCTCTTTTTGCTTTCCATCGTCATATATTTATTTTCTCCTGCTGTGCCGGACGTTAAACCTTTATCAATAGCGTTCTCCCTTGAGTCAACCGCGGACAAGAATCAAACCGCTATTCCACGATGGATGAATTCCGAGCGCGCGGTTTGTTCGTCTGTTTAACTTTCCGCACGTTGCCACGATCGTGACCCGTCATCAAGTGAGCACTCGACTCCACCGGTGTTGTTCTTCGTGCGGGCGAGCTTGCCGATCGTTGCAAGAAACATCAGCGTGTCATCAGGGCCTCGTGTTTACTTTTGACATTTTAAAACGCTGCACCGCCCAAACCATTCTTTAAACTTTGCGTGCTTCCTGAATGATCGACTTTGGGTGTTCAAATCGTTCCAAACGTTCAAGTCATTGACAGAATCAAACAAAATTTTTAGAAACGATGTTGGTTGCTGAGCAAGAGGGAATAGGAACCCAATGGTTTTCATTCATGGGCCAGAGGCGGCCTCGTCTGCCCCCCCAGCTAGATAAGCATGGCGCGCAACGCGAATTCACGCTACACTTCCATCAGTTCGTCAACCTCCTAAAACGATAAACGAAAGTGAGCAATGCGATGTAGATTGTAGATTGTCTAGATTGGGGGCCGACATAACACTCTCTACAATCTGTCCGCTTGGCCAAACGGCTCGGACCACGCTATGCGTGAGAACGTTTAGAATAATTCGCCCAAGAGACACGGATTCCCGATCTTAGCGCATCACGTTCGCCGCCAAAATCATACGCGCAAGCTTCTCGGTGTTCCAGCAGCGCGTACGTTCCGCTCACTCCGCGACCTGCGATCATCCGCTTGGACATTCAGGCGCAGCGTTAATCCCTGACAGATTCCCCTCGACACAACTTTGCTCACATTTCCGTGTTTTCGCAATTTCGAAAACACAGGAAACGTCGCGTCCGTGGATGAGATAGAAGATAGCGACTTCTGAGGCCAGCTTACCCGGCAGGGATTTGAATTGACTAAATCTACGAACTCGAAGGGAGCACAGGCGGCGAGCGGATCGCGTTCGCTTCACTCCAATAATTGAATTTTTTCGATGGCTTATTGAATCGAAAGGCGTTTTTCAATTCTCTGGTAAACGTCGCGCCGGCGCATGATGCCGAAAATCCAAATTTGATTTCTGACGATTCTAAACACCACGCGATAATCTCCGACGCGCTGTTTCCAATAACCCTTTAACGTACGCCGGAGCGGCTCCCCATATCGCTGCGGCTCGACAGTCAGACGCGATTCGATTGCCCGTTGAATTCTTTTGCCGACATCACGATTGAGCGCCGGAACATCCTTGGTCTTAACCTCGGGGTGATAAACGAGGGTGTACGGCATGAAAGAAGGACTTTTCTATGAACCCCATACTTGCTTGTGGCTTA
>Ga0209751_10006221_pt1 | contig 11094 bp, 10 predicted proteins | sample RifCSP13_1_FD_184019 | JGI IMG/M metagenome (GOLD analysis project Ga0209751, IMG submission 184019) | Soil microbial communities from Rifle, Colorado - Rifle CSP2_sed 13_1 (SPAdes) (version 2) | ecosystem: Environmental > Terrestrial > Deep subsurface > Rock core/Sediment | place: Rifle...
ACGATGTCCAGGACGCCGTCAGCGGGGTCCGCCATTTCGTCGAGCGCGGTTGGGTGGATGGCAGCCGGGTCGCGATCATGGGCGGCAGCGCGGGCGGCTTCACCGTCCTCAAGGCGCTCGAAGATTTCCCCGGGTTTTTCAAAGCCGGGATCAACCTGTTTGGCGTCTCCAACCAATTTAATTTTGTCGTTGACACCCATAAATTCGAGGCCCGTTATAATGATTATCTGTTGGGCCCCTGGCCCGAGGCCGCAGATATCTACCGCGAACGCTCGCCGATCTTCTTTACCGACCGCATCCAGGACCCGCTTGCCATCTTTCAGGGAGCGGATGATAAGGTGGTCCCCCGGGATCAGTCCGATGATGTGGTCGCCTCGCTGAGCAAGAGGGGCGTGCCCCATGTGTATCATGTCTATGAAGGTGAAGGGCACGGTTTTCGCAAGATGGAAACCGTCGAGCATTTCTACACCCAGGTGGAGCGCTTTCTGCGCCAGCACGTGCTTCTGACTTAAATAAACCGGGGCTACCTCGAGATCAGGATAGCCCCGCTGGTGACGATGGCGGGTGGATAAGGGGGTTGCTCAGCGTAACCAGCCCGGAACCCGGCCTTGCTGCCAGCGAATTGTCGTTTGCCCTGCCCGTAAGGTGTCAATTTCCGTGCTGAAAGCCAGCCAGTCTGGCACCAAGAGCACCAGGCCCTTGTCGCTCTTGGGAAACATTTGGGGTGCCAGGAATAAGCGCAGGAAAAATGGCGGAATGGGGTATGCGTTCAGCTCAATCACCACCGCGGTCTTGCCGTAAAAAGGCTCGAGCAGGCGTTTTTCTGCCCAACTGGCGTCGCTGGGGGGGTATAACTGTTGGAAATTAGCGGGATGCACGCTGCGGATGCGTTGGTAGGCGATATTGGTACGCAGGAATGGCGTCACCAGGCGCAGGTGATTGGAGCGCGCTTGCACGTAAGCCATATTTCTTCCAAAAAAGGCGAACAGAGTGAAACCCAACAGGGTGCCCGATCCGGCCAACAACCACACGTTGTTTTGCGCCTCGATCAGCACCGCCGGGCTGAACCAACCCCAGCCCCATAACCCGAGCAGCAAAAGCCCGAGGAACAGGGTGTAAACCCACAGGCGGTCCATTACCCGTTTATATAAAAGTATTGTGTGCCGGCTGCCGGCTTTACGGGATCTCATTTCTTTAGTCTCCCCAAGTTCGGCTTCGCGTGCTGATACGCCGAAGCGCAGTTCGATCTTCCGTTAGATGATCAAAAGATAACACAATTCAGGGCAAAATGACTTCACGGATTGGTAAGGTGGAGCAAGTAACCCTCGCCCAGGGGTTGCGGATTTTCACCCGTTTTTACCGCCTCGCCTCGGCCTCCGCTTGCCGGGCAGCGTAAAAATCACACAGGGTATTGAGCGGGCAAACCGGGCAGTTGGGGCGGCGCGCCTGGCATATTTCCCGCCCCAGGCGGATGAGGTTGAGATGCGCCGCGTAATACGTCTCTGGCGGTAACAGGCTTGCCAGGTGCTGGTGAGCCTGTTCGGCGTTCATACTTTCCGGTCGCAGCCCCAGCCGCCCGCTCACCCTGTAAATGTGGGTGTCTACTGGGAAAGCTGAATGGCCGAGCGAAAACTGCAGCACGATCGCCGCTGTTTTCGGCCCCACGCCCTTGAACTGCAACAGCCAGTCTTTGGCAGCCTCGGGCGTGTACTCGCGCAAAAAATCCAGACTCAATTCGCCGCGCTGGGAGGTGATCTCACGCAGCACGGCCTGGATGCGCGGTCCTTTTTGGTTTGCCAGGCCTGCCGTGCGGATGGATTCGACGACTTCCGCCTCCGGGGCATCGCGCACCTCCTCCCAGGTGGGGAAACGGCTGCGCAAGGCCTGGAAAGCGCGATCGCGGTTGGTATCGTTCGTGTTTTGCGAAAGGATCGTCGAGACCAGCTCATCCAGGGGCGGCAGCGGGTTGCGCCACTCTGGATATCCGTAGTGCTCGGTCAATTTATGGTGTACAGCCAGGGCGCGGTCGCGAGGGTCCATGAAGAGCTGAGATTCTAAGCCGAGGCGGCGCTGGTCTGCTGGTTGATGACCCCCCAATTGAGCTGAAAACACGGGCGGCCTTCACCCACGATGATGCGGCGCCAGTTCTGCAGCGCCACCTTCGGCCCGTAAGCTGCCAGCGCGTTTAGCTCCGCTTCGCTGAGCGCGCCCAATTGGCGCAAGATCTCAAGTGCCACCGCCGGGCGCACTGTCCCCGGGCTTTCACTGGAGGGCGGGTTGTGGCCTTTCAGGTCGCCGTCTGAAATTTTTAGGGCAATGCCCAGCGCTGGCGAGCCGGGCTCGATCCCCCCGGGCAGCAAACCCAGCCCCAGGTAGCCTTCGGCGCCGCCCTTGCTGATCAGGCGACCGCCTACCACCTGCATCAGGTGCGTGTCGAAGCTGTTGGGCCCGCCGATCATCTCGGGGTAGCTCGTCATCGCCCGGGTGATCGTCTGGCAGGCATTTGCGCGCCTCTGGGGAGCTACGTTTCCTGTGCCAGGGTCGCAGAGCCGCGCCAGCGCCAGCGCCGCGTTGTACAGGGGCGCGGCGAAGTTCGGCGCCGAGCAGCCATCGATCCCAACCGCCACTTGCTCCGGCGGCAGGCAACACATCTCGGCGAAGGTGCGCAGGATGCGCTGCTGAACCGGGTGCTGAATATCAATGTAATTCTCTTTGGGCTGCCCCAGCATGATCGCAAATGCCAGCATGCCGCTGTGCTTGCCAGAGCAGTTGTGCCGGTTGGGGGTGATCTCCTCAGCTCGCTGGCGCATTGCCTGAAGGGTGGGCCGGTGTGAAAGGGGATGAGTACCGCATAGCAGATCGGCCTCTGTCACGCCAGCTTTGGATTGGATGCTCTTGACGACTGTTACGTGCTCGTCCGTACCGGCGTGCGAGGCGCATATCAGGGCGACCTCGCGCAGATCTAAATCGAATCTCTCCTGCCCGCCTTGCTCGATAAATGAGATCGCTTGCAATGGCTTGGCTGTGGATCTCAGAAAGGTGATTGCCCCGGGGTCGCCGTGACTCGCAACCAGCCGGCCTCCGGCATCGACGACCGCAACCGCGCCGAAGTGGGTGGATTCGACTGCCTCGCCGCGGATGGTCTCGTAGATCGGTGAGAAAGCGGATAATGAAGCCATCATCATTGGCGATGCCTGGTCAACGCTGGCGCTCTGGCTTCGCCTAAATTTGATCCTCCCCAGGGTTTGCGCCGTGAAATTCATACGAGCCGGTAGGGCGATAATGGCGGATGTAGTACTGGTATAAACCGGCGCGCAGGCGCTGGTTGAACTGTTCATCCTGAACGAATGAGACATCCATATCGGCAAGCAGCTTGGGGATCAAATTTTCGGTGGATTCAGGCGAGGCGTTGCGCCCTGCCAGCCTTTCAAGGCCGCGCAGTATGGTTTTTAAATAGCGTTGCTGTTCGCGGACATCCTCTTGCTTTACAAGCCCACCTCGCCCGCTGACGATCAGGTAATCGCGGTATTTGCTCAACAGCAGCTTTGTCTCCTCAATCCAGGCGGGCAGGTCTGCATTGGCCAGAAATGGCGGCTGGTTCGGGGTAACTGCATCGCCGATAAATACCACCCTTTCCGCCTCGGAAATCACCCAAATCGAGCCTGGAGATGAGGTGGGATGATGTTCCAGGGTAATCTCAGGTCCGCCCCAGTGAAGGACCATGCGATCGCTGAAAGTGATATCCGGAATTGCCCAGCGGGTGCCGATCGCATCGTCGTAAGTCTCCCATTCCGCCCCGCTTTCCGTGCTCTGCCCCTTAAAAATTGTGGGCCGGTTGCGAAAGACCAGCGCTGTTTTTTGATGGGCCAGGATGGTGCACTCCAAAGCCCTGGCGCCCAGCGTGCGGTCCAGGTGCGCGTCCAGGGAGACCAGCACCCGGCTGGTTCCGCCTCGCTGGTTGAGCAATGCGGAGCGCCAGGTGCGCGCATCTTCCGGGCGCAGTGGAGAATCGATCATCACGATGCCATGCGTGTAAACGAACGCTCCAAGCGTCACGCCCAGGTAACCCTCTTCTAAATAAATTCCGGGTCTGATTTGATGCATGGTTCTCCTGCTATGCTGATTAATCAGGCTGCTCTTCCTGCACCGGCAGAGTGAACTTGAAACAAGCGCCGCTTACTGGTCCATCTTCCACCCAGATTTGTCCTCCGTGGGCCTCGATGGCGAGTTTGCAGAACGCCAGGCCTAAGCCAAACCCCTTGGGCCCTCCGGAGCCGTGCAGGCGAGTGAATTTGTCAAAGATGCGCTCGCGCTCGCCGGGCGCTATGCCCGGACCCGAATCCTGGACCCACATCAAGACATCTTTCTTCCTTTTACTCGCCCCAAGATAGATCTTGCTTCCCGCCGGTGTATATTTCATCGCATTTTCTAAAAGGTTGGTGACCACTCTCCGAATCATATCCTCATCGATCCAGGCCTCCGGCAAGAGATCGGGCAGCAACAGCTTGACCTCCTGATTTTTGCCGTTGATGCTGGGCAGGACGTTCTCAATCGCATTTTTGGCCAGAGTATGAATTGAGGTAGGCTGGCGATTGACAATCGGCTGCCCGGACTCCAGCCGGCGGATATCCAGCAGTGAGCTGACCAGCCGCTGGATGCGCTCGGTGGAATGGGTGGCGATCTCGAGCAGTGTTCTCTGGGTCCGCCCTTCCTCAGGGAGCAGCGTATCCAGGACGTCCAGGCTCGAGATCACGTTTGCCAGCGGCGAGCGCAGGTCGTGATAGATCATCGAAATCAAGTCATTCCGCAGGTTATCCAGGTTCTTCCTCTCGCTGATATCCCGCAGGATCCACTGCAGGTGCGAGATGCCATCGACGAACACTTCACGACCGTAGAGCTGAAGGGGTATTTCCCTCCCCCCGGGTGTTAACAGTTTCGTCTCGTATGATATGGTTTGCCCCCCCGCAAGCAGTTGGAAGGCGCGCCCAACTTCCGCCTCATCGACGATGCCCAGCCCTTCGACATCTTTCGTCAGTAAGTCAGCCAGGTCGCTGCCGGTAACTTCCATTGCCTGGCGATTGGCTTCCAGGATCTGCCCTTTCCAGTTCGTAATCAGGATTGGATCAATGCTGCTTTCAAAGAGTTCCCGATAGCGTAGTTGGGTGGCCTCCAGGTTTTCATATAGTTGAGCGCGCCGGATCGCCGTGCCTGCCAGGCTGCCAATGCCGGATAAGACGAGCAAAGCGTCCTCTTCCAATGACTCGCTTTCCGGGTTCAGCGCTTCGATCACCCCCAACACCTCTCCTTCGAATTGGATGGGGGCGCAGATGATTGACCGGGTTTCGAAGCCGGGAAATTGATCTACCCGCGGGTCGAAACGCGGGTCGCTCTGAACGTCAGGGACGAGCGCGCCCTTACCGTTTTTTGCCACCCAGCCAGCCACGCCTTTGCCTGGCTTCCTGCGCGTGCCGATTAGCCTGTCAGCCTCCAGCCCGGAGGCAGCCTGGAGGACCAGCTCATGGGTTTGAGGGTCGATGAGCGCCAGGGACACAACTTCGACCTGCAGCGCGGTGATCGTTTGGCTGAGGATGTGATCGAGCACCTCATTTAACTTTGGAGAAGCGGTGATCGCCACCGCGCTCTCTGCCATAGCTGTCATCACCCGCGCTTTCCGCTGACTTTCGGCGTACAGGCGGGCATTCAGCACGGCGATACCCGCCTGGTCGGCGATCGCCTGCGCCAGCTCGAGATGGCTTGCGTTGAAGGAGTTGGGCGTGGGGTGCACCAGGGTGAGGATGCCGACCAGTTGGTCGCGCGCCAGGATCGGGGAGCAGACCGCCGATTTGGGACCGGTCTTGTCGGGGGCGTCATCGGGTCTCCGCAGCCACCTCTCGTCCTGGCTGGTATCGGGGATGAGGACCGCCTGCTGGTGGCGCAGCACCCAGCCGGCAAGGCCTCGTTCGAGGGTGGCGCGCAACTGTTGAGTCGCCGAAGCGACAATCCGCTCGCCGACGATGATCGCCGCCTCTATCGGCTGCCCGCGCTCATCGAGTACGATCATGCTCCCGCTGATCGCCCCCACGTGCTTCATAGCCAGGGACACCACCCGCAGCAATACCGTGCGCAAATCCAGCGCAGCCGCCAGCTCCCGGCTTATGTTGTAGAGAAGCTCCAGATATGAACGCGCGGCCTGGATTTCTGCCCAGGACTCCATTAGACTCATCGGCGGGTTTCCCGGCAAACGCCTCTCTAAAATAACCGAGTTCGTAATTAAATACCAGCCCAGCCTGCTCCCAGTATTTGACCGGACAGCCAGGCTATTCCCCGAGAGTATAGCATATTTGGAGTTCAAGCGATGTGCAGTTTGGTTGGGAGGCCTCGCACAGGATTATCAAATTGGCAAGGTTGCGATAAACTCCACAGCGCCAGTTTCTTAAGAGACGGTTCGGGATATTGGTGTTTCAGGTGAGGGTTTCGCTTGAGGCGCGTCTAACCGAAAGTTGGCGGGTTTTCTGTTTTTGGCAGGTCTAACATCAGCACTTCGGTCGCTAGCCGGGTGTTTACATTTTGGTCCAACATTTCCAGGGTGCGCTGCAGCGCGGTGACCGCCTGGTGAGCCGTCTCCAGGCCGAATTGCCCGGCCAGGTTTTCGATGGCTTCGAGCTGGTCGGCGTTGGTGGGTGGGGTGGAGGCGCCTCCAGCCTTGAGCAGCACATCCCGCCACAGGGAAAGCCAGGTTTGCAAAACGTCCACCAGGGCGGCTTTATCCCTGGCGAGTTTTTCAGCGTAAGCAAACCGCTCCACCCGGCCCTTGCTGAGAAGCTGGAAGTGGTCGACCAGGCTCTGCTCCCGCCTCTGCATGATCTCGGGAGAGCCATGCAGGCGCAGAGCGTAACCCGGGCGCCCACCCGATAGCTGCGCCAGCAGGCGAGCACGCTCAGCAGGGAGCCCTAAACGCGCTTGCAGCCCCGCGCTGACGATTTCATAAGGGACCGGGCGCAAACGCAGCACCTCGCAACGGGATACGATGGTGGGCAGAAGCGCCTCGCTGCTCTCCGCCGTCACCAACAGGATCACCCGGTCTGCCGGCTCTTCGAGCGTCTTGAGCAGGGCGTTGGCTGCGCTGATATGGGCTTCTTCGAAGCGGAGCAGCAAGGCCAGGCGGTAGCGCGCCTCGTAAGGCGCCAGAGCCAGGCTGCGTCCCAGCTCGCGCACCTGGTCCACCTTGAGCGTGCCGCCCTCCTCCTCGGCCTGGACCACCGCCAGGTCGGGGTGCTGCATTTTTTCGATCAGGGTGCAGGTGCGGCAGGTGCCGCAGGGTTCACCTGGCGCCCGGGGTTGGGGACAATTTACCGCCTGGGCAAAGCGCAGCGCCAGTGTGCGCCGGCCCACACCGCTGGGACCCGTGAACAGGTAAGCATGCCGCTGTTGACCGCTGGCAGCGTGCTTCTGCAGCACCGCAACCGCCCAGTCGTGCCCGATCATCTCCCAGTTCATGCCGTGATTGTAGCAAAGACGGGTGTGCTTGGCAACCGGCTGCCGGAGGCCAGGTCACCGGACCACCTGCGAAAGCTGCCTGAACAAAGCGAGCCATTGGCTGGTGGGCAGATCACCCTGGCTCCAACCCAGGCGCAGGACGATCAGGTCCGTGGTTGGATTGGCGTAAAGGTACTGCCCGTCTTTGCCCAATGCGAGGAAATCGCCCTCTTCTTTAGAGACCAGCCACCACTGGTACCCGTAATTCCACAGGCCGATGCTGGCAAACTCCTCCGGCCAATCGGTTTCCGGGATGGCCCCTTCCTTGACTGCCTCCACCGTCCATTCCGGATCGAAGATCCGCTGCCCGTACCAATCCCCATCCCTCAGATAGAGCCGGCCCAGCTTGGCTAAATCCCGTGCGGTAGCTGCCAGACAGCACCAGGTCTTTTCCATGCCGCCCTCCCGGTCCAGGCTCCACATCCCCTCCTGCTCCATCCCGAGCGGAACCCATAACGCCCGTTGGGTGTAATCGGAGACCGTCTCCGACCCCAGCGCCCGGTCCAGGATTATCGCCAGCAGTGCATTGTCGCCCGATTTGTAGCGGAAGACCTTCCCCGGTTCATCCCTCACCCGCACGCCAGCCAGCTCGGCTGCCAGATCCGGGGTGAAGTTCAAGATCACGTGGATGCCGAAGGGGTTGTCGTTCTCGATGTAGTCCGACCCAGAGGTCATAGTCAGCAGGTGGCGGATGGTCACCCGGCCGAACCCGTTTCCGGCGAGTTCCGGGAGATAATCGGTGACCGGCTGGTCGACGGACTTCAGGATCCCGTCGTGGAGCGCCGCGCCGATCAACGTCGCCATGAACGACTTAGACACAGAGAAAGCTTGAGAGAGCGAGGTCGGGGTGTGGTCCTGGAAGTACCGTTCGTAGAGGATGGCGTTGTCCTTGATCACCAGGAAGGCGATCGAATCGTTCGCCGCCAACAGGTTGTCGAGCCGGACCGGCTCCCCACCTGCCAGCGTAACCTTCCCCGGGACCCGCCTCGCGCCCGTCCCATCGATAAAAGAAAAGGGGGAAAGGCTGGCAGCCAACCGCCTGAACGGGTAATGCTGGAAATCCGCGATGTCAGTATCGCCGTAGCGCAGGAGGCGCAGGACCGTCACCGGCCCGGCGATGGCAACCCAGACTGCCAGGATCAGCAGGATGATTGCCGCCAGCCCGGCGAAGGTCCAGGCGAGCATTCTGAGAGAGATGATTTTACGCATGTCCTATGGACGTGTTTCGATCAAGTATATCCCTGGAATATTATCCCTCACCAGTTTGTTGTGTTTCATCAGGTTGTTCCTCGCCTTGGGTTTTGCCTTTGTCGATTGCAGATTGCAAAGAAAGAGATCTGCGCCGTATTTTCCCATCAAGGTTTATATGCGTTTCAAGTGTCTTGGCATCGTTTTTATCGATAACTTTGTAGATTTGTTTCACGAGCTCTTCAATTCCAACGCCCACCGAAGCACATATTCCGATAGTAGTAACAATAACGTCTGCCGCTTCTTCAGCAATGTGTTCACGATCTTGCTCAGACACAACCGCCTCCAACAGCTCGTTTACTTCCTCTAAAAAGTTCTGGGACCCGGATTGCGGTTGAGGGGTCACATTAAATCGACTATAGAAAGCATACGTGGATCTGGCCAAGTCACGAAGGGGGTCTGTCTTAGTGGTTTTCACCATTTACTCCTTTTATGGATTTATGGCCTCCGAAAGGATACACCAAACCTGCCGCTTTTTTGGGCGGAAAAGATTACAGAAAGAAGCTGAGTTTGTTGGCGAATACACTAACCCGCTTGTAAGCGTGCCATATCAGGTATAAATAAGCAGCCGCAAGGATCGCCAAGATCATTTTGAGTATAACTGTAGGCGCGCCGGTTCCTCTGGAGATCAGGATCATGGCGTCCATTAAGTCAACCCCGGTAGGCCAGGTGTGCCGCTCTATATTGTATAGTAAGCCCTGGATAACCTGCACGGGTACATCCAGAAATGCAAAGCCCAGAGCGATGGGGGTCAAGAGCCAGTTGCGCAAAGTGTGAGAGAGCGTAAAGCGCATCATTCCAAGGGCGATGAGCGCCATGACCTGAGTAAACAGTAGCCCACCCAGACTGACAGCCAGATTGCCAAGGGGGGAGAGTTTGGCGTGATCCGTAATATTGCATCCCAAGCAGAGCCCCCTGCCGTCCGGATCGATTTGTGCCAGATAGAAGGTCGAGCCATAGTCCCCGAAAAGGCGCGCCAGAACGGTATGTCCGATCTCATGAACGACTGCAAAGGCCACCAGATACAAGGGACCCAAAACGATGATCAGGAATAACGATTTCCAGCGTCTCATCTCTAGCCTTTCCTAACTCTTCAGTCATCCTCTGGCAATGGCGCACCCGATTGGAGCGCCGCCGCGGACTCATGTAGCAGCCGATCGTCATGTCCGCGAATTTCACTCAAAAACGGGAAATCGCTCGGGGCAACGGTCAACCGCGCCAGCGGCCGGACAGGCACCAGGCTCGCTAACTGTGCAATGTGCACTTGGCTGGCGCCAAATGGCATCTGCGGCTGGGCCTCAAACGTCGTGCGCGGCAGAAGATAGACCGTGCCTGTTCGCCAGGGCTGGCGCGCCAAGGCTGGTTTGCTTACCGAGAAAAAGTAGAATGGACCGCTGGTCTTTCCGTCGATATCGACCAGCCGAATGCAGGCATTGGTGACCGTCATTTCGTATTGGTCTCGGTCAGAGATGGCAAAGAACATCGCCCAGATGCCATCTGCCGCCGCGTATACAGCTTTCTGATTTCCAAAGGGGTTTAAGTCGTTCGATTGACGGGGCTCGAACAAAGCAATCTGGTCATCCCCAGAACCATGCAGAGCAAGAGGGTGGTGGTCGGCCAGATGGCATAAGAACTGCCATTTTGGAGTCGGCAATGTGTACTGGATGATTGGATTCCCTCCAAGCGCAAGCGTTGTTTCCAGGAGGGTGTCGAAGGCAAGCCTGGTGTTTTCATCGATTTCCACATCTGGACGTTCCAGCCAATAATTTGGAAGCTTCACCAGTCTATATCCTTTCTATGCGATTCTCTTGCTGCTATCCAACAGGCTGATAAGCACCTCTTTGTGCCTGTCCTCCTGTTGGGCTCATTATATATGAGAATATCCAGCCTGGTCTGGATAAAATCCGTGCTCAGTTCTTATCCATGCCATTTTAGTTGACACGCCTCCCCCCTGACGTTACAATGGCCCTTATGGATTTATTGTCCGGCCTCAATTCCCAACAGCAGCAGGCCGTGCTGGCCGGCGCGGGTCCCGTCCTGGTGCTGGCCGGACCTGGCTCCGGGAAAACGAGGGTGCTCACCCATCGCATCGCCTACCTGATCGGCGCCCAGGGGGTGCGCCCCTACCAGGTCCTGGCGGTGACTTTTACCAACAAAGCCGCCCGCGAGATGGAGAGCCGGGTATTGGAATTGTTGGGCGAGCCCCTCCAGGGGCTTTTCCTGGGCACCTTTCACGCCGCCTGCGCCCGCATCCTGCGCCGCGAGGCTGAGCACCTGCCTTTTACTGCCAACTTCGTCATCTTTGACGCC
>Ga0209751_10006227_pt1 | contig 11089 bp, 12 predicted proteins | sample RifCSP13_1_FD_184019 | JGI IMG/M metagenome (GOLD analysis project Ga0209751, IMG submission 184019) | Soil microbial communities from Rifle, Colorado - Rifle CSP2_sed 13_1 (SPAdes) (version 2) | ecosystem: Environmental > Terrestrial > Deep subsurface > Rock core/Sediment | place: Rifle...
CTCCAAGACCGCACTGAAAAATATTGGCAGGGATGCAATTAAAATCGCTGAGGCGGAGGGGCTGACTGCCCATGCGAATTCGGTAAAGGTAAGGCTTTGATTTAAATTTTGATTTCAGCCAGAGTTAGGCCAAAATCGTAAACTTGAGTGTCAAAATGGATGAATACATTAAAAGTAGAGCGGAAGCTGCAAAATGGATTGCCGCGAATAAAAACAATCCGGTTTGGTGGACATCAGGGGTCCTTACGAGCCAAAATACGGCCCCAAATTCATTGAATTTGCCGAATCCTCTGGCCACTCAAATATGGACAGACCTTGTCCATAAGAACTTCTTTATTGAGGCACCGTGTAAGGTAAATGGGCACGCTGTTTATACATTCAATCCTGGTAGAGAAAAGGAATGGCATGACGTAATGTATCCTCCAAATGCTTTTGTAAAACTTTGGAGACACTTTGCTAAGGACATTCTCACACTGATTATTTCAGCCATAACAGCATATGTTACCATCATTCTTAATAACAATTTTGGAAATGACTCCTTTAAGACAGAGAGTTTAAAGAGAGATAAGCAAATAACTGAGCTGTCTTCATCAATAGAATCACTACGCCAGACAAATAGCACCATCAAAGATGAAATTGTTTCTATAAAGACTGAAAGGAACTTTAAGATAAAATCTAAGAAGTAGAGCCCAAATACTGCGCATAAGACGCGCACAAGCGTTTAAAGACAATTGAGGCCGCGAACCGTTAGAATATCGAAATAGCTAACGGAATAGAATCTTCGTGATTTGAGGAGGTGCTTTATGGAAACAATAGCAGCAAAGGATTTCATGCAGATTTTTAATGCCCTGCCTGATGATAAAAAGAAGGAGGTATATGACTTCACTGAATTCTTGCGAACCAGGACGGCGGCTGGAAAGGTCAGAAAAGAAAGTGTAATTGAAAGAATCTATGGGTCCGCTAAGGGGTCAAAGCTGACGTCAGATATATTTAGTGAGATGAAGTTGGAAGAGAAGACGCTGGAGTACAGACAATGAAAGCCCCTTTTATCCTTGACGCCTGCGCCCTCATCGCCTTTCTTAATGCTGAAAACGGCGGAGAGAAGGTAAGAGACCTGATAGCTGATGAGGACAACAGGATCTACGTTCACATGGTGAACCTCTGCGAGGTTTATTATGGGTATTATAAGGCAGACGGGATAAAGAAGGCAGAAAAGGTGCTTGAAGATTTGGGGCAGCTTCCTATCGAGCATATAGATGACATTTCGCTTGGATTCATAAAGATGGTCGGTAAATATAAAGCCTCACACCGAGTATCTCTGGCAGATGCTTTTGTGCTGGCTCTTTCCGAGAAGATGAAGGGTAAAGTTGTAACAACGGACCATAAGGAATTTGACCCTATAGATGAGGCAAAGCTTATTAAGTTTTATTGGTTAAGGTAAGTTATGGAAAAAGCATTAGAACTTATAAAAAAAGAAATCCGTGACCTTCTCCCCTACAAGGTTGACGAGACCTGTTGCGCCATAAAGCTGGACGCCAATGAGAACCCGTATCCCCTTCCTAATGAGCTAAAAGAGAAGGTCAGCAAGGCCCTTTCGGAGGTTGCTCTAAACCGTTATCCCGACCCTTATGCAGGGGAATTGAAAGGCCTTATATCACGCTGGCTGTCAATTCCTGAAGAGTGCCTGATGCTCGGAAACGGCTCGGACGAGTTGATCCAGGCAATCCTTATCGCCACATCATGGGGTTCTCCAACTGTTATTGTCCCGTCACCGACCTTTTCCATGTATAAGATAACCGGGCTGGCGGTCGGGCACAGGATCCTGGAGATACCGTTGGATGAATCGTTTGACATTGATCCGGCAGCCATAATAGATGCTTGCAGGAGGGAAAGGGCAAAGGTCGTCTTCCTTAGCACACCAAACAACCCTACTGGAAACAGATTTTCGGATGATAAGGTCCTTGAGGTAGTTAAAGAGTCGCACGCCCTCGTGGTTGTAGATGAAGCATACGGAGACTTTTCAGGGAAGAGCCTGATTCCTTTCCTTAAAGAGAACATGAACCTGATAATACTAAGGACCCTGTCAAAGATTGGAATGGCAGGGCTTAGAGTTGGGATAATGGCCGCGAACCCTGATCTGCTGAATGAGCTTGACAAGGTCAGACTTCCATATAACATTAACTCCCTCTCCCAGACTGCGGCCGCAGTTGTCCTGAATAACATGGATGCCATAAACGGGCAGATAGCGACCATTATCTCCGAAAGAGAGAGGGTTTACAGAGCCTTGAAGGGTCTGGATGGAGTCACTCCATATCCGTCCGATGCCAACTTCATCCTCTTCAAGGTCAGGGATGCAGACGATCTTCATAAGAGGCTTGTTGAGAAGGGGATACTGATAAAGAACCTCAACAGGGCTGGAAGGCTTGAGAACTGCATGAGGGTCACGGTGGGAACGCCTGCGGAGAATGATGCGCTTTTAGATGCAATTAAGAAATTCTGAGATAAGGAAGGTAAAATGGAAGTAAGAACAAGATTCGCGCCAAGTCCCACAGGATATCTGCACGTAGGCGGGGCAAGGACAGCCATATTCAACTGGCTTTTTGCCAAGCACCATAAGGGTAAGTTTATTCTGAGAATAGAGGACACCGACCAGGAGAGGTCAACGGATGAGTCAACCAACGCCATCCTTGAAGGTATGAGCTGGCTGGGGATGGACTGGGACGAGGGGCCCTTCTTCCAGGCAAAGAGGGTTGATATATACAATGAGCATGTGGAGAGTCTCATCAAGGATGGGAAGGCGTTTTACTGCACATGTTCACCGGAGGAGCTAGAGGCAAAGAGGCAGAAGGCGTTAAGCGAAGGGAAAAAGCCCAAGTATGACGGGAAGTGCAGGGGGAACACAAAGAGACCGGATGTTCCTGCCGCTGTCCGCTTTCTTTCACCTGATGAAGGGTATACCGTTGTGGATGACATGGTCAAGGGGAGGGTCGTAGTTGACAACGCCGAGCTTGACGACCTGGTTATACGCCGCTCCGACGGGTGGCCTACATACAACTTCTGCGTTGTGATAGATGACGCCACCATGAAGATGACCCATGTGATAAGGGGAGACGACCACCTGAACAACACCCCAAGGCAGATACAGATGTATGAAGCCTTCGGGTATCCTGTTCCGAAGTTTGGTCATGTCCCCATGATCCTGGGTTCCGATAAGACCCGCCTCTCCAAGAGGCACGGGGCCACCTCTGTCATGGCGTACAGGGACATGGGTTACCTGCCGGAGGCCTTGTTCAATTACCTTGTAAGGCTCGGCTGGTCTCATGGGGACCAGGAGATATTCAGCAGGGATCAGCTTATAGAGGCGTTTGACCTTGAGAACGTTGGGAAGTCGGCTGGTGTCTTCAACCCTGAAAAGCTCCTATGGTTAAATGCCCATTATATCAAGGAGTCCGATAACCGGAAGCTCGGCAGCCTGGTTGAGCCGTTCCTTGAAGGCAAAGGGTTTGAGATTTCCAAAGGGCCGAATCTTGAAAAAGTTGTCGTTACATTAAAGGAGCGCGCCAAGACGGTACTTGAGATGGCCGACTTTGCCGAGTTCTATTACAGGGATGAAGTAATCTACGATGAGAAGGCGGCTGAGAAATTTCTAACGCCGGAAACAAGCAGTGTACTTGAATCCCTTATTGCTAAACTTCAGCCTATCAGCGATGATGGGTTTAGGCATGATGGAATTGAAAAGGCATTTAAAGAGATAACGGAAGAAAAAGGTTTGAAGTTAAAGGAGATTGCCCAGCCTGTAAGGGTGGCCTTGACCGGGAGCACTATCTCCCCCGGGATTTTTGAGGTTATTGAGGTTCTGGGAAAGGGAGAGACCGTAAAGAGGCTTCAAAGGGCAATTGATTCGGTAAGCAGTAAGAACTGAACCACCCCCTATCCTTCGGTATATAAAAGGTGTTTGATTTTCAGTGAAAAAAAAGGTATACTTGGTTGACTGTCTGGCATGGGGCCAAACAGTCATTTTTTTATTAACAGGAGGTTTTGAAAGATGAGTGATTGCGGAACATGCGGACCTGCAGGCGCCGGTCCCTTCTCTGAGGGAAAGGATCTTGTAGAATTTGTCTATCGCGCCCACGGCGGAGCTATAGCCGTTGCTCCATTGCCTGGCGGTGGCATACAAACAAAGTGCCGGGGATGCGGAGAGACGTTTGTCATGAAGACCTTTGTGAGCAAATGTCCGAAATGCGGAGGGGTGCATGCAGTGTCTCCACCTCGCGCACAGGACCCTAATGCTATCCAGTTTGCCGGCGTTGGTTATACCCTGCCAAATGCTTAATCCTAAATTCGGCAATTGGCCACGGACTAACACGGACAAAAGCAGCAATATAAAAGATACAGCCTATATTTTAAATTCACCTGAAAGGTTAACAGGTTTTATTTATAAGTTATTGAAAAGTCAGGGATAGTCAGTGAAAGTCTGTGGCTGAATGCTTTTTTTAGGTTAATTGTAAGGGCAGGGCTTGTCCCTTGCCAAATCGGGCAACCGCAATGGTTGCCCATTCACCTTAAAATAATGAATATCCTCAATGAGATAAAATTTGATGAAAAGGGGCTTGTTCCTGCCATTGCCCAGGACTTCCGAACAGGGGAGGTCTTGATGATGGCTTATATGAACAGGGAGTCTCTTGAAAAGAGCCTCTCCTCCGGCAAGGCCAATTATTTCAGCCGTTCCAGGAATAAACTGTGGCTGAAGGGTGAAACATCCGGGCACTTCCAGCATATTAAAGGGATCTATTACGACTGCGACATGGACACCATCCTCCTCAAGGTAGAGCAGGTTGGAGCTGCATGTCATACAGGCGAGAGGAGCTGTTTTTTCAGGGAGATAGAAACCCCTTTCAAAGATGTAGAGACGCCCAGCCGGGACTTCTCTACTGCCTCTATCATAGACAGAGTCCACGGCGTTATACTCGAAAGGAAATCAAACCCAGGTGAACGCTCCTATGTCTCCTCCCTTTTTACAAAAGGGGCGGACACTATATTGAAAAAGATAGGAGAAGAGGCAGCTGAACTCCTGATAAGCGGGAAGGGTGGAAATAAGGATGAGGTTATCCATGAGATGGCCGACCTTTGGTTTCATACACTTGTCCTTCTGGGGCATCTGGATATAAGCCCGGAAGAGGTTTATTGCGAACTTAAGAGAAGGTTCGGGACATCCGGGATAGAGGAAAAGGAAAGGCGGTAAAAAGGGAAGGAATTTAGAAGGTTTCAATTTAAATTTTCTTGACAGAAATAATCAGGTTGCTGTAAACTGACACCCTTCTAAACTTTTACCTAAGATACTACAGCTAAAATGAAGGGAGGCGAATTTGGATGCCAGGCGTAAAAATAAGGGAGAACGAATCTTTTGAAACTGCCCTTAAGAAATTTAAAAAGCAGTGTGAAAAGGCAGGGATATTGTCTGACCTCAAGAAGCAAGAGTGCTATGAAAAACCTAGTATAAAAAAGAAGAAGAAGACCATAGCTGCCAGAAAAAGGGCGTTGAAGAAGACAAGAAAGACCGAGGAGTAGGATGTCCTTAAAGGATAAACTTGCAGAAGAGATGAAGGGCGCCATGAGGAGCCAGGACAAGTTAAGGCTCTCAACAATCAGGATGCTTCTTTCGGCTGTAAAATATAAGGAAATAGATTTAGGGAAAGTGCTTACTGACGAGGAGGTGATTGAGACAGTCACCTCCTCTGTCAAGCAGAGAAGAGATTCTATAGAGCAGTTTTCAAAGGCAGGCAGGACCGACCTCGTTGAAAAGGAAGAGGCTGAGCTAAAGATACTTCAGGGTTTTCTGCCGGAACAGTTATCGGTTGAAGAGGTCGAGGCTGAGATAGAACGGACAGTTGCAGAGGCTGGAGCCTCTGGATTGAAAGACCTCGGCAAGGTCATGAAACTGCTTAGGCCAAAAGTTGCAGGCAGGGCTGATGGAAAGATGGTCAGCGACAAAGTAAGGGAGAGGTTATCTAAATAACTGACTGGAGAGTCAATATTGTGTTGGATTAAGGGGCATCTAAAGGCTTTAAGCACTTAGTGCCCTTTTTTTATTGTAACTACTCAGGTAGGGTGCGCATTGCCACCCTACTATACTACACTGTCATCCCCGAGTGTTTTTATTGGGGATATAGTTTTAAAAAACCAGATTCCCGCTAAGAGACTGTGGGAATGACAAGAAAGAGGTAGGTACCGGAGTAGTAGCTTTTTATTTTATAGGTGTTCAGTGTCAGGAAGTATACCTGAAGAGTTGATAGAGGAGATAAAGGAACGCGTAAACATCACAGATGTTGTCTCGGAATATGTCTCCCTTAAAAAAGTAGGCGCCAACCATAAAGGGCTGTGTCCTTTTCATTCAGAAAAGACGCCGTCCTTTACTGTTAACGAGGGGAAGCAGATATTTTACTGCTTCGGATGCGGCGCCGGCGGGAATGTAATAACATTTCTGATGAAGGCAAGCGGGATGACATTCCCCGACGTAGTTATGGAGCTGGCAAAAAGGGCAGGAGTAACTATTCCCGAAGCATCAGGGAGGTTTGCGCCGCAAAAAAACGACAGACAGGAAGCCCTCTATAAGATTAACGAGTCAGCCGCATCTTTTTACCACTCGCTTTTGAGTGAATCGGAAAAGGCAAAATCGTACTTAAAAAAGAGGGGGCTGAAGGAAGAAACCATAAACGATTATAAGGTCGGTTATGGAGGGGATGGATGGGACAGCCTTTACGCGTTCCTCTCCAAAAAGGGGCTATCCCTTACTCTTGCTGATGAGCTTGGGCTAATAATCCCCAAAAAGAGCGGGGGGTACTACGACAGATTCAGGGGAAGGGTCATATTCCCCATATCTGATATTCATGGCCGTGTTATCGGATTCGGCGGGAGGAGCATAGACGGCTCTGAACCCAAATACCTTAATTCATCGGAGTCAGTTCTTTTTAAAAAATCAGACTCCCTTTACGGGATAACCGTTGCCAGGAGATGGATAAAGGAGTCGGATGAGGCCTTGATAGTAGAGGGTTATATGGACCTCCTGTCCTTGCATGAGGCAGGGATTAAAAACTCAGTGGCAACATTAGGAACTGCCCTGACTGCCGGACACCTGCGGCTTATAAAGAGGCTCAGCAGCAATATAGTGACTGTATTTGACGCCGACCAGGCGGGGGTCAAGGCAACACTTCGCTCTATTGACCTTTTTATAACAGAAGGTGTGAATGCTACCGTGCTGACAATGCCTGAGGGGCATGATCCAGATACATTTGTAAGGGAGAAGGGCGTAGAGGGGTTTAAAAAAGCGATCAAATCAGCAATGCCAATAATGGAGTTTTTCATAAATGAGGCGCTGAAAGGGAAAAATGCAACCGAGATACAGGAGAAGCTCAAGGTAATAGAAGAGGTCTTCCCATATATAGAACGCCTGCCAAGCAGGATTGAGCAGGAGCATTACATAAAGATCGTCTCGGAGAGGACAGGAGTTAAGGAAGAGTCGCTTGCCAGGGAGATGAGGAAGAGGGGTAGTGGCGGTCCTAAAAAGTTTGAGGTAAAATTACCAGACAAGGGAATACTGTCCGGGGCTCAAACTGCGGGAAAAAAGATAATCCAGCTATTACTCAGATACCCGGAACTTAGGGAACGGGTTGTGGAGAGCGGGACACTGGGAGACTTTCAGAGTGAAACCTTGAGGTTGTTTGGGGAGAACCTTCTTAAAATGCCTGCCGGTTCTGACCCTCTCAACTATTTTGAGTCGGAGGAGGAGAGGGGGCTTTATTCAAGGCTGGTAGTGGAGATGGACGAAGTTGTAGAGCATGGCAGGGAGCTTGATGACTGCATCAGGAGTTTGAAGGCTTACAGGCTTAAAAAAGAGAAAGAGAAGCTCCGCAAGGAGATGGAAGAGGCGGTAAAAAAAGGGGACGAGGGACTCCTAATGGAGCTTAGGGAAAGACACAATAAACTGTATTAGATATATTAATAATATTCTCAGCTTTCATCTGTCAGCTGACCGCTGACCACTGACTGCTGAACACTGTTTTATGAGGAGGCATGATGGCAAAGGATGCAAAGAAGATGAAAGAGGTAGAGCAGTTGATCGCCACGGGGAAGGAAAAAGGATACCTCACATTCGAAGAGGTCAATGATGCCCTTCCTTCGAGCATGGTATCCCCGGACCAGCTGGATGACGTAATGACGATGTTTGGGGACATGGATATAGAGGTCGTTGATCCTGTTCAGAAGTTAAAGATAACCGAACACAGGGTTGGAGAGCCTGAAGAGGAGTTCGAGGCTGAGGTTGAGGCAGAAGCGGTAGTGGAGTTTCTTGGGAGGATTGGAGATCCTGTAAGGATGTACCTTAAGGAGATGGGTTCTGTTTCCCTTCTCACCAAAGAGAAAGAGGTTGAGATTGCAAAGAGGATAGAAAAAGGTGAGAGAGAGATCCTGAACGTAACCTTTAATTCCCCGCTTACCGTCAAGGAAATCCTGAGCATTGGCGAAAAGATCAGGAAAGGAAAGGCCTCTATAGTCGACGTAGTAAAGGGAACAGACGATGAATCCACCGAAGAAGAGCAGAAATATCATACTGATAAATTCCTCAGGCTTGAAGAAAAGCTGAGGAACCTTGACAGCGAAAAGGAGACCCTTTTCAAAAAGAGCCAGGGAAAAGGTCTTGCGCCCGCAAAGAAGGCCCAGATCGGAAAGCAGCTGGATGAAAACAGGGACAAGACACGGGAGACTCTGAAGGAGATGAACCTCAGCTCGAGGCAGATCGAAAGGATAAACCATAAGCTAAAGAACCTCGTAGAGAAGGTTGACAAATGTGAGGCGGAGCTCGCCGGCATTGTAAAGGCAAGCGGCTATTCTTCGAAGGAAGAGTTGATGGACATTCTTGCAAGGGCAAGAAAAGGGAGCGCAGAGCTTAAGAAGGCTGCAAAGGAAAGCCGCATTTCTCAGGAGAGGCTCAAAGAGATGGTCGCAGAGATATCCGATATCAGCGAAAAGATCACGGGCATGGAGGAAAAGGCAGGACTTCCGCCGGCAGAGATGAAGAAGGCCCTCAAAAACTTGAAGAATGGAGAGATCAGGGTAAAGATTGCAAAGAGCGAACTGGTAGAGGCCAATTTAAGGCTTGTCGTCAGTATCGCCAAGAAGTACACAAACAGGGGGCTTCAGTTTCTGGACCTCATCCAGGAGGGGAATATAGGCCTGATGAAGGCGGTAGACAAGTTTGAATACCAGAGGGGATACAAGTTCTCCACCTATGCCACTTGGTGGATAAGACAGGCCATTACCAGGGCCATAGCAGACCAGGCCAGGACCATAAGGATCCCTGTGCATATGATAGAGACTATCAACAAGCTGATAAGGACCTCAAGGTACCTCGTCCAGGAAAAGGGGAGAGAGCCGACGCCTGAAGAGATAGCGGAGAAGATGGAGCTGCCGCTGGATAAGGTGAGGAAGATATTGAAGATAGCCAAGGAGCCAATATCCCTTGAAACACCCATAGGAGAAGAGGAGGACAGCAATCTGGGTGACTTCATAGAAGACAAGACGATCCCGTCTCCCATAGAGGCAGTGATAACCTCCAACCTTACTGAGGTTACAAATAAGGTGCTGGCGACCCTGACTCCGAGGGAGGCAAGGGTGTTGCGGATGAGGTTCGGGATCGGTGAAAAGTCCGACCACACCCTCGAAGAGGTGGGGCAGGACTTTGATGTTACGAGGGAAAGGATCAGACAGATCGAGGCAAAGGCGCTCAGAAAGCTTAGACATCCGAGCCGTGCCAAGAGGTTGAAGAGTTTTGTTGAGGGTTGACTTTTATACTAAGTTGCTTTCAAACATCTACTATTGAGCCTAATGAAAGCTTACTTGGTATTAGAGGGATGAAACCGTTTTAATCGGTTTTTCCTTGACATGCTTGATAATTAACACTAAAATATTTTTTTCTTCGGGCCCATAGCTCAGTTGGTTAGAGCCACCGGCTCATAACCGGTCTGTCCCTGGTTCGAGTCCAGGTGGGCCCACCACCTCTAAAATATGGCATATCTGAAAAATAAATATAGTGAATGCTCATCCTCTATTGAGAGTTCTATAAGGTGCACCGAAAGGTGCACCTTTTTTATTTTGGTATGACAAAAATCGGGGATGTACTTAGGATAGTTGAGAGAGTAGTGCCGGAGGCCCTGGCCGAAGAATGGGATAATTCAGGATTGCAGGTAGGCAGTTTAGACAGGTCTGCGACGGGCATAATCCTGTCCCTCGATGCAGACATCGCTATGTTTGACAGGGCAAGGGAGGTTGGTGCAAATATCGCCATTACCCATCACCCCCTGTTTTTTAATCCCATCAAGCGGCTTAATTTAGAGACACCTGCAGGCAGGATTATAGAAAGGGCTGTGATAGACAAGATGACCCTGTATTCAGCCCATACAAATCTTGATGTCATGAATGGGGGAGTAAACGATACCCTTGCCGACAGGGTCGGGCTTTTAAATAAGAGGCCCTTTGCTAATATTGGAAGGATCGGGGAAGTTGCCTCTATAGAAACCCTTGAATCCATTGCTGTAAGGATGAAGAGCGATTTTTCTCTGCCGCATGTTGCTATAGTCGGCGACCTGATGCGTAGGATAACCAGGATTGCAGTCTGCGGCGGAAGCGGCGGCTCTCTTGTGAAGGATGCGGCAGAAAATGGGGCAGACCTCCTTATAACCGGAGACGTGAAATACCATGCAGCCAAGGATGCCGAATTGTACGGAATAGCGGTTATGGATATAGGGCATTTTGCATCGGAATCGATTGTGCTTCCTGTGTTGGCCGCTATCATAAAAGAGGCGCTGGGAAAAGAAGGCATTGGCATAGGACTTCATATACACAGGGGAAGGGACCCGTTAAGGGTTTGTTGAAAAGGATGTTGGATTCAGGGTTCATACTTATTTTTACGATAAAAGGAGGTAGATATTGCAAGAGCAGATAAGGTTACTGGTTGAGCTCCAGAAGGTAGATGCAGTATTGGGAGGGATGAAACGGAAGATGGAAGGTACGCCGAAACGCCTGTCGGAGCTTCAGA
>Ga0209751_10006229_pt1 | contig 11087 bp, 12 predicted proteins | sample RifCSP13_1_FD_184019 | JGI IMG/M metagenome (GOLD analysis project Ga0209751, IMG submission 184019) | Soil microbial communities from Rifle, Colorado - Rifle CSP2_sed 13_1 (SPAdes) (version 2) | ecosystem: Environmental > Terrestrial > Deep subsurface > Rock core/Sediment | place: Rifle...
CTATAAGGCTTACAATCTCGCCCTTCTTTATTGTGAGCTCAATGCTGTCAATAGCAGTGAGGCCTCCAAAGGTTTTGGTAAGTTTTTGGGTACGAAGCAACATAGCTTAAGAGTGTCATGGTATCAGAGTGTCAAAGTATCATAGAAAAATCTTTTGCTTTGACACTATGACACTTTGCAGCTTTGACACTGTTTAACAAATTCTCGGCAAAGGGTCGTCTGCCGGCATATCTAAAATCCTTGTGCCGCCATAGGAAGTTTTAAGATATACGCCGCTCTTCTCTCCTTTGCCTGTAACCTCTCCGATTATGGATGCCTTTTGTCCCAACGGGTTATCCTGCATTGTCTTTAAAACTTTATCAGCATCATCTCTTGCGGCTATAACAATCACCTTTCCTTCATTGGCTATATACAGCGGGTCAAGGCCGAGTATGCTGCAAATGCCTTTTATTTCATCTGCTACAGGGATGGAGTCTTCAGCTATTTCAATCCTGAAGTTCCCATCCTCTGCAATCTCGTTTAGAACAGCCGCCAGCCCTCCCCTCGTGGGGTCACGCATGAATCTTACACGGCCTGATTTCAGTATGGCTTGGGTAATCAGGTTAAGGGGGGCGCAGTCGCTTTCTATTGTTGATTCAAAATCAAAACCCTCTCTCATGGAAAGCACTGCTATACCGTGGTCGCCAAGAGTGCCGCTAAGGATTATTTTATCACCAATGTTTATCTTATCTATACCAAGCTCCACCCCATTTTCAACAATCCCCAGCCCTGCCGTGTTTATATAGATGTTGCTGCCATTATTTTTACTACTTTGACCCTCTGACACTTTGACACTTTGACACTGTTCTATCACCTTTGTATCTCCTGTGACAACCTCTACGCCTGCCTCATCAGCAGACTTTTTGATGGACAATGTGATAGCCTCTAAATCCTTTAATGAAAAGCCCTCTTCGATAATAATTCCACAGGAAAGATATAAAGGCCTTGCCCCGACCACAGACAGGTCATTTACCGTGCCGCATACAGCAAGCTTGCCTATATCGCCGCCTGGGAAGAAAACAGGCTTTACCACAAAGGAATCGGTGGTTAAGGCAAGTTTTGAGCCATTCAGTTCAAATACAGCAGAGTCTCCAAGCGGGGCAAGCTTCGGGTTATCAAGATGCTTTAAAAAGAGATTTTTTATCAAATCCCTTGCAATCCTTCCGCCCCCGCCATGACCGATAGATATTGTGTCTTTCATAGGTATTAGAATCCAGCTTTTTCTATCATTTTCTCTATTTTTTGTAGTATAATAACAACATGAAAAAGAAATCCCTCAAAGAAACCAATCCATATTTAAAAGACCAGAAGCTTCGCAAAGCGTTGTTCTATCAATCCGTCTCGTCTTCAACGGCAGTTGAAGGGGTACTAACTAAATACCCTAAACTCTCAAAATCGTTAGAAAAGAAATTAAAAGCCGTTATTTCTGTTCACGAGCCCTCAATGTCCTACGAATAACTGTGTTAAAAATTTTTTTCATTTGTTTTATCCAGAAAAGAAATTAATACGTTCCATAAGCCCATTTGACCAAAACACCAAATTAACAGACTTGCATTCTCATGTTTTTTATTTCTTTTATATATTATTTTAAGTTTTTCCTCTTCAATCGGAATTCCTAATTTTGTAGAAACATAAACAAAAGTAATTTCATCAATTTTTTCAAGCCTCCTCACAATGTTATGTTCTCGCTCTCCGAGTCGTAAATATAGCTTGCGTAAAAGCCATGTCCCACTTACTAATTTTTCCAATTCATCTATATTGCTATTTAAAAATGAAAGGGGAAAACATTTTATTATTACTTCTGCCAAATCAAAATCTTTATTTGCCTTCCACCTTTCTTCAAGTAACGACAAATACTCCTCATTCCATGAAGTTTTTAATAGCTTATAAGCTTTTCTACGCATCGAAATATATTTGCTGTTAATAAGATTAAAAATGATATTTTTCTGAAAATTTTTTGAAACTAAATGATAAAAGCTACTGAAACATTGCGCGTAAATTTGTTTTTGGCTAAATGTGGACTTGTCGTAGGCTGTTAGAAGCCTCTCAATTAATTTTCGATGGCAGTCAAGAAATCCCTTTTCAATATCAACAGAAATCTTACGCAGTGCATACCTACGTAAGATTACAGATTGCACATAAAGCGCATTTAATAATAATTCACAGGCTTCTTTCGGACTTAAACAGGCCACGAGGGCATTTATAATGGCAGGTTGTTCCAATAAGCTGAGATCATAAATTATTTTAATTCGTTGGGTCTTCATTTTTTACCTGTATCTCCTCTGACAGCAGTTTCGGCAGTAAAGCATCGCAGTTAGAGATTTTCATTTCTTGCTCCGCCTTGATCTGTATTGCTCCCAAATCTTTTCCATAGATATTATGGGCAATTCTTTTTTAATTCGGTCAAGAGCTTTCTGAGAATACCGATTAAATTTAGTTTTGCCAATTACTATTTGTTTAAAACAGTCCGAATCAGCTTGAAGATTGAGGTGACGAATAAGCGCATTGGTTTTAGGCACTGTTAGCCCAACCTTTTCGGCAAGCTGGGTCAGACCAAGATTATAAAATCCTAATTCATCAACTCGCTTTATTGCCACAACTGCAACCCCCGGTGTGCCTTCAGGGACAACATGAACAGGTACTCCCTCTTTTTTAGTAATTCTTAAATCCAGAGAAGGCCCATAGCCTTTTGTTGTAAATTCAATAGAAGCTACTCCCGGAAATATTTTATCCCATGATTGTCCAGACTGAATCTGCGCTGAAATCCTTTTGAGGTCGCCTGTACTCGGTTGTAATCTTTCCCCTTGGATTGCACCTTCTAAAATTGTCAAACCACGGAGCTTTGCAAACGCCTCAATGTGCTTCCGGCTTCGCGGTTTCAGCAGTTTCTTTATCTCATCTATTTCGGTCTCAAAAAAGGAGGCTATATCTTTGGGACTTGATGTAGAAATAGGTAGTACTCTTTCCGGTAGGAACCCTATTAGATCACAATTGAATACATTCTTCAATATTTCCCGGAAAAGAGTTAAGCCACTTTGAGCATGAAGATAAAGATGTTGCTCTGAGAGGTCGACAATATGATGTTGTGCTGCATCTCTAAGGCTGTTTATCGCCTGAAGAGACAATGCTTCTTCGTTTGTGAGAAACCTTACAGACCCATCAGAGAGGGCTTTTCTAACACAGCCATCGAAACCAATCGTTTGTTTCGCTCGTTTTTCCCTGATTCTGCCGCCACGATGAAGAATGGCTGCCTTCAGAAGCATTTCAAAAGAATGATCCAAAAAAATAAGAATTGCCTCAGTTCTTCCTTTATCCCATGGGCGATTAAAATGCTCAACGCTCAGAATCAGAGAATTGAGAGCCTTGTTAAAAAGAATGCTTGTTTCTTTCTTCATACAGCGCCCTCCACAAATCTCTCTGCATCTTTCACACTTATCTTTCCCGACAACAGCTTTGGCAGCAAGGCATCACGAATAGGGGCGAGAGAGTCCTCTTCTGTGGTAGATTCTGAAATTCTTGATGCACTCATATTTCCTGATTTTATTCAGCGCTACATCAACTTTTGTAAAGAATTGCTTCTCATAGCTCAATGACCCCAGCCACCAATTTAAAGCAATACGGGAAAGTATCAGACAGCTTCCTGCCCAAACTTATTGTTAACAGATTTCTACGTGAAAGCTCTTGCTCATTAAGAACTTTTTGTTCTGCACTGAAATCTGTTATGACCAAGTTGTAACTATCACCATCGAAAGAAAAAATTGCCCTTGCTTGAGGATTGCCTCTCGAAGATGTGGTTTTATATACCTCTAAGTCAGAACACTCAATCAACATCAGAGATTTACGATTTTTTAGGGGAATTCTCAATATCTCGTCCCATGAAACTCTATCCGAGGTATTATAGAAAAGAAGCCCATTATACTCCAGATACTTTCTCACTTCTTTGGGCTTAACTTTTCCTACACGTGTCCATTTAGCAGAATTCCATTTGCCCATTTCAATTAGTCGGTTTTCGGGCTGAGACTCATCATCCAACTCTGCCGAAGACAAAGGAATGTTAAGTATGTCCAGCAGCTCCGGTTCTTTGCCATCAATATTTCTCATGCTCCAAGTAATAACTTTGTCAGTCAGTGTAGATACAGGTCGAATCCATTTGCCTGTGACAATGTCAATCCCAGCAAGGCATCTGTGGCTTAGCTTTCGAGAATTAGCCAGTAGAATGATCTCAGCCATTTCTTTTTCATCTCCTCATAAATGGCGAATCTCGATATCGCCCAATTTGGAACGTAAGTATTCCACGACCAACCTTCTGTGACATTTATCAGAGGTAGGCTCGCTACATAGCAGGCAAGCATTGTCTAATTCAGCAGAGGTTACCAAATCTTCTACTTGACGTTCTTTTAGCAGTTTTTGAAAACGCTGCTCATAATCAGCCCATGTTATCTTTTTTTTCTTGTAACCGTCCAATATGTCTTTTGTGGGTGCAAACTCTGGACGATGAGAGTACTCGATATTGGCGATTGTCTTAAGAAAATATTCAAGGTCATCCTTTTTTGTAAATCCAGCCAACTGGGACTCGTTGTTGAGACGGATATCAATAAGCCGTTTTACCCCGGCCTGCTTGAGCAATTCAAAAAAAGTACGTGCGTTTTTTTTAGTGAAGCCTATAGTGAAAACGGTAATTTTTTGCGCTGGTGGTTTATCTGGCATATTCATGATTTTTCTCTTCACTTTCCCGCTTGTATGCAATTTCACGCGCCTGTTGGTTGTAAGCTTTCTCAATACGGTCAGCATCAGTGCACGTTGTATCAAAAAGAACAGGTTCAAGGCCGAGCATCTTTATGAGCCTGTGCTCGGTGACCTGATGATCCTCCACGCTGCCGTCAGCAAGAATGTGTTTGATAGGAAACCCCAAAATTCGAAGGTGACGGCACACAAGAATAGTTCTGTGACAGTCCAGCGGTTCTTTCTCAGCACATAATAAAGCGATACGGTATTGCTCCATCCCCTTGAGTAGGCGCTCGATTCCTTGCTTGAATATGGGCCGCTCCGCCATTTTTTCGAAATTGGCTGAACCGTTATCGTAACAGCAGGGATCATCAGGCCGAGCTCCCAGTTCTTTGCCCAGGAAAACATATGCGATATCCTCTTGCTTCAGGGCGTCTGCAAACACTTCTCTGTTGAATTGCGGATTGTGTTTGCTGAACGGGGATGAGCGCACATCCGCAACGGCCGTAATACCATGTTTTTTAAGCAGGTTGATGAAATCCTTTATGCGATGATTGGAATGCCCGATGGTATATATAGCTTTAGTGTCTACCATTGTCATATCTTTGCCTCTCCCACAAACCTCTCCGCATCCTTCACCCTCATCTCACCCGACAACAGCTTCGGCAGCAGGGCGTCACGGATAGAGGCAAAGGTAAGGGATTGTTTGGAGTAAAGCTCTTCGCCCTAAAGGGCAGAGCTTACCAGTAAGGAAAATATCATTTTCCATTGCGCCCCTTGACCTCGCCTTTCAAAGCGTGGCTTACGGGGCGCTTGCTGGTTAATTTTAATCTGTTGTAGTGGTTTTAAAAACGATTGCAAATTTCTATCCTCTCATATAAGCTATCTAAAAGGTTACAGGTTGTCAATAAGATAGGCTAAAGGCTGAAGGCTGAAGGCGAAAGGTGAAAATTTTATGCAAAATATGAAGCTCAATTTCCAAAAGATCTTTCAGCAGGCAGAGAAAAAGCGGGCGGCCTCTCAATTCAACGAGGCAATAGAGTTATATATTAAGGCAAAGGAACTGAGTGAGCTTTTCAGCAGGGAACAGCTTTCCTGCCTCATGGCGCTTGGAGATTGTTACAGGATGGTTGGACGGTATGTTGATGCAGGGTTTAGTTACACAGGGGCAGGTTCTATTGCGCATCTGTTAGGCGATAAATCTTCTGCTGTGGACACAATGGTTGGCCTTGGATTGACCTTGCGGGCGATGGGAAGGCACAGGGAGGCGCTGAGGGCATTTGCAAAAAGTGAGGAGATTTATAAGGCGTTGCGAGACAAGGCAGGGCTTGCGTTCTGTCTCTGGGCAAAGGGCGGTGCGTACAGGATTAAAGGCGATTTGAAAAAGGCTATAGAGACTTTTAAAAGAACATTAGATTTATTTGTGCAATTAAAAGATAAGTCAGGCGTTGGTTATTGTTATTGCGGGCTTGGAGGGGCTTCAAGGATATTGGGCAGGATAGACGATTCTTACAAATACTACTCAAAGGCAAACGAAACCTTCAGAAAACTCAGAGATACCTTTGGCATTGCATATTCATACTGCGGCCTTGCCAATGCCACACGGATGAAGGGCAATTTTAAAGGCTCTCTTCAATATTTTAAAAAGGCAAAGGCGCACTATAAGAAGATTGGGGACAAGGTGAGTTTTGCATATACGCTCTGGGGCGAAGGCACTGCCTTTAAGATGATGAATAAACTTGAAGAGGCAAAAAAGGATTTTTTGGATGCGCAGAAATTTTTTAAGGAAACAATAGATGAAAGAGGGCTTTCATATTGCGAGCTTTCATTGGGCGAACTGGAGTTTCTGAAGGGGAGGCGCGGCAATGCCCGGATACTTTTCAAAAGGGCATTAAAGAGGGCATCTGTGTTTTCCTTTGGCGTGGAGGTTAAACACGTCAGGAGGCTCATTAATGCCGTGAAAACTGGCAAGGGGTTTCCGTTTAATCTGCCTTAATAAAAAAGGCTTAAGGTTGAGGGCTGAAGGCTAAAGAAAAGATATGGCTGCAACAGAAGAAAAAGATTTTATAGTATTCAACAACATAAAATACGAATGGCTTGGCCAGTCCACTGTGCGCATGACCACAGATGACGGATTTGTAATATATACTGACCCTATTCTCCTTGATGAAAACCCTCCAAAGGCAGATTTAATCCTGATATCCCACCACCATGTTGACCACTGCCTTCCTGAATTTGTTGTACCGATACGGGATGATAATACAAAACTTGCTGCATTCCATGACAGCTACCTTAAATACTGCGTGCAGGATATAAAGGGTGTGAGGACTGTAAAGATAGGCCAGACCATTGAACTTGCAGGCGTAAAAATTACAGGAACAGAGGCATACACACCCAGGGGTTTTCATATAAAGGGCGAAGGCTGCGGCTTTTTGATTGAGCTTAAAGAACAGAGGATTTATTTTGCAGGGGATACCACAAATATAAAAGAGATGGAGGCTCTTAAGGACATTGACTCAGCCATACTCCCCATATGCGACAATGCCTATGCAATATACACAGAGGACATAATAAAGGCTGTAAAGATTATAAAGCCAAAGCTGTTTATACCAGTGCATTTTACACCCATGGATGAGCCAGACCCTGTGGTGAAAGAAGGGATGTTTGCCACAAAAGACCCGAGGTTCTTTACAAGGAAAGAAGACCCGCAAAATCTCCTTCAGCTTTTTGAAAGGACAGGTATAGAGGTGGCGATACTTAGGAAACTGGTGAGGTTGTCATAGGGAAATTAGCGTCTTACCACCTATCAATCTCAATCCAATCTCAAGATTTTGGTTGCACAATCTACTTATCCTGATGTATAATTCCATAGTTTTGCGCCTGTACAGCACAGGCGGGTTACTTTAATCTCTGAGAGGGGTAGGAAATGAGAAATACACAAATCAGAAATATCGCAATAATTGCCCATGTTGACCACGGCAAGACAACACTGCTTGACTTTATGCTCAAGCAGGCCAGGTATATTCAGGGAAAACGAAAGGGTTGAGGAAAGGGTCATGGATTCCATTGACCTCGAGCGGGAGCGCGGCATTACCATCATGGCAAAGAACACCGCAGTTTCTTACAACGGCGTAAAGATAAATATCGTTGATACGCCGGGACATGCGGATTTCGGCGGCGAGGTGGAAAGGACTTTAAAGATGGTGGACGGCGTGCTTTTGCTTGTGGATGCCTCTGAAGGCCCTCTGCCCCAGACCCGTTTCGTCCTTAAAAAGGCCCTTGAGCTCAAACTTCCGCCCATTGTGGTCATAAATAAGATTGACAGGCCTGACGCGAGGATAAAAGAGGTGCTGAACGAGGTATATGATTTATTCATAGACCTGGATGCAACTGAGGAGCAGATTGATTTCCCTGTTGTTTATACCATCGCAAGGGAGGGTATCGCAAGGCTCTCACCTGAAGAAGACAGCAAGGACCTGCGCCACCTCTTTGAGCTGATACTCAAGACTATCCCCGCGCCGGAAGGGGATGAGGCCAATACACTCCAGATACTTGTTACCAATATAGACTACAACGATTATATGGGCAGGCTTGCCATAGGACGGATATTCAACGGCATTATCAGGGCCGGCTCAACAATCGGGGTTGTTAACCAGAAAGGCGAGGTTGTGAAGACAAAGATAACAGCGCTTTACGGCTTTCAGGGCCTTAAAAAGATTGAGCTGCCTCAGGCTGTGATGGGAGATATAGTTGCCATCGCAGGCATAGAAAATGCGAATATAGGCGATACCGTAACTGACGCTGAAAACCCCAAGCCCCTGCCCAGGATTGCTGTGGACGAGCCCACCATATCCATGGTGTTCTCCATAAATACAGCCCCATTTGCAGGCAAGGAAGGCAAATTTGTTACATCAAGGCATCTAAAGGAGCGGCTTGAAAAGGAGCTCCTCTACAATGTGGCCATACGTCTTGAACCAACAGACTCCAGCGATTCGTTTAAGGTGATGGGGAGGGGCGAGCTTCAGCTTGCAATCCTCATAGAGATGATGAGGCGCGAGGGTTATGAGCTTACTGTGTCAATGCCTGAAACCATTACAAAAAAGATAGACGGCGCGCTGCACGAACCCATGGAACAGCTCATAATAGACTGCCCGGAAGAGTTTATCGGCGTTGTAACGCAGAAGGTGGGCATGAGAAGGGGCAGGATGCAGAAGATGCAGAATAACGGCCACGGGAGGGTGAGGATGGAGTTCCGCCTGCCCTCAAGGGGACTTATCGGATTCAGGACAGAATTCCTTACTGATACAAAAGGCACCGGCCTTTTAAACCACATCTTTGACGGCTATGAGCAGTGGCAGGGGCCAATATCAAGACGCACCACAGGCGCGCTTGTTGCAGACAGGGGAGGCATTACAACGGCATATGCCCTGTTTCATCTTCAGCCCAGAGGGGAATTGTTTGTAAGCGAAAGCACATTAGTTTATGAAGGCATGGTGGTAGGGGAAAACTCAAGGGACAATGACCTTGATGTGAATGTAGTAAAGGAAAAGAAGCTCACTAATATCAGGTCAGCAGGCGCTGACGACACCCTGCGCCTTGCGCCTCCGAGGGCGATGAACCTTGAACAGGCCATGGAGTTTATCCAGGAGGGTGAGGTTATTGAGGTTACGCCGAAGAACATCAGGATACGCAAGAAGGTCCTTGAGGCCAACAAGAGGCAGAGGAGGGAGAAGCAGGATTAGGAAGACCGTTCAAGCCTTCTTTGCCCGCTTTAAAAGTTTCTTCACTGTCCGCCTTTCTTCGCGCCCACGTTTTGCCTTCTTTGCAATACCGCTCCAGAAACCATAGAGCAATACCTGAATGGATATCACAGCCGCAAAACCAACAGGCATGCCGTATCCCATGGATTGAGCCATCTGGTTTGCCATCTCTTCTATCTTTTGATAAAGGATGAGCATGTTGGTCAAGGCATTGAATACTGTAATTACTGCGCCTGCGAGCACCCCTTCAAATATGGCCCCTCTCTTTGCAGTATAACCTATCCACAGACCTGTGCCCAGACTGGTGGCAAGCGCCAGCACTGCAAGCGTATACAATCCATCATCCCCGGCAAGCCAGGGGTGCTCCCCGCGTAAAAATCTGCCTATTGTATCTATGCTGAAACTGCCGTATAAATCCGTAAATGAAACTTTATTGAAATATATAAACATGTATAGAAAAATCGCATCAAACAAGAGCTTGATACAAAAGCTGATACCAACGGCAGTCAATATCCTGCCGGCAGTTATATGACGAAAGATGTGCATTATCCCTGCCTTAATATCCCTTTGCATCTTATCAGGCTTAACTGCCTCGGGAGGAATTTGTTTGCCCTTTCCTGTCCTGAGCCTCTCAAGGATGCGGTATGAAATGGCGTAGAGGAGCGGTATCAGGGGGAAGATACGGCTGGTGTAGGACTCCAATTCAAGCGTCTTACTGAGGGTCACAAGACCAACGGCGCTGCTTATAGCTATTAAGAAACTTAAGAAGAGATTCAGCATGTCTTGATTATATCATTCAGCAGGTGGCGCATACTGCGGTCTTATGCCTGTTTGGTTAGTTTGGCCCTTGTTACGCACACGCAGTCACGGCCTTTGTTTTTGGCGTCATAAAGGGCCTCATCAGCGGCTTTTATTACCTCTTCAGCCGTGGTGCCGTTGTCCGGGAATACAGACACTCCTAAAGAAAGGGTTGTCTCCCTAATGGATTTAATCCCTTCATGCTCTATCTTCAGATGTTTAACTTTATTTCTCAAGTATTCGGCACGCTCTTTTGTCGCTTCAAGCGGGGCTTCAGGCAAGACAACAACAAACTCCTCACCGCCGTAACGGCAGACTATATCGCTCAAACGGGTATTCTTCTGCAGAAACCTTCCGAGTTCCTGCAGAAACGCATCGCCTGCGTCATGTCCAAGCGTATCATTGTATTTCTTAAAATAATCTATATCCAGCATTATTACACCGATAGAAGCGCCCTTTCTGCTGGCGCGGTGTATCTCGCGCCTGAAGGATTCATTAAGGTAGCGGCGGTTAAAAAGCCCTGTAAGCGGGTCGTGCACAGACATATCGCGCAGCATCTCACGGAGTTTTATATTCGCGAGAGAAAGGCTTATCTGTTCGGATACTGTCAGGGCAAGCTGCCGCTTGTCTTTCAATTGCTGCTCAAGGTCAGGCGAGCCTTTGGCAGAGACGACAATCAAATGAAATACCCCAAGGGCTGACCCCTGCACCACCATTGGGATACAGATATGTATTCCTGTGTCAGGCTTTATATGCCCGCACCTC
>Ga0209751_10006230_pt1 | contig 11085 bp, 11 predicted proteins | sample RifCSP13_1_FD_184019 | JGI IMG/M metagenome (GOLD analysis project Ga0209751, IMG submission 184019) | Soil microbial communities from Rifle, Colorado - Rifle CSP2_sed 13_1 (SPAdes) (version 2) | ecosystem: Environmental > Terrestrial > Deep subsurface > Rock core/Sediment | place: Rifle...
GCTTGACCTGCGGGCTCACGAGGTTCTCCGACGGCTGGAGGTTCAGGCACGACTCCGCCCGCCACCGCTCATGGCGGTCCACGAGGGAGGGGATGTCGACCATGCGGCCCGGGCGATGCCGGTGGGCCTATAAAACGAGGGGGATGGCGCGCCCCGGTCGTCGGAAGCGCAGGCGCGAGACGTTCAGTTGTACATGCCGTGGTTGTCGTCGCGCGGCACGGCGTCGACGTCCTCGTCGGAGTCCTCGAACACCGCGTTGAACAACGCGTTCACAATCTCGCGGAGCTGCTGGATTTCCGTGCGAAGCCGCCGCACCTCCTGGTGCAGCTCTTCGGTAGAAGACCCCTTAGGAGAATCCATCCGAACCTTACCTCCGTATAGAAACCGCTCGCTTAAAGGCTTTTGCACCCGCGTGCCCCTGGTGATTCCTCCCCATGATTCCCAGGGTGCGGATGCACAAACGGACGCACCAATCGCCTGATGTACTTCCACAAACGCCGCTCCAATCATCTCATCGTCGCGGCGACGATTCATCGGTCATGCGTCCGCGGCTCGCCACCCTCCTCGCCCGGTCGCACCGAGAGCGCCTCGCGTTCTGGATCGGGTTGGATGCCGCATACGCGACGATCGTCCTCCTCGCGGCGAGCGACGGGATCGGCTACACCCTGCGCCTGGAGGCGATCGGTCCCCGCGAGTTCCTTGCGGTCCCGGAGTACAACCCGGTCCTCTGGCTCCCGGCGGTCCTCGGCGCCGGCGCTTGGGGTCCCGCGGCGTGGGTGAACACGATCTATTGGCTCAGCGCCGCCACTCTCGCCGGTCTCGGCCTCGCCCGCCTCGTCCGCCGCGCTCCGGGCGGCCCCCGCCTCGACCGCGAGGAGGCCCCCGACCCCGGCCCCGTTCCTCCCGCTCGGGACCCACCCGCTCCCGCCGCGGACCCTCCGGCTCCGGCTCGGACGCGATTGGGAGAGTGAGCTCCGGGTCTCCGTAGTCCGCCGCCAACTTCCGGTGATCCGTCCGGTCGCACCGGAGGCAGTGGACGACGTCGCCGCGCCGCTCCATAGGGCGCCGGCAGTTCGCGCAGAGGGCGAGCACGACGCCGAGGAGCCGCTCCGCGGTCGTCACCTGGAGGGACGGGTCCGTCTGGATCACGCGGGCGCGGACGATGTCCCCGAGGCGCACGGCATCCCGCGGGTCCTCCACGTACGCGTTCGCGATCTTCGAGATGTGCAGGGAGGCGTCGATCTCCCCGGCGACTTGGCGGTCACGCCCGTGGATCGCGAGGACCCGCGCCTCGACCATCGAAGGGCGGATGTCGCTGATCGTTCCGTAGATGACGTCCCCCTCCCGGAGGATCGCAGGGGGGTTCACGGGAACCACCCGCGCGATGCGGTGCTCGGAGTCGAGCTCGAGGCGACCGGGGAGGGACGCGTACAGGCGGCCCTCCTCCTCGTACGTGCCCTCGCCCGCCTCGTACTCCTCGACGACGGCGACCTCCTCCCCGGGGAGGACGAGGCGGTCGGACGGGGACATCGCCGCGCGATGCGGCGCGCCCTTCTTAACGGTTTGTCCCGTTCATGACGACCCGGAACAGGGTCACGGGGAACTCGGCGACATCCTTCCGGTGAAACTCGAACGTCCGGGGGATCGGGAACCGGAAGTGGAGCCGGTCCGTCACCGTGCCGCCCAGGACGCGGACCTTTTCCTCGACCCACGGCGCCGTCTCCGCGTTGTGGAACGTGTAGGTGACGTCCGCGACCCGGACCGCGTGGGCGAGGAACGGCTCGTCCGCGTGCCGCCGCTGAGCCCCGAACGGCGGGTTCTGGATCACCGTGTCGCACGGTTCCGGGAAGTCCATCACATCGACCGTGAGGAGGGAGATGTCGACGCCGAGCGACTTCGCGTTCGCCATCGCGACCCCGAGGGCGGCCTCGTCGAGGTCCAGCGCGACGACTTCTTGCGCTCCGAGGAGCTTCGCCCCGATCGCAAAGATTCCCGTCCCGCACCCCGCGTCGAGGACCTTCTTCCCCGCGATGTCGCCCTTGCCATAGGCGAAGTACAGGGCCTCCGCCGCGATCGGCGCGGGCGTCTGGTACTGCTCGAGGGCGGGATTCGGGCTCGGGTGGCTCCGGACCTTCTGGAGGAGGATTTCGAGTTCCCGCTGCTTCACGGGGCCGCCCCAATCGCAAGGAGGGGATGAACTCTTTGGCGGCTTACCGCACGGACTGGATCGCGGGGCTCCCGCTGTCTCCGGTGCGGTCCCGGATCGCGCTGACGCCCTTCGGCGTGATCAGCGCGGTGAAGTCCGCGGGTCCGCGCCAGTTCAGCTGGACGAGCGCCTGCCGCTCGAGCCGTTCGAGGGCGACCTTCAGGTCGTCGTACGAGATCCCCTTGAACCGGGCGAACAGGTCATTCTTCGCGTACCCGAGGAAGCCGCGGAGGGCCAGCGCCTCGAGGAGGCGGTTCTCGAGGTCCATCGCGACGGAACGGGCCTTGATCGTCCGCATCGCGTTGTTCACAATCTCGACCGCAAGCGCGTTGAAGGCCTCGTCCACGCCCTCGCCCGTCTTCGCGCACGTGTAGATGAACGGCGCCTCCCAGGGCTTCGCCGCCTTCGAGATCGTCTCTTCCCCGAACTGCGCCTTGTCTGCAAGGTCGGACTTGTTCACGAGGAGGTACACGGGGACATCCCCTGCGACCTCCAGGGCGGTCGCGATCCAATCCTGTAGGCTGTCGAGGGACGCCCGGCTCGTGAGGTCGCACACCGCCAGGAGGCCCTGGGCGTCGAGGAAGAAGGTCTCCTTCACGAGGTCCTTGAACCCCTTCTGCCCCATGATGTCGAAGATCGCCATGTCCATGTCGATCTCCGTGTCCGCGCCATGGGGGATCGTGAGGTTGATCTTCGTCACCTTCGTCCCGACGGTGTGGATGTACTTGTCGTCGAACTCGTCGAGCACAAAGCGGCGGATGAGGGAGGTCTTCCCGACGCCGGAGTCCCCGATGAGGGCGATCTTCGACTTCATCTTGTGCGTCGGCATTCCTACCTCGCGCTACCAGGGGAACCGTTGGTCCGGAACCCCTTAAGCATGATGGCTTTATTATCGAATTCCGAAGCTATGGAGCCGGCGGCTTCTCCTCCCCCTTCTTCCGCTTCCGCATGAGGAGGGTCGCCGCGACCAGGACCGCGGCGATCAGCAGGATGAGGACGAGCAGGATTGGCGTGTAGTCCGTCGTCGGCTGTCCCTGCACCGGGAGGGCGTATTCCTGCGTGACGTTCACGTTCCCCGTTGCGTCCTCCGCCCAGATCCGGTATCGGATGGTGCCCGCCGCAGAGGGCGGTGGGATCGTGAACGTGTACTGCCCCGCCTGTAGGGTCATCGACACATTGTGCTCGGGCCCCGCCACGTCCGTGTAGACGAGCCACACGTTCGCGACCGCGTCGTCGTCCGTCACGGTCGCGCGGATCGGGATCGGCTGCCCGACCTGCGCCGACGCGGGACGCGTGTGCGCAATCGTCGGCGGCGTCGTGTCCAACGCGGTGATGGTGAACGACGCGGACGCGGAGTCCGCGTTCCCACTCGCGTCGAGGGCCCACACGACGAACGGATACGAGCCGGGCAAGGTCCACGCCTGCGACACCGCCCATCGGTTTCCGGGCTCGGACGCCATCGTCAGGTTCACGGTCGTGAGGTCGGGCAGGGTCACGTCCACGGTGACGAGCGCCACGGCGTCGTCGTCCGTCACGGTCGCGGAGATCTCCACCGCGCCGCCGGAGACCTGGGAGGATGGAAGCGCGAGGACGCTCGCAATCGTCGGAGGGGTCGTGTCCGGAGTTGCGGACGTCGTGAAGTTCACCGTAACGCCCGTGATCATTGTGAGGCCGGGATCCGCGGCGTCCTGCGCGGAGGCGTTCACGTACAGCCGATGGGCCGTGAGGGGCGCGAGGAGCGGGAGCGGGTTGGCGGTGACCGTCTGCGTGAGCCCGTCCCACGAGTACGTCATCGGGATCCACGCGCCCGAGCCGACCTCGCGCAGGGCGACGACGGAGGGGTGACCCGTGACGGCCGTGTTCATCGCTTCGGAGAACGTGGCGAGCATGTTCGCGGTCAGCGCCACGCCGGTCGCGCCTTCCGCGGGCGAGGTCGACGAGACCGTCGGCGGCGTGGAGTCGACGACGAAGGCGGGGCTCGGGGCCACGGTCCTCGCCCCGGCCGTGTCCACGGCCGTGACCTCAATCTTCGCGGTCGCGGTGTCGTCCGCGGGGAACGTCCACACCGCCAAGACCTGCGTCCCGGGGACCGGTCCGACGACGGGTGTCCACGGGGCACTCCCCGTTGCGGAGTAGTTCACCCAGACGGTGAGGGCGGACTGCGGGTCCTCCGCGTCCGTCGCGCTCCAGGCGATCGTGTGGTCCACCCCGCCGGTCCATCGCGTTGTGGCGGTGGGGGAGATCACGGAGATCGCGGGCGCCGTGTTCACGGTGCGGAAGGACCACACGTGCGGGGCGGCCATTGCGTTTCCGGGGTCCGACGCGTCCCGCGCGGCGTTGGAGACCGTCGCTTGGTAGAGGGCGTTCGCGGTCAGGGTCGAGGCCGGCTGCATCCGGAGGGTGTTGCCCGTCCAGGAAACGAACGTGAGGGGGACGGCCGTGCAGCCCGGCATCTCGCACAGGGAGACCGCGGCCTCCGCCGTCGGGCGGTTCATCGCCTCGCTGAACACGACGTCGAGGGGCGTCGTCGTGGGCACGTTCGCCGCTCCGTTCGCCGGCACCGTGGCGGTGACCGCTGGCCTGGTGGAGTCGATCGTCGGGAGGAGCTTGCTGTCGGACGCGCTCAATCCTCCCGGACCCGGCTCGATCGCGGTCGCGAGGACGCGGACGTCCGTCGCATCGATGAGGGGGACCGTCCAATCGAACGAGCCCAGGTTCGTGGTCGGGCCCGCGATCGTGCCGCCGTTCGCCCCGGCGTTGTACGTATAGTTCAGGTACACGATCAGCTGGCTCGCGAGTCCGTCCGGATCCGTGGCGGTCCATCGGACCTGGTGCGTGGACCCGCCCGTCCATTGAAGGGGTGTCACGCCGTTCGGCGTCGTCAGCACCATCGTCGGCGGCTGGTTTGCGGCACGGATCACCCAGGTGCCCCGTTGCGCCGTGCCGTGGATCCCGCAGATGTACTGGTAGGTCCCCGGCGTGCTCGGGTTCGTGAACCCGTAGGCGAGGGGGGTCGAGGGCGACGAGAACCGCGGGGAGATTGGCTCCCCGGCGGTCGGGAAGGTATCGCCGTCGAGGTCGAGGAGGAAGCGGTGGTCGATCGTGTCCGCCGCGAAGAGGTTCAGGCTCACGGACTCCCCCGTGTTCACCGTGATCGTGGGTCCGGGATCCGTGATGTTCCCGGGGCCGAAGCCCCACCCGCCGGTCGGCGTGACGCGGGTGTGCAGGTCCTGGGGCCCGTACGCTGGGCGCGGGGTTTCACGGGTCGCCGACGCGGCGACCGGAACCGCCGATGCACCGATCACGAACGCGATCACAACGAGGGACCTGAGCCAGCGCATGTCGGCACCACCGGGAGGGACGCGCCCCGTTCTCCCCGGACGGCCATAAGGTTTTCCCCAACCAAACCCGGGTGCGGATGGGCTCGGCCGGATTCGAACCGGCGACCTTCGCTGTGTGAGAGCGATGTCATAACCGCTAGACCACGAGCCCTCGGCCCGCCGAAACGTGCGGTCTGTATAAAGGTTCACGGGCCCCTGCGACCCCGTCTCCGCCGACGCCGCCAGACCGCGAAGACCACGAACGCGAGGACCACCGCCAGGAGGGCGGCGACGATCCACGGGGTCGCCCCCGCACCGCCGGACGGGGCTTCGACGTCGAGCGTCCATTGCCGCCAATCGTTGCCCTCGCCGTCCGACACCGTCACGTTCACCACGTAAGTTCCGGGGGATCCGCCGGTGAGGACGAGGACCGGAGCATCGGCCCCGCGGAGGACGCCATCCACCCTCCACGTGTACGTGAGCGGATCCAGGTCCGGGTCCAACGCGGTCACGTTGAGTCGCAAGGACCCGTCCGCGACCATCCGGGCTGTCGCATCGCTGGGAGACGCGGCGACGATCACCGGCGGGCGGTTCGCGACGAGGACGGTCCGCGTCGTCTCGCTCGTCGCCCCGTCGTTGTCCGTCACCGTCAGGCGGACGACGAACGGTCCCTTGCTCGAATACGTGTGCATTACAACCGCCCCCGTGGCGGTGTTCCCGTCCCCGAATGCCCATGCGTGGGACGCGATCGTGCCGTCGGAATCCGAGGATGTCGTCGCGTTGAGGGTGACCGCCTGACCCATGACGGTCTGTGGCGGGTCCGCGACGAACGATGCGATGGGGGGAGCGTTCACCCGGAGGACCTGGGCCTCGCTGTCCTGCTGGGACTGGTCGTCCGTCACCGTGAGCGTCACCGTGTAGGACCCGGGGGACGCATAGGCGTGCGCGACGATCGCACCGCTGGCCGTGTTCCCGTCGCCGAACGTCCAATCGTAGGAGACGAGGTTCCCGCTCGATCCGCTTCCGTCGAACGTCACCGGCTGCGCGGGGGCGGCGGGGCTCGGCCCCATCGTGAACGTCGCGAACGGGAACGGATTGACGATCACGTCGGTCGTCGCGGTGTCGGAGAGGGACTCGTTGTCGACGATCGTCAGGGTCACCGTATACGTCCCCGGCGCCGTGTACGCGTGATTCACGACCGGCCCGGACCCCGTCTGCGTGTCGCCGAAGTCCCAGGTCCACGAGACGATCGTCCCGTCGGGGTCCGAGGACGCGGAACCGTCGAAGGTGATCGGGTTCCCGGGCGTCGTCTGCGGCGGTGTCGCGGAGAACTGGGCGTTCGGCGGTCGCGCCGTGTCGTAGTATCGGTAGATCGTGGTCGTCGTGGTGAACCAGATGGCGCCGTCCGGGCCGGACTCCACGTCGAGGACGGGGCCCGGCGCCGTCCACAGGATGTCGTCCGACAGGACCGCGTCATAGTTCGGCGGGGCGAGGTCGAGGCGGTGGAGCCGCCGGAAGTTGCAGTCCCCCATGAGCAGGTCCCCTCGCCAGGCGGTGAAGTTCGGTCCCCGGTAGATGGCCGCGTTCGTCGGGCAGATCGTGGAGCCCCACCACCAGATCGGCAGGTTGATCGGGAGCGGGCCGTCCCGGTTTGTGTTGTTCGGCGGCGGGGGCGGGGACGCGCACGTCTGCGTGGTCCCCCACCCGAAGTTCCCGCCCGCGACGAGCAGGTTCACCTCGTCGTTGCACGAGGGTCCGTTCTCCGTGACGTACGCGCGGCCCGTGGACGGGTGGAACGCGAGGCCGAACATGTTCCGGTGCCCGAACGTGTAGATTAGGTTGTCCGCGGACAGGCTCCCGTAGAACGGGTTGTCCGTCGGGACCGTGCCGTCCGGGTTCATGCGCAAGACCTTTCCCATCGGGGACATCATGTTCTGCGCGAGGGCGATGTTCGCGTTCTCCCCGACGACCGCGTACAGCTTGAAGTCCGGGCCGAACGCGATCACCCCGCCGTTGTGATTCGTGGCCCCGGAGAGGGGCGGCATCCGCAGGAGCAGCTGCATGGACACGCCCGTGTTGCCGCTCGCGAGGATCCGGACGATCCGGTTGTTGACCGTCCCGTTCGCGACGTCGTTGTACGTCTGGTACGCGTACACCCACGGGACCGTCGGGAACCCTGGATCCAGGGTGAGCCCGAGGAGGCCGCGTTCCCCCGCCGTGGCGGTGTTCGGCAACGTGTAGAAGGGCGCGGGGAGGAGGAAATCGTTCTCGATGACGCGGATCTGTCCCGTGAGCCGCTCGGCGAAGAAGATTCGACCGTCCGGAGAGAACGCGAGGGCGATCGGCCAATTCAACCCGCCCATGTAGACGGCAACGCTCCCCAGCGCCTGCGCGGGTGGGGGCGTGACGATGGGAACTGACCCCAGCAGGATCACCGCCAACGCGAGCGCCCGGACCGGCCCCCTCATCGGAGGGCCGGAAGGATCGGTCCCCTAAAGCCGTTGTCCCAAGGGTGCCGTGCGGATACGACAACGCTTAAGCCGGCGAAGCCCGGTGCCGCGCCGGGGATTCCGTGACGAGCGAGGCAGAGCTGTACAAGATCGTGAAGCACGAACTCGGAAGCCGGGGCTACATCGTGAACGTGTACGCCCACCGCCAAGGGGACGTGCTCGTGGGGCAGGTCCATGTGGCGAGCGCGGAGACGGACGAGACGGTCGCGAAGGTCGTCGGGGCGGGGAACCTCGAGGACGTCCGCCTGTGCTTCGGCGTCGACGCCGAGGGCACCGTCCGCGACGCGATCTTCAAGGCGCTCGGGATGTGGCAGGGCGTCCAGAACCTGATGCCCACGTTCGTCGTGAAGACGCCGAAATCCTAACCGCGTCACAATGTAGATATACGGAGAGCCGGCTGGAGGGCCGACCCCATGGACTCCGGTCGCATTCTCGTCGCCCTGCAGGAGCAGGAGAAGTGGCGGGAGCGACGGGCGCGCCTCGGGGCCCGCCTGCGCTCCGTCCAGTCCCGGAAGCGGTACCTCCAGCGGGAGCTCGACGCCGTCCGGCGGAAGGTCGAACGCCTCGAGGACGCGCTCGCGGGCGTCCCCGAGGGCCGCGTGCCTTGGGAGCACGTATACGCGAGGATCGACCGATGAGCCGGATTGGTGCGGAGGAGGGGGAGCTTTCGCGGCTTCGTCAGCGGCTCCGCGAAGTCGAGGCAGCCCTCCGGGAGGCGGAGGCGGAGGAAGCGCGCCTCGTGGAGGAGCTCGCGAAGGTCGACGAGCAGGCCGGGTACTACGACTCGCTGGCGGGAGAGATGAAGCGGGATCTCCAGCCCCACTCCCTCTCCGGGATGATCCGCTCCCTGCGCTGGTGAGCCCGTGCGCGTCACGTGGCAGGGCCGGTCCCTCGAGCTGAAGACGGTCTGGATGGAGGGTCCAACCGTCCGCATGGTCGACCAGCGGCATCTGCCGGAGGAACTTCGCGTCTTCGTCGCGGAGTCGTACCGGGACGTGGCGACCGCAATCCGGGAGATGGTCGTGCGGGGCGCCCCCGCAATCGGCGCGGCCGCCGCGTACGGGATGGCGCAGGCGGTCCTCCAGGGGGCGGAGCCGGAGGAGGCCGCAGAGGTCCTCCGGGCGACACGACCGACGGGCCACGACCTGTTCTTCGCGATCGAGTACATGCTTCGGGAGATCGGGCGAGGGGAGAGCGCGGCCAAGGCGGCGGAAGCGTATGCGGCGATGGACGAGGAGCGGTGCCGCCGGATCGGGGAGCACGGCGAGCGGCTCGTGAAGGAGGGCTCGCGGATTCTGACGCACTGCAACGCAGGCGCCTTGGCCTGCGTCGATATCGGCACGGTCACTGCGCCCCTCCGCCTCGCGCACGCGAAGGGACGGAGGTTCCTCGTGTACGTGGACGAGACCCGCCCGCGGCTCCAGGGCTCACGGCTCACCGCCTGGGAGCTCGCGCAGGAAGGCATCGAGCACGTCGTGATCGCGGACAACGCGGCGGGTCTCCTCATGCAGCAGGGGAAGGTCGACTTCGTCCTCGTCGGCGCCGATCGAATCGCCGCGAACGGGGACTTCGCGAACAAGATCGGGACGTACGAGAAGGCGGTCGTCGCGAAGGAGAACCGTGTGCCGTTTTATGTTGCGGCACCAACGACGACCCTGGACTTCTCCGTCCGGGGCGGGAAGCAGATCCCGATCGAGACCCGCGCGGAGGAGGAGGTCCTCTCCATCTCGGGTCGGCGGATCGCCCCGGAGGGGACGCGAGCCCTGAACCCTGCGTTTGACATCACCCCCGCGCGGTACGTGACCGCGTTCATCACGGAACGGGGGATCGTCCGCCCCGGCGACCTCGGGAAGCTCCGGCCCCGCGGGGCGCGCTCGAGCGCAATCCGGAAGCGGAAGCCACGGAAGAAGCGCCGCTGATTTCGTTGTCGATTTCCGCGACAAAGGGTTGATTAAGTCGGGCGAGCTCCAACGTCCCAATGGTCTGTCCCGTGTGCGGTCACAGGGAAGCGGGAGCCCTTTGCCAGCGATGCGGCACGGACCTCCGCGCCCTGTCCGGCGAGAACGGTGAGGCGCGCCTCGAGGTCGTGGCCGTGCCCGCATCGGCTCCCGATCGGCCGCACCGCAAGTAGCCCCGGCAACCTTTTCTACCGCGCCGCCTCCTCCGCCGCGCGATGCACCTCGTGACGACATGGTTCGGTTCCTTCCTCCTCGAGGATGGGAAGCCCGTCCAGTCCCGCCTCTTCCCGAAGGACCCGGAGGCGATTGCGTCCCGCCTCGCCCTGATCGAGGACTGGAAGGTCCTCGACGAGGAGCGGGACCTGATGCGAGGGCTCGACGAGGTGTTCGTCCTCGAGCCGCGGCTGGAGCGCGCGGGGGGGAACCTCGTGCGGGAGGCGCCGCCCTTCCTCGACCCGGAGGACCACGGGTTCACGCGCGCCCTCCTCCACGAGGCGATGCGCGCGCTCGCGCGACGCCGCATGCGCAAGGCGGTCGGCCCGGACGACTACGCATCGCAGGCCGTGGCGGCGCTCGACGACCTCACGGAGGTGTCGAACCAACTCCTCGAGCGTCTGCGGGAGTGGTATGGGCTCCACTTCCCCGAGCTTGCGAAGATCGTGGAGGACGCGACATTCCTGGACCTCGTCGCGGAGCACGGGGACCGGACGGCGATGCCCCTCGGGACCGCGGACAGCGTCGGCGGCCCGATTGGTCCGGCGGACCGCGAGGCCGTGATGGCATTCGCCGCCCTCGTGCGGGACGTGACGCGAGAGCGTCGTCGCCTGGAGTCGCACGTGGGGGCGCGGATGCAGGAGATCGCCCCGAACGTCGCGCATCTCGCGGGCCCGATCCTCGCGGCGCGGCTCGTCGCACTCGCGGGGGGCGTCGAGGCGATGGCCCGTCTCCCGGCGAGCACGATCCAACTCCTCGGGGCGGAACGCGCCCTCTTCCGTCACCTACGGGAGGGGACGCGGCCGCCGAAGCACGGGGTCCTGTTCCAGCATCCGACGATCCGGCGCGCGCCGCGGTGGCAGCGGGGCGCGCGCCGG
>Ga0209751_10006231_pt1 | contig 11084 bp, 11 predicted proteins | sample RifCSP13_1_FD_184019 | JGI IMG/M metagenome (GOLD analysis project Ga0209751, IMG submission 184019) | Soil microbial communities from Rifle, Colorado - Rifle CSP2_sed 13_1 (SPAdes) (version 2) | ecosystem: Environmental > Terrestrial > Deep subsurface > Rock core/Sediment | place: Rifle...
CGCAGTTTTCGACGAACGACGAGATCGGGCTGCTGGTAGACGGGTTCGACGATGCGCCGCGGATCTTGATGACCTACAACCCGCGCTACTACGTGGAATACATCGAGGCGGCCGGGTTCCACAAGGCGATGGACCTGCTGGCGTATGCGGCGAGCTTCGACGAGATCAGGGCCCATGGGGGACTCTCGCCGAAGCTGAAGCGGGTAGTGGAGAAGGTCAAGGCGCGTGGCCGGTTTCGTGTTCGGCCGGTCCATATGTGGGAGTTCGGCAAGGAGCTCGAGCGGGTCAAGGCGGTCTACAACCAGTCGTGGGAGCGCAACTGGGGGTTCGTGCCGATGACCGACGCCGAGATCGAGCGGATGGCCGCCCAGTTGAAGCCCCTGATCGATCCCGACTTGGTTTCGGCGGTCGAGGTCGACGGGCAGGTGATCGGCTTCGGTCTGACCCTGCCGGACCTCAACCAGCCGCTCCATAGGGCCTACCCCCGGCCGGGGAAGCCTGAGTGGTTGACCCTGCTCCAGTTGTTGTGGCACTGGAGAATCCGCCGACAGGTGAAGTGGATCCGGGCCGTCGCCTTGGGCGTGGTCCCCCAGTATCGAGGAAAAGGCGTGGACGCATTGCTTTACCTGTACGCCGCCGAGCGGGCGATGCGCAAGGGTTACGCCGGGGCCGAAATGAGCTGGCTGCTGGAGTCGAACGACATGGTCTTGCGCTCGGCAGAGATGCTCGGGGGGCGCTGCTACAAGACCTACCGCGTCTACGAGAAGCAGCTATGAGGGGGTCGAGAACCGCGCCCACTCCGGGCGGGCTGGGCATCAAACCCGTCGTCACCGAAGCCGAGCGCCTGGCGCTTCTCGAGTTTCCTTGGAAGGTTTACCGCGGGGATCCGTACTGGGTCCCTCCGTTGCTTTCCGAACGGAAAGCCTTCACCGATCCGAAGCAAAGCCCATTCTTTGAGCACGCCCGAGTGCAGTTCTACCTGGCGCGGCGGGGGGACGAGATCGTCGGGACGATCGCCGCCTTCACCAACGATCTGTACAACGAATTCCACCAGGCCAACGTCGGCTGGTTTGGCTTCTTCGAGGTATTGCAGGACCCGGAGGCGGCGGCCGGGTTGCTGGCGACGGCGCAGGGCTGGGCGCGCCAGGCGGGGCACAAGGCGCTGCTGGGGCCGGCGCAGTTTTCGACGAACGACGAGATCGGGTTGCTGGTGGACGGGTTCGACGATGCGCCGCGGATCTTGATGACCTACAACCCGCGCTACTACGTGGAGTACATCGAGGCGGCCGGGTTCCACAAGGCGATGGACCTGCTGGCGTACACCGCCGACATGGATCGGATCCGCTCGGGTAAGGTGAAGCGGGTTGTGGAAAAGGTCAGGGCGCGCGGCAAGTTCCACGTTCGGTCGTTACGCATGCGCGAGTTCGACCAGGAGGTCGAGCGGGTCAAGGCGGTCTACAACCAGTCGTGGGAGCGCAACTGGGGGTTCGTGCCGATGACCGACGCCGAGATCGGGCGCCTGGGCCATCAGCTGAAAGAGATCATCGACCCCGACCTGGTGGCCATGGTCGAGGTCGACGGGCAGCTGATCGGCTTCGGTCTGACCCTGCCGGACCTTAACGAACCGCTCTTGCGCGCCTATCCTCGCCCGGGACGTCCGGAAGCGCTGACGCTGGTCAAGATGTTGTGGCATTGGAAAGTCCGCCGACAAGTGAAATGGATCCGGGCGTTTGCGCTGGGCGTGCTGCCCGTGTTTCGCGGCACCGGCGTCGATGCTCTCTTGTACTTCCACACCCTAGAACGCGCCCTGCACAAGGGATATCAGGCCGTCGAGATGAGCTGGCTGCTGGAGTCGAACGACATGGTCTTGCGGTCAGCAGAGATGCTCGGGGGGCGCTGTTACAAGACCTACCGAGTCTACGAAAAGTCTTTATGACGGGGCGGCGGTTGTCGGCGCGCTGTCGGCCAGGCGGCAGGCACGGAGCACGGTACGGCGCGAGAAACGACGCCGAGAGGTCTTCCCATGTCCGTACTTGAGACGCCTTGGATAGCTGATGTATTCTATCTGTGCCTGGTCCTTGGGCTGTGGACGGCGGCCATGGCGCTCGTTACGCCCGGCACGGGGGCGATCGAAGCGCTGGCGCTGTTGCTCCTGGCGACCGCCGGCGCCGGCATGTTGATTTGGCCGGTCAACCCGTGGGCCTTCCTTCCGCTGGCCCTGGGCGCCGTAGCGCTGGTCGTCTCCTTCTTCCAGCGGCGGCGCGCCGGGATTTGGCTGGTGGTCTCCGCCGTCCTCATCAGCCTCGGATCGATCACCCTTTACGAGGACGTCGACGGCGGCGCGGCGGTCCAGCCGCTGCTGGCGATCGTCATGACCACGCTGACCGTGGGCTTCTTTGGCCTGGGCGTCCGGCGCGGCCTTGAGGTGCAGCGAGCCAAACCGACGGTCGACGCGGCCACGGTGATTGGGATGATCGGGGAAGCGCGCACGCCGGTACACCAGGGCGGAACCGTATACGTCGGCGGCGAGATGTGGTCGGCCCGGTCCGAGCAGGCGATCCCGGCTGGCGGGCGAGTGCGGGTGCGCGCCCTCGACGGGCTGGTCATCGAAGTCGAACCTGCAGAGTAGGGAGGGAGACATGAGCGAGTTTACGCTTGGGCTGTGTTTCGTGGGCTTCATCCTGCTGGTGGGGCTGATGCTGCTGTTCAGCGCCATCCGCATCGTCCCGGAGTACGAGCGGCTGGTGGTCTTTCGGTTGGGCCGGGCGATCGGCGAGAAGGGGCCGGGGCTGGTGATCCTTATACCCTTTGTCGACCGCGCCGTGCGGGTGGACCTGCGGGAGCAGGTGCGGGAAATCCCGCACCAGACGGGGATCACCAAAGACAACGCCCCGATCGCCATCGACTTCCTGTGGTACCACAAAGTCGTGATGGCGTCGCAGACCGTCTTGCAGGTGGGCAACTTCGAAGCCGCCGCCCAGGGCATGGCCACGACGACGCTGCGCTCGGTCATCGGCAGCATGATGCTCGACGATGTGCTCTCGCAGCGGGAGCACATCAACATGGTGCTGCGGACGAAGCTGGACGAAGTCACCGAGCGCTGGGGCGTCAAGGTGACCAACGTCGAGGTGCGCGAGATCATCCCGCCGCGCGACGTGCAAGACGCGATGAACCGCCAGATGACCGCCGAGCGCGTCCGTCGGGCGGTCGTCACCGAGTCGACCGGCGCCCGGGAAGCAGCGATCAACGTCGCCGAAGGCGATAAGCAGGCCAACATTCTGAAGGCGGAGGGGCAGAGGCAGGCGACGATCCTGGTCGCCGAAGGCGATCGGGAGGCGCAGCTGCTGCGCGCCGAAGGTTACTCGGCGGCCCTCGAGCGGATCTTTGCCATTGCCCAGAACATCGACCAAACCACGGTCACCCTGCAGTACTTCGAGACGCTGAAGCGGATGGCCGAAGGCGCCTCGACCAAATGGATCTTTCCCATGGAATTCACCAGACTGCTGGAGAACTTCAGCGACCGCAGCAAGACGCCTTGAACCTCGGCGGGTGGGCCCATCGGCTTCCCGCGAGCTAAGGGCTCGCGGGAAGCCTGACCCCTTCAGATGCCTGACGACGACCCGTTCAAGATCGCGCCGGCCTCCTGGCGCGATTTCCGCGAGATTCTGGCGCTGGAGCGAGCCTGTTTTCCGCGCGATCCATGGCCGTGGATCGATGTCCTGGCGGCGTTGACTTTCCCGGAGACCGTCCGACTGAAGGCGGTCATCCATGGCGGCAGTGCGCACGCGGGACGGGCGGTCGGTTTCGTCATCGGCGACCGCCGCCGGCTGCAGAAGCTGGGTTGGGTGGCGTCGATCGGCGTGCACCCCGAGTATCAGCGGCGAGGGCTGGGGGCGATGCTGTTGGCGGCCTGCGAGCGCGCGCTTGGGACGCCGCGCGTGCGCCTGACTCTCAGGCCGTCCAACCAGGGGGCGCGCCGCCTGTACGAAATTGCCGGCTACGTCGAGGTCGGCGTCCTGCAAGGGTATTACCACGATGGTGAGGATGGGCTGATGATGGAAAGAGTGGTCAGTGGTCGGTGGTGAGTGGTCGGTGGTCGGTGGTGAGTGGCGACGCGGCTGGCACCTTCAAGGTGCCGATTGGGGAGCCGGCATTCGGAGACTCGAGACGGGCGATCGGAGATTGGCGATTCGCTGACCGTTCTCATCTGACCACCGACCACTGACCACTGACCACTCTCTTTGACGGCATTCCGAGCTTCTGGTAGACTGACTTTCCGGGCGTTGTACCCTTCGCCCACCGGCGCCGTCCGGCGTCGATCTCTCGAGCTGGAAAGGGCTTGACTCCATGCGAGTGCTCCTCCTGAAGGACGTCTACAAACTGGGCCGGGCCGGCGATGTCAAAAAGGTCGCCGATGGCTACGGCCGCAACTACCTCTTCCCCAAGGGCCTGGCGGTGCTGGCCACACCGGGCGCCCTCAAGCAGTCGGACCGGATCCGCACATCGGCCGAGGCGCAGCGCACCAGGATGAATCAGGAACTGGGAGGCGTCGCCGAGCGCATCGCCGGCCTGAGCCTGGTCTTCCCCGCTAAGGCCGGAGAGACCGGCAAGCTCTATGGCTCGATCACGACCGCCATGCTCGCCGAGGCGATCGAGCGCGAGACGGGTTTTTCGGCCGACCGACGTCAGATCGACAGCCAACCGATCAAAACCCTTGGAGTGCATCCGGCCCGCCTGCGCCTGACCATCGATTTGGTCCCGACCTTCACCGTCCTTGTCCACCGAGAAGGCGAGCCCGTCGACTCGGCCTACAAGGCGCAGGTGGCGGCCGAGGCCGAAGCCGAGGCCTTCGGCGAACTGCGCGCAGCCCTGGAGGCCGAAGAGAAGGCGGCGTTGGCCGCCGAAGCGGAAGCCGAGACGGCTCCGGCCGGGCCCGACGCGTCGGAAGCACCACCTCCCGAGTAGCCCTCAGCGACAACAGACCATGGAAACCATTGGTCAGCGCCTGCGCTTCGCGCGCGAGCGGCTGGGCCTGACTCTGGAAGAGGCCGAGCGCACAACCCGGATTCGCGCCCAGCATCTGGCCTCGCTGGAGCGGGATGACTTCGCCTCGCTCCCCTCACCGGTGCAGGCGCGGGGCTTCCTCAAGAACTACTGCGACTATCTCAAACTGGACACGGCCCAGGTCCTTCAGGATTACTCCGGCGCCCTTCCGCCACGCCGCCCGAACGGTGGGAGCCCCGCCGCCCTTCGCTCCGAGGTGCGGGTTCACCGCAGGGGTTGGCTTTCGACGGATCTGCTCGTGGCCGCCGGTATCGCGCTGGGGACGTTGACCCTCCTGGTGTGGGGCGGGGGCCGGGTGATGGCCTCCCTCCGCGCAGCCTCGGCGCCGGCCGGCGAGAGCTCGGTCTTCATCATCCCGAGCGCCACCCTCGCGCCGAGTCCGTCGGCTCCCACGGCGACGGGGTCGGCCCCGATCGCGATTCAGCTGCCCACCGCCTCCCCGACGCTGGCTCCGCTGAATCTGCCGAGCGGCCGGATCAGCCTTCGATTGCTGGTGGTGCAGCGGGCCTGGGTGCGCGCCCTGGCCGACGGTCTGCAGCGCTATCAGGGGCGAGTTGAGCCCGGTGCCATCCTCGATATCTCGGGTGATCAGCTGGTGGAGGTCACGACCGGCAATGGGGCCGCCTTCCGGGTTGCCCTCAACGGGATAGATCTTGGCTTGCTCGGTGGGCTCGACGAAGTTGTGATCCGGCTATGGGCGCCGCAGGGCGAGATCACGCCGACACCGACGATCACGCCGACGGTCACCCCGACTCTCCGGCCATCGCTCACGCCGCTGGGCGGCGCGACCGCTACAGGCGCGGGCGGATGATCGCGCCCAGCACACCTGTCCCGATCTCTTTCGGGATCCCGGCGGGCATCGCACCCGACATCCCGAACGGGACCCGACCTCGCTTTCATCTGGTCTCGCTTGGCTGTGCCAAGAACACGGTCGACTCCGAGTCGATGGCGGCGCTGCTTGCGCGCGACGGTTTTGAGGCGGAGCAGGAAGCGATTCGGGCCGACGTTCTGATCGTCAACACCTGCGGTTTCATCGCCCCTGCGCGTGACGAGTCCTTGCGCCATCTGCGCCAGCTGGCGGCGGCCAAGCGGCCCGGTCAGCTGCTGATCGCCGCCGGGTGTCTGACGCAACGCTACGGTGCTGAGGTGACTCGACAAGTGCCGGGGATCGACGGGCTGTTGGGCACGCGCCGCTGGATGGATATCGTCGAGCTGGTGCGCCAGCTGCGCCGAGGCCAGGCGCCTGCGCCGCGCTATGATCTGCCCCCGGCTGCAACCGTCGGGCGCGACGAGCGCGGTGTGTTGCGGGCGGCGGTGCACGGCGCTTCCGCCTACCTGAAGATCGCCGACGGCTGTCGCCGGCCGTGTACGTTCTGCGCCATCCCGGCCATCAAGGGCACCGCCGTCAGCCGCCCGCTGCCGACTCTGGTGGACGAAGTCCGGGAGCTGGAACGCCGCGGCGTGCGAGAAGTCATCCTGATCGCGCAAGACACGACCGATTATGGCCACGACTTGGGGATGCGCGACGGGCTGGCGACCCTGCTCCAGGGACTGTTGGAGGCGGCGCCGACGATCGATTGGTTCCGCGTGCTCTACGCCTATCCTGGAGCGGTCACGGAACGTCTGATTGAACTGCTGGCGTCGCAGGCGCGGCTGTTGCCCTACCTCGACATGCCCTTGCAGCACGCCGACCCGGCCGTGCTGCGCCGCATGCGCCGGCCGGCCAACATGCCGGCGGTCATGCGCACCCTGGAACGGGTACGGGCTGCCCGGCCCGGGTTGGCGCTGCGCACCACATTCATCGTCGGTTTCCCCGGCGAGACCGAATCCGAGTTCAAGACTTTGATGGACTTTATCGACGAGATGCGCTTCGACCGCGTGGGTGTATTCCCGTTCTCCTTTGAACCCGGCACCACCAGCGAGCCGCTGGGCGATTCGGTGCCGTCGGAAGTCAAGGAAGATCGGCGGCGGCGGCTCATGGAGCGGCAGCAGCAGATCTCGCTCGAAGTCAATCAGGCCCAGGTCGGCCGGGTGCTGCCGGTCTTAATCGAAGGCCACGACGGTGGACTGTCGGTCGGGCGATCATATCGGGATGCTCCGGAGATCGATGGATTGGTGATCGTGGAGGGGGAGATCCCTGCCGGCGAGCTGGTCCCCGTGCGGATCAACGGCGCCATGGCTTACGATCTGACGGGGTCGGTTGCCCTCGAGCCGGCAACGGTCATCACCGTAGGGGCCCCGTCGCATTAGTGCACCGGGAATTCCTCCCGGCCACCACCAGATACGCCGCGGCCTTTCGCCCGGGACTGTGGTCGCAGGCTAGAGCCTGCGGCAACGTAGTGAAAACCGAGGGGCCGAAAGCCTAACTCTTGGGATCGTCCAGCTCGGGCGGAGATACAGACGGCTCACCCGTCTCGCGCCACTCGGCGTCGACGACCGAGTGCAGTGAGTCCATGTGCTCCTCGACGACTTCCGGCGGGCAAAGTTCCACGAACAGAATGCTGCCCAGCCAGATCACAACGGCATCGTCGATCGGGCCGATGACCAGGTCGGGAACGAGCAGGTAGAGCAAGGTCCCGACCGGCAGGAGCTTGAGCAGGGGGTTGACGCGCCGGTCGCCCATCAAGCGCAGGATCAACTTGAGGCGGACGCCGAGCTCATAAAGCACGCCGCCCCCTCCCTGGCTTGGCACCATCTTTCGTTGCCGATCGCCCATCCTAGTCTCCTCGGCCGCATTATAACCGTCGACCCCCGCCCCCTGGCCCGACAGTAGCCTGCATCTTCCCTGACAGGGGCGGGAAAAGACCGGCCTTCCGGCCGGTCCTGGCCGGGGCGTAGGGCCCCAAAAACCAGCGGCCTCAGGCAGCTCGGTCTTTACAGAACCTTCACTTCTTCAGCAAGGGGCGTTCAACGACGCAGCATAGGATGAAGGTACAAACTTCAGCTACGGAGTGAGCCTGATGAACAAGAGTCTGACTGTTGCGCTGATCGTGATCGCCGTCATCGTCGCAGCCGGGGCCCTGATCCTGGCGGGCATGGCCATCAATCGAAATGCGTTGGCATTCGCGGGCGGCTGGCCTGCCATGATGACCAACGGTTTCCTCGGCGGGACGTTCGGCCAGGCCGGAAGGTCCGGCCGAATGGGCCCCAACATGATGCAAGGGTATGAGATGGGCGGAATGATCCCGGCACCTGCGCCCGGGGCGGGTATGGGGTGGTCGCGCGGCGGGTACGGTAGCGGCGGAATGATGGGGTGGTCGCGCGGAGGCTACGGTACCGGAGGCATGATGGGCGCCGGGATGATGGGATACGGCATCCTTGGGACGTCGGGTCTATCCAACGTCAATCCACTGACCCTCGAAGAAGCCGAGGCGGCGGTGCAGGATTACCTGGCGTCGCTGGGTGATGACAATCTTGCCCTAGGCGAGATCATGATCTTCGACAACCATGCGTACGCCCAGATCCTCGAAGCCGATACCGGCTTCGGTGCGCAGGAAGTTCTGGTCGACCCGGCGACGCTCTCGGTTTACCCCGAGCATGGGCCGAACATGATGTGGAACCAGAAGTACGGGGTCATGGCCGGCCACATGGGATGGACCGGCGCTTCGTTTGCCGGGGCTGCCGGATCCCCTGAAGACATGCCGGTCACGGCCGAGGAAGCCGTCGAAAAGGCCCAGGCCTACCTGTCCAACGCCCTTCCTGGGGCATCGGTGGCAGAGGCCGATCCTTTCTACGGTTACTACACGCTGGACATCCTTCAGGACGGCGCGCCGATTGGTATGCTAAGTGTCAACGGCACGACCGGCCAGGTTTTCGTCCACACCTGGCATGGCGATTTCGTGGAAATGGCCGAGGCCGAGTAGGCCTCCCTGGTCTGGAGCCGACGGCGGTTGACAAGCGCCGGCGACCCTGACTAGCATGGTGCAGGCGGGCGGGTCTGGCCGATCTCATCCGAGGTCGGCCACCGCCGTGCCGTCGCGGGGTAAGTGTGGCCAGGATCCTGGTGGTTGATGACGAGGCGAGTATTCTCGATGTGGTCAGCGCCTACCTGCGCGCCGACGGCTATCAGGTCGACACCGCCACGGACGGCGGAGCCGCGCTGAAGGCAGCGCGGGCGTTCAAACCCGACCTGATCGTCCTGGATGTCATGCTCCCCGGGATGGACGGGATTGATGTTCTCACGCAGCTACGGCGGGAGTCGGATGTGTATGTCATCCTGCTCACCGCCAAGGCGCAGGAGACGGACAAGGTGGTGGGTCTGTCGGTCGGCGCCGACGACTACCTGACCAAGCCCTTCAGCCCGCGTGAGCTGGCGGCCCGTGTCAAGGCCGCCCTGCGGCGCCTGCGCCGAAGCCCGGGACTTCCCCCGGAGGGTGTCCTGGCCTACGAACATATCCGCATCGACGCCCCCAGCCGCCGCGTGTGGGTCGATGAGCAACCTGTCGAACTGACCACGATGGAATTCGACTTGCTGAAGGCCCTGGCCGAAATGCCCGGGCGGGTGATGAGCCGCGAGCAGCTGCTGGAGAAGGTCTGGGGCCGCGACTACTACGGCGAGATCCGGGTCGTGGACGTGCACGTCGGTCACATTCGACGCAAGCTCGGCGGCGATCGGTTCATCACCACCGTGCGCGGCGCCGGCTACCGGTTCGAGGATGCAGAGACATGAACCTCGTTCGGGATGTTCGCAGCCGACTGGGCTGGAAGCTCTTCCTGTCGTACCTGATCGTCATCCTGGTCGGCGTGCTCGTCTTGTCTTCGGCCGCGGCGCTGTCCATCCCGACCTCGTTCGACCGTCACCTGGCCGGGATGCAGCCCATGATGGGGCCGAGGGGCGCGGGCAGGGATCTTTCGACCGGCTTCCGCGCGGCGGCGAACGAGTCATTGGCTTTAGCGGCGACGGCGGCCACCCTGGCGGCGGTGGTACTTAGCCTTCTCATCAGTCGCCGGGTGGTCGAACCGATCCGCCAGATGTTGGCCGCCAGCCGGCGTGTCGCCGAAGGGCACTACGACGAGCGAGTGAACGTTCGCGGCTCGACGGCGCCGGAGGAGATGGATGAGTTGGACCAACTGGCGGTGAGCTTCAACCAGATGGCCGCCCGGCTGGACCGGACCGAGGCCCTGCGCCGGGAGCTGATCGGGGATGTGTCCCACGAGTTGCGAACCCCCCTGAGCTCCATCCAGGCTTCGATCGAAGGATTGCTGGACGGGGTGTTGTCGCCGGACGAACCCAGGCTGCTCCAGATCCATCAGGAGGCCGGACGCCTACAACGGCTGGTGGCCGATTTGCAGGAGCTAAGCCGGGTGGAGGCCGGGGCAATCGAAGTGAACTTACGGCCGCATTCGGTGGAGGGCCTGATCCGAAACGCTGCCACTCGGTTGGAGCGGCAGTACTCGGACAAGGCGGTGCGGCTGGAGTTCGAGCTGGCGCCGTCCCTTCCGATGGTGTCGGCCGACGAGGACCGGGTCGGCCAGGTGCTGTTGAACCTCATGGGCAACGCCCTGCACTACACACCCGCCGGGGGGGCGGTCCGCGTGCATGCCCGCCGGAGAGGGGGCGAGGTCGAGATCGAAGTGCAGGACGAAGGCATCGGCATCGCCGGCGAGCACCTGCCCCATCTGTTCGACCGTTTCTATCGCGTCGACCGATCGCGCTCGCGACCCGGCGGCGGAAGCGGGATCGGCTTGACGATCGCCAAGCACCTGGTGGAGGCCCAGGGTGGCCGCATCCGGGCAGAAAGCCCTGGACTCGGCCGGGGAAGCACCTTTGCTTTCACGTTGCCTGTCGCCGCGTGAGGACGGCCGTCGGGAGGGGGTCGTTGCCAGGCAGGCAAGCCGAATTCCCCCGGCAGGCCGGTCTCGTCTGCAGAGGACCGGCTTTCCGCGGGCGATCAGCCAAGGGAAGGTTCGAAGCGGCCACCGACGCAAGGCGAAGTTGCCCGCGATGCGCGGGCCTGATGGCCGGGAGACTTCGGGAGACTCGACATGATGGGACTGGGAATGGGCTTGGGACTGCTGGC
>Ga0209751_10006232_pt1 | contig 11084 bp, 9 predicted proteins | sample RifCSP13_1_FD_184019 | JGI IMG/M metagenome (GOLD analysis project Ga0209751, IMG submission 184019) | Soil microbial communities from Rifle, Colorado - Rifle CSP2_sed 13_1 (SPAdes) (version 2) | ecosystem: Environmental > Terrestrial > Deep subsurface > Rock core/Sediment | place: Rifle...
CCTGCGCGTCGTCCGCTTCCATTCCAAGAAAGAGCTGCGGGCCTGGGCCGATCGGATCGGCCAGGCCTACAACCAGGCCTTCGTCAACAACTGGGAGTACTACCCGCTGACCGAAGACGAAATCCGCTTCGTCACCGACTCGCTGCTGTCCGTCGCCGACCCGCGCCTGATCAAGATCATCGCCCGCGGCGACGAGGCGGTCGGCTTCCTGTTCGCCTTTCGGGATGTGTCGGCGGCGCTGCGGCGTTGCGGGGGGCGGCTGTTCCCTCTGGGGATCGTCCACCTGCTGCTGGACATGCGCCGGACGGAGTGGGTGGCGATCAACGGGGCCGGCATCCTGCCGGAGTTCCAGGGGCGCGGCGGCAACGCCCTGCTCTATAGCGAGCTGGAGAAGACGATTCGCGAGGCCGGGTTCCGCCACGCCGATCTGACCCAGGTGGCGGAGAGCGCCGTGCAGATGCGGCGCGACCTGGAGACGGTCGGCGGGGTTGCCTACAAGAACCACCGGGTTTACGCGCGCACGCTCTAGCATCTCGTTCCGGAGTTGAGCTGACAAGGGCGTTCGAGCCGGGCAAAGACGGAGCTCGGGGGCGGCGGTCCACCCGAAAGGCTCGGCCCCTAAGCGACTCGGGCAGATACAATCAAGGTACTTACGGAACGGGACACGAGCCCGGAGGGGACCGGGGGTTGAAGGCGGTGAGGGGTATGGTGATTGCGGAGAGGGTTGACTTAGCGGCGCCGGCTCACGCGTGGTGGGCCCCGCTGAGGCTGTCGTTCGTGCCGGGGATCGAGCACCCCGCGCTTCAGGCGCTCATCCCCGAATTCCTCGACCATCTGCGGCAGACCGGACATGAAGTCCACGACGCGCCGGGGGCGACGACGAATGTCCTGCTGACCACCGCCCGCTACGGCGAGCCGGTGCCGTGGCGTCGGGCGCTGATGCTCGGCCACCGACGGACCTTCGGGCTGCAGCACACGCCGACGGTCATGACGCTGGTCGTCATCACCCCGAGCGAGCTGGCCGAGATCCTGCGTCAACTGGAACGATCCCTGGCCAAGGAACCGCCCGAGCCGGCCGAGTTCTCCTTCCCCGGCCTGACCGAACGGGCGCACCGCGTCCTCATCGAACAGGGGCGCCGCGGCGGGCCGATGCTCTCGCTGGTGCGCCTGGTCCAGTCGCAGGCGATTTGCATCCGGGTCATCCTGCTCGTCGCCGACGATCGCGCTTCGCATCCCGGAGGGGACCGGCCGCGTGCCGCCTACCACTTCGATCTGGTGGGGGCGCACCCGCGGGTGGCGTTCGAAGATCCGCCGGCCTTCTACGAGGATATGGCGCGCCGCATGGCTACCGCCGCCTCGACCCACGAGGTCACCCAGCACCTGGTGCAGGAACCGCCGCTCGACGCCGCCACTTGGCGCTCCCTGGAGACTCCGGCGGCGATGATGCGCGCCTCGTCCGAGTTCGGCCGGCGCTCGTTCTTCACCGAAATGGTGCGGGTCGCCGACCTGGTGAACGTGCCGGGCCTGGCGGAGGCCGTCTCGACCCAGTACAGCGAGGGATGCTTCGCCACATGGGATCCGAGCCTGCCGGCCCTGGTGACCACGATCACGGGAAGCGCCCGTCCGGTCGACAAAGGGCGTATCACCGAGGACGAGCTGGCGCTGATCGTCGGCGTTCGGCGGGACGGCAGCGGCGCCGTGGTGCGCCAACTCGAAGGCCGCCGCGCCATCGCCCCATCGTCGGAAGCGGTCGAGATGATGCGCATGGACGCCGTTCTGCCGCGGGTGAAGATGCCGGGGCAGACCGCCTCCGTGCCGGTGCTGCGGTCCAAGCTCCATGGGCACCGCGGGGTCGCCGCCTACGATCCCCAGCGGGTTGAGTTCGCGCCGCTGGATGCGCCGTACTACACCTACCCGGTGTCATGCTCCACCGAGGCGCAGGCGGTGGCCATCGAGCAGGCCTTCGGGCGGGCCCGGTCGCTGCGTGACCCCTCCGATCCGAGGACGATCACCTTTACCGTCATGCCGGGCCACGGCGTGGTGGCGGCCGAGAAGTGGGTGCCGGGGAAAGTCCCCTTCCAGGAGCTGTGGGAAGCGATCGACTCGGGCGCTCTGACGGTTTCGAAGGAGATCCCGCAAGGCTGGCACGCCTACCGATTGGATGGGGCGCGCCGGATGGTCTTGGTGGAAGAATAGAGGCGCGAGGCAGGTCGGGGATTGGCGATGGAGGGATTAGAGATTCGAGATTGCGTCGCTACCTTCAATCGCCAATCGCCAATCTCCAATCCCGGTCCTACTTCCCCGGCAGGCTCCGCGCGAAGGTCACCCCACGCTCGACCCACTTCTTGAGGTCCGCCGGCGTCTTCAGGCCGGCCGGTTTCACCAGAATCCAGCCTTTGGCCGGCCTTCCGGCGCTCAGATCGAAGGGGCGGACGTGGGCTTCTTTCAACGCCGCGTCGTGCGCCGCCGGTCCGACACGCACGATCATCTCGCCGTCATGCACGCCGCAGGCCATGTTGCCCCGGATCAGAAAGCCGATGCCGCCGAACATCTCCTTCGAGGTGAGTGACGGCTGGCGGCCGAGAGCCTTGCGGATGCGGTCGGCCAGCACCTTGTCGTAGGGCACATTTCCTCCCGGGTTGGCTGATCGTCTCCGTTCCCCGCCTCAACGGCTTAAATGGTAGCACAGGGGTCGTCGCCGGGAGCGGCGCCGGTTACTTCGAAGGATAGAAGTAGCCGCCGTCGCGGCCGCCGCGGACGGTGATCAGACGGTGGTGGGTCAGGCTGCGCAGGAGGACGGTGGCGGAGAGGCCGGAGGCGGAGAGGATGGCATCGAGACGCGGCCGTGTGCTGCGGCCGGCGGCGCGGATTTCGTGGAGCACCGCCAGCGCCAGCGGCGAATAGGAACGGTGGTTCTTCTCGAACTCGTGCCAGCGCTTGAGATACGGCAGGCTGGAAAGGTAGCGGCGCTGCAGCTGCTCCTTGAGGGAACGATAGGTCTTGTACTCGATCCGGTTGCGTCCTTGCAGGTCGGCGATGATAGCGCCTCGCATCCCGGAGGGGATCGCGCCTCGTCGCGTCTGCGCACCCTGGAAGGGCATCCCGGAGGGGATCGCGCCTCGTCGCGTCTGCGCATTGCGCTTCGCATCGCGCTTCGCATCCCGGAGGCGATCTCGGAGGGGATCCTGGAGAGTACCTTGGAAGGACATCCCGGAAGGTATCCGCCGGCTGGTCTTCCTGGCCTTGTCCAGGGCATGCGGCTGGCGGGTGCTGATGGTCAATAAGAAATCGGTCGGCAGGGCGTGGGCGATGCCGACTTCCAGCGAGACGTTCGGGTTGGCCCCGGTGGCGTCGAACAGGCAGGCGGCCGAATCGCGGATGAGGGCCGTGATGTGTTCGAGCAAGTCGTCGGTCGAGGTGACGGCGGCGCTGTCGGCCATGACGACCCGCAGCGGCGTCTCGGCCTCCAGCTCGGCCTTCAGGCGGTCGTAGTTCTTGCGGACGCGCGATTGGAACGGGCAGCCGACGAAGAGCTGCTCGGGCCTGGCCATGTCAGTCTCCCGGGAGGGGCGCCTCGCGCTTCGTCGCGTCTGCGCATCCTGGAAGGGCACCCCGGAGAGGGTCGCCGTCCAGGTCGAGCAGGAGCAGGCGCAGCTCGGCCTTGCTGTGGAGGTCGAAATGCTCGAGGGTCCGGCGCAGGTGGGTCTTGACCGTCTCCGGTGAGAGCCACAGTTCGCGGGCGATCTGGCGGTTGGTTCGGCCGCCGACCGCCAGCCGGGCGACCTCGCGCTGGCGCGGCGTCAGGCCGGCCAGAGCGTCCTCGGCTTGCCGGCGGCGCGTCTCCTGGTTCAGCCCGCGGCGCAGCAGATCGGCGGTCAGGCTCTCCAGGGGCTGACTGCGCGCCCGTGCCAGATGCCGCAGGCGCTCCGCCAGCTCGTCCGGCACTTCCATCATGATCCCCTCCGGGATGCTAAGCGCGATCCGGCCGGATGAGACCCGGGGAGGTTCGATCTCCGGAGGTGCGGGAGCGAGGGCGGGAGCGGGCGGCCGGGACAACATAGTCGACTCAGAGTGTACCGAACATTTGTTCTACTGTCAAACCCAGGTTGGCCGGTTACACTGCCCGGAGGTCCGGTCGGTAACATCTCCTGACGGAGTGCGTTTCTGGCCCTGATTGGGTGATCCAGTCTCCGTGGATCCTTGTCCGAGGCGCCTTGGCAAGTGCTATCCCAAGACTCTGGTCCGGAAGGTCTCCGGCCGGCCTCTAGAGTGGGCCAACTTGTGAAACTCAGAACGTGGTCCGTCCTGCTGATCGCCGTGGCGCTAGCCGCCTGCAACTCACTCCCGGCGGTGAGGCTGACGGTCATCCCGAGTCTTACGGCCGGGATCACACCGTCGCAACCCGGCCTGCCCGAGGAGGCGATTCTGATTCTGGCGCCGGGCGCTGGATCGCGGCTGGTAGGCCAGGTTCACGTCGAGGGCATCGCCGACTCGACTTTCGAACAGACCCTGGTTCTCCAGCTCGTCCTGCTCCCGGGAGAACGCCCGGACGGTGTCGGCGAGCCCGAGCAAATCCTGGCGCAGCAACCGGTGATGATCCAGGCCGAGCTCGGCCAGCGCGGCCCCTTCGCCGCCGATGTCCCCTTTGATTTCACTGGGGCATCCGACCAACCGGGGGAAGTGCGCGTCTATGCCGCCAGCCCGCGCGACGGCGGCATCGCGCATCTGGCTTCGGCGCAGGTGACGTTGGCCGCCTCCGGCGAAAGCGACCTGCGGGCGGCCGGCGACCGGACGCATGCAGAGCGGATCGTCATCACCACCCCGTCGCCGGCCGGGGTGGTGGCGGGCGGGACGGCCCACGTCGAAGGCGTCGGCCTGGCCGGTTTCGAGCAGAACCTGGTGGTCGAACTGTACGATGTCGAAGGGGTGCTGATCGGGAGCGCTCCGACCACGGTCTCGGCCGCCGACATGGGAATTCCCGGACCGTTCGCCGTCGATGTCGCCTACGCCCTGGCCGCCGCCGGGCCGGGGCGCATCGTCGTGTTCGACCCGAGCCCGGCCTTCGGGCAGACGCTGCACCTGGCGTCGGTCGAAGTCCAGATCGAGCCCTGAAACCCTCGCCGCCTTCCCCCGAACCCGATCGACCCGCGAGCTGGACCGCCAGCCGCATCGCGGCCGTGGTCGTGCTCGTCCCGGCCGTGCCGCTCCTGGCGATCTCGGTAGCGGCCCTGGCCGTCTTCTACAGCATGCCGACGCGCTTCAACACGTGGCTCAGCCGTCTCCCCGGGGACGATCTGCTGCGGACGGCGCTGATTTTCGCTCCGGCGACGCTGCTGGCGATTATCGTCATGGCCGTGCTCTACGCCAACGACGCACCTCGGCGCGAAGCGGTCGAGGCCACCCGTCCGTCGCGCCGGCGACAGTCGATCAGGGCCCGGAAGCGCGGCGGACCGGCGCGGGCCTCACTATGGGTCACCCTCCCGGTCCTGATGCTCGTGGCGGCAGCCCACCTGGTGGCGTTCGTGGCGCCGCAGCGGGTGGACCTGTGGCTGCAGACCCTGCCGGCGACCGCTCTGTTCACGCGGCTCTTCGCCCTCAGTCCCTACATTGTCCTAGCCGCCGTCGGGATCGGTCTGATACTGGGTTTCGTCCCCGCTCGGGAGGCCGCGCAGGAAACGGGTGCCGGTCGCGGGTGGACTACGGCGCGCGTCGCCAGACTTGGGGCGCTGCTGATCCTCGTTCCGTCCTTCGCGCTGTTGCTGCTGAGCGGCGCCGGGCTGGTGTGGGTCAGTGTCTCAGCCGAGCGCCTCGCCTGGCTGGCCGAGCGGCTGCCGGCGGAGACTTTGCTGCGCCTCGGGTTGATGTTCTCCCCGGCCATGCTGCTGGGGCTCGTGCTCCTGGCGGGTCTCTACCTGATGGCGCCCGGGCGAGGCGAGCCGGCCCAGATCTCCGCCCCGGCCCTCGTCTCATTTCCGCGGCGCTCCCCTGCGGCCCCAGACTTGAGTCGGAGCGACCAGCTCCAAGGAACCGCCGAGTCCTCCCAGCAAAGATTTCGATCGGGCCTGGCGCTGGGCGTGCTGGTCGTCGGTCTGGGCTTCACGGCGCTGACCGGGATGGCGACGCTGCTCGCGGTCATCTTCGTATTGGCGGCGCGTTAGCGAGGGGTCCGATACTAGCCCTGGGCCCCGGCTTTCGCCGGGGCGACGAAAGGGAGTCTCCATCAACGGCGGAGCGTGAGTCCCCATTGCCGTCATTCCGGCAAAAGCCGGAATCCAGGCGGCTGGCGGACCGCCTAAAGGCCTGGGCCCCGAGCTTACGCCGGGGCGACGAAAGGGAGTCTCCATCAACGACGGAGCGTGAGTCTCCTAATGCCATCATTCCGGCGAACGCCGGAATCCAGGCGGTTGGCGGAGCGCCCAAGGGCCTGGGCCCCGACATACTAGGCGGGCCGAGACGGGTATCCGAATGAAGCAACCTTGCGTCTATCTCATGGCCAGCCGCCGCAACGGAACGCTCTATGTCGGGGTAACCTCGGATCTGGTCCAGCGCACCTGGCAGCACAAAAGCGAACTGCAAAACGGGTTCACCAAGCGATACGGCGTACATCTCCTGGTGTGGTATGAGCTCCACGACACCATGGAGTCAGCGATCCAGCGCGAGAAGGCGATCAAGGAATGGAAGCGGCGATGGAAGTTGGAGCTAATCGAGAAGGAAAACCCACAATGGCGGGACCTGTTCGATCTACTTTGACCGAGGACCCTTCCCGCCCGACCGCGGCATTCACCCGAGGCGGGCCAGCCTATAGACCTCACCCAAGCGATCGAGAAGGTAGACTGCCCCGTCGATGCCCGAACCGAACGAGGTGATCCGGAAGCCGCTGTCGAACAGCAAACGCGTCTGCCAGGCGCCGCTCCCGTCGCGGAACAGCCCCCAGATCAATCCGCTGCAGTAGTCTCCATAGAGGTAGATCCCCTGCCACTCGGGGAGCAAAGGATCGCGCACGACCTCTCCGCCCGTCACCGAGCAGCCGCCCTCGTCGTGGGAGTAAGCGGCGACCGGATCAGTGAACGCCGGCGAGGAATCGCCTTCATACGACGCCAGCCCCTCGCGCAGATCCCAACCAAAGTTGGCCCCGCCGGGTGAGCCGGCGGAGAGGAAGTCGATCTCCTCCCATTGATTCTGGCCAACGTCGCCGATGAACAGATCTCCCGCGGCCGGATCGAAAGCGAATCGCCACGGATTGCGCAGTCCGAGGGCCCAGATCTCCGGTCGCCCGCCGCCGGCGACGAAGGGATTGTCCGGCGGGATGGCGTACGGTTCGGCTTCGTCGACGTCGAGGCGCAGGATCTTTCCCAGCAGGCTGTCGGGATTCTGGGCGCGGCCCTCGGGGTCTCCCTGGGAGCCGCCGTCACCGGTGCCGATGTAGAGGTAAACGTCGGGGCCGAAGGCCATCCCGCCGCCATTGTGGTTGGCGAAGGGCTGATCGATCTGGAGCAGGACGAACTCGCTCTCGGGGTCGGCCCGGTTCGGATCGGCGCCGGCGTGGAAACGCGCGATCACGGTGTCACCCGTGCCCCCGGTGTAGTTGACGTAGAACGCGCCATTGGCGGCGAAATCCGGATGAAAAGCGAGGCCGAGTAAGCCCTGTTCGTTGCCGGTATCGAAAACGCGGTCGCGGATGTCGAGGAACGGGTCCTGGCGCAATCCGTTTTGGTCCACGATGCGGATCACGCCGCGCTGCTCGACGATGAAGAGCCGGTCATCCCCGGCGGTCTGAATGTCGATTGGGCTCTGCAAGCCGGCGGCGATGGGGCTCCAACTGAAGGCTGCCGGGTCGGGAAATCCGGCCGGCGGCGCCGGGGACGCCGCCAGATCGGTGGGAGGAGGCGGGGCGGTGGGCTGCGGTGACGCTGTGCTAGCCTCCGGCGCCTGGACCGCGACCGTGGGAGTCATCTCCCCGGCCGGGAGCGTCGTCTCGATCAGGGAACAGGCGAACAACAGCGGGAAGGCGGCGAGCAGGACGCGTCGCACTGGGCAGACACCTCGAGTGATTAGAATTGTATCCTTCCAGGATCCTCTTCAGGATGCGCCCTTGGCGCCCTGCACCCCTTCGGCCTCTACAGGCCGCCAAGGGCGGGTGCCCTGAAGAGGGTAGAGGGCGAAGCGCGATGCGCAAATGTGATCCTTACAGGATGGTTCCCTGGGGCGCCAAGCGCGACGAAGACGCAATCCACACAGGATGCGAGCGCGACGAAACGCGAGCTGGCTCCCCGTCCCTGTCATTGCGAAGAGCCCCGAGCCCTTCGGCTTAGCTCAGGGCGAGGGGCGACGTGGCGATCGCACCCTGCAAGAGATGAAATTGCCACGCCGCCGCACGCCCTTGGCGCGCCCGAAGGGGCGAAGCAGCAGCTCGCAATGACATTGTTCCCGCGCGGTCCCTACGGGAGGTGAGGGTTGGTCGACGAAGACGGGAATCCGACGGAGAACACGCGCAAGATGGTGGCGCTGTGCCGCTGCGGCGGGTCGAAAACCAAACCCTACTGCGACGGCACGCACAAGACCAACGGCTTCACGGCCTCCGAGGCCATCCTATTGCTTCGCTAACGGAGCCCTCGATCCCCCTTGCGATGATGTCCCTGCCAGCGGTCGGTCCACGGTCGCGCGAGTTGAACTTCGTGCTCGAGGCGTTGCGAACCGCAACGAGCGTGCTGCGGGCCGTCGCGCCCTCGACCTCGACGTTGGAGAAGAGCGATCGCACGCCGGTGACGGCGGCGGACCTTGGCGTTCAGGCGGTGTTGACCGGCCTGCTCCTGCGCGCGTTCCCCGAGGATGTCCTCGTCGCCGAAGAAAGCGCCGAGACGCTGCGCCGGCCGGAGGCGACCCGCCTGCGGACAGAGGTCGTCGCCGCCTCCCGCCTTGTCTTGCCGGAGGCCGACTCAGATCGAGTGCTGGCCTGGCTGGATCGCGGCCGCGGCGAACCGGCGCAGCGCTTCTGGACCCTCGATCCCGTCGACGGAACCAAAGGCCTGCTGCGCGGGGGGCAGTACGCCACCGCCCTGGGGCTGATCGACGACGGTGACATCGTCGCGGCCGGGCTGGCCTGCCCGCGCTACCCGGAGGGGGCTGCGGCGACGGGCGGCAGCTTCGCCGTCGCGGTGCGCGGGGCAGGCGGCTGGACGGCGCCATCGCTGGATGGGCCCTGGACGAAATTGGCGGTTTCAGCCGAGGCGGATCCTCACAGGTGCCGACTGCTTCGATCGGTGGAATCAGGGCGAAAGACGGACGAGAGACTGGCCGGCGTGCGCCGGGCGCTGGGGACGGCGGCGCCCGAGATCCGTATGGACAGCCAGGTCAAGTATCTGGCGCTCGCCGCCGGCATCGGCGATCTGGTTGTACGGCTGCCGCGCAAAGGCGGAGCGCTCCGCGAGAACATCTGGGACCACGCCTGCGGCGTGCTGTTGGTGGAAGAGGCCGGCGGGCGATGTACGGATGTGTTGGGCCGCCCGTTGGATTTCCGGACGGCACGGCAGATGGAGCGCAACCTGGGCGTCGTGGCAAGCAACAGCTGGCTTCATGAAGCCGCCCTGGAGGCGCTGCGAAACACCGGAGCGGCAGAGCAGGCCGTAGGGACGGTGGACGATGGATCCTGATGGCCGACCGCGACGGCGCGGAACCGAGAGGGGCGGATGACGGCGGTGACCGTCGGCGGAACCGCCGCGGGGCAACGCCCACCGAGGAGGCCGCGCCGCGGTGACGTCGCCGCCGCAGCCCTGGCGTTGCTGACAGCGGCGGTCTCGCTGTGGATCGCCGCCGACATCTTCGAAAAGATCCCGCACGTGGAAGACGAATTCGCCTACTTGTGGCAGGCGAACGTGATGGCCGGCGGGCGCATCGCGCTGCCGTCGCCGCCGGAGCCCGAGTCGTTCCTGGTCCCCTTCGTCGTCGATCACGCGGGGTTGCGATTCGGCAAGTACCCGCCGGGATGGCCCGCGACGTTGGCCGTGGGCGTGGCGGCAGGCGCCCCATCCGTGGTCAATCCGCTGCTGGCCGGCCTGGCCGTCTGGCTGACCTACCGACTCGGTCAACGGTTGGCAGGCAGTCTGGCCGGCCTCCTGGCGGCCGCCCTGACCGCCACCTCGCCCATGCTGCTGATGCTCTCCGGCTCGCTGATGCCCCACATGCTGACCCTGACTCTGACCCTAGGGTTGATGTTGGCCTGGTTCGACCTTTTCTTACCACGCACGAAGATCGTCGCACCCGGCGGCGCGCGCCGGACGCGAATCGCCGTCGTCGGCTCGTGTCTGGGGCTCCTGCTTCTCACCCGGCCTATGACGGCTATCGCCGTCGCGTTTCCCTTTGCGCTGCATGCGCTCTACCTTCTCCTTCGGTTCCGGGGCCGTTTCCTCGGCGATCTCTCGGCGATCGCCGCCTTGACGGCGGCCGTGGGGGTGATCCTGCCTCTGTGGCAGTGGACCCTGACGGGGGATCCGTGGGTCAATCCGTACGCGCTGTGGTGGCCGTATGACCGAATGGGGTTTGGCAAGGGCGTAGGACCTCTGGCGACGGGACACACACTGCAGCAGGCGTGGATCAACACGCGCCTGAGTCTCTACGCCTGGCAGCACGACCTGTCTGGGTGGCCGTACCTGTCCTGGGCTTTCCTCCCTCTGGGGCTGCTGAGCTTGCGGCGGCGGCCGGAGGCGTGGCTGGCGCTGGCGATCTTCCCAGCGCTGGTCGTCGTATATATGGCCTACTGGGTCGGCTCGTGGCTACTCGGACCACGTTACTTTGTCGAAGCGCTTCCCATGCTGGCTTCAATCGGCGCCGCCGGGATGGCGTGGGCGGGAGGTTGGGCGCAGGCCGGCGCACGCGGCGGGCGCGTCCGGCGTCTGACCGCCGCCGCGATCGTTGCGATGTTATTGCTGATGAACATCAGCCTGTATCTGCCGGTTCGTCTTGGCGGATTGCGAGGACTGTTCGGAATCAGCCGATCGGCGATCGTGGCTTTCCAGGGAGTTGACCCGGGCGCGGCCGTTGTCATCGTGCACCGGAATCCCTACTGGCACGGCTACGGGAATCTGCTG
>Ga0209751_10006233_pt1 | contig 11084 bp, 9 predicted proteins | sample RifCSP13_1_FD_184019 | JGI IMG/M metagenome (GOLD analysis project Ga0209751, IMG submission 184019) | Soil microbial communities from Rifle, Colorado - Rifle CSP2_sed 13_1 (SPAdes) (version 2) | ecosystem: Environmental > Terrestrial > Deep subsurface > Rock core/Sediment | place: Rifle...
CCATCTCATGGCACTTTTTCAGAAAATGCCAGATCATATAGTTGTTCTCGTCGGAGAGAGTGTAGTAGGAATGGTCCCAATCCATAAAATAACCCAGCCGCTTAGACTGCTCGGTTTGGATATCGGCATATTTTTGGACTCTCTTCTTGCAAAGATCCACAAAGCGGGCGATTGAGGCTTTCCGGTCTCCCGGAACCAGGTTTTCGATGTCTTTTTTGCTTTTCAACCCCAGCTCTTTCTCCACTTCGACCTCTACCCAAAGGCCTTGGGCGTCGAAACCGTTCTGGAAGCGCTGGCGAAACCCCCGCATGTTCTTGTAACGCTGGAATAGGTCTTTGTAGGTCCGTCCCCAGGCATGGTGCACTCCCATCGGATTATTGGCGGTGATCGGACCGTCCAGGAAACTAAATCTCTTAGGGGAACGCTGGTTCTTCTTTAAATATTTTTTGACCAAACCGGAGGAATACCATCCCTTCAGGATTTTTCGCTCCAAATCCGGAAAATCCGGCATTGCTTCTACCTTCTTGAACGCCATATCAGGAAAAGTTTATCAGACTAAGTACCCGCCCGTGTTGTCCTCCCGTAGCTTCAGCGAAGGAGGATCAGAACTCGATTCCCCTTTTTGCAGAAACTCCTTTTGAAAAGGGGTGCTTTAGGTCCTTTACTTCCGAAACGAGATCGGCAATTTCAATAAATTCTTTGGGAGCATCCCGTCCCGTGAGAATCACATCGAGATCTTTGGGCTTGTTCTTGAGGAACGCCAACATCTCTTCGACATCCACTAATCCGAGGTGAACCGCCACATTGATTTCGTCCAAAATCAAAAGGCGGTAATCACCATTTCTGATCTTGTCTTCGGCAAACTTCAATGCCCTTGCGGCGGCCTGAACATGGACCTCCCGCGGCTTACGGTCTCCCATAATTCCCACAAACCCTTCTCCCATCGGATAAATCTCAACCCCCAACTTTCGCAATGTTTCAACCTCTCCGGAGACAACTTGCTTAATGAATTGGACCATCAGAACATGACAACCCTGCCCAACTGCCCGCACCGCCTGGCCAATGGCGGCGGTGGTTTTTCCTTTGCCATCGCCGGTAAAAACGTAGATCAAACCTTTTTCTTCCACAAGTGAAGTTTAACTTTTTTAGGAGGTATCAATCGAGAGATTGACATGACCATTGAGATTACAGCGAGATGGTCTTATAATTGAACAACTCGGAACGGAAGGGAGAGATATGAACATCCGTCAGATCGAGGGGGCGGTGAAAGCGTTTTTCTACCTGCGTTCCCCGATGGTTCAGCACATCATCACCGCAGTTGTCCGGGAGATCAGGGACGGGATGTGGCTTTATCCTGAGAAACGGGTCCTGGTGGTGATGGTGGGGATGAGCCTCTCCGGCAAGACCACTCTGGTGGACCGCCATCCCCAGCTGAGGTGGTGCTGGCAGATCCGAACCCGCGACATCCACAACCTGCTCAACCGCTACCTGGATTTCCTCCGAGACGACAACTCCGTCCGCGGCCGGGCCTACTGGGTCCGCCAGTTCCTGACGGAGAGGGTCCGCGAGGAGGTTCTCCGGCGAGCTCTCCAGCGGGGAATACCCATCGTGCTGGATTCCTGCCACCTCACGCGGAAAAAGAGGCTGGCCCGCTACCGGCTGGCCAAGCGCTACGGCTACCATGTGGTGATCGTCTTCGTCGAGTGTCCTTGGATGACTCTGCTATCTCGGGCAACAGAGGCAGACCACCTCTCCATCGCTCGAGGTGGAAAGAGGGTTTGGAAGGATCTGATCAGACAACAGGTGAAGGTGTTCGAACCACCGATCCCAAACCCAGATGAAGCGGACCAGTTGATTCTCGGAAAGTACGGGAGGATGCCGATTCGGTTCCTTTAGGCTAAGCAACCAGCTTAGCCTTTTTTGTTAACACTCCGAATACCCGCAGGAATAGCACTTCCGGCAGCCTTCTTCATTAACGAGGGTCGCCTGGCCGCAGGTCGGGCAGATATCCCCCACTTTCTGGAGCTTCCCGACCGGAAGCTGGGGCTGGATCTCCTCAATTTTCTCCTCTTCCTTCTTCCAACCAAGGTATTCTTTGAGAATTTTGGCGATCCCGTCGGCCAAAGAACGGACCTTCTGGGCCCCAAATCCCACCGCCCGTGATCCCCCGATTCCCGTTAGCTGATCAATAATTGCCGCCACCCGCTCCTTCGGACTCATCGTCGGATCGATCCGCAAGACAAGAGAGGAAAGCCGCCCGATCGCTTCGGCGTCGGCGGCGATATCCGAACCGGCCTTTCCCACGTTGACAAAGACTTCCAGCGGATTGCTGTTCCCATTCTCATTAACCGTTACAAAGGCGCTCCCGACCGGCGTGTCCACCCGATAGGTTGAGCCGACCGTCCGCGCCGGCCGAGGCTTCACCGCCAGCTCCCCTTCTCTTTTTTGCTTGGTTTCCTCGGTCTCCAGCACCACTTCCTTGCGCGTTCCGGTAACGTAAACGGTCAATCCCTTGCAGCCCAGCTTCCACGCCTCCAGATAGGCCTTCCGGACGTCCTCGACGGTGGCGTTCGGGGGGAAGTTGCAGGTCTTGGAGATGGAGTTGTCGACAAAGCGCTGCAGCACCGCCTGCATCTTGATGTGCTGTTCGGGAGTGATATCCTGGGAAACCACAAAAACGCGGCGGATCTCTTCCGGAACCTTTTTGATTCCCTGGACGGTTCCCTTCCGCCGCACCTCTTCATAGACGCTGTCTCGATGGGTGTGGTCCAGGCCCGATTTCTCCAACACCTGGTCAAACATCGGGCTGGTGTAGGAGAGTTCCCGCTTCCCTTGATCCTCCCCCGCCGCTTGGAAGAGCTTTCTCACATAGGAGAGGGCGAACACCGGTTCGCAGCCGTACCCTTCCGCCCCGGCAACGGTGGAAATCGTTCCGGTGGGGGCGACCGTTGTCTGCGCCCCGTTCCGAATACCGTACTTTTTGATTCCGGCCACCACAGTTTGCCAATCGATCTTCGGCCGCCCGAAATCCCGTTCGTAGGGATAGAGGGGAGAAGGCGGTTGCCAAACCAGCTTCTTTGGATCATAGATCGAACCCTTGATCGCCAAGAAGGGTTTGCGCTCCCGAGCGAGTTCGATCGAGGTGCGCATCGCATGGTAGCGGACGAATTCCATGATCTGCGCCGCCAGCTCCAACCCATCCTCCCCGCCATAGGAAACTCCGAGAGCGTACATCGCATCGGCCAGTCCCATGATCCCTAGTCCGATCCGCCGCACCGCCAGCGCCGCCTCCCTGAGCTCGGGAACTTCCGGAACGTAGGCGTTCGCCTCCACCACATCGTCCAAAAAGATGGTCGAGAGCCGAATGGTTTCGGCCAACTTTTCCCAATCGATCTTGCCGCGCGGAGTGAGATGTCGGGCCAGGTTGATCGAACCCAGGCAGCAGTTTTCATACGGGCCAAGCCACTGCTCCCCGCAGGGGTTGGTGGCCTCCAGCTCATAGAGATGGGGAACGGGGTTGTCGCGGTTGGCCGTATCCAAAAACAGGATCCCCGGCTCACCGTTGTGGTGAGCGGCAGTAATAATTTCGTTGAACAGTTCCGGCGCATCCACTTCTTGCCAAACCTTATCACCGTGAGGGTTTATCAATTCAAATTTCCCGTCATCATCCACCGCCCGCATGAACTCATCCGTTGCTCCAACCGAGATGTTGAAGTTGGAGATATCTCCCTCCTTCTCTTTGCAGTGGATGAAAAGCCGCACATCGGGATGGGAAACCTTGAGAACGGCCATGTTGGCCCCACGGCGGACGCCTCCCTGGGCGATCACTCCAAAAGAGGAATCATACGCTTTCAAAAAGCCGACCGGGCCGGTGGAACGCCCCCCGGAGCGCTTCACAAAATCGCCCCGCGGCCGGAGGCTGGAAAAAGAAAAACCATTTCCGCCGCCGGTTTGTTGGATCAGGGCCGCCACCCGAAGAGTCGAGAAAATTCCCCCCGACTCCCGCCCCAGGTCATCCTTGATGGGCAGGACGAAACAGGCCGCCAGCTGTCCCAAGGGAGTTCCCGCTCCCGTCCAGGTTGGAGAATTGGGTACGAAGAGGAAATCGGCCAGAAGTTTGAAGAAAACTTTAGAAACTTTTCTCGGATCATTCCCGAACTTCTTCTCGGGCACTGCGATCCCGGACGCGACCCTCTCGAAAGTCTGTCGGGGAGTTTCGATCGGGTTGCCATCCTCGCCTTTCCGCACATAACGGCGGACAAAGACCTCGGCGGCGTTTTCCGACATTCCAAAATCCCGCTGCGCCAGAGAAATAGCAGATTTTAGGTCTAACGATTCTTGTGAAGGCATAACGAAAAAACGGCCGGCAGTGTGTATATATCGTTTAACAAAAATCAAAAAGAAAAAACAATAGGAAAATTAAAGAGAGGTGTTCCAGAAAGAATCAGCCGCGCTTGCGGCGCAAAAATGCGGGGGCGTCGTACTCGTCTCCCTCCTCCTGCAGCTGCTTGATCTCCTCTTTGTCCTTGTCTCCCGTCATCGTTTCAGGCGAGGACAGGGAAAATCCGGTGGCGATCACGGTAATCCGAATCTCATCCTTCATCTCGTCACTAATCGAAGCGCCAAAGATGATATTGGCGTTGGGATCAGCCTCCTGCGAGATAACCCGCGCCGCTTCGTCGACTTCATGCATCGACAGATCCGGTCCCCCGACAATGTTCATCAGAATGCCGGTCGCTCCCCGCACCGAGAACTCTAGCAACGGTGAGGTCACGGCCGATTTGGCGGCGGTCGGAGCCTTCTCCTGGCCGCTGGCTTCGCCAATCCCCATCAGCGCCGAGCCGGCGTTGGTCATCACGGCCCGGACATCGGCAAAATCAACATTCACCAATCCCGGAATCACGATCAGATCCGAGATGCCCTGAACAGCTCTTCCCAGGATCGAATCCGCCAGCCGAAAAGCCTCCAGGATCGATGTCTCCCGCTCCACAATCTCTAAAAGCTTCTGGTTGGGAACAACAATCAGGGCATCCACCTTATCGTGAAGGGCCTGAATCCCCCGCACCGCATTCTCCATCCGCTTGGCTCCCTCGAAACCGAAGGGTTTGGTCACCACCCCGACGGTGAGGGCTCCGATCGATTTGGAAATTTCCGCGATAATCGGTGCGGCTCCGGTCCCGGTTCCCCCGCCCATTCCGCAGGTTACGAAAACCATGTCCGCTCCATCCAAGCGGGTCCGAATCAGGTCGACAGATTCCTCTGCCGCTTTTTGGCCAATTTCGGGGTCACCGCCGGAACCCAACCCTCGAGTTAGTTTTTCTCCGATCTGAATTTTGTTGGGAACTTCCAGGGTGGAGAGGGCTTGGGAATCGGTGTTGACCGCGAGAAATTCAACTCCGACAATTTTCTGGGAGCGCACCATTGAATTGAGGGCGTTGCCTCCGGCACCGCCCAAACCAACCACTTTGATATCGGCAACTTTCTCTATTTCCGGTTTGACTCTCATTTTTTGGCTTTTCTAAAAAATGCTAGGTCGTTTCTTCGGCCGTTATTCGGCTCGTGCGCCGAATCTAGGTCGTTTCTCCGGCCGTCCATCTTAAGGTAGGAACGATTTCCCCCATTCTATCACCCGACCAAATAGCTGGGAGATTTTTTTGGTGTTGATCACTGGAAAGCTGATCCCTTCCCGAGGCTCGAATTCCGATCCGTAAATTACCAACCCGATCGTGGTCGCATGGGCGGGAGTGGAAACCTCCTCGATTAACCCGGACACGCCGGTGGGAGTTCCCACCCGTATCGGCAGGCGCAAAACTTTCTTCGCCAAGTCCTTTAGCCCAACTGTTTGGACCGCCCCTCCCGTCACCACCAACCCTGCCGGCAGGTTCCCTTGCTGGCCGGAGTTCTTGATTTCGAGCCCGACCATACTGAAAATTTCGGATAATCGGGCTTCGACAATATTGGTCACCAACGCAAGAGGGACCGACTGGACCTCCAGGCCCAGCTCCGAAATATCTGCTTCTTCGTGATCGCCCTCACTGGGCTTTAGCGACCCCTCCGATAGCTTGACCTTAATCCGCTCGGCGTCCTCTAGAGAAACCCGCAGACCGACCGCCAGGTCATTGGTGATGTTCTGACCGCCGATGGGAAGAACCGAAGAGTAGACCGGGCTGCCGCTGGTAAAAACAACCACCTGGGTCGTTTCTCCCCCGATATCAACCAAGGTACAGCCGAGCTCTTTCTCGGTATCGGAAAGAACTGCTTCGGCCGAAGCTAGTCCGCAAAACACCAGGTCTTCCACCTCCACCCCCACCTGCGAAACGCATTTCACAAGGTTGCGCATCACCGTGGTTGCTCCGGAAATGATGTTGGTTTCAACCTCCATCCGCACTCCGCTCATTCCCATCGGATCCTTAACTCCCTCCTGGGAATCCACGGTAAAACCGCGCGGCAAAACGTGAACGATTTCTCGGGAAGAAGGTAGAGAAACCGCCCGGGCTGCTTCGGTTACCCGCTCCACATCCTCCTCGGTAATCTCGGATCCCTCCCCGCCGACGGCGACCACCCCGTGCGAATTCAGAGAAGAAATGTGCTTGCCATCCACGGAGACAAAAGCCGATCGGACGGGATATCCCGCCATCCGCTCCGCTCCCTCCAGACTTTCGGAAATGGCCGCCACCGCTTCATCAATATCCACCACCACTCCCTTTTTGATGCCGCGGGAGGGAATCGTAGAAACACCGATCACCGAAATTTTCTTTTCGGGTGAGATCGAAGCGATTACGGTCGAAACCTTTGAAGAACCGACATCAATGCCGGTAACAATGTGCTCTTTAGCCATACAATCACTGTGATGATATCACAGTTTAACTACGGGCCGCGAAAAGCGTAGGTCGACACTTTTCGGGGTCCGACCTCCCAATTTGAGGCGCTGCAGAATTTGGGTCAGCAGTTCCAACTGCTCGTCAATCGCCCGATCGGCGCTCAGCCAAACGACGGTCCTTTTTAATCGCAGTTCGATCGTTTCCGAACGCAGATAGATGGCTTTCGTTTCTAATCCCTTCTGTGATACCAGATCCAAGGTCTGCAAATAACCGGAGATTCCTTGCCCATCGATCACTGTTCCCACCGCCCCCTCGAAATCTTCCGAAATTGTGATCACCGGAAGCGTCTCTCCGGCCGCCGGCCGGAAAAGCAGGCCCTCGTGATCAACCAGAAATTGATTTTTGTTCTTGTCCGCCACAATCGCCAGTGGTTTCCTCACGGAAACTTTGATCAGGAGGCGGTCCGGAAGCTTTTTTTCGATCGAGACTGCATTGACCGTCAAAAAGTTTTCTTTTATTTCCTGTTCTACCTTCCCGGTGTTGAGAAAAAAGATACTGCGGGCGATAACTTCTTCCGAAATTCTCTGCCGAACCAGGGCCTCGTCGGCCAGCTGCTCAAATTCGAATTCCAGCGCTTTCACCTGAAAGGTATCCGTCCTCAGAAAAAGGAAAAGGGAAAGAAGCGACAGGAATATGATCAGAATCGTCGAGATCGGCCGGTAAGGAATCACCAACTGCCGGGGACCGAAAGGAACGGAAACCCGGGGCGAGCGGCGCAGCACCTGCAAACGCCGGCGAGGAAAAAAATTAATCATCGAATCAGTCGAATAATCTCGGAAGCTATTTGAGAGGCCGCCCGGGGATTAATGAGTTGGCGGGCTTTCTCCGCGGCTTTCTGGTACTTTCGCAGATTGGCGAAAATATCATCCAAATTCTGTTTGAGTGACCGGGAGGAGAGCTGTTCCTCCTCCAAAACCACGGCCGCGCCGATCTCCTCCAAAATCCGGGCGTTCAGAAACTGTTCCCGCCGCGACACCCAGGAAATTGGAATAAGAATCGCCGGTTTGCCCAAAGCGGCGAGTTCCGTAACGGTATTGGCACCCGCTCTCCCGATCACCACCGCCGCCGCCCGATAGACGGCGCCAATCTCATCCACCCGCTCTCCCGATCACCACCGCCGCCGCCCGATAGACGGCGCCGATCTCATCCAACCCGAAGTACTCCTGCAGAATGTAGCGATTCTGAAGCTTTCTCGGCAACTGACTCCTAAGAATGGAAAGCTTCTGATAGTCCTGAAATCTGGCTGACGAGCCAGTTTGATGGATCAGGTTGTAGTTTTCCAAAAACTGCGAGAGCACCCCTCGCACTGCCTCGTTGATGACGTGCGATCCCTGTTTTCCTCCGGTGACATAGACCACCGGCAGGTCATTTTCAAAACGGAAGCGCTTGGTGCGCTCTTCAAAAACCTCCGGCCGGACCGGATTGCCGGTAAGAACGGTTTTTCCCGATGGGAAGTATTTTAAGGAACTTCTCCAAGAAACGAAAATTCGCTTCGCAAAAAGGGAAATAAATCGGTTCGCCCAACCGAAAACCACCGTTTGCTCGTGAGTCACCGCCGGGATCCGCAAGAGGTAAGCCGCCAAAACCACTGGAGCTGCCAAATATCCCCCGAAAGAGATCACCAGCTTAGGACGGGTCCGAATCAAGAGGTAAAGGGCGTGGAGGAAACCCAAAGGAACTCTCACTAAATTCTGCCAAGAAGCCCGGTAGAACTTCCCGGTCTGCAAATGGAAAAACGGAATCCCCAAGCGCGTAATGGTTTTGAACTCGGCCGACTCCGTCTGTTCCCCGCTCAAGGAGTAACGATGGCCAACCCAGAAGAACTGGAAATTTCCGCGCTCTTGGAGAGCCTCAATTACTGCCACAGCCGGATCATGATGGCCACCGGTAATAAGGATCGGGATCCGTTTTTCTTGACTCTTGTTCATCGTGCAGAACGCAGCACCACCGCGTGCCGGTTTATTGCGGAACGCAACGAGATCGTCTTTCGGCTCACACTTAGAAGGATACCAACTGCCAACAACAACGCCAACAACGATGACCCCCCGTAGGATACGAAGGGAAGAGTAACACCGGTCAAGGGAAGCAGCCCGACCATCCCTCCTAAGATCAGAGTGGTCTGAACCGCAACCCAAGCCGTAATTCCCGCAACCAGGATCCGACCAAACTCATCAGGAGAGCGCTCGGCAATCCGGAAACCTCGGTAAACCAAAAACGCAAAGACGGCGACAACCAGCGAGGCCCCCAAGAAACCGAACTCCTCGCCGACGATCGCAAAGATGGCATCCGTCTGCACATCCGGAATGTAGCCGTACTTCTGTAGCGAACGGCCGATCCCTACACCCCACAGCCCTCCCGACCCCAGTGTGATCCTTATTTGCCGTGTCTGGTACCCCGCTCCTTGCGGATCACTGTCCGGATGCAAAAAGGTCTCCCAGCGCTCCAGAAAAGTTGAACTCTGGAGTGCCAGCGCCAATCCTCCCACTCCAAAAATAAGCAGGGCAATGAAAATCTGGCGCAGGTTTGCTCGAGCGAAGAAGAAACAAGCCAGACCAATGGCAATAATCACACTGGCAGATCCCAAGTCTTTCTCGGCAATAACCAGACCTGCAACTAACCCTGTCGGAATAAAAAAGGACCGGAAAGGCGGGTTCGTCTGACGCCGATCGGACCGCGAACTGACCAAAAGGGTTGCGAGATAGATTACCAACGCCAGCTTTGAAAGCTCCGATGGCTGAAATCTGATTTCATCTAACACCGGGAAAGAGTTAGGCAACGGGATGGCGAACCAGCTCCGCGATCCGCGGACCTCCAAACTGACGGGGGTTGGCAGGAGAACAAGAGTCAAAAGCAAAATAGATAAAGCAAAAAACGGCAACGCCAATCCCTTGAGCCGGCGATAACCCACCAGATAAAGAACTGATCCCCCCGCGGTCCCCAAAGCGACCCAAATCAACTGATTAATCAGAAAGTGAAACTGGTTGCCGTAGATCTCCAAGGCCTTCACGGAGGAGGAGTCATAGACCGCCAGCAGCCCCAGAAGGACCAGGAAAATCACCCCGCCAAAGAAATACCAATCGAGGCTGTGTTGGGCAGAGTGTTTGATTTTTTTCAGCATCTCTTAAAGCGAAGCGAGGAAGAGACCAAGGAAAGCGAGGAAAACTCCGACCAGCCAAAACCGCATGGTCACCTTAGTCTCGGCCCAACCCTTTATCTCAAAGTGGTGATGGATCGGCGCCATCAAGAATGGCTTCCTTCTTCCCAGTTTGACGGCCCCCACCTGCAAAACCACGGAAAGGCCTTCCGCAATAAACACTCCCCCGATCACCAGAATCAGAAAAGAGCGCTCCAACAGCATCGCCAGCGTCACAAACGCGGCCGCCCACCCCAGCGCTCCCACATTACCGGCAAAAAACCGCGCCGGAAAAACATTGAAATAGAGAAAAGGCAGGAGTCCGCCCAGGAGGATGCCGGTCGCAATCGCCAGGTCGTTCTTGCCGAACATCAAAGCCAAAGAGAGAACCGCCGCAAAAGAGACCATGAGAAGCCCTCCCGCCAGCCCGTCCAATCCATCCGTGATGCTGATGCTGTTCACCAGGAAGAGGAAAATTATGATTATCATCGGGAAATAAGCCAGGCCAAACTCGACGGTGCCAATAATTGGCAGCCACACCTGCGTTCCGCCGACGGTTGACAGCCAAAGCGCCAGCAGCGCCGCGACCGCCGTTTGGTAAAGAATTTTTTGATAGGTCATAATTCCACCCACGTTTTGGGACCCTAGCGCTCGGAAAACCTCCCGAAAGGCGTTCCAAGGGAAGAGCAGGATCTTGTACAGATCCCAAGAGAGATCGGACATGGTCACGATTGGGACAATTTTTTCCCGAATCGTTTTCTGCAAGCGGGAACTCCGATAGACCTTAAGAAAATCCTCCGCCAAACCCAGCGCCGCCATTGCCCCTACTATTCCCACCAGCACCCAGATTTGGGGAGTGAGGTTAAAAAGGAGGTTCAAAATCAGAAAAATCCCGATCGGCAGAAGCCCCGCCGCCGTCGGCGTCCCCTGCTTGGCAAAATGGGTCCGCGGCACATCCGGGTTGATCGCCTCTTTCATCTGAAAACGGTAGAGAAAATTAATAAATGGCGGATAGAGAAGAAAGGTAGCGACGGCAGAAATAAGCAAAAATCCTAAGGCAGGCATTGTCT
>Ga0209751_10006237_pt1 | contig 11082 bp, 6 predicted proteins | sample RifCSP13_1_FD_184019 | JGI IMG/M metagenome (GOLD analysis project Ga0209751, IMG submission 184019) | Soil microbial communities from Rifle, Colorado - Rifle CSP2_sed 13_1 (SPAdes) (version 2) | ecosystem: Environmental > Terrestrial > Deep subsurface > Rock core/Sediment | place: Rifle...
CCAGGACCACCCACAAGGAGAATAACCCGGCCCCTGGGAAAGCCACCGCTCAGAATCTCGTCCAGCCCCGGCAAGCCAGTAGGCGTTCTATCTACCAAAGGCATCCTTCTAGCACCCTGACCCAGATTCTCGTCCGAACCCGGCGAAACTCTCTGCATGGTATAAATCAATTACCGCTCTACCCGGCAACCACCCCTTGATACAATTGTAACCCAACACTCCCCCAGAAGAGTTACACCCACCTTAGACCGAGAGAACCACAGCCATCACAGCGTCCAGCCTACGGTTTCCCACGGGACGTTAGTCAACCCTCCGAACGGTGGAGTGCGTGGCCAGCAAAAAGACCAGAAAAGCCTACGACCCCTTACTCTCCACGCCGCAGCTACCCACATTTGGAACAGTCCCGATAATACCGCACAGCCTCGGCATCGTCTTCCGGCTTTCAAGGCCTAGGACATGGGTCTTCCCCAGCACAGGCTTCCTACTAGGCTACACACTCACAGGCTGGGGTCCACTAACACAAATCGGCATAGGCCTCGCAGTAGCCTGTCTAATAACAGCCGCCACCAACATCGTGAACGCGTACGCAGACCGGAACGAAGACGCGGTAAACCAGCCATCAAGGGTCTTCTGGATCGACAGAATCGGCCGACGAGGAGCCGCGGCCTCCAGCATCCTCCTCTACGGAACAGCCATAGCCCTCGCAGTCCAACTCGGAACGCTCTTCCTCCTAGTGTTATCATTAGGAGTCTTCAACTCACTATTCTACTCGCTACGGCCTTTGAGGTTCAAGGCCCGGCCGCTTCCCAGCCTCCTATCCTTCTCCGGAGCCGTGGGACTAGCATTCCTCGGCGGGCTGGCAGCCCGCGGAACCCTTGACCCCTTCAGTCCACTGCTCCTGCTCACCGCATACTTCATGCTAACCTATGGAACAATCAAAAACCTCCCAGACTACCAAGGTGATAAGAAAGCAGGCACACGCACGTCAGCCACCGTCTTCCAGAACATCAAACACGCGATCCTCTTCAGCGGCGCGCTGCTTTACACGCCTTACATCCTACTGACAACACTGGTCGTAGCGAAACTGCTCAAACCCATCTACCTACTCGACCTCGGCTTCGCAGTCCTCCTGACACTGATCTTCAGCCAGATGTGGAAGGCGAAAAACCCGCAGGACTTGGAAAGAGTTCACACGCTCGGATTCTTCTACGCCATATCCTTCCTCCTGTTCACACTGGTCCTCACAAACCCTTCGCTAGAGTCTGTCACTGCTATATCCTCGGCCTTCCTCTGGACCATGCTAGTTTCCAAGGTCAACGTTGACTCTAGAGTCGAAAACAGGGACTGGGAGAAGAGCCGGGGGAAGCAACGCTGACCAACACTCTCCCCTCCAAAGAGTTCTCGTTCGAAGTCCTAAAAGGGCTGATTCTGACACCAGTCACCACAGGACTCAACATCGCGCTAATGGGTCCTCCGGGAGTAGGGAAAACAACACTCACCCAGTGCCTTCTACGAGAAGCATTCAGAGCCGGCATGCGCATCATGTACGTCATCACAAACAACCCCGTGGACCTGGCGCGCGACCAGTTACGAGCAGTCGGGGTCACTAGCCAGGGAAGGTCGGACCAGATAGTGTATGTAGATGGCTACTCTTGGCTCTTGGGAGAAAGGTCTAACGACCGCTTTCAGATAGACAACCTCTCAGACGTCGCCGCGCTCAGCGTCGTTTTATCCAGCGCGGCCGAGACTACGGGGGAGAAGAGCTTTATTGTATTCGACTCTTTCTCAACCCTTCTCGCCTACAACTCTGAAGAATTAGCGGTTCGTTTCCTAAAGTCCCACCTTGCAAGAATGAAGAGACACGGTAACATAGGAGCCTACGCTTTCGAAACCGGAATACACAGTAACTCCTTCTACAACGAAGTCAGAGCAGACTTCGACAGTGTCATTGAACTGAAACTGGACGAGGTAGACGGAGAACTTCGCAGGTTCATCAGAGTCTACAGCCACAGAGGAGGACACGAGACAAAGTGGTTCAGCCTACTAGTCAATCAAGACAGGTCGGTCAAAATTTATTGAGATGAGCCATGATGAAGAAAACACCTAGCTGCTGGAACACATGTACCTTTCCCCATAAGAAGGGTACAATCTCCTTAAATCAACTCTCTAGCCAGGAGAGTTCAAAGTGACGACAGTGGACCCCACCGGCATAAAAGTGCTAGACGACCTACTGTCAGGGGGGCTTCCACGACCGTCAGCCGCCGGAATAATAGGCGCTGTCGGGAGCGGCAAATCCTCACTCGTCCGACAGCTAGCCGTCAACATGCTGGAGCGCGACTTCAGAGTTCTCTACTACGCCATCGACGAGTCCGCCGAAGACGTCAGAGAAAGCGTCGCGACATATGGGATTGACGTTCCCAAGTATGAGCAGGAGGGGAGGCTAGCCTTTATCGACATTTTCGCCTTGGGAGTAGAAAGGTTAGCAGAAGCCTATCCTATAGAGGAGCCAGAGAAAATCGTCGATAGTACATTCAAGTTTTCCGACCTGGTGGCCCAAGGCAGAAGCTTCACGCTCAAACACCTCGGCAAGAAACAGTTCGTAATAATGGACTCGCTGACACCGTTCTTCCTGATGGTAGAGGCGAAAAGAGTATTCCAGTTCGGACAGGTTTTGAAGTACGCAACCCGCTTCGCAAAAGCCATTGGTGTCGCAACACTCCACACCAAGGTCTTAGACGAGTCCATCGAAAACGCCATGGTCAATTTCGCGGACGTTGTCTTGGAACTAGAACGTAGAAAAACCCCCGAAGGAGTCAGCCGTGGAGGAACCCTGCGGCTAATCAAGCTTGGAAAGACCCCGGTCCCGTCGAGGGGATACTACTACGAGATGACTCCCCAGGGAATCGTGATCAGCACGGCGCCCCCAATATAAAGGGCTTCTCCAAGTCCACTTATACCGACCATTCCATTTACCACGCTACATCCTTGAAGCATGATCGAGCAGCCGTCACGAACGACGAGATGCAGACTGTTGAGCTGAACTCGGAATTCCTCGGGGTCAGCCACTTCCAGCTAATGGAGGCTGTTGGGAGCCAGATAGCTCGCGAGGTAACAGGCAAGCTCCCTCGCACCAAGGCCAACCCCAGTATCATCGTCTTTGCCGGGGCTGGGAAGAACGGTGGAGACGGTTTCTCGGCTGCTCGTCATCTCGCGTCTCGCGGGTTGAAGGTAAGAGTAACGCTTGTCGGCAAGCCCTCGGACGTAGCAAATTCCGCGGCAAAACACCAGCTCAACGTCCTACTCCAAATGGGCGAAAGCGTGGAGTTCGAATCCTGCCAGGACTCTTCCCAGCTCAAACCCTTCCAGGCCGACATAGTCGTGGACGCCCTCCTTGGAACGGGCGTCAGGGGAGACTTACGTCAGCCCCTGCTCGGAGCGGTCCGCGCGTTAAACAAGTCGAAAGGGTACAAGATCTCCATCGACCTCCCATCAGGGCTCGACACAGACACAGGAGAACCCCATGGAGAAGCGGTAGTAGCTGACATGACTCTCTCTCTTCACCGCACAAAGGTCGGCGTGACAAAAAACCCTGACAAAGCTGGAGAGGTAGTAGTTCTACCAATTGGAATCCCTCCAGAAGCCGAGATATTCGCCGGGCCGGGAGACTTCAAAATCCTTTGGAAGACACGGCCTTCCGACGCGCACAAGGGGGACTTTGGAAGGCTAGTCGTAATAGGTGGCAGCGAGCACTTCACCGGAGCACCTACGTACGCGGCCATGGCCGCGACAAAACTCGGCACAGACCTCGTATACGTCGCAGGCCCTTCCAAGACTGCAGAAGTCATCTCGAGCTACTCCCCCGACCTCATCACCATCAAGCTTCCTGGCGACCACCTGACACTAAAATCGCTCGAGCATCTGGAACCGTTCATCAAGATGGCAGACGCGCTGGTCATTGGGCCAGGAATTGGGCTTCACGAAGAAACCCAAGAAACTGTGTGGAGAATCTTGTCTGAAGTCGAAGCGCAGTCAAAACCCGTCGTGGTTGACGCTGACGCACTGAAGATTCTTGGCCGAAGGAAAAGGAGGCTCAGGGCGCCAGCTGTTCTCACACCTCACGCGGGAGAGTTCTCGTTACTAGCCCAGAGAAAAATCAGCATGGATATGGGCCTCAGAGAGGAGGCGGCAGTCCAACTGTCCGAGGAACTGGGTGCTACGGTGATTCTAAAAGGAAAAATAGACATTATCGCGAATGGAAGCCGCGTGAAGCTCAACAGAACAGGAAACCCGTACATGACCGTTGGCGGAACAGGAGACGTTCTAACGGGAATAGTAGGGGGTTTGCTCGCGCAACACGTCGACACATTCCAGGCTTCGGTGGCCTCCGCCTTCCTGAACGGTCTCGCAGGAGACTTGCTCGTGTCAGAAACTGGTCCAACAATCACCGCATCAGCACTAGTAAACTATCTTCCGAAGGCGATGAAATATTGCGTCGACGGGCCACCGTATCCCAGCCTGAGAAAATAACAGGTCACTCTAAGGTAAGAGTGATGGTGTACGAGTTTCGCCAGGACGACCCGAAAAAGTGCACCTCGGCAAAGCTGCGCAGGTTCCACCTAGCAACTAAACTGTGGAACCTGAATCGCATTCCGCCTCTATCGATAGTACTAAATCCCGCATCGTCCACCACTCTATCAATAGACGATCGTGCCAGCGTGGAACGCCACGGAATCGTCGCTCTAGACTGCTCATGGAACCTGTCAGCAGATGCTCTACACCGCAGAATTCCAGGCGAGAACAGAAGACTCCCAACTCTGCTTGCAGGCAACCCCACAAACTATGGCACGCGTGAGATGCTCAGCACGGCAGAGGCCCTGGCAGCGGCCTTACACATTACCGGCTTCCCTCTCCAGTCGGAGGAGATTCTGTCCATTTTCAAATGGGGAAGAACGTTCTTTTCTCTGAACCGATCTCCGCTGGAATCATACTCTGAAAGCCCGCGAGACAAAATAACTGAGAGGGAACAGGAGTACTTCGGCTCTTAGACAGGTAAACGTTTATATCAACTGTTGACGGTCGTAACTGTTTGGTAGCGTAGCAGGTCTATAGTACAGCCCGTAGTCCCGGCGGCGGCGTCAATCCGACGCTTAGGGCGATACGCCTGTGGATGAAAGATTGACCTCCACTATGGGCTAAACCTCATGCGGACCTAAAGAAACCCGGGAATCGAGAATACCCTGGAACGTTTGGGTCCAAGAAAGGCTCGTAGCCACCTGCTAAACTCCAGCCAATTCCTGCATGATAGCGTCCGCACAAACCCTATTGTTCCAACTCCGCTTGATCCTGGCGGACCCAACTGCTATCGGGATGAGACTAAGCCATGCGAGTCAAACGCCCCCCAGCCACGCTGGGGGTGTGGCGTACGGCTCAGTAACATGTGGCTAACCTACCCTCAGGACCGGGACAACTTCGGGAAACTGAGGCTAATACCGGATAGATGGAGAAACCTGGAATGGTTCTCTGTTGAAACGGTTTCGGGGGCATGCTCTCCGAGATTGCCTGAGGATGGGGCCGCAGCCGATCAGGTTGTTGGTGAGGTAACGGCTCACCAAGCCTATAACCGGTACGGGCCGTGAGAGCGGGAGCCCGGAGATGGGCACTGAGACAAGGGCCCAGGCCCTACGGGGCGCAGCAGGCGCGAAACCTCTGCAATGCGCGAAAGCGTGACAGGGTCATCCCGAGTGCCATCCGCTGAGGAAGGCTTTTGCCTGGTCTAACCAGCCGGGTGAATAAGGGGAGGGCAAGTCTGGTGTCAGCCGCCGCGGTAATACCAGCTCCTCGAGTGGTTGGGACGATTATTGGGTCTAAAGCGTCCGTAGCCGGCTGGAAAAGTTCTCCGTAAAATCCAACGATCCAATCGCTGGACCGCGGGGAATACTCTTCAGCTTGGGGGCGGGGGAGGTCGGCGGTAGTCCCGGGGTAGGGGCGAAAAAGGAAGCTTCCTATCGCAGTCTTATAATCCCGGGAGGACCACCAGTGGCGAAGGCGGCCGACTAAAACGCGCCCGACGGTGAGGGACGAAAGCTGGGGGAGCGAACGGGATTAGATACCCCGGTAGTCCCAGCTGTAAACGATGCAGGCTAGGTGTTAGGACGGGTACGGCCCGTCCTAGTGCCGCAGGGAAGCCGTTAAGCCTGCCACCTGGGGAGTACGGCCGCAAGGCTGAATTCTCGTCAGGCCAAGAATGGCCGGCGGGACAGTTCACTTAAAGGAATTGGCGGGGGAGCACCACAAGGGGTGAAGCTTGCGGTTTAATTGGAGTCAACACCGGGAACCTTACCAGGGGCGACAGTTGGATGAAGGTCAGATTAAAGGTCTTACCGGACTAGCTGAGAGGAGGTGCATGGCCGTCGCCAGTTCGTGCCGTGAGGTGTTCTCTTAAGTGAGAAAACGAACGAGACCCGTGCCCTTAGTTGCCAGCGCATTCCTACGGGAATGCAGGCACACTAGGGGGACTGCCTCCGCTAAGGGGGAGGAAGGAGCGGGCCACGGCAGGTCAGTATGCCCCGGATCCCCTGGGCCACACGCGAGCTGCAATGGCTGGGACAATGGGCTCCGACCCCGAAAGGGGAAGGTAATCCCCAAACCCAGCCTCAGTTGGGATCGAGGGCTGCAACCCGCCCTCGTGAACATGGAATCCCTAGTAACCGCGTGTCATCATCGCGCGGTGAATACGTCCCTGCTCCTTGCACACACCGCCCGTCGCTCCACCCGAGTCTGGTTTTGGTGAGATGCAGCCTTGTTGGTTGCCTCGAACCTAAGCTAAGCAAGGGGGGAGAAGTCGTAACAAGGTGGCCGTAGGGGAACCTGCGGCCGGATCACCTCCTTAGAAACGCAGGGATTGCTGGAGGGCAAGTGAACGGCTACGAGCCTACACCGTGCAGCTCTCAAGACAAAGTCTTGAGAGCGAAGAGAGCTTGAGTGGGCCCGGCGATATGCCGGGTTCGCAGTGACTGCTGTGCAGAAGGACTATAGTTGACGCAAATCGAGTGTGGGTTCCTAAAGGGCTCGGCATGATACGCCGCCTGACGAATGGCTCGGCTTGGGCGCTGACGAAGGGCGTGGCAAGCTGCGATAAGCTCCGGGTAGGCGCACGCAGCCTTCGATCCGGAGATACCCGAATGGGACTTCCCGTCGCGGATAACACCTGCGACACTCCCAAATGGGAGGAGGAACCCTCCGAACGGAAGCATCCAAGTAGGAGGAGGAAAAGAAACCAAGAATGGGATTCCCAGATTAGCGGCGAGCGAAATGGGAAGAGTCCAAACCGAACCCTGACAGGAAACTGTCGGGGGATGTAGTGTTGTAGGGCCTAGCCGCTTCTTCGCGGTCGAAGTCGAAATGGCCTGGAACGGCCTGCCGTAGCGGGTGATAGCCCCCTAGACGTAAGACCGAAAGAATAGGGCTGGTGTCCCTGAGTTCCGCACCCCAGAACGGGTGCGAGAAACCGGGAGCAAGCAACTCCCAAGACTAAAGACGTCCCAAGACCGATAGCGCACTAGTACCGTGAGGGAAAGCTGAAAAGTACCCCGGAAGGGGAATGAAAAGTGCCTGAAATCAGGCGGTTACAGACGTGTGCGGTCCGTAAGGGTAGATCCTCCCCGAAGCAGGCTACGGTGACGCAGCCCGCGAAGGGAGGGGACTAGGATTGCACGTTCCGTTTCGTACCATGGGCCGGGGAGTTCACTTCTGTGGTGAGGCTAAAGGCCAGAAGGCCTGGAGCCGAAGGGAAACCGAAAGTCCGTAGCGCTGATTCGGATGATGCGTTAGGGACGGGGTCTTAAAGGGCCCGTAATCACAGGGGTGACACTAGAAACCGAGTGATCTAACCCTGAGTAGGGCGAAGCCGGGTGAAAGCTCGGTGGAGGCCCGTAGGGGTGTTGACGTGCAACTCACTCCCATAACTTGGGGCTAGGGGCAAAAGACCAATCTAACTCGGTGATTGCTAGTTCCCGCCGAAATATCTCTCAGGATAGCCCGGTCGGAGGTTGCTGATGGGGTAGAGCCCTGATTGGGGAACAAGGAGTCGAAAGGCTCCACTCTCCATTCAAACTTCGAATCCATCAGCGCCGTAGATGGCCGGAGACGGGCCTAGGGCGTAAGGTCCTAGGTCGCGAGGGGAACAACCCAAGCCTGGGTTAAGGCCCCAAAATCCTGGCTAAGTGTAGAAATAGAAAGCCGTCCTCAACCAGAGACAGCTGGAAGGTAGGCTTAGAAGCAGCCATCCTCCAAGCAGTGCGTAACAGCTGACCGGCCGAGGTTGGGGGCGCCGAAAATTTACGGGACTAAGCCAGGTGCCGATACCCAGGGACACGGCCAAAGACCGTGTCGGTAGGCGGGCGTAGCGTTCGGGCGGAAGCTGGGCCGTGAGGTCCAGTGGACCGTGCGCTAGTGCAGATCCCGGCGGTAGTAACAGCCATAGAGGAGTGAGAATCTCCTCCGTCGAAGGGGCCAGGGTTCCCCGGCAATGCGTCGTCAGCCGGGGGTAAGTCGGTCCTAAGGCAGGCCTTAACCGGACCTGTCGAAAGGGAAACCGGTTAAGATTCCGGTACCAGGAAGGTACACGCGGCAACGCAAGCCCCCAACCTGACGCTTCCGGATAGGCTGAGTGAGACCGTCGTCTCATCTAACCATTGAAGCCTGGGGAGTATCGTAATGGTGAGAACCAGGCGAAGGTGGGAATGGCCTCCCGTCTTAGGGGGGTTCAGCTGGTTCCAGGAGCCAGGGAAAAAGGTTGAGGGATGGATCCTTCTTGTCCGTACCTAGATCCGACACAGGTGCCCCTAGGTGAGAAGCCTAAGACGTATCGGGTGGAACCTAGGCGAGGGAACTCGGCAAATTAGCCCCGTAACTTCGGGAAAAGGGGTGCCTGAACTCCTAGCTATGCTGGGGGTTCAGGTCGCAGTGACAAGGGGGAGGCGACTGTTTACTAAAAACATAGGAGGCCGCAAGCCCGAAAGGGTGTAAACGGCCTTTGAGTCCTGGCCAGTGGCGGTAACTGAAACCTGGGTTCAACCGGGCTAAGGTCCGCTAAACGCCGGGAGTAACTCTGACTCTCTTAAGGTAGCCAAATGCCTTGTCGGGTAAGTTCCGACGTGCATGAATGGACCAACGACCTCCCCGCTGTCCCCGCCTGGGGCCCGGTGAACCCACATAACCTGGGCGAACAGTCCAGGGTCTCCCAGCGGGGCGAGAAGTCCCCGTGGAGTTTTACTGCAGCTTTTCGCTGGGATGTGATTGCGGGTACAGAGTGTAGGTGGGAGCCGTCGAGGCCGGCCTCTTCGGGGGCCGGTGGAGGCGCCAATGTAACACCACCTATCTGCGATTACATCTCTAACCAGGGTCTGCTCTGGAACAACGATAGGTAGGCAGTTCGGCTGGGGCGGCACCCCCTCGAAAGAATATCGAGGGGGCCCAAAGCTCGACTCATCCGGGACAGAACCCCGGAGTAGAGGGCAAGACCAAAAGTCGGGCTGACTGGATCCTCAACGGCAAGGGATCCAGAGGCGAAAGCCTGGTCTAGCGATCCTTTATGTCCCCTTTGCTGGGGGCTGGAGGTGACAGAAAAATTACCCCGGGAGTAATTGGCTCGTCTCCTCCGAGAGTCCTCATCGACGAGGAGGATTGGTTCTCCGTCGTCGTCCCTTCCCATCCTGGGTCCGCAGCAGGACCCAAGGGCGCGGCTGTTCGCCGATCAAAGGGGAATGCGAGATGGGTTTAGACCGTCGCGAGACAGGTCGGACTCTACCTGCTGGGAGTGCTGGTTGCCTGAGGGGAAGGCGCCCCTAGTACGAGAGGAACGGGGTATCGTAGCCTCTAGTTTACCGGTTGTCCGACAGGGCACCGCCGGGCAGCCACGCTATCGAGGATAAGGGCTGAAAGCATCTAAGCCTGAAACCTCTCCCGAAAATAGGCAACCATTCCGGTCCACTTGAAGGGCTGGCGACAGCCCTGTAGGACTGGACGAGGGCTCCCAAAGAAGATGGGGTTGATGGAGCCGGGGTGTACGCGTCAAGACTTCGGTCGAGACGTTTAGCCCGCGGCCCCCAATCGCCCAAGGTGCGGGGCCCTATCAAGGGGCTCACGCTCGGAGCGATATCGGCTAGGGTCCTTCTGCACAGCATCACACGTGCTATTGGCTCCTGGTGGGGGTAAGCGGTGAGCCGGTGAGCAGTCACAAGGCGTGCAGTGGCCTTGAGGAAACTCCACCCACAGGGCGGAGGCGCAACGGGTAAACCGTCCGGGGAGACCTGGTGCAGGGGCGCAGAAACGACACCTTGCCTGGCTTGTATGACCGTGATGGGGTGACTCTGAGGACGGCCAGTGACGAGGATGAAACGTGGCCTCTGCTGCGTTGTGAAAGGAGATGTTGTCGCCTATGAGTTCCGCTGGAGGCGCGGGTGCTCCGATTAGACGGATGCTGCTTGGAACAGAAGGTGGGTTACGGCCGGGACGCCGCCCCCAAACCCCGGGAGCCTGGTCCGCTGGACGGGTCTTGCTCGTTTTTCGGAGACGCGGGTGTCTCATGTCTCAAATTCTTGTTGACATACCCACTTTTCGATGATGGTTTTCCGGTTGGGCTTGTTTTGGGCGATTTTTCCGGTCTATGGTTTAGAATCGCTGTTTCAGGGGATCGCGGAAGCTCGGCTGCTGGAGGGGATTTGTTCGGGGAAAGCTATGCGGTCTAGGAGCATGGGCTTAGAGTCTTGATTTGGGGCTGATGTGGAACGTGTCCGGTGAATGGGGCGGAGAATGCGCCTGCATTGGGCGGACAAGTGTTCGAAACGGCTCTAACCCTGGCACCTCTAGTGGATGCACGTTCTTTTTCCAGAAATTTTCCGTGCGTGTTCAGCGGATTGTTTTGTGATGGGAATGATCAGTGCCTATTCACGTGCCAGATTGTGTGGTTTGTGCTTTTCCCATTGATGATCGGCCGGGCACTTTCCATGGGGTTTTCCTTGGGACGGCCTTGGTTGCGCTCTGTCAGGAGGAAGTGGCGAGCGTGCTGAAAATCAGCAAAGT
>Ga0209751_10006238_pt1 | contig 11080 bp, 9 predicted proteins | sample RifCSP13_1_FD_184019 | JGI IMG/M metagenome (GOLD analysis project Ga0209751, IMG submission 184019) | Soil microbial communities from Rifle, Colorado - Rifle CSP2_sed 13_1 (SPAdes) (version 2) | ecosystem: Environmental > Terrestrial > Deep subsurface > Rock core/Sediment | place: Rifle...
GGTTCAACAGGCGGCAAATGTCCGTTTACCATCCAGGGACCCATCCGCGGGGGAAATACTACCGTAAATGGCGTGAGCTCCCAGTTTCTTACTGCGCTTCTCATCGCCTGCCCGCTTGCACCTGCGGATACCGAAATAGTTGTTGAGAACCTGAATGAGAGACCTTACGTGGAGATTACACTCGACTGGCTTCGCCGGTCAGGGATCCGGTTTGAACAGCAGGGGCCCGACTGGTTCAGGATCTTTGGCGGGCAGCATTACCGGGCATTTGAAAGGAGCATCCCGGCCGACTTTTCATCGGCGACATTTCCACTCTGCGCCGCAGCTATAACCGGATCGGAGATCCTGATCCGGGGACTGGATTTTTCGGATCATCAGGGCGACAAGGCCGTATTTTCCTATCTCGAAAAGATGGGAACAAAGATCGTTCATGCTACGGAAGGGGTTTGGGTAAAAGGCGGGGCGCTCAACGGGATCGATATTGACATGAACAGCACCCCCGATGCTTTGCCTGCCATGGCGGTTGCAGCCTGTTTAGCCCGGGGGACAACCCGGCTGCTGAATGTTCCGCAAGCCCGGCTGAAGGAATGCGACCGCATTGCCGCCTGCGCAAAGGAACTGAAGAAAATGGGCGCTGACATCGTGGAACTCGAAGACGGCCTGGTTATCCGTGAAAGCAAACTAAAGGGAACGGAAGTACATGGTTACAATGATCACCGCATGGTTATGGCGCTGGCGATAGCCGGACTGGCAGCCGAAGGGATAACCCTGGCGGACACTGCCGAATCTGCCGGTGTAACCTATCCGACATTCCTGGAGGATATGAATAAATTGGGTGCCAATATTAAACCGATATAATTAACCCTTAAAAACTGATACTATATGCTTGGCTGTACATACGGAACGCTATTGAAGACCACGGTAGCCGGGGGCTCATACCAGGAGGGACTTTCCATTAACATCCAGGGAGTACCTCCCGGATATCATTTTACCGAGGAGGAAATTTATGTAGAGCTGATGTTGCGCAAGCCAGGACAGGGTGAGCTGACTTCACCGCGCCGGGAAGCCGATGTCCCCATTATCTTCAGCGGGGTTAACGCAGCCGATACCATGCCGGGTTTCCGGAATGAAGGATTCACGAACGGAACTCCCCTGGTGATATTGATACCCAATGTTGACAGGCATCTTGAACATATTGAGCAGTACCAGGTAACCAACCGTACACCGAGACCGGGCCATGCATCCTATGCATCGTTCCAGAAATATGGAACATGGGATGATTCAATTGGAGCCGGCTTTTTCAGCGGCCGTTACACCTCTTCCATTGTAGCTGCAGGATGCATTGCAAAAAAGGTACTGAAAGATCACGGCATTGAAGTGGTTTCATTTGTGCGCGAAGCTGCAGGTATCCGTATGAAGGACATGCCTGTTGCGGAGATCAAAAAAAAGGCAGCTGCCTACCGGGAAGTTCGTAAGCAATATGACCCCATTTACCTCGATTTGTTTGCTTCCGGCAAAATGAAACAGGGATTGCGTTTCTTTGAAAAGGCGGCCATGCTCGCCGAGCTTGAAACCCGGATCCCCAATATATCGCGTCCTGTTTATAACGAAAAGGAAGTAAGGGAAAAATACGGTATCAATCCCAAACTGTTCTGTCCCGATGCCGATGTTGCCGATGCCATGTACGATGAGATCCTGCGCATTATGCAGGAAGGGGATTCCTCGGGGGGTATTGTGGAAGTGTTTGTAACCGGTGTTCCTGCCGGTATGGGTGAACCGGTATTTAATAAGCTCGATGGTGAACTGGGCAGGCTCATGAGTATCGGAACAGTTAAAGCCGTTGAGATAGGTTGCGGCATGGAAGCAGCCAGAATGACAGGCTCACAATGCAATGACGCTATGCGGATCAGGGACGGCAAGGTTGTGTTTAATTCAAACAATGCCGGGGGGATTACCGGAGGCCTTACCACCGGTCAGGACATTGTTGCCAGGGTTGCGGTTAAACCTACCCCGACCATCGCCAAGCCACAGCTTACGATCGACAAGATAAGCCTTGAGAACAAGGAGCTGGCTGCTGTCACCCGGCGTGATCCGACCATAGTCGCACGCATGTGGCCGGTTGTGGAAGCTTTCACCTCCCTGATCATACTTGATACCTATATGCAGCATGTGGCTTACCAGGCTATGCGACCGAAATCAATATAAAAACAATACACAGGAACCATGAATAATCAAAAACCTGCAGTGTTCAAAACCGCATGGATGGTAACACTGCTTTTATTTGCATGCAATGCCGCGATGCATGCCTCCATTACATTGCCCTATATTTTATCGGATAATATGGTGTTGCAGCATGATATACCTGTAAATATCTGGGGCTGGGCGCAACCCGGCGAAAAGGTAACAGTTTTAATCAACGGGCAGAAAATTGCTGTGAAAACCTCTGCTTCCGGCGAATGGAAAGCAGTCCTCAAACCCATTCCAGCCGGGGGGCCATACGAAATGACCATAAAGGGTAAAAACACCATAGTACTGAAGAACATCCTGGCGGGTGATGTCTGGATCTGTGGGGGCCAATCCAACATGGAATGGCCGTTGTCACGCTCGCGCAACTGGTCATCGGACAAAAACAATACCCGGCATGAAAACATCAGGTTGTTTTATGTTCCCAAGGACATGAGCATGAAACCACTTCAAAATACAAAGGAGGCATCATGGGAGATGTGCGATGAGAAAAGTGCTTCTTCCTTTTCAGCCATTGGCTATTATTTTGGCAAAAACCTGAATGAACAGCTCAATATACCGATCGGCCTGATAAACAGCAATTGGGGTGGTACCGATATTGAGACCTGGATCAGCCTGGAAACCATGTATGCCGATAAGGATTATTCCCGGGTGATCGACGACATGAAACGGATGAACCTGGAAGAGTTGCAGCAGGAATCCGAAAGAAAACTCAGGGAATGGCAGCATGCCATTGATGTTGAAGACCCGGGGATCAGGGAGAAATGGTTTCTGGGCGTGGCAGATGACAGCCAATGGGATAAAATGCGGCTGCCCCAGGCATGGGAAGGCGCAGGATTGCCCGGGCTGGATGGTGTTGTATGGTTCAGGAAGGAGTTCATACTTAACGCTGCTGAAGCCGGGAAAGAAGCAGTGATCAGCCTGGGTCCCATCGATGACAGTGATGAATGTTATATTAATGGCGTTTCGGTTGGTAAAACCGAAAACAGGTATGACCTTCACCGGGTATATAAAATTGCTACGGGATTGTTGAAAGAAGGCATCAATGTTATCAGCCTGAAAGTTATTGATACCGGTGGCGGTGGTGGTGCATGGGGCACGGATAACCAGATGTATGTGGAGGTGGACGGCAATAACACAAATCTTGCAGGAGACTGGCGTTACCGTGTTGGATTAAACCTGCCGGCACCCAGGGAAACATCGAGTCCGAACAGTTTTCCCTCGCTTTTATACAATGCGATGATCCATCCGTTGCTGAACTTCCCGGTAAAAGGGGTTATCTGGTACCAGGGAGAAAACAATGCCGGGAATTATATAAAGTACCGCAGCCTGTTTCCTGCCATGATCAATGACTGGCGGACGAAATGGAACACCGGTGATTTCAGTTTCCTGTTCGTTCAGCTCGCCAATTATATGGAACCTTCTCTGAATCCTCAGGAAAGCAGCTGGGCAGGGTTGCGTGAAGCCCAGACGATGACCCTGAAAGTTCCCGGAACCGGTATGGCAGTGATCATCGATATCGGGGAAGCAAAAGACATTCATCCCCGTAACAAAGATGATGTGGGATACCGACTGTCACTGGCTGCTTTAAAGATTACCTATGGAAGGGACCTGGTATATTCCGGCCCGGTATTCAGGGCCATGGAAATCATGGAGAACAGCATTATTCTCGACTTCGATCACATTGGCTCCGGGTTGGTGGCAAAAGACAAGTATGGTTATTTAAAATCCTTTGCCGTGGCTGGTCCCGACAAGAAATTCGTCTGGGCCAGGGCTTACCTGACACCCGACAACAAGGTTGTTGTTTCAAGTGATACAGTGAAAAATCCGGTAGCTGTGCGATATGCCTGGGCAGATAACCCTGACGATGCAAACCTGTACAACCTGGAAGGCCTGCCTGCCTGTCCTTTCAGAACAGATAGCTGGTAACAAAAAAAATTATTATCTTTCCCTACTAATCTAAAATGAAACACCATGATCAAGGAAAGGTTCGTCGATTATATTGAAAACAGCATCAGGAAAAACTGGGACCTGCCTGCACTTTCTGATTACAATGGAGAAAAGCTTACCTACGCCGATACCGGTAAATACATATTGAAATTTCACCTTCTGTTTGGCAGACTGGGCATCAGGAAAGGTGACAAAATTGCACTGGTTGGTAAGAATTCGGCCCGGTGGGCCTGTGTATATCTTGCCGTTACCGCTTATGGTGCTGTTGTTGTTCCCATTTTGCCCGATTTCAAACCGGATGATATCCAGTCTATTATTAATCATTCGGATTCGGTGTTGCTTTTCAGCTCCGATGTCCTGTTTCAGTCAATTGATCCGGCAAAGCTTCCAGCCATCCAGGGGATTATATCCCTGAACACCTTTGAACTTTATTATTCCGCCTCTGATAAGCTGAAATCACTGGTGGATGAAATGGATGCCGAATTTGTAAAGGTATATCCCGAAGGACTTACTGCCGACAAATTCAAGCTTCCGCAGACAGGTAACGAAGAGCTTGCCGTTATTTCCTATACCTCAGGGACCACTGGATTTTCAAAAGGCGTTATGCTGCAACATAACAGTCTTGCCGCCAATGTGAAATATGCCCAGGAAAATATGCCCCTGATACCCGGAGATCCTATAGTTTCTTTTTTACCCCTTGCGCATTCATACGGTTGTGCATTCGAGTTCCTGTTCCCTTTCTCCATCGGGTGTCATATTACTATCCTTACCAAAACACCTTCACCCCAGATTGTTACCCAGGCTTTCCAGGAAGTCCGGCCCCGGTTGATATTGTCGGTTCCCCTTGTGATTGAAAAAATATACAAGGTTAGGATATTGCCGGCTACCCGCAAATTTCCTGTGAGCCTGCTGTTAAAAATACCGCTGCTGAACAAGATCATACTTAATAAGATCAAAAAAACGCTTATGCAGGTTTTCGGGGGCAACTTCGCAGAAATTGTTATTGGCGGTGCTGCTTTCAACATTGAAGCCGAAACATTTTTCAAAAAAGTCGGCCTTCCGTTTGCAGTTGGCTATGGCATGACCGAATGCGGCCCCCTGATCAGTTATGCTCCCTGGAAAGTAAACAAGATAGGTGCTTCGGGCAGATCGGTCGATACCCTCGAGGTCAGGATCGATTCTTCGCAACCCGACAGGGTTGTTGGAGAGATTATCCTCCGGGGCGAGAATATGATGATGGGTTACTACAAGAATCCTGAAGCCACAGCCGAAATCATTGATGAGAATGGTTGGATGCATACGGGTGATCTGGGGTTAATTGACAAGGATGGATTCATTTTCATCAAAGGCAGGTGCAAAAGCCTGATCCTGGGTTCAAACGGTAAGAACATTTATCCCGAGGAAATTGAAGCCGGGATCAACAACAGGAATTATATCAGCGAATCGCTGGTAGTGCATCGCGATGAAAAGCTGGTTGCACTTATTTATCCGGATAACGATGCCATTGCAGCTGATAATATTTCAAAAGAGGACCTGTTGAAGATATTTGAGCAATATCGCAAAGAGGTGAATGCCAGTATTCCGGCCTTTATGAAGGTGTCTAAGTTTGAGCTTCACCCCGAGGAATTTGCCAAGACACCAAAGAGAAGCATTAAGAGGTTTCTTTATAATTGACCGGATTTTTCCTGCCCCTGGCCAGTGATGCGAATATGCCCATAAAGCACAGGATGACAAAAACAATGAAAACAATATGCACGCTGTGCATGAAGCCGGGAATATTGGCTTCGTTAATCGGGGCATCACCTATGAAGAGATGGATTGACATGGCAGCAATTGCCATGCTGAACATCTGACCGGTGAGTCTCATCGTCCCGAGTGTTGCGGACGCTGTTCCCAGGAATTTCTTTTCTACGGAACTCATCACCGAGTTGGTATTAGGGGAGGAAAACATACCGAATCCGAAACCCAGCACAAGAAGGGTAATAACCAGATAACCGGAACTTGTTTCTGTTGTCAGAAAAACAAGGGATATCAGTCCAGCGACGATTATTGCCATCCCTGACGAAGAAAGAATGCGGGAGTCAATCCTGTCGGAAAGCCTTCCGGAAACCGATGCAACAATTGCCATCATAACAGGTTGTGTGATCATGATCAGGCCGGCATCACGGGGACTAAGACCTTTCACGCTTTGCAGGTACAAACTCAGTATGAATGTAATGCCAAAGGTGGCGGCATAATTGATAAGTGCTGCCAGGTTAGAAAATGCGAAGATCCTGTTATCACGGAACAGTCCGATGTTCAGCACCGGTGTTTTCTGGCGCAACTCCCAGGCAATAAAAAATATCAACCCGATGCTCCCGGTTATTGTCAGGATCAAGGCAAACCCTCCTGGCAATTTTGAAAATCCGTACATGAGAGCCGACATGGAAAGCACGTAAATAACAGAGCCGGTTAAATCAAACCGGTCATTTTTTGCCTCAGCCCATTCGGCCTTTACACCCAGGACAATTCCAGCAATGATCAGCATTCCGGCTGCTGCATTAATGAAAAAAAGGCTTTGCCAGCCAAAGGCCTGGGTAAGAACACCGCCGAGCAGCGGTGCAGCCGAAAGGCCAACATATACAGCCGATGTATTCAGGCCAATGATCTTGCCGCGTTTTTCGGGAGGGAAAGCGGAAATAATAATAGCCATACCTGAGCTTAAAATCATGGCACTGCCGATTCCCTGGATGAAACGGGAGGTGATGAGCATATAGCCCGATACCGAAAAGGCACACAACAAGGTAGATAAGGTAAAGAAGATGTTACCAACAAGCAGCATTCTTCTTCGTCCCCAAATGTCGGCAAGTTTGCCGAAAGGCACCAGCAATACCGCCGATGAAAGGAGGAAAGCCATGGCAATCCAGCTCAGGGATACGGCATTCATGGATAATTCCCTGCTTATACTGGGAAGCGCAATGTTAACGGCGGATCCCATGAACGGATTAAAGAACGATGAAACGAGGACGACGGCCAGCAGGATGCTTTTGTTGATGCGTGGTTCGGAGCTGTTATGCATGAGCGGTAACAAGTAAATAGTAAACGGTAACCGGTTAAGATACTATTATCCGAATTCGGGTAGAAACTTTATTGTGCCGGTGACACCTGACAGTGCTCCCGGAACCAGCTCAACCGCCATAAATGCCTCAGAGGGGGCACCATGTGGAGGAGGGATTCCCCATTTGGCAGCGGGATGGTATCCGAAACGGGGGTAGTAATCAGCATGTCCAAGCACAAAACATGAAGTGAATCCAAGGGTTTTGGCAATTCTGTGTCCCTCCCTGATCAATTTCGAACCGATTCCCTGGTTTTGAAATTCGGGAAGTATTGAAACAGGGGCAAGTGTAAGCGAATTAAAAACCGAACTGTCACTGATTATCTTATTCGGTGTAAAGAGAATATGGCCGATCAGTTTCCCTTCCGTTTCAGCCACAAGGGATAATTCGGGAATATACTCCTTATTTTTCCGTATGTCTTCAACCATAAACTGTTCATCACCGTCGGCAAAAGGCATTGTACGGAAAGCCTGCTCAATTATCCTGAAGACAAGCGGATAATCAACAGGCAATTCTTTTCTGATTGTAACCGGTATCATGTTGGTATTATTGCTGGTGGATGACCGCAAAGATAAGAAATACCAACAATTGAGCGCTTACAGGTTATCAATAACTTTCTTCAGGATCGTAGTGACAGATTGCGCGAGATCCCCCAGTAGAGGATTATGTATTGCCATCATGGAGGCAACCGGGTTTACCGCTGCCACTTCGGTGGTGCCGTCTTCCCTGTCAATCACAATAATATTGCAGGGCAGCATGGTGCCTATTTTTTCCTCGGCCTAAAGGGCCTTGTAAGCAAATCCGGGATTACATGCGCCAAGGATTCTGTATTTTTTAAAAGTTACACCCAGTTTTTCCTTAAGCTTTGCCTGCATATCTATTTCCGAAACCATGCCAAAACCTTCCTCCTTCAATGCTTTGGTGACCTTTTCAACGGCCTCATCAAAAGAGCTTTTCAGGATTGTGGTGAAATAGTATTCCATGGCACTGAAGATTAAGCTTTCCAAATTAGTAATCGAGTGTAATAATCCTTCCCCCGGTGAAATCAAAAAAGCGGTCTTTGCTGGCAACCTGAATTCCGTCCATCAGTTCATCGGGTGTATGTCCGGCAATTTTCAGGCAGGTTGGGCAAGCGTAAACGCCCACTTTCCTGTCGATCAGATCCTGAAGTTGTTTTTTCAGCGGATCAAAATCGGCAAATTCCATGTCCTTTGAAGTTTTCAATACCAGTTCCACGGCATGGATATCAAGATATACCAGAACATCTTTATCTGCAGCCATCAGGTTGGCCATTTTTAATGGCATCAGTACCCGGTGCGGATCATTATAACCCTGGGCAATGTGAACAAAAATCCCGTCGCGCAAAGAATCGGCCGTCATGTCAGTGGTTTCGAGTTGGTGCAGCGTGGAATTGGCAGTTTCCGGAGCGCGGTTGCAGGACAGGATAAGCAAGGCAATGCCAAATACTAGCAATACTCTCTTTTTCATAGGATTCCGGTTTTTAGGTGAAACTAAATGTAAGGAAAAATATCCGGGAATTGTTATTCCCCGTTAACTTTTCATTCGCATTTTTCTGCAATTTATCCGGTAACGGTTGCTAATTAGGGGAGATGTTATGCCGGGAGAGTAATTATTTGTTGGCAATTAACAGGAATACAGGGTATTGTCTGATTTCGCCCTGTTCCGATACTTTCCGAATGGTAAAGCAATACCGGTGCCTGATATCTCTGAAATTATTCCGTGTCAACTGCATTGACAAAGCCTCCGGGTCAAAGCCATTATGGCCGGAGAACCCTTCACCATGGAAAGAGCCGTCCTCGGGATACAGGTCGGCTATTGCCAGGTAGCCCTCCGGAGTAAGAAGATCATGGAATTTTTTCAGGATAATGTCTGTGTTTTCGACATGATGAAACACCATCTGGCTGTAAATAATCTCAAATTCACCCGTGAAGTTTTCGTGTTCAAGATCAATCATTACCGGTTTCATATTGCGGATGCCCTGCACGTTAATTTTACCGCGAATTACATTGATCATTTCATTGGCATTATCCATGAGGGTTATTTGAGGGAAATTGTCTTTCAGCAGAAAGCTGAGCAAACCGGTTCCGGCACCATATTCAAGTGCCCGCATGCTTTTGCCAAGCGGTATCATGTCCCGGAGGGCGCCGGCAATTGCTTCCGATCTTTCGATATGAAGCTGGTTTTTATCCCAGGTTGGGGCTTTTAAATCAAATTCATTCATTTATGTGCAAAATTAGTTATTTTCCTTCCATTCCACCCTGTCATCTTCTAACAGGAGTCTGCCCCAAATGGCCATTTCTGCTTTAACCCGCTCCACGGTTTCGTTACAGGCCTTTATGGCTTCCGTCCGGTGCATGGAAGCGGCAAGGACGAAAAAACAGATCTCACCGGCAGGTACCATACCTGTGCTGTGGAATACCTGCAAGCTGAACAACGGATATTTGGCCATCACAGATGCATGGATCCGGTGGAATTGTTCCATGGCCAAGGCGGTGTGGGTGGTATATTCAACAGCCTGAACCCTTGTACCCTGGGTTTCATCGCTCCTTACCTGTCCAAGAAAGATGCTGTAGGCACCGGTAAGTGTATTCCGGTTATGTTGCCGGATGATCTTCGCAATGAAATTCATTGAAATTGCACCCTGTACAAATACAGGGGGAAATGATTTTTCCTTCATGGCTTTGTGTTTCGATATGACATATTCCAATGGCTGATCCCTTTGTTCAGGCTGTAAATCCTTTTCTCATCCCCAAAGGCATCTTTTAGTAATCTGGCGGCCTGCAGGCTTATTATGCCATGCTCGCAAAATGTAACAACAGTATCCCCGGTGATGGCCCCAAGCTTTTCCTGCAATTGCCGGTAAGGAATGCGGATATGTTGAAAATCGGCAGGTGAATGGCTTGCATAGGGTTCACGAACATCAATAACGGTTATAAGCTCCCTGTTAATGAGACTGCTGAATTCTCCTGCGTGCAGTTCGAACTGTTCCTGTGCCTGGGTAGCACACGGCTGGTCATAGTTAGTACACATGAATTCACTTATATTGCGAGGAACAGGCAACCGGTTTTCTTTCCTGGCCTGTATGGAAAATTCATGGACCTGATTAGTCAGGGCATTATAAGTTAACAGGCTATTTACAAGAGGTTTACCAACTCCCGTAATTACTTTTATTGTTTCGTTGCACTGCAGGGCACCGATAATTCCGGGTAACACACCCAATACGCCGGTTTCATTGCAGGGTGTTTCGTTTTCATTCGTTGATTGAAAGGGAAATACATCGCGGTAATTTGCGGTTTCAATACCATCACGCAGGTGGTTAAATACTGCCACCTGTCCTTCGAACTGCGAAATTGCTGCAAATACAAAAGGTTTACCTGCCAGTATACAGGCGTCATTGATCATGTATTTCGATCCCAGGTTGTCTGTACCGTCGAGTATTATATCATAGGGCCTGATTATTTCGATTATGTTCCGGACAGTGAGTCTGACAGCATGCACATGAATATCAATCTCGGGATTCAATTGCCGTAACCACCGGGCTGCGCTTTCAGCTTTGCCAGATCCGATATCTCTCACGGTATATAACACCTGGCGGTGCAGGTTGCTGAGACGTACCACGTCATCATCGGCAATACCGATGGTGTCAACACCGGTGGCAGCCAGGTACTGCAGGGCTGCACAACCCAGTCCCCCGGCCCCTGCGACCAGCACCCTGGCTTGCAATAACCTGCGTTGCGATGTTTCACCAAATCCACTGAGGTTGATCTGAT